>WNFD01018524.1_pt1 | contig 10675 bp, 18 predicted proteins | sample 5400491 | NCBI WGS metagenome assembly WNFD01 (sample SAMN13153343, study PRJNA577476) | soil metagenome | isolation source: 120 cm saprolite under Douglas fir tree site 2 hole 2 replicate 2 | place: USA:California | collected 2015-04-18 | reverse complement strand
CGCGCCGTCTTCCCAGAGCGCCTCCCATTTTCCGAGATCGAGTGGCATGCCGCACTCGGCGTCGACGACCATGGGCAGTAGGGCCTCATTCGTGGCGGCGTCGAGAAACTCAGGTCGCGTGTAGCGTTTTGGGTTGGTGGGGATGTCCAGGAGTTTGGGTGGACATGGTGGCGCAGGTAGTGGGTTCTGGTAGCGGACCTTGACCAAGAGGTCGAGCTTGCTGCGTTACGGTGTCAATAAATGCTGATAAAGCACTTTTAGGTGGACGCGAACCTCTTCCGTGAGCTCATCGTGTCCTGCGCGATTCAGTCAGCGCTGTCCTAAGCCATGGGAAATTGAGTTGTTGCCCACGCTATCACGTGGCGTGAGTTTATCAGATAAACTGGGATGCGGCGGCGTCGGGAATTCTTCTTGCCTCGTTCCTTTGTTCTCTTCCCACCACCATGTCTATCGTCGTACCCGCAGATCCAGACCCCAAAACGAATGTCACAGACGCAGATGAAGAGCCGCAGAACGTCCTCACCCAAAAGTTCACCGAGAAAGAGTGGGCCGCGCTCAAAGAGTTCCGCGTACGTGTCGCCAACAATTCGCATCCTTTCTGCGCACTCAGAGCCTCTCCTTTGCTCAGGCTCTCCTTCCAGATATACTAGAAAAGGCTTATGACGGCAAAGAGAACGCGCGGAACACCCCGATTGTCATATGGGGTGTCACACTCGACCCGAGCGGAAAGAAAGACGCGCGCGCGAGCGTCGTTCTCATGAAGTGGCTTCGTGCGAGGTGAGTTCCTTTGAAACTTAGATGGCGTATGATCTCATATACGTGGCCCAAGAAACTTGAATTTGGACGAGGCAAAGACGATGATGATCGATACGCTCCGCTGGCGCGAAGAGTTCAACATCGAGGGGGCCATGAATGAGACATATCCCGACGTCTTCAACGGCTTTGGTCACTTGTATGGACGAGACAAGGAAGGACGGCCTGTCGTGTACTGTCCCTTCCCTGCCGTGCTCATTCGCCCTTTGGACCTGATGGCGCCGCTAGGTATAATATCTATGGGAGGAATAATGATCTTACAACGGCCTTCAGCGACGTCCAGCGGTTTATTCGGTACGCCCTTAAAACGTTTTTTCTAATTTAATGGTTGACCTGCCTGCCTCCAACATAGATGGCGCGTCGCATTGATGGAGCAAGGCATCAAACTGATAGATTTTGAAACTGTTGACCAAATGGTTCAGGTGCACGGTACGGGCTTTCTTTCATGGGCATACACGCATGTAATTAGTTGACTCTGGTAACATAGATTACGAAGGTGTGACCCTCAGCAGCCGGACCGCAAACTCGAAGGCTGCCGCGTCCACGATCTCCAGCCTATTCCAGAAGCACTATCCCGAGTTCCTCGTGCGTGCGCCTTTGCATCGTTTCCAAGCTCCCAATAACCCAGGTTTTCTGCTCTAGGCGCGCAAGTTTTTCGTGAATGTCCCCTCACTCATGACGTGGATCTTCTGGCTCTTCAGGCCCGTGTTATCCGCCGCGACCCTTGCCAAGATGAAAGTCGTCGGCCAAGGTCCGAGCGTGATCGGGAAGGAGCTGCTTCCGCTCATCGATGTCAAAGAATTGCCAGAGCAGTATGGCGGCGTCGTGAAGGACGCGTGGTGATTGTGATTGACATCGTTTCGTTAGCCCTCCGTGCTTGTTATACATATGCTTTACCCTTTTCCACACACTTGGATGCCCCATTCCTACTCTTTCTTGCTATACCAACTGGTCCATACGCACATGCTACCCGCCACCCGCTGTATGTACGAGAGCCCGCGATTAACGAGTCATTTGGATGTATGACGTCGGATTACGTCAATGCCACCCTAGTTTAGCTGACACCGATGTGTTTGCGTCATACGCGCTTGGGACTGCTCTCCGGGGGTTGGGCCCATCTCGGGCCAAGGATGCGCATTCAAACTTTCCGGCTGAGAATGCCATATTTCCACCGACAGATATGGGCATAATTCGGACCAATATTTGACCACAAACCTCAAATTTCCACTTTTCAAAGGGGGTCGTGGGTTTCGATTAGGGTAATATCATGCCGGCATGCCATTCATGATCCGATCCGAACAACTTCAGACCGCATTCATTGCAAAGTTACTGTAACTCTAATGGGTTCAGGTTTAGTGCACACAACGCGAATAACGAATATAAGGTGAGCCTATCTTGATTTTTGATGCCCCAAATCTTCATGATGACGCCGACATTGATCAACCTTCGCAAGAATTCCATCTCTGTGTCCCTCACAGAATCTGTCGTCTTCCTTCGCTCTGTAGACGTTTCCACTCTTCGCCCTACGACTGATGACAGTATCCGACCATCGATCCTCCGTGGTCTCTTAATCATAACCTTGGTTAAGCCTACTCGCATCTCCAGCATTCAGGTCGACCTCGTCGGCCAATCGGTCACGACTTGGACAGAAGGTACATCACCATCTCATCTACTCCCTATCTATGTCGACATCGATTTGCCGTCGTTGTAGGACAGAACACCCGTTTTCCTACGGAGTTGCAGGAGACGATTAAACTGTATTCCGCAACTCGCGACTTTTTTCGGGCACCCCGTATCCCCACTGGCCGCCGTGCCCTCTCCCTCTCCCCCGAGCCTGGCTTCTCTCATTATGCCGACGAAGCCGAGTTTATCAATCATCGTCGTCCCTCACCATCAATAGCAGGTGATCTGGATCACACCCACCAATTCAACCCCGTCGATATACCCCGAAGCAGAGAGCGCGCTCGTGCCCGTCTTAGCGTAGACGAATATATCTCGCAGCGCGAACCGCTACAGGTCCATTTACGTCCCACACCGGGCCTTGGCTTTCCATCGCATGCATCATCCGAGGATGATGATTCAGCCCCTCTGCTTAACTCACCCGTGGATCGCTTGTCTATGATAGACTCGCCTTACGCGGGCCGATCATTTTCACGTATGCATCCTGCTAAATTTTGTCGACCATTCTTATCATATTCTCCCTTGATGTAGGAACCTCCCATTCCCTCTCACCCGTTTCACTGCCCGCCAACTCGAGGTGGCATTCACCACAGCATTCCTCACCAGCGTGTGAAGGTCGTCGTGGCTCATGCGATGGCCACCCTTTTAAACGCCCACGCTCCCCAAGTCGTGGACGCATACGTGCCCGGTTTAGCTTTTCCGGCGTGTCAAGTTCCATATTGGAAGCCGTGCGCAGCGTTCAAGGCGCGTCCGGTGAACGTGGGCACTTAAGACAGGGAGAGGAAAATAAGGATGATGACCATTCTCACCCTCCTCCCGCTCCTCTTAGCCACGCGGAAGAGGCTGTTGTCTCGGAAAGCAACGAGCAGAGTCCAGAGAGGTCAGGAGATGGATGGAAGGAGTTTAAGAAAGGTATGTATGGTGTTCTGGTGTCTGTCACCTCGCGCTGAGTGATCAATCCGCAGGAACATACACGTTCCCCGTCTCTTTTGCAATTCCCTCGCAAGTACCTCCTACCATGCAATGCAGTCATGGCTCCGTCTCATGGCGTCTAAATGCCACGGTTCATCGCCCAGGCGTCTTTACGCCCAAGCTCTGTACGTCGCACGAGGTCATTCTTGTTGCGTCGCCAAGCGAAGACAGTAGAGATGATACTGACAACGCCACCATCGAACGCTTTTGGGGAGATCAAATGCACTACATGCTTTCTGTCTCAGGTCGGGTATTCCCCATCGGTGGCACTGTGCCAATAACGCTCATCCTTTTGCCTATGGCAAAAGTCAAGATATTCAGGATCTTGGTGCGACTTGAAGGTAATGCTGTGTATCTACCCTCTCTGATTACCGTTACTCAGGTCAACAGAGCGGGTAGACTATATCACTGTTTCGCAAGCAGCACGCCACAAGGATCCAGAACGGATGTTCGAGCTTCTCTCTCTTCAGTCTAAGGACGATGATACGCCCCTTCTCCCGCTACCCGAGGTAGTGACCCCAGCCATCGAGTCTACCCTTCATTCTCTTCTTAAATCCGATGATGACATATCAGAGTTCAAGGCGAATTTGATGGGTCCTGGTCCATGGACGTTACACATGCCCTTGACAGTGCCGAATACGTGTGATGGGATGCTGCACTTTTCAAACAAAAACAAGCGTGCGCCGATTGAGATCATTCATACCCTCACAGTTGTGGTCCGCGTTCAGCGAAGCGACGAGGTAGTACACCTGTACTCGGAGAAGCCAGAGAAGTTTGACATCAGAATGCGAATCCCCGTGCACATTCTTTCAGTGCGTCCCTGTTATTTCCTCGGACTTACGGAGAAAACACTGTTGTGTTAACATGTGGCTCTGTCTTTTAGCCTCTATCAGATGCCCAGCACACCATACTCCCGCGCTATTCCGAGAGCCTTGGCGCATCCCTACCAGCAGTACCATGCCCCTCCTTTAGGAACCGTGAGGGCCCTCTTCGCGACCCGTGTTGTTCTGTTATGCTACAGAGTCAGATTGCGGCAGGTGCCTCCCGTCCTTTCCCGTTGCCTGAAGAGCGGTCAGCCGAAGTGGATGCGTTGTATGAGTGTAATATGATATTCGAACGGTTGATCACAGGGCAACAGAGGGAGGATGGTATTTTACCACCAGCTTATTGTGCTGCATCATGACCACGCTACGCGATGATGTACTGATTTACTTCGATTTATGACCCGGCCACGCATTCGTTGCTACAGTGCAAGGCGAGGGGGTCACGGGATCACAATATAAGACGGGGCAAGGCGAGGTGGGCTTTGCAGCAAACTCTCGTTCCCACACTCCATCAGCCATCGTGTTTGTGGCCTTTCTTAGCCATGTGTGAGACTACTTAACTAGCAATGCCCGCAAATTGTACAGAGAAAAGCCTCCAACAAGCCGAGAACCTGTGGTGCTGGTGAGGTCACCATGTGATTCGGATATCAACCTGAGCTAGAGCATAGGTCTTGCCATGTGACAAAGCAAAGTCAAGCAGACCCGTGCGGACTGGGAATATGACTCGAACAAGGTGCAAGTTGGCGCGCTGCTGTGCGCCGGCAAGGAGCTCGGTAGACGGACGCATCTAAGTTTCTGCAGAACTTGAAGAGATGTGCTCTCCATGGCAGAACAAACCCGTACCTGCCCAAGAGACTTCATTGTAAAGTTCGGGCAAGGCGACGAAAGGCCCAAACTGAGGGCATTTATATGGAACGCATTGCCATATTTGTAGCGCATGGGTGGCAGTGGTCCACATCTCCCACCCAGGCAAACGCCCACCTCCGGGCGCACTGATTGCCCCTGAATCTGCCGCATGCCGTCAGGCCGCGTATATGAGATGCCATTCTAATAAGTTTCGCCGAGTGCGCTCCCCGGCCTCTCTTGTACTCCTCCATCATGGCCTCGCTCTACGGGTTCGCAAAGCGACTCTACTTCGTGCGTCCGTCGGCCCTTATCGCGTTATCATTGCAGCACGTGATTTTTTTGGCTTATGTTGGAATCGCCGCCAGGTCTTCTACCCTCCTGCCCCGGCAGCACCCACCGCGTCCCCACTGCGATTTGGTATCCTCGGTGCAGCGGGCATCGCACCTATCGCGCTCGTTTTGCCGGTCAAAGGTCATCCCGATGCGGTTTTAAAGGCCGTCGCTGCGCGAGACCAAGGGCGCGCGGACGCATTCGCGAAGAAACATGGCATTCCAATGGCTTATGGTGGCTCCGGCGCATATCAAAGTACGTGGGCGACGTACTCCGTCAATGTGGGTGTGCTGATTATGGAACGAAGAACTATTGGACGACCCCGAGATTGACGTTGTGTATAATCCCGTAATGTCGCGTGTTTCCTGATTTTCGAATAGGCCCCTCTAAGTCCTGTCGCATCATAGTTGCCTAATGGCCTCCACTATGAGTGGACTATGAAGGCGCTCGCAGCCGGGAAACATGTCCTCCTTGAGAAGCCAAGCGCGGATACGGCCGAAGAGACGCGCAAGATGTTTGCGCTGGCTCAAGAGAAAGGTTTGGTGCTTATGGAAGCCTTCCACTATCGGTAGGCTCCGCACATCTCTTCTCTTCGGTGTGTTCCGATCATATGCCGGGCAGGTTCCATCCTTCGACACGCCGCGTGAAGGAAATTGTCGACAGCGGTGAGCTCGGCACCATGACAAAGATTGAAGCCAGTCTTGCATTGCCGGCCAATCCCTTCCTCAGAGATGATGACATTCGTCTTAATTACGACTTGGGTGGTGGCGCCATGATGGACCTGGGATGTGAGTTGTTGACAGTGCAATCTCCGTTCTCACAGTACTATTCCCTACAGGTTACACGTTATCTTTATCGCGGTACCTAGCAGGCGCTGATCCCACGAAAGTCATCGCAGCTACGGCCGACGTAGATCCCAAGTTCCCTCGGATTGATATGGGCACCACCGCTACGCTTGCCTTTCCCTCCCCAAGAGGGAGCACTGGGCCCGCCGATGGGCTGACCGCGACGCTCCTTGCACATTTCAGGCTCCCACCACTGTTTGGCTTCCTTCCGCAGTGGCCGAAGATGTTTGTGCGTGTAACGGGGACGCGCGGATCTGTTGGGCTATATCCCTTCCCCGGGCCCTGGATATATCACTAGCCAATGCGGAAGCGGACAGAAAAGCGGTATGGGAATCTCGGATGGACCACGCAAGTATCCTTGTGTCTTCATCATGCACCACTCTGATCTCAGCGACTATGTGTGCAGATATCGCTATCAGCTGGAGGCATTCATTGACAAACTGCGGGGCCGCAACCCTGAGCATTGGCATGATGCCCAAGACTCAATCACCAACATGCAATGGATCGAAGCTATCTACAATGAGGTTGGTGACATCATACTGCCACTCACCCACATCACCTTCTCCTCGGCCTCTGCGCATCATAGAGGGCTCTCTGCGTTAGCTTCTTATTGACACCGCCCATCTTTCTAGACAGGTTTGGGGTCCCGCCCCGCATCGACGGCCGAGGTACCACAAACGGCCGCTGCGTAAGTCTTGCAGACAGTAGGATGGTTTGAGAAGAGTATCTTCGTGGTTTCACGAACTGGCGAATACGTTACTGTGGCCGCTTCCCTTTGTTTATGTTATATGTTCTTTCTGACGTCATCTCTTGGATTCCTTTACCAGCCACAGGTTGCGTGGCCGTGATCGTTGTTAGTGTTGAACGAAATCCACTTGTCTATTGTCACGTCATGTATGACAGGGGTAAACCTGACAACTGAGCATCATTTCAAATTTCACAAAGAACGCGCAAAGTACGAGTACCCATCTACACGACGATCAGCCATTACGAGTGAGATGGATTTCGCTCACGGTCCTCGCAAAAATACTACGTAGTGGGGTGCACAACTGCGGCTATCACACCGAAGCCCTGGAGAAGGTGGGGAGTAGCCGACAGACTAACGTAGGCAACCGAAGGCGTCGTGCCTTCTCATGGAAGCGGAGACAATATGGCATCTAAGGAGAGAATCGGCACTCGGATGAGATCCACGCTGCCTAGGAGATGCGTGTCGCTGAGGAACAACGGACCTAAATCGGTCGAAAGTCAAGCCAGGAATTCGGGGATGAGCGAGCAGTGGGACCGCCGTGAGCGAGTGATATATCCCTAGAAGTACCTTACGAGGGAGGAAGCCGCCATGCGGCCGTGGAGATGGGACAACGACGACAATGGCTTGCAGGTGAACTTCCTATCATAGAGTGGGGGCCACGCAAGAGGTAAGAGGTACGAGTTGGACGACAGGTGTCCCACCCAGGCCTGATTTGCGGGAAACCGATGACGTAAGCATAAGGAGCCTTGAGAAGCGGAAATTGCCGAATGACGCTCGGCTACCTTTGACACGACACACAACAGCAACAGCCACGATATTAATCCATCATTTTCCCCCGCCTTTCTTCTCCCTCCCATCTGACGTCCTCTCTCCTTCCAACCGCTAGGCCTCTTCTCCTCATAGCGGCTGAAGTGAGCCAAATTATCATAAAATCCTGGTCGAATGACTTCCCATACTCCCCCTCGGCTTTCTTCCAACGTATCCTATCAGCCATGGCGCCAATTCGACGAAAAATCCACATATCTGAGTTCCCTCAGTTCGACTCTCAAGACGGGCCGTAGCTGGCTGGCCAGCTCCCCTCGGGATAGTCTCCATACGCACCATCACCAAAAGAGTAATGGTGAACTAGCCGAGTGGAGGGGTTCGTCAGAACACCGTGGTTTTCTCTCCCAGTTCAGGAGAGCCACTCGCAAAGTCTTCCGATCTTCCAATAGCTTGCCCAATTTTACATTAATATCACGCCGTGCTAGTGGCCTCCCCACGAGACAATCGTCCCTCGATTTCGACCCCTCTTCTCGTCTCTTCTCCCCCCCTTCATGGTCGACAATGCGTTTTGTACTCCTCTGTGGACTATGGTATACTTCATCGGCCTTATCCTCCAACACAGGCAAGGCAATCCTGGAGCAGTTTCGTTACCCCGTCACCCTCACATTTGTGCAGTTTGGCTTCATCGCAGCGTACTGTATGCTCTTCATGTCCCCCATCATTCGGTTCTCACGCATGCGCCGCCCAACCCGAGCTATTTTTATGGATACGCTACCGATGGGCTGCTTTCAAGTTGGCGGTCACATCTTTACAAGCATGGCCATATCACGGATTCCTGTGAGCACCACGCACACCACTAAGGTACGCGACCACCATGCGCCCTACTGTGACGTGCGGTGTTAAACGTGTGACCATTCTAGGCGCTTTCACCCCTGTTCACCGTTGCCGCTTACGCCCTTCTATTCCGTGTGCGGTATTCTGCCAAGACATACATATCCCTCTTGCCCCTGATGATAGGCGTTATGCTGGCATGCTCATTCGATATATCTGCGTCCAATGCCGTGGGTTTGTTATGCGCATTTGGTTCGGCCATCGTCTTTGTGTCATCCAACATTTTCTTCAAGAAGATCATGCCTACTGGTTCCGCGACTTCTCACCACAAGCTCGACAAGCTAAATCTACTCTTCTACTCATCATCCATGGCATTTCTCCTTATGATCCCAATTTGGATGTGTACCGACCTTCCGCGATTCATGGCTACACATCAGGCGGATCCGAGCCACATCATTTATCCCGTATACATCGGCATACCGCCACCCACTCGGTCGCCTACTATACTTTCCTCAACGGCGTAGTCCACTTTGCGCAGAACATCATCGCGTTCATCATACTCGCATCTGTATCACCCGTCACATACTCGATTGCCTCCCTCTTCAAACGAGTGGCCGTAATATGTATTGCGCTAGTTTGGTTCAATCAACAAGTCCACCCTATTCAGGGCGTCGGTATTGCACTTACATTCTTGGGGCTTTGGATGTACAACAATGCCAAAGGAGACATCGCGCGCGGTGAGACACGCCGGCGTGGTATCGAAGCATCATGGGATGGTACACTACCCATGACGCGTTCAGAGGAACGCACTCTTGATGCGACGGCAAATATCCCACCTCCGCCAGTTTACGATCGTTCGACACCCGAGGTCGGCCTTGCAGTGTCGAGTGCCCGCCCGCCGTCGCCACTGCGATCAAAACCCCTGATATCGTTGCACGCCAACATCACGGCGCCCCCACCTCGGCGGGGTAGTATATCTATGTTGCCTCCCTACCCATCACCACCCGCATCGGAGGACTCGCTACCACTTACGGATGCGGTAGCCGTAGTTTCTGTACGCGCATAGCATTGGTCAGTTTTTACCCCAGTTGACCAATGACGTCGTGAAGCATCCGCAGGGCAGGCTTGGACGTGGACTACCTTGATATTGAGAGCAGGATATATTTCTTTTCTTCACGCGTTACAACTATACGATCATACGTCATTTATAGACTGCTGTGAGGGACGAGGGTGTTGAAGTTTTCACAGAGGGACCATGAAGGACTTGTTCATGTTTTGCTACTTTTACTTTATTACTTTGTTTTTTCAGTTGGACGTGCTGCTAGTGCGTTGTGTATATACTACATATCCCTGTCTTCTTCTTAGATCTACAGTAGTTGCGATACCTCCATTTGTTTTACTTCGCAGGCCCCTTGTTGATGAAGCTACACGTTTACACTGCGCGGCGGTAGCCGATACTCGTCAGTTTGGCGTCTAGCAAGAGAATCTCTACCGGTGACCCTCATTGACCTAACAACTAAAGCTTTTTCTTTTTAACACCATACCGAAACGATGCCGCCGCGTCGCGGAACACCATGGGTCTCTCGCGGGACCCTCCTTTCTGACCGCATCCGCCCTTCTGGGCCATCACAGCCAGCAAAGTCGGAAAGGGGCCAGGGAAAGGGAAAAGGAAGAGCGTATGCGATCATACCCGAACCGAACCTCCTCGTAGCGCCGCAGTGCGAGGCTCGACGAGCTGATCGCAGGCTTCCTCTCGTCCGAGTCCGCCCCAGCCCAGCCCAACAAACAAAACAAAATGGCCACGGCGGCAACGCCAGGTGCCACAGCGGATAGCGATGGGTGCTTCTGCCAGGGTAAACGTCCTCTTCATTGTCCTTTCTTTCATTTTGTCTCAGGACCCACCACCGATCCATCATAATCGTCATCTTTACTTTATTCAAAATCTACGCCAAACCCAAACCCAACTCCCGGTCCCCGCGCAGCCCGCGTACACGTATTATCAGAATACACGCCCAACTGCG
>WNFD01007661.1_pt1 | contig 10675 bp, 8 predicted proteins | sample 5400491 | NCBI WGS metagenome assembly WNFD01 (sample SAMN13153343, study PRJNA577476) | soil metagenome | isolation source: 120 cm saprolite under Douglas fir tree site 2 hole 2 replicate 2 | place: USA:California | collected 2015-04-18 | reverse complement strand
GACGACGAAACGCACATCGATGAGCTTGCGAGCAAGCTTTACGACAAGATCCGGAGCCGCCTGCGTAATGAACTGCTGGTCGATCGGGAACGCGCCGGGTTCCTCACCGATCTGCGATGAGGAGGATTCATGCCTGAGCTTCATCCCGCCCAAACGCTTCGCTTCCGAGTCCGCATCGACGGGGAAAAGGACCTGGGCGCATGGTCGAAATGTGACGGCCTCTCGGTCGAGTACGAAGTCAAGGAATACATGGAGGGTGGCGAGAACCGCTTCGTCCACCGCATTCCCGGTCGCATCAAGTATCAGAACATCAAGCTCACGCGCGTCATCAACGCGGACTCCAGCAAGGTGGCTGCCTGGGTGGCGGGCCTCCGGCACGACGTGAAACGCAAAACGGCCGAAATTGCGGCTCTCGACCCGAAGGGCAAAACGATCGTGAAATGGAATCTGGATGGCGTCTATCCCGTCAAGTGGAGCGGTCCGTCATTCGACGTCGGCTCCAACCAGGCCGCGATGGAGACCCTCGAACTGTCGCATAACGGATTCCTCAGTTGATTAGGAGAGCACAGCATGGCTGACGATTCCTCGAAGATGGTCAAGGCCTATCTGAAGGACGAGGACGGGGGCAAGACCCTCGCGTTCAAGTTCAATCCGACGGAGTACTCGGTCAAGAAGAGCGGCAGCTGGAACGCCCCTGGGCGCAGCATGGGCACCAAGGGCGGCGCCAAGCCCAACTACCTCGGCAGCAACCCTCAGAGTGTCAGCCTCCAGGTCTTCTTCGACGACTGGGAATCCGGCAAGGACGACGTGGTCAAAGGGGTCGAGCAACTGCTGGACTGGTGCACGCCGAGCAAGGACTCGCTGAACAAGGATCATCCACAGCCGCCAGTCTTGAAGCTGTTCTGGGGCAGCAACAAGCACCTTCAGGACCACAAGTTCTACCTCGAGTCCGTCAGCGCGAAATACATCATGTTCAAGTCGGATGGCACACCGGTGCGGGCCACGGCTGATATCAGCCTCAAGGAGATTCCGACCGATCCTCCACCGACAAATCCGACCTCCGGGTCGATCCATGCCCGTCGCAGCCACTTGATCGCACAAGGCGACACGCTTCAATCCATCGCGAACCGTGAATACGGCAAGCCCGGGTTGTGGCGAGGCCTCGCCGCGTTCAATGACATCGACGACCCGCTCCGGCTGCAACTTGGCAGCCACATCCTCTTGCCCAGCATGGAAGAAGCCGCGGAGCAGGGGAAGTAAACCCGGATGCCACAGCCCTATCACGTCTGGCCGGATATCAGCATCGATGCGACGCTGCTCTCCCGGCAGATCGACAGTCAGCTCGATCAGGTGGTCGTCGACCATCAGCAGCACGTACCCGATATGTTCGTGATCGCATTCCATGACCCTGCTCGAGACATCCTCGGGCAGCTCAAGGTCAAGATCGGTTCGACGGTCATCATCAAGGTCACGCCGCCAGGCGGTTCGGCGGAAACGCTGATCAACGGTGAGGTCACGTCGCTCGAAGCCGAGTACGACATCAACCGCAGCCGCACGATCCTTCGCGGTTACGACAAGTCTCACCGGTTGCATCGCGGCCGCTACACCGAGACCTACAAGAACGTGACCGACTCCGACATCGCGCGACAGGTCGCGAATCGTGCCAACCTGCCGGTCGGCCAGATCGACCCCACCAGCGTCACGTACGATCACGTTTCCCAGACAAACCAATCCGACTGGGACTTCCTCAAGGCGCGCGCGCGGGAGATCGGTTACGAGATGGGGATGGACGACGGCAAGTTCTATTTCCGCAAGCCGATCCAGGCGTCGGGAGCGCCACAGCCCGGCAATTATCAGAGCCACTCCGGTCCACTGCAACTCGTGTTGGGCGATGACCTGATCGAGTTCCGTCCACGCGTGACGTCGGCCGAGCAGGTCAGCACCGTCAAGGTCCGCGGCTGGGACCCGGCTCAAAAGCAAGTCATGATTGGCTCGGCGCCGGCCGGAACCGCGGCGGCCAACTCGCTGCCCGACGATCCCGGGACCCTCGCCGGCACCTTTGGCGGACCGACGTTCACGGCGGTCAACCTGCCGCTGGCAGCTCAATCGCAGGTCGATACGGCTGCAAAGTCCTACGCCGAAACGATCTCGAGTGCCTATGCCGAGGCCGACGGCGTCGCCAATGGGAATCCCAAGCTGAAGGCCGGCGCCACGGTCAGCGTCGGCGCCGTCAGTGGTCCCTTCGCGGGTAAGTACACGCTGAGCAGCAGCCGCCATGTGTTCGGCGATAACGGCTATCGGACCCATTTCGTGGTGAGCGGCCGGCAGGATCGATCACTGCTCGGGCTCACCTCACTCGGATCGTCCAACGGCCACGCCTCGGCGGGCGGGGCACCGATCAACGGCGTGGTGGTTGCGCTGGTCACCGATAACAACGATCCGAACGACACCGCCAGGGTCAAGCTGAAATTCCCCTGGCTCGATGACAACTACGAGTCCGACTGGGCGCGCATCACGCAGCTCGGCGCCGGGCCGGACAGCGGCGCGCATTTCATTCCTGAGGTCAATGACGAGGTCCTGGTGGCCTTCGAGTTCGGCGACATCCGCCGGCCCTACGTCGTCGGCAGCCTCCACAACGGGCAGGACAAACCCAAATTGGGCACTGGCCTGTTCGACAACGGCAAGGTCAAGCGGCGTGGCTTCGTCTCGCGCAAGGGCCACCAATTCATCTTCTTCGACGACGCGAGCAAGACCGGCATCGCCTTCATCAGCAGCGACGGCAAGCTGAAAATCTCGCTCAACGAGACCAACTCCGAGATCCATATCTCGTCGCAGGGAAAGGTTCACGTCGAGAGCCAGCAAGACATGACGCTCGAGTCCGGGGCCAATCTCAACCTGAAGGCAGGGCAGGGGCTCAAGCTCGAGGCCGGGACCGACCTCAAGCTGAAGGCATCCTCCGCGGCCTCGCTCGAAGGCGGATCGCAGGTCGAGGTCAAGGCAAGTGGACAACTCAAGATCACCGGGGCGATGGTTGACGTCAACAGCGGCGCCCTGCAGGTGATGTGATGCCCGGACCAATCGTCAACATGGGCGGCATGGTGACGTGTATGCACGGCGGCCAAGGGCAGTGCACGACCGTCAGTCCGAAGGTGATGGTCGGCAATCAGCCGGTCGTCACCATCCCCGCGTCCTACGTGATCGCCGGCTGCGCCTTTCCGCCGCCTCCGGTCGCGAATGGGCCGTGCGTCAGTGGCATCATCCCTTCCGGCAGCACGAAGGTCCTCGTCGGCGGGATGCCGGTGCTGCTGGCGTTGCCTCCGGTGGCCGGTACCTGCGTGCCGACCGGCACGCCGATGATGATCGGGTCGGCCGGCCAGACCAAGGTGATGGCGCAATGAGCGAAGAATTCATCGGCTCCGGCTGGGCGTTCCCACTGCGGACGGATCCGACGGGACGGATCGCCCTGGTTTCGCGCGAGCAGGAAATCGAGGAAAGCATCCGACTGATCCTCGGCACCGCCATCGGCGAGCGGCCGATGCGCCCGGAGTTTGGCTGCGCGATTCATGACTATGTCTTCGACAGCGCCGATACGGAGACCGCCTCCCGCGTGGCCGCAGCCGTCCGGGAGTCGCTTCGGCGCTGGGAGCCGCGCATCGAGGTGACCGATGTCCTGGTCAGCTTCGACGCTGAGGACTCGAGCATCCTGTACATCGACATTCGCTACGCGATCGGGGAGACCAACGATCCTCGCAACCTGGTCTTCCCCTTTTACGTGATCCCACCGGAGACGGCATGACGAACAACAAATCTGCAGGAGGAGGGTAAGCATGGCACTTCCAGTCCCAAACCTCGACGATCGTCGCTTCCAGGATCTGGTCGACGATGCCAAGCGCCTCGTGCAGCAGCGCTGCCCCGAGTGGACCGACCACAACGTGTCGGACCCGGGCGTCACGCTGATCGAGACCTTCGCCTGGATGACGGACCAGGTGCTGTACCGGCTCAACCGGGTTCCCGACCGGAACTACATCAAATTCCTCGAACTGATCGGCGTCCGCCTCTTTCCGCCGACCGCGGCGCGGGCGATGATCACCTTCTGGCTCGCCGGCCCGCAACCAGGGACCATCCACATTCGGCCGGGAACCCAGGTTGCCACCCTACGCACCGAGTCCGACGAGGCGATCGTCTTCACCACCATCGGCGACTTGCCCATCGTCCCTTGCTCGCTCTCGCGGCTTGCCTCCGCCCTCGCCGGCGAAAAAGAAGTGAGCGACCACACCGATGCGCTGGACGCTAAAACGTCGTTCTTCTGCTTCGACAAGGTGCCGAAACCGGATGACGTGCTCGTGGTCGGCCTGTCGGAGGCTGTGCCCTCGTGCGCGGTGACGCTGCGCTTCAGATGCGACATCGAGGGCGTGGGCGTCGATCCCGAGAACCCGCCGCTGGTCTGGGAAGCCTGGGATGGCCTCGCATGGACGCCGTGCGAAGTCGACCGAGACGGGACGGGCGGCCTCAACCGAGACGGCGACGTCGTGCTCCATGTCCCGAAGAGCCACACGGTCTCCGTCATCGAGCAGCAGCGTGCCGGATGGTTGCGGGCACGCGTGCTCAAGCCAGAACCCGACCAACCGACCTACAGTGCGTCGCCGATCATCAAGGGCCTCATCGCCTTCACCACCGGCGGGACCGCCGAGGCGGTGAACGCCGAGCTGGTGGAGAACGAGCTGCTCGGGGCGTCGGAGGGGGTTCCGGGCCAGCGGTTCGTCCTCAAGCACCGTCCGGTCGTCCCCGGAGGTGCCGCGGCCATCCTCGAGGTGAGCGGCATCGATGGCTGGCAGGAGTGGACGCAGGCCCAGCACTTCGTCGACAGCACCGCGGAGGATCGTCATTTCGTGCTCGACGCCGTCAGCGGTGAAGTCCAGCTCGGCCCCGGCGTCCGCGAGCCGGACGGCGCCTTCCGGAACTATGGCGCCGTGCCGCCCAAGGGGTCCCGGCTCCGCCTTCGCTCCTACCTCATCGGAGGAGGCCGAAAAGGCAACGTTGCGCGCAACACCATCACCGTGCTCAAGTCCTCGATTCCGTACGTGTCAAAGGTGCAGAATCGTCGCGCAGCGGAGGGCGGTGTCGACGGCGAGGATATCGAGAATGCCAAGGTGCGCGGCCCCATTGTGCTGCGGACGCGCGATCGAGCCGTGACGATGGAGGACTACGAGCATCTCGCGCGCGAGGCAGCACCAGAAGTGGCGCGCGTCCGTTGCGTCACCGCGGGCGAGGGCGTAGACGCGGGAGGCGTTCGCATCCTGGTGGTGCCGGCAGCCGGCAGCAACGACGGCCGCCTCCGCTTCGAGCAGCTCGTGCCCGCCGAGGAGACGCTGCAGCGCATTGCCCGCCGCCTTGACGAGTCGCGGGTGATCGGCACGCGCGTGCTCGTCGAGCCGCCCGTCTACCGCGGCGTAACGGTGGTCGCCAAACTGCGCCCACGTTCGAGCGCGAGCCCAGCCCGCCTGCAGGCGGATGCGCTGGAGGCGCTGTTCCGCTACTTTCATCCGATCAGCGGCGGTCCGGACCGCAATGGCTGGCCCTTCGGCCGGCCGGTCCACGTCGGCGAAGTCTATTCCGTGCTCCAGAGCCTGCGCGGCACCGAGCTGGTGGAGGACGCCCGGCTGTTCGGCGCCGACCCAGTCACGGGCCAGCGGGGCCAGGCCGTCCAGCGGCTCGTCATCGAGCCCCATGCGCTGGTCTATTCCTACGAGCACCAGGTGCTGGTGGAAGGCGCATGATCGCCGCCGCGCAGACGCTCAACCACCGGCGCGGCCTGGTCAAGTCGCTGATCAGCCCACACCCATTGGGTGAGACATTGCCGGCGCTGTTCCAGGAAGACGGCTTCACCCAGCGCTTCGTGTCCGCCTTCGACGCCGCGCTGGCCCCAATCTTCGCCACGATGGACAACCTGCCCGCCTACCTCGATCCCTGGCTGACGCCAGCAGACTTCCTCGAGTGGCTGGGGAGCTGGTACGGGCTGACCCTCGACGAGGCCTGGTCACTCGAGCGCCGCCGCGCGGTGCTGGCCAACGCCTTCGAGTTCTATCGCATGCGCGGCACGGCCCGGGGGCTGAAGGCGCAGGTGGAGATCTTCACCGGGGGGACCGTGGAAATCGTTGATACCGGCGGGGTCGCGACCTCGACGAAGGCGGGAGAGGCGCTTCCGGGATCGCCGAATTTTGCCCTCATGGTCCGGGTCGCCGTCGACGATCCGTCCACCATCAATACGACCCGGCTCGAGGCGCTGGTCCAGGCGGCCAAGCCGGCGCACGTGACGCACAAAGTGCAGGTTGTCAAACGAGGCAAAGTACCGGAGACTGTGGAGGTGACAAGCGGGTGATCGTTTGCAAGCAGTGCGGGCACCACAACGAGGACAACGACACCTTCTGCGGGTCGTGCGGGAAGTTCCTTGAATGGACTGGCGAACGCGTCGCGGTCGCCGAGCCGGAGCCCGAACCTCCGCCGCCCGCGCCAGCGCCTGAACCGGCCCATGTTGGCCTGATCGATCGGGTGAAGCATGCAGTCGGGATCGAGGAGGCGGCGCCTCAGCCCGCTCCGGTCTCCGCGCCGGCGCCGGCCACCGCAGCCGCCCAACCTACTGAACCAACCCCGGCCCCGCAGGTCGTCTGGTCGGTCCCGGTGACCTCGGCTGCCCCGGCCGCGCCGCCTCCGGCACCGGTCGCCGCGCCGACCGCGTCCACCCCGGCGCCCGTGCTTGCGGGCGTCGCGGCCCCGGCCGCGCCCGCCGCTTCCGCTGCTCCCACAGCTCCATCCGCGACGGCCGTCGTCCAGGCGGACGAGCCGATTTCGCGCCGGCCGACGTCAGTCGCGCCGGCGGTGGCCCGGCCGCGTCAGGCGCCACGCACGATGGAGCCGCCGACGCGGCGGCATCCTGGCGACCTCATCTGCGGCCAGTGCGGCGAGGGCAACGACCCGGTCCGCCACTTCTGCCGCCGTTGCGGCAACTCGCTGGACGAGGCGATCGCGGTCCGCCTGCCATGGTACCGTCGCTTCCTCAATCGGATCTTCGGTGTCCGGACCCGCGAAGCCGGCTGGCGGCCGCAACGGGTTGGGCCGCCCAACGTGCTGGGAATTGTGTGGCGGATCATCCGCCTCGCCGTCGTTGCCGTGGTGATCGTCGCGGTCCTCGCCTTTGTGCTCGTCCCGCCATTCCGCGAGGGCATCGTCAGCCGGGTGACGAGCGCGGTCACGACGGCTCGCAGGGCGATCTTCCCGCACTACGACGCCGTCTACCCGACCGGGGTCTCGGCGAGCAGCTCGACCGCGGGCCACCTCCCCAACCTTGCCACCGACAAGTTCATCGGCACCTACTGGGCGGCGCGGGCCGGTGACCCCACGCCGTTCCTCAAGGTGACCTTTTCCGAAAAGGTCGACCTCGCTCAGATCGGATTCGACTCGGGCGCCGCGGGGACCACACCGGCCGACGACTTCCTGACACAGCCACGGCCGCACCAGGTCCACCTCGTGTTCTCAAACGGCACCACGAAGGACCTGACGCTGAAGGATGAGGATCCCAAGGTCACGAAGAACGCCCAGTTCTATGCGGTCGACGCCAAGCAGGTGATCTTCGTGGAAATCCACATCATGTCGGTCTACGCGCCGGCCGGCGCATCACCATCAGCGGTGGCGATCGACGAAGTGGAATTTCGCGTCAGGGACTAAGCGCGGGAGCTGGCGGTAAGACCGAGCTCTTCGAGCACGCGGGCGTAGTCGCGGCGCGCGCGGCTGGCCGCGCCCGGATCGCCGGCGGATTCGCGCGCCTGGATCAACAGCTTCCACAACGGATCATGCAGCCGATCGACCCAGAGCCCGGTCGCGCAGGCATTGGCGGCCGCCGCGGGATCGCCCTGCTTGAGCAGCAGCTCGGCGAGGCCTTGCGCCGCCTCCAGCGCCCCGGCACGAAACCGCTCCCGTGGTTCGATCGCCCACTCGGCCGGGCCGTCCTCGGGCAAGAGCTCGCCGGCGTAGAGCTCGAGCGCCTGCTGAAAGTGCGTGATGACCGCATCGACGCCGCCCCGCAGCCGGGCCACGCGTGCCCCCGCGAGCGCCTTCGAAAACTGCACCAGGTCCACCTCGGCGTCGGCCTGAATCGCGAGGCGGTAGGCATCGCCCTCCCGCAGCAGTAAGGATGAGCCGCCCCGACCGACGCCGGGTTCGAGCCACGACCGAAGGGAAGAAACGGCGACATGAAGGTTGCGCGCTCCCGTCTCGGCATCGGCGTCCGGCCAGAACGCCATTTGCAAGACCTCGCGATGCACCGGATTGCCCGCATGGACCGCGAGCAGCCGAAGCACGGCACGCGCGCGTGGCTTGATCGTGGTCAGGTCCACCGGGCGTCCCTTGACCGCGATGCTGAAGCCGCCGAAGCAGCGAATGCTCAGCGACGGCACCGAGCGGCCCACGCCGATGGGGATCACGTTCTCCGGCGCCGGCGCGGGGGCGGCCAGCGGCGCCAGGCAGCATTCCTCTCGTACCGAAACCGCCAGGCTGTGATACTCGGCCGCGCGCTCCGGTTCGATTTCGGCGAGGGCGAGATAAGGGAAGTAGCGCGCGCCTGGTGTGCCGCTATAGCGAGCGAGATTCTCCGCCTGGAGGGCCGCCTCACGCGCCTCGGGGGCGCCGTTGCGGGCCAGACTGAGCGAGAGCAGCGCGCGCGACCAGGCTTCGAGCACGCCGGCCCCGAGCTGGTGAAAGACCTCGGTCGCCTGCTCGAGCGCCGGCACCGCGTTATCGCCCGCATAGACGGCGGCCCAGCCGATCATCAGGCCGATCAATCCACTCCCCCAGCGATCCCCGTCGCGCTCGCAGGCGGCGCGCAGGCCCTCGGCTTCTCGCGCGCTCCCCGGCCGTTGGGTCAGGACCAGCGCGGCGCGCGCGAGCCGCGCCACCCATCCCAACCCGAGCGCCTCCGCGCGCTCGGCGGCTTCCTCGACATCGAACACGCCCTGCAAATCGCCACTGTGCAGCGCCGCGACTCCGGCCCAGAGGCGGGCCGCGGTCGCCAGCGCCGCGGTCGCGTCGCGGCTGTCGGCCGCCGCATTCAGGTGGCGGCGTGCCTGGTCCATCTGCCCGGCTAACAGACAAACCACCCCAAGCGTCAGCTTGCCGGTCGCCTCCGGCAGCTGGGTGGCCTGTTGTTTGGCGGCGAGCGGGTCATGGGCCACGGCCTTATGCAGCAGACCCGCCCAGTCGTTGCCGGGCATGGGTGCCGGCTCCAGCCAGCCCGCCAGCGCCTTGCGCTCCGACGCGCAGATGAGCCCGGCCTCGCTCGATCCGAAAACGCGCTCGGCTCGATGGTAGGCATCGATCGCCTCCCGCCAGCGCCCCTCGGCACGGTGACGCCGCGCGCTGCCGAGCATCAGCCACGGATCCTGACGAAGCAGCGCGGGCGGCAGGGCATCGATCCAGGTGTCGGGGCCTTCCAGCAGCTCGCCGCCCTGGTGATGGAGCATGCGGTCCACCGCCTCCCAGTCTTCGCCGCGCGAATAGGCTTGCACTGCGTCGGAGAAGGCGCCGCTCGCTTCGAGCAGCCTCGCGGCGCGCCGGTAGGCGGCGCGCGCCTGGACCTCACCGAGCTCTTCGACAAGCACCTGCTCCAGGTGCGAACGCAGAACTTCGTGATAGCGGTAGCCGCCACGATCGTCCGTGGCGGTGGTGAAGATCTGCCGGCGCTCCAGTTCCTGGAGCACCTGCTGGCTTGCCGTGCGGTCGAGGAAGGCGTCGCAGATCGGACCGGTGAGCCGCGTCAGCACGCACGTCCGGACCAGGAACCAGCGTAGCTCGGCCGGCAGCTGATCGAGGACGTTGCGCGTCAGGTACTCGCGCGTCAACCGCGACCGGCTGCCGAGGGCGGTGAGAATTCGGCGCCGTTCCTGGGGCGACTTCCCGCGGGTCGCGAGGTGGAACAGTTGCAGGCCGGCCGCCCAGCCCTCGGTGCGGCGGGCGAGCTCAGCGAGCTCTTCCGGCGGCAGTGGCGCGCGATAGAAATCGCGGAAGAGACGCTCGACCTCCCAGGAGCGGAAGCGAAGGTCCTCACTGCCGATTTCGAGCAGCGATCCCGAGACGCGCAGACGCGAGAGATTGAAACCAGGCAGCGCGCGCGACCCGATCAGGAACGTGATGCTGGGCGGGGCATAGTCGATCAGCCGTTCGAGGGTGCGCTCGGCCGGGCTGTCCTCCAGGGTGTGCAGGTCATCGATGATCAGGACGGCGCGCCGTCCCGACCAGGACTCGAGCGCGCGGGCCGCCGTTTCGACGGAATCCCAGCCCTGCGGGATCGGGCCGAGGGCGGCGGTGAAGGCCGATTGCAGATGGCTCAGTAGCGTGGTCGTCTTTGCATCCCAGCTCTCGGCGCGATACCAGGCGACGGGCACGCTGGCGGAGGCGGCGAATCCTGCGAGCAGCGTGCTCTTGCCGGAGCCGGCCGGAGCCACGACCAACCCGACGCGATGCTGCCAGATGCGGGCGAGGAGGGCATCGACGCGTTCGCGGGCAAGGGACTGCACCTGCGGAATCAGCACCTTCGCTGATACCACGGCCGTGGACCCTTCCCTCACGCTCCCCTCTCTCAGCCGGGCCAGCCTGCGCACGCTTCGCCAGAGCGAAGCTCGCGCCT
>WNFD01011243.1_pt1 | contig 10676 bp, 10 predicted proteins | sample 5400491 | NCBI WGS metagenome assembly WNFD01 (sample SAMN13153343, study PRJNA577476) | soil metagenome | isolation source: 120 cm saprolite under Douglas fir tree site 2 hole 2 replicate 2 | place: USA:California | collected 2015-04-18 | reverse complement strand
GATCACTTTGATCGAGTCCGCGCCATACTGCTTATAAATGCGCGTCGCCAGGTTCACTGACACGTCATAAGACTGCAAGAAGAGGTGCAGTTCCTTGACTTCGCTCTGCTCGGCCCAGGACTTTATAATCTGCTCGCGATCCCTGGCGCTCACCCCCTTGACCTCGCTCAGGCGCTCAGGCTGCTGCTCGATGATGGCAAGGGTTTGCTCGCCGAAGTGCTCCACAATGAGTTTCGCCTTCTTTGGTCCGACACCCTTTATCAAGCCAGAGCCAAGGTAGCGGGTAATGCCTTCGATGGAAGCTGGCAGGCGCTGTGTAAAGCTCCTGACGTGCAACTGGCGGCCATACTTGGGATCGCGCTCCCATTCACCTTCAACCAACAACAATTCGCCAACGTGGATGCCGGGCAGAGTACCGACAATCGTGGCCAGGTCATCGCGAAACAGCCGCCCATTGTCATTGGTGCGAAAGCGTGCAACGGTGTAATGGTTGTCTTCGTTGCGAAAAACGATGCTCTCAACGGAGCCTTCGAGTGTAGGCATACAGAACTATTCCATCCAGCAGGTGCAAGACCAGAAATTCCCTTCCATATTAGCACAGTTGCAGGAGAGCGTCGAGTTTGTGACGTATATTCCTTGTGGCATTCCCTTCTTGCTTGTATAATAATCTTGTAGCAAGAGAGCAATGTGTTGCGTTCTTTTTTAGACCAACTGCGCTGTATGTATTTTCACACCTGAGCGGGTGACGGAGCAATCGTTATGATCTCCCAGCAAGCCTTATTTCCTGGAGAGCTCCTTCTCAATACGTTATTCAGGAATCGTTACTTCATCATGGATCAGGTTGGCGCAGGTGGCTTCGGTTCGGTCTATAAGGCAAGGGATATACAGAACGGAGATCGCCTCGTTGCCATCAAGGAAGTGAGTCTACTGGGGCTGCATCCACAGGCGATGCTTGAAGCCACTGCCGCCTTTCAGCGTGAAGTCAGCGTGCTATCACACCTGGATCATCCCAATCTACCACGTTTATATGAGCACTTTCAGGACCCTGGGCATTGGTACCTTGTCATGGACTTCATCGCGGGCGAAACACTCGAGGAATACCAGAGCAAAGTACCCAACAGGCGCCTTCTCCTCAGTGAAGTACTCGATATCGGGCTTCAACTCTGTAGAGTCCTGGCTTACTTGCATTCACAACAACCGCCCATCATCTTCCGCGATCTCAAACCTGCCAACATCATGCGCAATCACACAGGACAGCTCTACTTGATCGATTTTGGCATCGCACGCTACTTCAAGCCAGGACAGACCAGAGACACCGTCGCCCTCGGTTCGCCTGGATATGCCGCCCCAGAGCAGTATGGGAAAGCACAAACCACTCCGCGTGCCGATATCTACAGCTTAGGGGCTGTTTTGCATCAATTACTCACCGCGAGGGACCCTTCAGAAGCGCCGTTTCGCTTTCTACCACTTCGTCCCACAAGCCACTCCGAACCCGGATCGCTCACCACGAGTATGGTGGATGTGCTGGTACACAAACTTGAAATACTTATCGCCAGCATGCTCGCTATTGATGTGAATAAAAGGCCACCCGATGTAGCTTGTGTGAAACAGGAGCTACACGTGATGAGTACGCTCTGGTCCGATATCTGCAGGAGCTACTGGCGGCCAAAGCTGGGAAATACCCAACTGAGGCGAAACTAAGGACCCTCTGAGATACTGTTTGAACTTCGAGTATCTGGCAAGGCATCTCGAAACTCTTCCATTTGCTTCCACTCTGGCTCTGGAGGTGTGTAGCCGAGCCGAGGTGTATAAACCGAGTATTTGATGATCTGCATTTTATGGATGTAACGTGGACAGTTCGGGAATATTTGCTCCGCCTGGACACGAACAATGAGCTGTGCTCCTGGATACTCGGATAATAAAGGGTCGTCATCACATACTGAACACCCTGGCCTTGCAGGTAGGTCCCTACCTCGCCAAGAATCTGCCCCAATGTCTGACCAATCTCAGCAGGAGTAGTGATAACCCGGATACTCATCGCTGCTTGAGGTTGGATCACCTTCGTTTCGATTGTATTCGTCATCGTTTTCGCCTTTCTTGATGGAAACGACTTTACGCAAAGCATATCCTTAGGCAATATTCCTGTAGAATATGGCAAAACTGGAAGGAGCAATTTCTATTCCTCGAACGCCGCTAAGTCTGATTGCCCCGCAGTATCACATTACACTGCGGAGCGATATCCAGAGCTGTGTGCGCGTTTCCTGTGAAGGTACAATACTCGATTGTTCCCTGACCATCATAATACACACGAATACCGCTTTGCTGGCTGTCGCGTATCTTGCTATAGCGAATGAGTAGATCACCACTTGAAATACTGATATTTGCCGATCTGTTAGCGCTTATATCGCAATATTCTATGACTGGCTTGCCCTCCTCCTTCACGGAAACGCCGCTCTGTTCCCCGTCGCGAATTTTACAGAGATAGAAGTATGGGGTGCTCCCCGTTGTCACTGTTACGTTGTCAAACGTATTTGAGTAGATATCACAATCTTGTATAGAACCTTTTCCTTCTTGATAGATGTTTATGCCATATTGTTGATTATGATGCAGTTGACAACGAAGAAGTAGGAGATTGCTGTGTGATGCCATGACTACCGCAGAATATCCATTATTATGAATGTCGCAATCTTCAAATGTTCCTCGAGCATTATTGTGGGCGAAAACACCGTGCTGTTGACTATGGTGTATTGTGCAATGACGAAAAACAGGGTTACCTCCCGTCGCTATACTGATCCCGGGCTCACTGCACTCGAAAATGTCACAGTATTCAATAGTACACTGAGCATCATCATACACGGCTATTCCATTTGAAGCGCTACCATAGATAGCGCAATAACGAATAGTGGGGTTTGCCGCAGCATTATGTATAGCTATACAGGCCGATGAGTTTGAGGTGATACTACAATCTTCGATGAAGAGCTGACCCTGGAGAATATCAAGAGCGTGATATTGTTTGCTCTCCTGTCCCGCCTGGCAGCGTATAGTGAGCCCACGTATGCTGGCATGGCTCGTTTGCATCACAACACAATGGTTGTCATTGCTCTCCAGAATAATCTGTTCTTTAGGGCCATTACCAATGACTTCTATGTCTTTATCTAGCACCAGGCTTTCTGTATAGATTCCCGTTCTAACGAGAATAAGAGCCCCAGGCAGGGCGACTTGTATAGCTTCGCTGATAGTTGTATATTGTCCATCTCCAAGTTGAGAGACAACGAGACTTTGTTGTTGATCTGGGGCAGTTAGAGCCTGCGAGTCAATGGGAGGCACTGATAACTGTGTTGGCGGATTGATAACTGGTTCGGCTGAAGCTGCCTGGCGCATTTGCTGTATATGTTGAAGCTCCTGTTTGACGACGCCTGTATCTGCCGGTCTTTTATCCTCTTTGATCTCAAGCATTTGCATGATGAGCGTCTCTAACGCGGTGTTCCCCGGTTCCTGTGGATCCAGGTTGAGAGACTGAAAGTTAAATGGGTTCAACCCTGGATAAATGCCTGAGATAAGATGATAGAGAGTTGCGCCCAGACTATAAATATCCGATCTTATAGTTGTTTGCATGCCTCCATATTGTTCAGGGGCAGCATAACCAGGAGTGCCCAGATTTACTGTATCTCTGGCTTGCCCTGGCTTAAAGAAGCGGGCGATGCCAAAATCGATCAAATAGAGATGGTCATTATTGGTTATCATCACGTTATCTGGCTTCAAGTCCCGGAAGATAATCGGTGGTTGATGACCATGGAGATAGGCTAAAACGGTACAGAGTTGGAGGCCGATCTTAATGATCTCATTGATCGAAAACTTTCCCTCTGCCACTTTTTCCAGGCGAGTCGCCAGCGTTTCACCATCGATATAGTCCATGACGAGATACCAGCGACCATGCTCTTCAAAATGATCGTGAATCTGTGGAAGATTAGAATGAGCCAGATTGGCAAGCAACATGGCTTCGTTCTTGAAGGAGACAATGGCGTTTTGTGTCTCCTGGGGATTCAATCCACGCATGCCCATTTCTTTGACTGCCTTGATGGCACCGTTAAAGAGCAAATCCTCTACTTTGTAAATCGCTCCAAAACCACCTTGCCCAAGCTTCTCGAGAATACGGTAGCGTCCTTTCAGTTGCTGCGAGGCAACGAGCAGGCCAGTCGCCGTATTGGGATACGTGAGTTGAGGTTGTCCACAGGCATAACAGAACTTTGCGTCAAAGCGAATTATAGCGCCACAATTATCGCAAAATTTTGTCGAATTCATGGTACAGCTCTTGCTTCTTTACGCCGCATGTTTCTGAAAAGTGTTTTCACGACAGCATGGTACATCAATGCTTATCAAACCTCAATGGGTCAGGGCCTTCTGGAGGAAGTTGAGTTGTCGCGATCTTAACCATTTGTTCGGAGAGGCGTAGCAGCGCTTCACGCAATTCTGGCGGATGATGAATGACGAACGGGAGGTTCAGCGACATCAGATAGCGCGCCTGATCTTCTAATTCATCCACATGACTTTGAAACAGGACCCCTGTCGGCGTGGCCGAAAGCCGACCATAGGACGTAGGGATCTTCTGCTGCACCGTAAACAGCGCCGCTTGAAACTCCACTTCAATGTGCCAGCGGGCTGATGGCTCGCCATACTGCTTCATCACATAGGCCCGGCAATCAAACTCCTCTGTTCTCTCAAAGGCTTCCGCAAGCACCTCTACCTGCTGGATACGATCCAGGCGAAATATACGGTAGTCTTGACGCAAGCAGCAGTAGCCGACCAGGTACCAGTACCCTTCCCATCCCACCATGCCCATACGGCTCGACCTTACGGTGGGTAAGCTGGTCGTGACGGGAACGATAGTCTATCGCGATCCGCTGCCGCTGCCCAATCGCTTCGATGAGCGTGATTACGAGAGAGACATCGGGTCGTGCTTCTTGCCGGGCAGAAAAGAAGAACAAATGAGAAGACATGGCTTTCAGACAGTTCCGCGCATGCAGTGGAAGGACGCGGGAGACTTTGGCGAGTGCTCCTTCAACGGCCACCGATGGCTGTCCGATCTCGAGCCACGAGGTTCCCAGCAAGCCAAGCATGATCGCCGTGGCTTCCTCTTCTGTAAACAACAGTGGGGGCAGTTTAAAGCCAGGACGGAGCCGATACCCGCCATGTCGGCCAATGTTTGCTTCGACAGGAATGCCGACATCCTGGAGATGCGTGATGTAGCGGCGCACCGTTCGTACATCCATCTCCAGGCGAGCCGCTAACTCCGGGCCACTGATAGATGGCCTGGACTGAAGCAATTCGAGCACAGTGAGGACGCGACTAGTGGGATGGTACATGACAACCCTCTGCTTTCAGTAATCTTCAATATTTACTCTCAAACGAGGACTGATCCTGTCCTCCTTCAATGGTATATTATAAAGCGTAGACACGTCAAACAAGATTCGGATCGCGCAGAATCACTACCATATGCAGAGCAGGAAGGGAATGGCGTAGAACAGATGTGGCTTGCCTTTCATCACAGCAAAGAGCATAAAGGAGAAATGCGACATGAGTATCCAACCTTTTCAAGTAAACATTCCCCAGGCAACCCTTGACGACTTGCGAGAACGCTTAGCCCGCACCCGCTGGCCCGACGAGGTGGAGGGAGCAGGATGGGATTATGGCACCAACCTGCAGTACATGAAAGAGTTAGCAGACTATTGGCAACATACGTACGATTGGCGGAAACACGAGGCGGAACTGAATACCTTTGCGCACTTCAAAGCACAAATAGATGGCTTGGGCATCCATTTCATTCACGAGCGTGGGAAAGGTCCTCGCCCCATGCCCATCATCCTCACGCACGGCTGGCCCGGTTCTTTCTGCGAAATGCTCAAGGTCATCCCGAGGCTTTCCGATCCGGAGAGTCACGGCGGAAAGGCAGAAGATGCGTTTGATGTCATCGTCCCATCGTTACCGGGCTACGGATTCTCAGACCGACCGACTCAACGCGGAATGACCAGCTTACGCATAGCCGATATGTGGGAGCGTTTGATGACGAAAACATTGGGCTACCAACGCTTTGCCGCGCAGGGCGGCGACTGGGGCAGCAGTGTAACGGAACAGCTTGCCGTTACTTACCCGGATGTGGTGCTCGGCTTTCACCTGAACAACATCCCGTTTCACCATTTGTTCGCAAAGGCCGACAACCTCTCGCAGGAGGAGCAGACCTATCTGGAAGCAGCCGGGCAATGGCAGTTTGCTGAAGGTGCGTATGCGATGATTCAAGGGAGCAAACCGCAAACGCTGGCGTATGGATTACATGATTCTCCGGTCGGGCTGGCGGCGTGGATAGTGGAGAAGTTCCGATCATGGAGCGATTGCGATGGAGACGTGGAAAAGCGTTTTACCAAAGACGAGTTGCTCACCACGATCACGCTCTACTGGGCGACAGAAACAATCAATGCGGCGAATCGTCTGTATTACGATTCCGCGCACGATTTTACGTCTCCGCAACACACAGGAAAGAGTGATGTTCAGGCGGCGATAGCGAGGTTTCCAAAAGACATCCTTCCCGCACCACGCGAGTGGGCGGAGCGTTGGTTAAATGTGCAGCGATGGACAGCGATGCCGCGTGGCGGCCATTTCGCCGCCATGGAGGAACCCGAACTGCTAGTCGAGGACTTGCGGGCGTTCTTCCGTCCCTTCCGCGCGTGACGCTCAATCAGCGTGTGGGGCGCAGGCCGAAAGCGACAAGTTCGACACGAGCGATGTGTGTGCAATCAGACTATGAAGAGAGAGATCCGTTTGCTTAACTGCACATTTTCGTCAGGACCGTAGGCCAACCTCAGATGATACAATGAGAAAGCCTCAAATTTGAGAGAGAGGGATACTACTATCAATGACACAGACACCCCAGCATGGCGACGAAAAGAAAGCGCAGGTGCAGGACTACTTCGCGCGTACGGCAGAGAGCTACGTCGCCAGTTTCTCGCATCGTACAGGTGACGACTTGAAGCGGCTGATTGAGCTGGGCGAGTGGAACCCCCAGCAGCAAGCGCTCGATATCGCCACCGGCGGCGGACACACCGCCCTCGCCGTTGCACCCCACGTGGCCCGGGTTGTAGTCACCGATTTGACGCCGCGTATGCTCGAAAAGGCGCGCGAATTCCTGCTCGCTCAGGGCGTCATCAATGCCGGGTTTCAAGCGGCAGACGCAGAGCATCTCCCCTTCGCCGACGCCAGCTTTGACCGCGTCACCTGCCGCCTCGCTGCGCACCACTTTCCCAACGTCGCACAATCCGTCAAGGAGGTGGCGCGTGTGCTGAAACGAGGCGGGCTCTACCTGCTGATCGATTGCATGGCGCCGGATGACCAGGAACTTGATACCTTTGATAATACCGTCGAAAAGTGGCGCGATCCATCGCATGGACGCTCGTGTACTCCCGAGGAATGGCGCGCGTTTTTTATGCAGGCGGGCCTGCTCGTCGAGCATATCGAGTTTTTCCGCAAGATATACGAGTATGATGATTGGACAACACGCTCCCGCATGCCAGCCGACGAAAAAGCCAGGCTAGCCCGCTTCATTCTGGAGAGCAGCCCACGTATCCAGAGTTACTTCGAGGTTGTGCAGCGTGCCGATGGACAGTTGGACAACTTCACCACCGAAGTTATCTTGCTTAAGGGGCGCAAGGGCTGAAATAAAACACAGCACATTACAAAGAAGGCTTTTGCAACGCCTCCTGCCGTACCTGTTCGCGCCTCGCCTTGCGCCAGTTCACCTGCAGCCAGATAAAAGCGATGAGCAAGGGTAGCGGCAGCAGGCCGATCAACCAGCCCAGCCAGGTCGGGATGACGGGCGGTCCCGCGACATTGATCGGTATGTCTCCGGTAACAGAACCGGAACTTCCCTTTACTGTCAGGTGGAGCAGCCACTGGCCGCGCACAGGCGGCGTGACATTCACATCGTAGATCCCCGGATTATCGGCATCAGGGCCGATACTCGCACGCACAGTATTGGCATCCGTGCCCGGCGCGGGCTTGAGCACCACCTGTGAAAATTGCACCTGCTGGCCCGGGATTTTCGACTGTATCGTCATATTGATTTGTTGCCCGACACGCGGCAGGCTGTAAAAGCTCAACAGCAAGTGGTAGGGACCAACTTGCGCGTCCTGGGTTGCCAGCGGAGAAGAACCTGCAGCGGTAAACGCTGCAACGAGAAATAATAGGAGCGGGATGATGGCCAGATTTTTTACAGAGTGCACTGTATAACTCCTAGCGATCGAGCAGGCGAACAGAAATAGCGAAGCGGTCTGCTAACCAGCCCCAGCAGGCCCCAACCAGCATGGCTAGCGGGATAGATGCGAGCCACACACCTGTAAACGACACGGGGTCGATATCACCTTTCCAGGGAGTCTCCAGCAGGGCAATGCTCAATCCCACGAGCGCGCCCGCCAGCATTGCCGCCGCTGTCGTCAGCCAGGAACGATTGCTGCGCAGGCGGGATAACAGCAGGTAAACGCCATCAACAAGCAACCCTCCTACAATCAGGAACGCCGGATAGACACTCACAAATCTCACAAATACTACGTGATGTGGAGCAGAGGCGCGGTAGAAGAGGTGTTCCTGCTGGGCAAGGATGGAGACGGCGGGCATGATTGAAAAATTGAGGCCCAGGCGGATCAGAGTGAAGATCAGCGCGGTCAGGGTAGCTGCCCCAATTCGGCCCGTGGCGCGTACACTCGCCACAAGAACAAAGGCGCTCAGTGTAGCGACGAGAGGATAGATGGCAAATTGTATGGGACCAAGCTGGAAGAATTGCACGTCGTCCAGCGCTGTAACCAAACCAATCGGCAATAAGATCGTGAGACTGACGATAAGCAAGAAATCCTCAAGGGTGATACGCCATCTTCCCGCCGCCACCCTTTCAGCCTGTTTGTGCATATCGAGCTGGCGAGCGCGGGTTGCTTCGGATCCGAAGAGATAGACAATGCCCAGGAAAGCAATCAAGCTGCTGAGCAATCCCATAATGTGGAAAGGAGACCATACCGTCACATCGATGCCATAGAGGATATGCCAGTAGTTATCCAGCGGCGCGGCCAGCAGGATCATGAACATGCCAAAGCCGGTGACAATAAAGCCGAGTGGCGCATGAAATATCCGCAGCACTTTGCTTGTCGTCTGATCATTCACCCCTGGCACACGGCGACGGTAGCGAATCGTCTCCGCCAGTACCATTCCCAGACACAGGAGACCTTCGATGGCAACGGCCGAGTACATCATCACATGCGGGGGCGTAAAAAACCGGTCGCGCCCCACCGCCGCGTGCCATTGCCCATCCCAGGCCATGCCAAAGATTAACTCAAAGACACCCAAGAGCATGATGATGGCAATGCTCAAGCGCAAGCGGCTCTCACGCTGGTCCGCCTCGTGCTGGAACACTTCTTCTGGCGCAGCAGTGAGAGCAGGCGTCAGATTGGTTGACGCGGAAGACATAATATCCCTTACCATATGCTTTATCTGATTAGCTATGAGTTTGCTCAATTGTAGAAGTGGCACCTGGCGCTATCCACCTCGTGATTATATAACGATTGCAACCACTATGCAAACGCTGGTTGGATCTCTCCACAGGGTAACTGACCTCTTGCAACTGATCCATATTACGTTTATGATAACAAGGACATTTACAGTCTAAAAATTATTCCGGGCACAGGGAGGTACTTCTCCAATGTACAACGATCCGAACCAGCCACCTCAGCAACCACCTTATGGGCAGCCGCAGCCGCCTTACTACGGGCCACCACAGCAACCACCCTATGGGCCACCTCAACAACCGCCCTACGGACAACCGCCTTATATGCCACCACAGCAACCCTATGGGCAGCCCCAATACGGCGTCCCATCCGTACCGGGTTATATACCTCAGCAACCACCCAAAAAACGCCGTACTGGCCTGTGGATCTTACTTGGCGTTCTCCTCGTCCTTGTGCTCGCTTGCGTAGGGGTTGCCGGCGCTTTATACTACGTTGGTACGCATAATCCTGCCACCGATGTCGTCAACAAATATTACACCGCCATCCAGAACCAGGACTATGCTACTGCATTCTCATACCTCGATGCAAGCAGCATTACATTCAACAACCAGAACCTCACACAAAGTTTATATGCCCAGGCTGCTCAGGCAGTTGATGCACAAAAGGGCAAAGTGACGAGCTATTCCATCACCAGCTCCAATATCAATACTTCAAATGGGGCCAATACAGCCTCCTTCACCGTCAGCGTCACGCGTAACGGGTCGCCATACGATGTTCACCTTAAGCTGCAACAAGAAGGCAGTGCCTGGAAAATCGTCAGCATCGATAACGTCTAAGACCGCCTGCTACTCGCTCGGTCGGCATATTGTGGCAGGGCGTAGGCAGCGAGGAAAATAATGGTTGTTCTTGCCATTCCAGGTGGGGTTGAAACCAGGCAAGCGGTAGAAAGTAGTTGGAGTAGCAAGTCTCATCCTATCTGGCGCCATGCCTGCCACAAAGTAGGCAGATACTGCTCCATCCACAATCTCAGATCATCCGCCAGGGGCGCGACAAACGTGTGTGCGGCATTATCGGGATAGCGTCGTAGTTCCAGGCTATAAGCATGCAGGAACTGCCGCTTCAAGGCAGCCTGCGGCG
>WNFD01025702.1_pt1 | contig 10677 bp, 12 predicted proteins | sample 5400491 | NCBI WGS metagenome assembly WNFD01 (sample SAMN13153343, study PRJNA577476) | soil metagenome | isolation source: 120 cm saprolite under Douglas fir tree site 2 hole 2 replicate 2 | place: USA:California | collected 2015-04-18 | reverse complement strand
GCCCTCGATCATGTAGCTGGCCAGGGTGAAGGGGGCGCCACAGAAGCCGATGACCGGGAGGCGCGATCCGAAATGTTTGGCTACCAGGCGCACGGCTTCGGAAACGTATCCCAGATCGGCGGCGCGATCGATGCGGAGGCGAACCACATCGTCCTTCTCACGCAGAGGCTTCTCGATGACTGGGCCTTCTCCGGCTGAGAAATGAAAGGGTAGGCCCATGACTTCCAAGGGTAGGAGCAGGTCGGCGAAGATGATGGCTGCGTCTACACCCAGCTCCTCGGCGGCGGTGATGGTGACCTCGGCGGCGAGTTTCGGCTGTTTGCAGATTTCGATCAGAGAATATTGTTTGCGAATGGCGCGATACTGGGGCATGTAACGTCCGGCCTGGCGCATGAACCATATGGGTGTCCGATCGACTGGCTGCGCCTTGCAGGCTCGCACGAAGCGGGATTCAGGGGAGGACACGGTTTAACTCTAGCATCTTGCGGTGGGGAGGCAGCACTCAGCAGTCGACACTCAGCAGTCAGCCATTACAGGCTGGTGCATGACTTTGTTCAGTGAAGGCGGATGATGTCCAGGGCTGAGTGCTGAGTGCTGCCTTCAGGAAACTGGCTCGATCTTTTGGACACGGATCAGATTGGTGTTCGGATCCAGGGTTCCGAAGACTGCGACCCTTTTGCCTTCATATTCTTTGGCTTTGTCCTGATCGTCGAGCTTGTATGAGCTCGTGTCGGATACCTTCAGCACGTAGCTATCGCCTTCCTTGCTGATAGTGCCGGTAAAACTCTGCGCCGCGGGTTGGGCCTGCGCCTGTTCTTGTGACTGCGAACCCTCTGGTTGAGACGCAGGGGGCGGCGTTTGAGTTTCCGGCTTGGGGTCGGGCGTAGTAGTTTGGCGGCCGGAAGGCTGAGGGGCCGGCTCAGGGGCCTGGGTTTGCGTCCACACGATTAGATACGAACCGGGTTTCTGGGAGCGGGGAGAGCGTCTCGCTGTATCAGATGTGCTCTGCTGGGCGAAACCGGTGGCGAACACAAAAAACAAGAAAAACGGGAGGATAAGGAGAGTCAACTTGCGATTCATCGAACTGTCTCCGGGAGAAGCGTCAGTGGGTAGTGTGCAAGCCAGCTACCAGACGTAACTGCTTTAATCTGCCACTCAACGGCTAGGATTTGGTGAACAGAAGATGAAATTCTGCCTGTACTTAGGAAATTTCGCACTACAGGAAACCCTGTAGGGGTACTTAGTTTCTTCGGCGGGAAATTATCCTGCCCTTGTGAATACCCGGCATCAAGAGAGTACCTTCAGTCTTGGTCGGGATGCGCCTATTATTTCCGCAGTTCGTGAGATTAACCGGGGAGGACTCTCAATGGCAGCCAGTCAGGTGGTTCTTTACTTCGACAAGCAGGAAGACGCTCTGCTTTTCACCCTGGCTGCCAGTTCTGTGATTTCATCTGAGGCCCCGGTTCGGGCCAAGGAAGCTCTGGTCAAGATTGCGGACGAGATCCGTAAAGCCAGCCGGATCAGGACTCATGGGGTGCTGAATCCCTCCGAACCTGTCGGTAAAGAACCGGCTGTCAAAGAGAAGCGTGCGAAGTCTCAGGAGAAAGAGCAGCACGTCTGATCGGCTTCTGATCTTCTGGCATTCCTGCAACATCAACTGCCAATTTGTTATCCTTCGTGTCTCTTCACGGCTTCATTAGGAGTAGATCCGCGATGCGTGCAAAATTGCAATTGCTGTTGTTGACTTTCGGGCTAGCAGTCAATCTCTGGGCGCAACAGCCCACAGCAAATCACTTTGACGGCAAGACCTGGTGGAGTCACGTCAAGATTTTGGCAGATGACAAGATGGAAGGTCGCGAGACCGGCAGCGAGGGCCTTCGCAAAGCGGAACAATACATCGTTCAGCAGCTGACCGAAGCTGGACTTGAGCCGGCGGGGACGAATGGCTATTACCAACCGGTAAAGTTCATTTCACGACAGATCATCGAAAAGGAGTCGACGGCTGCGCTTGTCCGCAATGGCGCCGAAGAGCCGCTCAGCCTGAGCGAAGACGCCTACTTCAGCACACGCGTGGATCTGAGTCCTGATGAAGTGAAGGCGCCGCTGGTTTTTGTAGGATACGGGCTGAAAATCCCGGAGAAGAACTATGACGACTTCGCTGGTTTGGATCTGAAGGGGAAGATTGCCGTCCTGCTGAGTGGTTCCGGGTCCGATATTCCGGCGGCACTGGCCTCTCACTACCAATCCGCGGGAGAGCGTTGGAAGGCATTGCGGCAGGCCGGAGCAATCGGAGTCATCAGCATTCCGAATCCGGCGTCCATGGATATCCCGTGGAGCCGGATCGCGCTCAACCGGGCTCATCCCCAGATGGAGTTGGAGGATTCAGAGTTTCACGAGACTGCGGGAGAGAAGATCGCACTCATCTTTAATCCTGCGAAAGCTGAAAAGCTGTTTGCAGGTTCCGGTCACAGCTTCCAGGAAATCGCCGCGTTGGGCAAAGACCGCAAACCGCTGCCGCATTTTCCGTTGGCGGTATCCCTGAAAGCGCGAGCACGGGTGCAAACTACAAAAATCGATTCTTCCAACCTGGTAGCGAAAATGCCAGGAAGCGACCCCAAACTGAACAACGAATACGTCGTCTTATCCGCGCACGTCGACCACATCGGTATCGGTGAACCGATTAACGGAGATCGCATCTACAACGGAGCTATGGATGACGGTTCGGGCAGCGCACTGCTGTTGGACATGGCAGAGTCTTTCAAGAATCATCCCGAGAAAATCCGACGCTCTATTTTGTTCGTGTTTGTCACGGCTGAAGAAAAAGGATTGCTGGGATCGAAGTATTTCGCGGCTCATCCCACGGTTGATGCGAAGTCGATCATTGCGGACATCAACGTCGATATGTTTTTGCCTATTGTTCCTTTGAAGGTGCTGAGAGTGCAGGGGTTGACTGACTCTGACCTTGGCGATCAGGCCCGCCAGGTCGCGCAGGCCCGCGGAGTCCGCGTTCAGCCTGATCCCGAGCCATTGCGGAATTTATTTATCCGCAGCGATCAGTACAGCTTCATTCGTCACGGAATTCCAGCTTTGATCATGGACGTTGGATTCGACCCGGGATCGCCGGAGCAGAAGACATTTAAAGATTGGCTGACTAACCGCTACCACGCCCCATCTGACGATGTCGATCAGCCAGTGGATCTGCAGGCGGCGGCGCTCTACGAGGAAATCGTCCGCGAGCTGCTTATTTCGGTGGCGAATGCAGATGGACGACCGCAATGGAAGCCGGATAGTTTTTTCCGAAGATATGCAAGAGAGTAGCGTCATCAGCAGCTGCTCTGAAACGCGCCATAGACTGGCTCACCCGGTAACTGTTACTTCGCGGCTATCTGCTTGAGAGTTGGTTCCGTCGTTTTGCGGAAAACGCGAGACGGTCAGGCGCATCTAAGGATGTGTGCGATCCTCAGAACTGGTTGACTACAGGAACCTTAGTGGCGACGTACCGGATTCTCGGTACGCCAAATCCGCTCTCGAAGCTCCCGAAATTGCACACCATCCAACCAGCTGCTCACCTATTCCAATTCTGTTCAGTATTTCACGGTGGCACCAGACGTGCTCTTATCCATGCGTGCGCTCGTTGGCGGCAAAAACCGTGGGGCTGGGTAACACAACAGGGTTGCTGAAATTTGGATTACTCAACCTGTTACTGTGCGCATTTCTGGGTTCTGGCGCTGTGGGCCAGAAGAGCAGCGGCTCAGGAACACCATCCTTGGCGACCATTATCGAGGGAATGGAAAGAGCGCAGTCCGACGTTCGTCCACAGGTTGCTTATCAGTTGATCCGTGAGTACCGGCTGTTTGGAGCGAAGAGCTCAAGTTCTGATTCCGAAGTGGTGGCCGAAGTGGACTTCCGGCCGCCCAGCAGCAAACACTACAATATCCAGACTCGTTCCGGCAGCAGCCGCGGAGAGCAGATTGTGCGCCGCATCCTGGACCACGAAGTAGAAGCTGCCACCAAGCCGGCTGAGACTCATACCGCGGCTGTAAACACCGACAACTACGATTTCACTTACCTGGGCGAGAGCATGCTGGACAACCAAGCTTGCTACTTGTTAGGTCTGAAGCCAAAACGAAAAGATAAGGACTTGATTTCCGGCCAGGCCTGGGTGGACAAACATTCGCTCCTGGTACGCCACATGGAAGGCGAAGTGGCAAAAACGCCGTCGTGGTGGCTCAAAACGGTGCGAGTGAAACTGGCGTTTGCCTACCTGGAAGGAACCTGGTTGCAGACAAACATGGAGGCCGTGGCGGATGTACGTTTCGTGGGTCCCCATACGTTGACATCACGAGTTCTGGATTATCGCGGCGCCGAAGTAGTTGCCTCGCGTCTACCCATCCGTTCTGTCAGTCATGTCGCAGAACGCAAACACTGAAGTCTGAATCCGTTTCGTGCATAAGGAATTTTCGTCCAGCTAGTTCCAGGCTGTTTCTGTCCCCGTTCGGGGCTTCGTTCTCGTTCGCGAGACTACCCACGGTTGGTGCCGTTGGCTGCATTCTTGCGCCGCGTCGCGGCTGGCTTCGGTACTTGTGTTCTTGGACTGCATACCTGGGACGAGATACTTGTGGAACAGTCACTCCCTCTCTCGGGCGGCCGAAACAGGGCTTAGTCATTGCTGATTATTCTGCCGGATCGCGCTGTCTGGTCCGCACCGCTCCAGTGGCGATGCCGAGTCCCAGAAGAACCACCACGCCTACGATGATCCAGCGCTGGGGAACGTGCATCATGAAAGCGCCGTAAGCCAGTCCGGCAATAAGAATCAGATATCCGACGAGATACAAGGCAAAAGACATTTCTCTCACCTCCGGCTTTATTGTGCTCTGTTGGACGGTTAGTTACAAATCAAGGCTGGATTGGTGGTTGCGCACTTCCCGACGCGTGCGTTCTGCCGCTGACTAATCCCGCAGCGGTTCCGTTTTGGAAAAGAGCTCCCAAGGCGACCGGATAAAGCTATCGTCCTCTCTCGAGGTCTGGCTACACTGTTCCCTTGTGAGCACTTGTGACCAGACTTGCCCAGCTGTGACTGGTACTGTGACGTTGTTACAATCACGCACGCATAATAGGACCGCTGGGCCTATTTTTTGCGCCCATCGCGCCGTGCCCGCGAGGACGACGTTGCTCCCGTTGGTGCCGCATCGAACGTCGGCCATCCCAAACACGGCAATAGGCATCATTTCGATGTGCTCGGCTGCCTGAGTGTGGCGGCGAAGGAACAAAACTTTCCTGGAGGAGACTTCAACCATGAAGAAATCGTGTGTGGCTCTGCTGCTGGTATGTTTGGCAGCGCTTCCTTTACTGGCGCAGACAAACACTTCCTGGGAAATCATTCGTGCCGATTATGGCTCCGGTAACAATTGGGTGGATGTGACAGACCGTGTCCGCTCCCTGGTGCAAGGCGACTCGCTGAATTTCACGGTGGATGGAAATACCCTGGGAGCCTCCCAACGGTTTACAACGCCTACCAGAGTAGCGACTTGCACATCAATCGCGCGGTTTACGGAAGCGGTGGCCGGTCCGTGGATGTTACTTCGCGCTTGAACTCGCAGGTCCAGGGAGGACAGCTTAACCTCGAAGTAAGCAATCAGACCATGGGTAGAGATCCAGCTCCCAACCAACCCAAAACCCTCACGGTGCAATATACGTTGAACGGCCGGTCGAACCAGGTTGTGGTCAACGAGGGCGACACGCTGCGTCTGCCGTACGGCACTACCAGCCAGAACAATTTGCACATCAATTGGGCGACCTATGGATCGGGATATCGCACCTCCGACGTCACCTCGCGGCTGAACTCACAGATTCGGAACGATCAACTTATTCTGGCAGTCAATACCAGCAGCATGGGCGGCGATCCGGCTCCCGGGCAGAACAAGGTCCTCACGGTGCAATATGTGTTGAACGGCCGCACCGACCAGGCCATCATCAATGATGGCGACACACTGCGCCTGCCGTACGGCGGAACCAGCCAGAGCAGTTTGCACATCAATCGGGCCACTTATGGGTCGGGATATCGCACCTTGGACGTTACCTCGCGGCTGAACTCGCAAATTCAAAATGACCAACTGAACCTGCAGGTAAATACCGTCACCATGGGTGGCGATCCGGCTCCCGGGGAGCCCAAGATACTCACCGTGCAATATGCGTTGAACGGCCGCCCCAGCCAGGTCATGGTCAATGACTTCGAGACGTTGCGCTTACCGTACGGCACTACCAGCCAGAGCCGTTTGCATGTCAATCGGGCTACTTATGGATCGGGGAATCATACTTTCGACGTCACCTCGCGCCTGAATTCGCAGATTCAAAATGACCAACTGAACCTGCAGGTTAACAACGACAGCATGGGTGGCGATCCGGCTCCTGGGCAAACCAAGACGCTAACCGTGCAATATGCGTTGAACGGGCGCACCAACTCGGCCGTCGTCAACGAAGGCGATACACTGCGGCTGCCGTATGACGGCACTGCCGAACTGTCGTCGAGAATCCGCTGCGAGTCGTTCCAGACCGGCGGTTATGGACGCAAGTACTGTCCCGCGAATACGCGCGGCGGTGTACGCCTCAGCCGCCGATTCGGAGATTCGGAATGCGTGCAGGGTTCCAGTTGGGGGTATGACGCGGGCGGCGTCTGGGTGGACAATGGTTGCCGCGCCGAATTCGAAATGCTGGGGAACGGGCGGCCTTCGGGAGTCATTAGCTCAACCACTATTCCGAATGGAACGGAACTTTCAGTGCGAACCAACGAGGCGATTGATTCCAAGACTGCGTCTGTCGGTCAGACTTTCTCGGCGGTGATTGCCGCGGATGTCGTCGACAGCTCTGGTGCGGTGGCAATTCCCAAGGGCTCAGACACAGAGTTGATAATCCGCAGCACATCTGGCGGCGGCATCACTTCGGCTTCCGATCTGGTTCTTGACGTGGATTCTGTGACCGTGTCGGGAACCAGGTACCTGATTAGCACCGGCGATCTGGAACGGCAAGGTGGGCAGGGAGTGGGTGCGAACAAAAAGACGGCAATCATGGTGGGTGGTGGTGCCGCGCTGGGAACACTGATCGGCGCGATCGTGGGAGGCGGTAAGGGGGCAGCGATTGGCGCAGCTATTGGCGCCGCCGGAGGCGCTGGCACTCAGGTGCTGACCAAAGGTAAACAGGTACAAGTTCCAGCCGAGACCCTGCTGAGCTTCAAACTGGATCAAGATCTGCGTTTGCAGGCAGTGCCTTATTGACCAGCGCCGGCTCTGGGAGAATTACCGAGGATTCGAGGAGGGCTCACTCGTCCCCAAGCAATTCATGCGAATCGGTCTTTTCCCCCAGGTCCGTAGCATCGAGTTCTGCCGCGAGTTGAGACTTGAATCCGCGGCTTGCCTGTTCGAACTGAGCCTTCGCCCGGGCCANNNNCAAGGTGTGCAGCTGCTTTGGACCCAATAGCAACAATCCCAGCATAAGTACGAACAGGATGCCAAAACCCACGATTCACCCCTTAGTTAAACCGTGGTCATCAGTGACTACGGGTGTGATGCTGACCTGTTTCTCTTCTTCAGCTTTGATCGCGGACTTGAAGCCGCGGATGCCCTCTCCGATTCCTTTGCCTAGCTCGGGAAGTTTTTTAGGTCCGAACACAAGCAAGGCAATTCCGAAAATAACCAGCAGATGCATCGGTTGAAACAGTCCTTCAAACATGAGTGCTCCTTCAGATCGAGTGTGAACATCTCAAAAAGTGTTATTGAAAATGCAGGCGCTGCAACCGGTAATCTGGTGCAGCGCCCGCCCAGACAGCAGGGGAGAGCCTGCAAGAATCAAAAGCCGCGCCGTACCGAATCAGCTTCGACCGCCAGTCGGTTGACCAGGGTAAAGAACGCAGGCGGTTGACCAAGGAACAGGAGGTCATCCGTGAAGGCCTTGATGGTGGCGACGGCTCCTCCGTTCTGGGTCAGTGTTGGCCGAATCACGGAGCAGGGAGGCAGACTCTTGCTGATAAATTCGCAGGGCTCAGGCAGGATCAGGTTGGTCTGGTCGAGTTCTGAGTTGGGGGCATTGAGATCCGGGAAGGTCACACCAGTTTCCGGATCAGTTACACCGGCCAAAGGCTGAGCGACCGCATTGCCTGCCTTGTCATGCCAGAGTCCGAAGTGATCGATCTCGACTCCGCCAATGCTCACCAGGATTCGCAGGACTTCGGGGTCGGTCGCTTTGAAGGCTAGTGTCGGATACAGGCTCGCGCCACCCTGCTCGATGAAGGCAAAGTGAAATCCCGCGGTGTTCGCAATAGCTTGCATGCGAGCTTCTTGCTTGGTCGCAGGAGGGACCGGTTGCGTCTGATCGGGAGGTGTGTCGTTGTCGTTTAACGGTATGGCGGGCTGGTTCTCAATGGTGAACGGTCCCTTGAACTTCACCCCGAAGTCAGGGTTCTGCGCGCTGCGGTAGCGTGTATACCAGCTCAGGTCAACGTTGAGCATAAGTAGGTTTGTCAGCCTTTTGACATCCTTGGCGCCAGTCGCTTTACTGCTGGGCAAGTTTCGGAACGGAAGCAGATCGACCGGCTCTTCTCCCTTGGAGATCAAGTAGGCGTTCAGAAAGGCTGCGTGACTCAATTCATCGTCGGTGTTATCAGAGATGTATTGCGGCATATCGCCATCCAGGTTGCTGAGGGCGGCGATGTAGGCCGGATTGCCTCCTTGGACGCCTCCCAGTTCGTTATATTGCTGCCACAGATCAGCCTCTATGATTTCGGCTGCCGCCGCGAACCGCAGGAGGGCGGCGTCACCTTTGGAAAGCTTGCCTTTGCTTCGCTCGTCCTGAGCGTGGCCCTCGGTTGCCAATAACGCGCCCGCCGAGAGTGTTGCACCGGCAATTCCCAGGCCCTTGAGGAATGAACGTCTCTTGACTACACCCTGCCAGTGACGTTGAACCGCTTCTTCCGTCGAAGAGGAACTTGCTTCAGTTGAGTTTGTTTCTGACAATACCGCAGATGAAGAATTCTTTGCTTTCATGGTTTCCGTTCCAATTCCTTTGTCTATGATTTTGTTGCAACGGTACTGTGCGTTAGACACAACCAACAGACGACGAGATGCGGACAGAATGTCATTTGATTGTCAACTCTTTGCAACCTCGCGCTGACAACATCTGCGAGGTTTGGATTAGGGTGAGTCGATAACTCGCACGAAACACTCTTGCAATTCCTTTTGCTTATGATTTTGTTCCAGCTATCTGTGAAACTCCGCTACTCGATCGTTATTCCCGAACGCCGAGAAATATTTCTCCCGACGAAACGGTCTCTAAACGCTTTCCTTACTGATCGGTCGGAAGTTGGGCGTGGGACTGGACTCTGGGAGCTTTACAGCGGAAAGGTGGAGCGCACGAGCACTAGCGGAATGGCGCGACATACCAGGCGCAATACGTTCCCACACCACTGAGCCAGGACAATCGTCCACAGCACGAGCTCGGTGCGCATCCACCACTTCCAATGCTTGAACCGCAGCCACTGTGGAAGGAGGTTCGTGCCGGCCACGATGACGATATAAAGCCCCAGAAGCTCAGCCGCTATCCCCAATGCGGCGTGAATTGCCGCCGCCTCGTAATACCATTCATGAAAAACCTCAGACAGCGCCGGCTTCACTTGTTGCTGGAACGACGGCCACATCACAAGTCCGATCATCAGCAAATTCAAGAGAAGCACGGTCGTTTGGCAAATTCCGTGAGCTTTGTAGCGTTTTTGTTTTGCGAGATGAGCCCCCGCAATCAGGGCTGTTCCCATGATGAGTTGCACGACGAGGTTGAAATCCGCCCCGAAGGTTGCGCCAGTGCCGAGAAAGCCCTTCATTGAAACAACACACCGCTAACCATCCGCTCTATCTACAGATTCCCGATTCTTAATAGCCTGCAAACTCTTCCGTCCGAATATCGTCTTCATCTACACCCACCTCACTGAGGGTTCGGCGCGTCGCCGCGACCATCGTTGGCGGCCCAGCTATGTAATAAATCGGGCCTCGCAAGGTTCCTATTTGTGTGGAAAGCATTTCCGAACTGATGTATCCGGTCTTCCCCTTCCAACCTCCGTTATTGTTGGCTGTGCGCGTGAGGGTCGGAACAAAGCGGAACCTTGGATTTGCACGCTCTAACTTCCAGAGCGCATCGATGAACGCGGCGTCTTCCAGGTAGCGGTTCGCGTAGAACAGAACAATAGGATGACGAAGCTTCTCCGCTGTTGCGTGAGAGACCATGCTGAGGAATGGCGTGATCCCGATTCCGCCGGCGAGGAAGACGGCTGGCCTGGCCGTATTGTTATGGAGACTAAAAGAGCCCATTGGACCCTCGATCCTCGCTCCGCTACCGATTGGGAGGGTGGATAAAGCCTGCTTGAAAAGTGTGTTTCGCATGCGGGTCGTGACCAGGATCTCTTCGTCGGACGGACAACTTGCGATAGAGAAGGTATGAGTCACTCCGGTTGAAGACCCCGGCTGAGAATCTAATAGAGTCAAGTCTATGTACTGCCCGGCCTTGCATACAAAACCCTTTGGCTTTTCAAACTGAAATGCCATTGTGCCTTCGGCAACTTCTGTCCGACCTAATAACGTGCTCTGGTAGCCAATCATCGCGATCATCCTTTTGTTTGTCGAACTAGTCCCGAAGAGA
>WNFD01013816.1_pt1 | contig 10678 bp, 10 predicted proteins | sample 5400491 | NCBI WGS metagenome assembly WNFD01 (sample SAMN13153343, study PRJNA577476) | soil metagenome | isolation source: 120 cm saprolite under Douglas fir tree site 2 hole 2 replicate 2 | place: USA:California | collected 2015-04-18 | reverse complement strand
ACCTCTGGTTTGTTTAACTTGCTCTTGGCGGGTCGCCCCTCAGCGACCGCGCGCTCGAAGACGAGGTGGTCGACCCGGCGACCGGCGATTTCGGTGGAGTGCCGGCCGGCAAGCTGGAACCCGGTCCGCTCGAGAACCCGACGCGAGGCGACGTTATCCGGCTCCACACTGGCCCTTACCCGGCCAAGCCCGAGCACGCTGAAGGCGTACTCGACGGCAAGCATCACGGCCTTCGAGGCGATCCCGAGGCTGCGGTGAGCGCGATCCACCCAGTATCCGAGGTCGGCCGTCTTCTACTCGCGCGCCAGGCGTTCGAAGCCGATCGTGCCCACCACCGCCGTGCCCTCGAGGATCACAAAGTGCAGCATGTCCGAACGGCTCAAGGCGGCTGAGATCCGGCGGCGCTGGGCGGGCTCCGTGCAGAAGTCCGGCCCTCGCCACGGTTCGGTTGTGCGGATCTCCTCCCAGTTTCCGGCGTAGAGGGTAGCCAGGCCCACAGCATCATCTACCGTCCAGGGCCGAATGCTGATCAACTTGGGACCCGGCGAGGGACCGGTCACGGCGCGACGCGATGCCTCATGGCGCGAGAAAGCGCAGGGCGATCCGGATCGGCGCGTGCCGGCTTTGGTGTAAGAGCGGCACTTCGTCGGCATCCAGGAGCCGCAACTGCCGAACCAGCCACAGCCAGGCTGTCGTCGTGATGGCCGCACTCACGAGCAGAAAAGACAGTCGCATCCCAGCCAGGGCCAACGGCAGCAGCAGCGCGATCGGTAGTGCGGCCAAGAGGCAGCGCATACCGTATCGCCAGGGAAGGGCCAGCGAGGGCCGGTCGGCCCAGTACCAGATGCCCAGGGTCAGCCCGACGGTCAGGACACTGGTGAGGGCGACCGCGGCCACGGCCCCCCACAGGCCAAACGCCCGGATCAGCAGCAGGTCCATGACCGCGGCGAACCCAACCTGGGCGATGTTCACCAGGGCATTCAGCCAGGCCAGCTCGCGCACCCGAACCACCAATCCCCACGGCGCAACCAGCAACACCAGGACGAAGCAGGCAAGCAAGACGGGCGCGATGTCGGCCGCGGGGGCAAGCTTCCGCGTATAGAGGAGGGGGATCACTGGCCGCAGCAGCGCACCGGCGCCAAAGGCCAGCGGAAACGCGATCAGCAGAATGCCCTTGTAAAACGCCAGCACGGCGGCTCGCAGCCGGCCGGCCTCACCCCGGGCGTGCTCCAGGGTGCCGACCACCCAGGCGCCCGTCAGCAGGCTGGGAATGAGGGCCACCAACCGCTGCGGAATGTTGTAGCCGGTGTCGTAGAAGGCGACCTGGGTTGTACCCCAGAAGCGGGTCAGAAACAGGCTCTCGAACTGCAACCCGACCGCCGACGCGATCAACAGGCTGGGGAGCCAGCCGCTGGCATAGACGAGGAGCCGGCGCCAGCCGATGGGCTGACCCGCGGACCCCGCGCGCCGGCTGACGTTCCGCTGCAGCACCAGGAAATAGAAGAGCGCCAGCAGGGTCTGGCCAACCGCACCGGCGACCAGCACGCTGCCGATGTGCCCGCCGTGACGCAGGAAGGCGACCGCCAGGATCAGCGTGACCCCGCCGGCCACCGGCGTCGCCAGCGCCTGGCTGCGCATGTCGTAGATGGCGACCAGCGCGAACGAGAGCACGCCGGCCGCGATTCCCGCCAGGAGCAGCACCGTGCCCAACGCCAGCAGGTCCGCGACCCGGGCGTGCAGCGCCTGGTCGATCGCCGGTCGCAGGACAACAACGATGCCGCTGACGGCGGCCCACACAAGAAGGATGGAAAGGGCGCTCTTGCGCAACAGGTCGTAGGCCGCGGCGCGGTCGTCGCGAGCCAGCAGCTCCGGGAGGTAGCGAAGCAAACCCTGGTCCTGCCCAAAGGTCGCCAGCAGGGCCAGGTAGACCAGCACGCTGAGCACCAGCGTGTACCGCCCGTACTCGGCGGGCGGCAGCACGTGCGCCAGATACGACCCCAGGGCGAGCGTGGCGGCCGCGCTGGTTGCCCGCCATGCGAGCGTCCAGCCAACCAGCGCGGTGGTTCGGTCGGCGAGCGAGTTAGCTAATGACGTTTATCGGATCCCAGGGAGCCTCGCGGTTGTACGCCTGCATGGCGACCCAGAGGGCCTCGACGGAGATCGTCTGGAAATCGGGACCGCGGTATCCGGCCAGTGGTGAGGGCGTCTCCGCGTAGCTGACCGTGTCCAGGGCCGGGTCATGGTGCGTGAAGTCAAAGGCAAAGATGGTGATCATGTGGGTGGCATTCCAGTGGTTCCAGCCGGGCATGGTGCGCGTCATCGTCTGGACCATCACCGGCGCGCCGTGACCGAAGCTCCGGAGGGCGATCGGGCTGGTAAGGTCGCTGCGGATGCGCGTCATGACGGCGTCCAGCGTCTCCACGTGTTCGCCTCGGTACCAGGATCCCCCAGCTGCCGGTGTCACCACCGGGTCGAGAAAGGCATTGACTTCGGTCACTGTGTTGGCGCCGGTCTGCCCGCTGCCGGGATTGAGGTGCGCCGCGGTGGCCACCGACTCAATGTCGGGGACCTGCGGCAGCCAGGCGGACAGCAGCACCTGGCTGGCGCCGGCGCCGCAGTAGTTGCGGTGAGCCCAATCGCCGGGCTCATGGAAGTCCTGGACCACCACGGCGGCCCGGTCTGTCTGCAACACCAGCTCGCGGAGGGTGAGGCTGCGCGGCGCCGAGACGCTGATGTGCCCGGTGCCGTCCGGGCCGACGAAATCGAAGTTATATGCGGCAGCCCCGGGAGCCCGCGGTGGCGCCAGGTGGGTGCCGTAGCAGGAGGGGATCAGGACGGCCGCCACCACGGCTAGTGCTGCCCGCGCTACTAACTGTGGCATTTACATTTCATGCTAGCAATGCTCTGTCGCGTAATCCAGGGTCCTATCTCACCAGCCGGTATAACGGGGCGAGTCGGGCCGCGGTTACCCCGACCCGGCGGCCTTGTCGCATGACACAACGGGAGCCAGACGCAGATCCTACAGCTCGCGCCGCTGGAAGCTGAGGACGGCCAACCCCACGATCGCCACGATCCAGCATGCCACCCACAGCAGGTAGGGCCAGGCGGGGTAGCTGGGCGCGTAAAAGGGATTGGCCGCCGACTGGCGGACCGTGTTCTGGGCGGCGATATAGACGGCCGGTTCCAGGCTGTAGATCGCGCCTCGCCAGAGTCCATCGGTCGGGATCAGGAGGCGGCTGATGGTGCCGACGCTGCGCACGGTGTCGTTGTTGAAGGCCTGCCCGAACCCCCCCACGATGCCGGCGATCCAGGCCAGCCCGAACGCGCTCACCGCGATCACGCCCCCGGTAATGTTCGAGAGGCGCGTGCTGAACAGGAGCGCCATGCTCATCAGCACGATTCCCTCGGCGGCCAGGAACGCGATGAACAGGGCCACATGCGGCGCCGCATAGCCGGTGATCCAGGCCACCAGCCCCAGCTCGATCACGCTCACCCCGGCCGCATAGACCGTGATCAGGACCGTGAATCCCAGCCACTTCCCCAACACCACCTCGGTGCGACTGATGGGCCGAGCCAGGATGGCTTGAGCGATCCCGGATTCTACCTCCGAGGCAATGGAGGAGGAGCCGGTGAAGGCCGCGCTCAGGGCCAGCACAAAGCTGAACATGAAGGCGAGCAGCGTGGTCAGGGCATAGGCGACGCCCCGCACCTGCTCGGTGGTGCAGGGAACGTCGCCGCACTTGAGCGTGGTCATGTGTGAGAAGCCCCAGGCGCTGAGCAGGATCGCGATCACGGTCAGGATCAGCAGGGCTAGGAGCAGCCGGCGGCGGGCCGCTTCGCGGATGGTCAGCCGGGCGATGGCCAGGACCAGCATGGCTACTGGTCTCCCAGCAATTGAAGGAACCGGTCTTCCAGGGACTGGTGGCTGGGCTCGACCGCATATACCCGGCCACCCATCCTGATCAGGGTCGCGACCAGGTCCGGCACCCCCTCGAGGCCCAGGCCGCGGACCGTGAGCCAGTCGCCTTCTTCCCGGATTTCGCCGAATCGCGCCAACTCGGCCCGGTGCGCGCCGTTCAGGCCGGCCACCCGAAGGCGCACCGCGTTCTCGCCCAGGAGGTCATCCAGCGTGCCGATGGCGATCACCCGCCCGTGGTCGACCACGGCCACCCGGTCGCAGACCTTCTCCACCTCGCTCAGCAGGTGCGAGTTAAGGAAGACCGTCGTGCCCCGCGCCTTCAGGGCAAGCAGGATCTCCCGCACGTCCTGCCGGCCGACCGGGTCCAGGGCGGAGGTCGGCTCGTCCAGGAGCACCAGCTCGGGTTTGCCCAGCAGGGCCACCCCCAGGCCGAGGCGCTGCTGCATCCCCTTGGAATACGTATTCACCCGGTCGCCCGCCCGATCGGTGAGCCCGACCGTGCTCAGGGCGTGGTCGATCTCCGGCTGCCACGCCGAACGCGGCAGGCCGGCCAGCCGGCAGTGCAAGGCCAGTACCTCGCGGGCCGAGAGCCACCCCTGGTAGCGGAACAGTTCCGGCAGGTAGCCGATACGCCGCCGGGTCGCCCGATTTCCAATCGGCGCGCCAAGCACGAAGCCTTCGCCCGACGTCGGCCCGGTGAGCCCGAGGAGCAGTTTGACCGCCGTCGTCTTGCCGGCGCCGTTGGGGCCCAGGAATCCGAAAACTTCGCCCTGGGGGACGGTCATGGTCAGGCCGGCGAGCGCCACGGTCTTCCCGTAGCGCTTGGCCAGCTCGACAGTATGAATCGCCGGGATCGCCGAGCTAGCGGAGGGAGTTGGCAACCTGCAGCACCTGGTTCTCCGTCAGGGTACCGCCGACGGCGTAGACCAGGCCGTCCTTGACCCAGATGAGGGCGCTCCCCAGGCCGCTGGAGTCGCCGATGGCCACTCCCTGCACGCCCTGGACGGTCACCGGATGGGACGTCGCCAGGTTGGCCGGGATCGGGATCGGCAACGTCTGGGACGGATCGCCGATGGCTCGGATCTGGGCGGCCAGAGTTGGGCTGATGCCAGGCTGACTGAGCAGGTAGTTCTCGAGTTGCCGGACGGACACCCCGGTCGACTGGACCCGGGGGACCCTGGCCTGGGCAATCACCAGCGAGGGCAGTTGCTGGCCGGCGCTCACCCCGAAGCTCTCGACCACGGCCGGGCCGACCGTCAGGTACAGGGTGCTGCCATCGATGTTGGCTGGCATCGGGGGCAAGGCCTTGCCGCGGCGTTGGGCCGCGGCCTCGGCCTTGGCGGCGCTGAAGGTGAAGGACCCGCTCCCCTGGCTGACGATCGCGTACGCCCCTGGGCCCGTCGCCGACGCCGGTAGATAGCTCGGCTGCAAGATCTGCAGGTGCGCCGCGGTGGTAGCCGCCTGGGCGTCCGTGACCGACTGCAAGACGGGCTGCGTCGTCACCGTGATGGTGCCGTACTCGGAGAGGTCCGGCAGCCCCTGCAGGCTCTGCAAATCGGTGGAGGTCACCGGGACGGCGGTCACCTGCTTGGGTTCGAAGATGGTCAGCAGATTGGCGGCCGCTCCGCTCACCACCATCCCCACCACCAGGACGGCCGCGATGGCCACCGCGGCCAGCGTGCGAACGGCGGGGGCGGGGTTGATCTCAACCCGGGCCGCGACGCCCCGAACGATCGGTGGCAGGGGGGCAGGCCGGGGCGCGGCGCGCTCCCCGATGGCCGCCGCGGCGGCGCCCGGGTCCACCAGCGGAACTGGGCTGGAGAGCAGTCCGGCCACCGCCTGGCTATCGGCCGTCATCGCCGCCAGCTTCGCCTGGCAGACTGCACACGTCTCGAGCTGCCGCCGGTCCGCCGCCGAAAGGATCAGGGGGTCGTCGATCACCCGACGCAACAGTCCGTCCGAAATGTGCCTCACGGGACCGAAACCTCCTTGCGGAACGCGGCCTCTGCCCTTCGGAGCAGGGTGCCAATTTGATTGATGCCGACGCCCATCGCCGACGCCACCTCGCCATAGCTCAGCCCGCTGTGGCGCAGCGCCAGCACCGCCGCCGCCCGCTCCGGCAGGCGTGCCAGGGCGGCTCGCACCGCCTGGTCGCGCTCGCGATCCTCCAGTACGCGCGACGGGTCGGGCCGGTTGGGCTGCTGGAGACGGGCCTCGGCGGCTTCCCGCCGCTCCCGGCGCCGCCGGCCGCGCAGGGTGTTCAGCGCCGAGTGGGCCGCCGCCGAGTGGAGCCAGGCGGCGGCATAGGGCGCGTCGGCCGGATGGCGCCGGTGGTAGGCGAGGAACACCTCCTGGGCCACGTCTTCGGCCTCGGCCCGGTCCTGCAGGACACGGAAGGCGATGGACGTCACCCGGCCGTATTCCGCCCGGAATAGGCGATCAAATGGTTCGGTCAGCCCTGTGGGAACGTCGCCTCCCCAGCTGGAAGTTACGCCTGGCGCCCGAAGCGCCTTGATTGCCACCACATACTAAGCACCGGCTGGGCATGCATTGTGACAGCCGAAAGGCTGTTGACTTCCCCTTGTGGCCGCCTAACAATGGGCGTGGCAGACGGCCAGGCAGAGGGGTGCCGGCCACCCGCCGAATTTCCGCAAGGAGGGAAGGAATGCCCACCGCTACGACCGTGGCGCCCAGCGTCGAGGAAGTCGTGTACCCCGACGGGCGGCACGAGCTGGTCGACGACCGCAGCATTCGTAACAGTCCGCTTTATAACGAGGATCTGGCGCCCGTCCCGATCAAGCGACGCACCTGGAATACCTACAACTACATGGCACTCTGGATCGGGATGGCGCACAACATCCCGACGTATCTGCTGGCATCCGGCCTGGTGGCGTTGGGGATGGCCTGGTACCAGGCGATCATGACCATCGCCATCGCCAACGTCATCGTCCTGATCCCGATGCTTCTCAACAGCCATGCCGGGACCAAGTACGGGATCCCCTACCCGGTCTTTGCCCGTGCATCGTTCGGTGTCTTCGGAGCCAACGTGGCCGCCCTCCTCCGAGCCGGCGTAGCCTGCGGCTGGTTCGGGATCCAGACCTGGATCGGCGGTGGGGCGCTCTACGCCCTGACAGGCCAGCTGTTCGGCGACGGTTGGCGCCACGCCGGCGTGGTGGCCGGCCAGCCCTGGACCCTATGGCTGAGCTTCGGCGTCTTCTGGCTGATCAACATCTTCATCATCATGCGGGGCATGAACGCCGTCCGCCGCTTCGAGAACTGGGCGGCGCCCTTCGTGCTGCTGGTGGCGCTCGGCCTGCTGGCCTGGATGGTCACCAAGGCCGGCGGCTTCGGCCCGATCGTGAGCCAGCCCGGCAAGATCGGCTGGGGCACGGACTTCTGGCTCAAGCTCTTCCCGCCGGCGCTGATGGGCATGATCGCCTTCTGGTCGACGCTGTCCCTCAACATGCCCGACTTCACCCGCTTCGGCAAGAGCCAGCGGGCGCAGGCGATCGGCCAGATTCTTGGCCTACCCACCACCATGACGCTCTTTCCGCTGGTGGCGGTCTTGATCACTTCGGCCACGGTCGTCGTCTACGGCCAGGCCATCTGGAACCCGGTCGACCCTGTCGGTCAACGTGGCAGCTAACATCGTGAGCCCGTCCTACGACTTCTCCAACGCGTGGCCCAAACTGATCAGCTTCCGCACGGGCGGGCTGATCACGGGGGTGCTCGGCATCCTGATCCAACCCTGGAACCTGCTGTCCAACGAGAAGGTCTACATCTTCACCTGGCTCGGGTTCTACGGCGGCGCCCTGGGCGCCATCGCCGGCGTGCTGATCGCCGACTACTGGATCATGCGCCACACTAACCTGAAGCTGGCCGACCTCTATCGGACCAATGGCATCTACCGCTACGCGTCCGGCTTCAACTGGCGCGGCCTGGTCAGCCTGGCGCTGGGCGGCGTGCTGGCCGTCGGCGGGGCCTACTCGACGCCGGGTAGCGGTCCGTTCCCGGCGAACGGGATCCTGTCTCCGCTGTATAACTTCCCGCTGATCCACCTCTACGACTACAGCTGGGTCGTCGGCCTGGTGAGCGCGTTCGTCTGCTACTACCTGCTGGCCCGGCTGGTTCCGGCCCGGCAGGAAGCACCCCAGGCCGTCCCGGTCCGGGCGTGACTCGACGACGAGACTGATGCAGGCAGGGCCGGGTGATCCGGCCCTGTCTGATTCTTAGGAGACACGTTGATGGCCAGGTTGAGTTTCGGCGTCTGCTTCGCCCCCGACCCACCGCCCTCACGGTGGGTCGATCTCACGCAGCTGGCTGAGCAGCAGGGCTTCGACTACGCCTGGCTCTTCGACTCCCACGTCCTCTGGCAGGAGGTCTATCCGCTGTTCACGCTGATGGCGGTCAACACGAAGCGGATCAAGATCGGGCCCTGCGTCACCAACCCGGGCACCCGCGATCCTACCGTCACAGCCAGCGCGCTGGCGACCCTGAATGAAATCTCGAACGGCAGGATGGTGATGGGCATCGGACGGGGCGACAGCGCCCGGCGGGTGCTGGGCCAGCATCCGGTGACGGTGGAGGAGATGGAGGCGTCCTGCCGCCTGATCCGCGACCTGGCCGCCGGCCGGGAGGTGAGTTACGACGGCGAGAAGATCCGGCTGAAATGGGCCGAGGGGCACCTCCCCGTCTACGTGGCGGGCTATGGCCCCAAGGCCTTGCGCGCCGCCGGCCGGGTGGCCGACGGCGTGATCCTCCAGCTGGCCGACCCGGCGATTATCAAATGGTGTCTTCGCTGGGTGCGGGAAGGCGCCGAGGAAGCCGGCCGGCGGTTCGAGGACATCCAGATCCAGGCGGCCGCCCCGTCGTTCGTCAGCGACGACCTGGCCGCCGCCAGAGAGCAGGTCCGGTGGTTCCCGGCGCTGGTCTCCAACCATGTGGTCGATCTTCTAAAGCGTTATGACCCTGGTGACCTGCCCCGCGAACTCACCGACTACATCAAGGCGCGCGAGCACTACGACTACCAGGAGCATGCCCAGCGGGGTGCGAAGCATACGGAGTTCGTCCCGGACGAGGTCATCGATCGGTTCTGCATCATTGGCTCAACCAAACGCTGTCGCGAGCGGCTGGAGGAGCTGGCCGCTATTGGCGTGCACCAGTTCAACATCTACCTGATGGTGGAGAAGCCCGAGAATGTGATCCGGGCCTACGGCAAGGACGTCATCCCGGCGTTTAGCTAGACAGGAGGAAGAGGTGGCGACTATTCGAGCGGCGTTGATCCAGGCTCACGCCAACATGCCCAAAGAGCAGGCGATCAAACGGCACGAGGAGCTGATCGCCAAGGCGGCCGCCGAGGGGGCCAAGATCACCTGCCTGCAGGAGATCTTCTTCGGTCCCTACTTCTGCGCCGAGCAGGACCCGAAATGGTACGCGACCGCGGAGCCGGACAACGGGCCCACCGTCCGTCGCATGCAGGAGCTCGCCAAAAAGCACCAGATGGTGCTGATCGTGCCCTTCTACGAGGAAGCCCAGACCGGCGTCTATTACAACACCGCGGTCATCATCGAGAACGACGGCCGGGTGCTGGGCAAGTACCGCAAGACCCACATCCCGCACGTGGGGCCGTGCTTCTGGGAGAAGTTCTACTTCAAGCCCGGCAATCTCGGCTACCCGGTGTGGGACACGTCCGTCGGTCGGGTCGGGATCATGATCTGTTATGACCGCCACTTTCCGGAGCCGGCCCGGGCGCTGGGGCTGAAAGGGGCCGAGCTGGTCTTCAACCCATCCGCCACCATCAAGTCACTGTCCCGGTACCTGTGGGAGCTGGAGCAACCAGCCCATGCGGTGGCCAACGGCTACTGGATCGGCGCCATCAACCGGGTGGGCGTGGAAACGCCGCTCAACGAGGGGCAGTTTTACGGCTCCAGCTATTTCTGCGACCCGCGTGGCCGGATCGTGGCCAAAGCTTCTGAAACTGAGGATGAAGTCCTGGTCGCCGACCTCGACCTGGACATGAACCGCGAGGTGCGCAACACCTGGCAATTCCTGCGCGACCGGCGGCCCGAAACCTATGACGAGCTGGTGGGGGTGCTGCCATGAAGACGCTGATCGTCAACGGCACCGTGGTCACCGCGAGCGATGAGCTGCAGGCCGATGTGCTGGTGGATGGCGAACGGGTGGTGGCGATCGGCCTCGGCCTGCCGCGCCAGGCCGACCGGGTGATCGACGCCACGGACCGTTATGTGATGCCGGGGGCGGTCGACGTCCACACCCACATGGAGCTGCCCTTCGGCGGGACCTTCGCCTCGGATGACTTCGCCACCGGCACCGCCGCGGCGGCCTGGGGCGGCACCACCACCATCGTCGATTTCGCCGTGCAGAGCTTCGGCCAGAGCCTGCATGCCGGGCTCGAGCAGTGGCACCAGAAGGCACAGGCGAAGGCGCACATCGACTACGGCTTCCACATGATCGTGCGCGAGATCAACGATTCGATCCTGCAGGAGATGGACCAGCTGGTGAACGAGGGCGTGCCTTCCTTCAAGCTGTTCATGGCCTATCCCGGCGTCTTCATGCTGGACGACGGCGCGATTTTCAAGGCCATGAGCCGGACCGCCGACAACGGCGGGCTGGTCATGATGCACGCCGAGAACGGCGGCGCCATCGACGTCCTGGTGCAGCGATTCCTCGCCGAAGGCAAGCGTGATCCCATCAACCACGGCCTGACTCGGCCGGCCTCCATGGAAGGGGAAGCCACCC
>WNFD01007657.1_pt1 | contig 10678 bp, 12 predicted proteins | sample 5400491 | NCBI WGS metagenome assembly WNFD01 (sample SAMN13153343, study PRJNA577476) | soil metagenome | isolation source: 120 cm saprolite under Douglas fir tree site 2 hole 2 replicate 2 | place: USA:California | collected 2015-04-18 | reverse complement strand
TCATCCGCCACATCGAGCGCTACCTCGCCGAGTGGAATGCGCACCCGACCCCCTTTGTGTGGACCAAAGAACCCGCCGCCATCATCCGCAAAGCTCTCCGGCGTGCTCATTAACATGACTTCTCGGACGGAACACTAGCTCATCTCGGCCTTACTGCGGGCGCGCCCCCGCTGTCCCTTCCAGCACCGCCTCACGCCACTCGCGCTTGAGCGGGAGAATGGGCGGCATGGGCACCACGTCGGGTACCTCGGTCGGCTCGGCGACCGCATCCTTGCGATCGGTCGCGGCCCCTTTTTTCATGAACAGATTGTAGATGGACCACTGCAGCCGCTTCCGCGCCCCGCGAAGCGGGAAGCGGCGCGCCATGGACGAATAGGCGTAGAACATCTCGTAGGCCGTGTTCTGACCCAGCCGGAGCTCGTCTCCCGTCATCTGCGCGGGGCGGTAGACGACGTTGGCCTGATCGTACTTCGTCCAATCGAAGGAGACGATGCGCTCGGCCTTCTTCAGCTCGTACCAGGTCAGGGTGCCAGGGTACGGGGTGAGCACCGAATAGGCGCAGGCATCGTAGTCGGCGTCGATGTTGAACCGCGCCGTCTCCCTGAAGACCGACGGGTCGTCGCCGTCGAAACCGAACATGAACAGCCCGAACACCATGATGCCGTACGAGTGCACCTTCTCCACGAGCGTGGCGAAGGTCTCCGGACGATTCACGTGCTTGTGCACGCTCGTCAGCGTGGACCGCGAGATCGACTCGAAGCCGATGCTCAGCAACGTACAGCCGCTCGCGGCGGCGAGCTCGAGCATCCGGTCGTCCTGCGCGAGCTTCGAGGTGACGCCCGCCTGCCACTGGATGCCGCGGCCCCTGAGCGCCCGCATGACCTCCTTCGGCCGCTCCGGCGTGCCGAAGAAGTCGGCGTCGTTGATCGAGATCATCCGCGAGCCGCAACCCTCGACCTCCCGGATGACCTCGTCGACAGGACGATAGCGAAATTTCAGGCCGTTCATGAGGGGCTCCGCACAGAACGTGCAGCCCTGGTGGCAGCCCCGCGAGGTCTGCACGAAGGTGGTGTTGACGTACCGGTTCTTCTTCAGCAGATCGTACCGGGGCATCGACAGGCCTTCCATTGGGTGCAGCCGGTCCGCCCGGTAGGTGCCTCGCATCCGGCCCTGCTCGAGGTCGGCCAGGAGCTTCTCCACCACGAGCTCCGCCTCTCCGATCACGACCGCGTCGGAATGCTTCAGCGCTTCCTGCGGCATGAAGCTCGGGTGCACGCCGCCCATGACCACCGGCACCCCGCGCGCCCGGAACGCATCGGCAATCTCGTAGCCGCGGTTCACGTAGCTCGTCATCGCGGACAGACCGACGAGGTCCGCCTTGAGGTCGAAGTCGATCGACTCGATGTTCTCGTCCGTCAGCACGACTTCGTAGCGATCGCGGGGAATGGCGGCCCCCACCGCCAGCAGGCCCGCGAGGGGGGAGTACAGGGCACGGTTCAGGTAGAGCGGCCGCGTGGTCAGAGAGTCCGTCTTGGGATTGATGAGATGGATGACCCCGGTCCGTTTGCCGCTGACCCGATGGTCGATCATGGTCTTCTTTCTCTCTTTCTCAGTCACGGCCGGGCTCGTCCCTGGCCTTGGCACAGTGATGATCCCGATCAGGTCGTATGGATCGGCTCGCCGCGGAACCTTTTCGCCGCAACAATCGTCAGCCCGATGAACAGTACCAGAACGACGAGCTGCGTGATCACAAATGGCGGCTCGGTCTGCTTGGGAGCCAGCGCGCTCAGCGCCGGCACCTTCTCAAACGCCTGCACCACCCCGACGAAGACGTTGAGGTAGAGCGCCACCGCGGCGCACACGACGTAGATCCGGCGCCACGCGCCGCGGAGGTGAAGGACATAGCGAGCGATGATGGCGACGGCCAATACCACCAGCGAGATGACGCCGACTTTGTGTGAAGGCAGCAGGTGATCAATCGGAAAGCCGAATCCGGTCACGCTCGTGGCTACGGTGGTGGCCAGAAAAAGCCCCGTCCAGCCGTCGAGCTGTTTCCCGGTGAGTAGACCGAACATGACCACGACGCCGGAGCCGATCCCAAGCAAGCTGAGCAACACGTGCGCAAGAGTGAACGTCGAGGTCGTCATTCCCCAGATCATGGCGCCCCTGCGAGTCTCGGCTATGCCTGCTGCAAGACCTCAGGGCGCGGCGCGTCGGGCACGACGAGGGTCCGCCAGTCGGCGTCGCGAGGCAGCACGGCCTCCGCCGGGTGCAGCGTGTAGTACGTCGGCTCGACGCCCGGCGGTGTCCCACCATCCTCGACCGTCTTGGTTGCTTGCAGCAGCAGCCGCCGCGCCTGGATGACGGCCTTGTCGGCGGGCCCAAGATGCTCGCGGGTGCGATCGACGATGCCGCCCATGCTCTCCTGAACGGCCCGGTCCTGGGCATTGACGCCGTCGATCCCCGTGAAGGTCTCCGTCTTCTGCACGCGGCGATCTTGGAGATAGTTGTTCTCGCGATTGCGCTTCGAGCGGAAAGTCGTCTGGTCGACGTCCATCGGGCCATTGCCAAGACGTCGCTCGAGACGATCCTCGTCGGTCAGCGGCGCCGTCGTGCTCTGCTCCCAGTTGTAGACCATGGTGGTCTCGTCATCCATGGGAACCCAGATGTGACCCGCCGCCCCGGAAAAGCCGCGACTGCCCGAGCCGGTGCGCGCGGGACGGATCTGGTGGAAGGGCAGGATGAAGTGATAGGCGCGGACGTGCATCTCCTCGCCGGCGAGAGGCCGCAGGCCGGCGTAGCGGTAGCCGTAGTCCGTGACGTCGAGCTCGAGCGTGGGCGCCTTGCCCACCACGAAGGGATCACCCGGCTTGAAGCCGGGGCGCGACGAATCCGTGGTCAACACGCGATGCAGGATGGGCACGTGCGAGGTATCGATGCCGCCCTCGAGGCCCTGAAGCCAGTTGCTCTCCTGAATCACCTTCGAGACGTGGCGATGTGAGGGTGGCGCCTGGGTCCAGGCGAAATGCGGCGGCGCCGGCCGGCGCTCCGCGGGCCCGAGGAAGGCCCAGATGATCCCGCCCGCTTCCACCGTCGGATAGGCCCCAGTGCGTATCTTGTGCGCGAAGCTCAGCTCCTCCGGCTCATTCAGCATGTCCACGCAGCGGCCGTCGACGTCGAACTTCCAGCCGTGGTAGACGCAGCGCAGTCCGCAGTCTTCGTTCCGCCCCAGGAAGAGCGAGGCCTGCCGGTGCGGGCAGCGCTCGTCGAGCAACCCGATGCGCCCCCGCGAGTCGCGAAAAGCCACCAGCTCCTCGCCCAGCAGCTTCACGCGCGCGGGCGGGCAATCGGGCTCGGGCAGCTCCCACGCCAGGAGCGCGGGGATCCAGTACCGCCGCATTGCCTCGCCCATGGGGGTACCCCGGCCGACGCGGGTGACTCTCTCGTTCTCGTCGCGTGCCAGCATGCTCAGGCCCTCCTCGCTTTTACGGATGCGATCACCAGACTGCCAATGGGCCGAGAATCCACCCAAAGAAACTCGCCGTCAAGCGGCCCGGACGCCCCACACCCCGCCTTGACCTGTCCCCTTGCCGGGGCTAACGTTGCCGCAACTTCGCGCCGTTGAGGGGGCAAGGATGGACTTCGGGATCTTCATGGAGTTCGAGATTCGCGCGGCCAACCAGGCCGGGGCCTTCGAGGAAGGTTTCCACTTCGTTGATGTCGCCGAGGCCTGGGGTCTGGACATCGCATGGCTCGGCGAGATGCACTTCTCCCCGAGCCGGTCGGTGCTCTCGGCGCCGATCGCCGTGGCCAGCGCCATTGCCAGCCGCACCCGACGCATGCGGGTGGGGCTGGCCGTGCAAGTCCTCCCGTTGAACAACCCCCTGCGCATTGCCGAGGAAGTCGCCACTGTCGATCACATCAGCCAGGGCCGCTTCGACTTCGGGATCGGCCGCAGCGGGTTCCCGCGCGTCTACGATATCTACGGCGTGCCCTACGCCGAGAGCCAGGTGCGCTTTCAGGAGGCCCTCGAAATCATCCTGGAGGCGTGGAAAGGCGAGCCGTTCAGCTACGAGGGAAAGTTCTACCAGTTCAAGAATGCCGCGGTCGCCCCTCGACCGTATCAGCTCCCGCATCCACCACTGCGCATGGCCGCCACCACCGAGGAGACCTTCCCGCGTGTCGGTCAGATGGGGCTGCCCATCTTCGTGGGGCTGCGCGGCATGGACATCGCCGTGCTGTCGAAACACCTGAAGGCCTACCGCGAGGCGTGGCAGGCGGCCGGTCACCCCGGTGAAGGCGACGTGTGCCTGCGTATCCCCGTCTACGCTGCACCCACGGAGAAGGCGGCGCGCGAGGAGCCGCACGACAGCATCACCTACTACTTCGCTCGCCAGGCGGAGCTGACGAAGGGTGCCGTCGGACGAGAAGGAGCGGGGCCGGCGGATCGCCAGCAGGCTCGGGTGGATCGTCTCGCCACGCTCTCATATGACCAGATACTCAACGAGCGGGTCGTGTTCGGGAGCCCGGCCGGCCTGATCGATCGCCTGACCCGCCTGCGCGACGAGTTGCACCTCGGTAGCATCGCTGCCGAGCTGAACTCCGGCGGGATGCTCTCGCGGGCTCAGGCGGAGCGCACCCTGAAGATCATGACCCAAGAGGTGATGCCCGCTTTCAAGTGAAGCATCCGAGCCGGCAAGTGAGTGGCCAGTATGGCTTTTGACCAAGGGAGAAGTGCAGGATGGACAAGATCACGCGTGTAGGCCCACCCGAAGCGATCGGTGTCTCGGATGGCCTCTACTCCTTCGCCGTCCGGTTGAACGAACCACCGGCCGGCCACTGGATCTATGCCTTCAAACTGGCCACGCCCGTGGCGCGGGACATCGATCCCGAGCGGGTGGTCGTCGATCCTCAGCAGGGCCTCCTTTTCACGGCCGAGGAGTCCATGGCCGTGGCCTGGATCAATCACATCGATCTCTGGATCGCTTCAGCCAACAAGCAGGTGGCCGATGACGAGGCCGCGGAGGAGAAGCGCCGCGCGGAGACTCAGGCCCGCGGCCAGCGGGACCTTCTCCTCAACCAGATGAACGAGAAGCTCAAGAACCTCTAGCCTCGGCGCGCATCTCGCCTGACCACGTCATGGGCAGGCGGAGGAGAATCGATGAGACAGGCCGTGTGGTGCGTCGTGCTTGGCTGCCTCGTCCTGTCGACCGGGGAAGCGGCCGCTTTCACCGGGAGCGACTACCAGAAACTGACGGCCACGGAAAGGGCCTTATACGTGGCGGGGGCCGTCGAAGGATGGTTCGCCGCTGACCGAGTGCTGAGCGTGAGCCCGTCGCCGCTCTTCAACAGCATCTATGGAAGAATCGTCAGATGCGTGTCGGGAAAACTGTCTACTGCTGAAGTGCGGGTCGTTGTGGACCACTACCTGACAAAGAACCCGACCGAGCGAAAACAGCAGATGGGGACGCTGGTCACGCTTGCGCTCGAAGAAGTATGCAGGCCATGAAGGGATTGGGCTTGTCGGCCCCCGAATTCCAGCGCACATAGACTCGCCGCTCTTAGCTGCTCGGTGGTGGGCCAAACGTCATGACGTAGGTGGGCCGCACCTTGAACAGCACGCGCACCTCCCCTTTGGGATCTCGCAGCGGGTACGGGGTGGTATTGATGTAGCGGTGGGCCATCTCGTTCACATTGTCCGTAGCTTCGCGGCCCTTTGCGGGGTCAGTCTCCTCGATCGTCTCCACGACCTTCCCGTTGATGGCCACCCAGTGGTAGGGATTCGCCGGATTGACGCACAGAATAGCCACGTCCGGCCGCGCTCGCATGTTCCGGTCCTTGAGGCGGCCCTTCTTGGTGTTCACAAGGATGTGGGTGCCATCGTGGGCTAGCCAGATCGGCGTCAACTGGGGCAAGCCGTTTCGCTTCATCGTGGCCAGCGTGGCTGTCACGTTCTTCTCGAGCATCCAGCGATAGGACTCGTCGAGCTCGGCAATGGACGATATCTGTCCACGCCGGCCGGTCTCGAATGCGTTGTCATTCCCGGGCATGATGACGTCAGCTGTTTGAATGGCCATAACGACTCCTTTCACCTTGGGGGGCAGGGTCTACCAGCGGCATCCGTGCCGAGAGCATAGGACGACCGGGATCTGGTCGCAACCTGATCGAGAAGTGGTAACGCTTTACCAAAGCTAGACCCGACGCACATAGTCGCGAGGTGCCCCCATTTCGGCGGTGTTCGCCAAATCAACGTCCATCCCTGCCCTCGGCGCGAGCGAAGAGAAAGCTGCTGAACTCACACCGCTCGGGTGCTCCCTGAGTCGCGGGACCGTCGCTGAGCAGGGTCTCTCGGATCAAGATCATCCCCACACTGCCGACATGATCCAGGAACTCCTGCCGGTTCAGCACCCAGCTCACATACTCGGTGGCATATCCGTGCGGATAGGGTCGCTGAACCACCGTGAACGATGCGACCCGATGGACGACGGGGAGGCGAGCCACATAGAGGTAGCGACGGCTCGATGCGGCGAGCCTCCGCATCACATGCTTCCAGTCCTCGGAGTATTGCAGCGACCCACTGGCCTGGACGAGATCGTAGTCTCGTGCTAAGCAGCTCTCTTCGTCCTCGTGGAAGGTCCCCGACGGCTGCAGCTCACGCCCGGCTTTACAGAGGAGCGGGACGTCCTTGCAGTGATATTCGATCTCCACACCTGGCAGGAGAGCTTGGCTGATGGGCTTGTAGTGCCCGATCCCGCCACCCCAGTCCAGCAGCGACACGCGGTCCTTTTTCCAGGCGGCCATCGCCAGGGCATAGCCGTACGCCATGAGCACTGCGCTCGCGGCGGCGTTCGGCCTGGACAGGTCCGCCTCCCAGAGATGCACCGGGAGCGGGCCCGTACCGCTCACGAGCCGCAGGACCTCCGGCCACTTGGCCCGCTGGGTCTCCACGATACTTTCGACGTTCCATCCCTTCACGCGGGGGTCGTGAGTGCGCCAGCCTTCCGGGAGATATTCCCACTCAGGCCGCGGCTCGTCCCTGAATAGCCTCCGAAGGAAGCGGCGAGCGACCCGCACGATTCTCATCGGCGAAGCCCTCCCCCGAGCCTCCCCGAAGATGCAGGTGTCCGCGGTCGGTGCTCCAAGAAGTGCTTGCCGAGGACCCGATCGACGAACCCCATCCGCACGCCGGCGCCCCACATTCGCTTCCACAGGTTCCAGTCGTTTGGCTCCTCCAGGCGCCACGCCTCGAGGTCCCACCGAAAGAACTTCAAATGGCCGCCGTAGAGGACGGCCGCAGTGCAGATCTGACCGCAGTGGGGCGGATATGAGCCGACGGGCCGCCAGATATCTGGGTCCACTTCCATGTCCATGATGCAGTAGGCGAACTCCATTCGGCTCCTGAGGCAGAAGGCCAGGAGCACCTCGAGATGGTCGGGGGAGAACTCGTCGTCGTCATCCAGACACGCGATCCACGTCCCACGGGCCATTCCTAGCCCGTGATTGGCAGGCGCGGACCCCGCGACCAGCCATTGCAGATAGGGATCCTCGGGGTAGTTGCCCCGGACGGCCAGATTGTGGAAGCGAATACGTGGATCGCCCATGTCGCGAAGCAGCGCTTCCGTGTTATCGGTGCACGCGTCCCCGACAACGACGATCTCGAAACGCTGATAGGTCTGCCGGAGGACGGAGGCTACGCTTCGCTTCACGAGCAGCTCGCCGCGGTTGTAGGTGGGTATCAGGACTGAGATCAGGGGCTCGGAGTCACGGTAGAGGTGCCGCGCCGCCAGGCGCGCCAGCCACAGTCGACCGAAATGCCGCAGGCGATAGCGGTTGAGCCGGCCCGGGAGCCGGAGCCGTCCCTTCGTCCTCCAGCGTTCGATCCTCCACTCCAGCGCGGCCCGTTTCTCGGCCCACGGCGCTCCGAGGAATTGCCTTCCCTTCCGCGGCAGATCAACCATGGGTGGACCGTCAGGACTTGACCGCGATCCACCCCGCGAAATTCATCCAGCGCCAGAAGCAGTCGACCTGTCGGAACCCCACCGTCCTCAGGAGCTCCTCGTTCCAGTGGGCGGTGACCGGGACGAGCACCCCTTCGAGGCTGAGGCGCTTCCGCTCGATCTCCTCGCGCGTGTACCCGGAGGAGCTCTTGAAGTCATAGTAGAGCTCCACGAAGCTGCGGTCCAGCGGCGCGGTCGCCCCGATGACTTTCTCGACAAGGATGAAAGCACCGCCTGGCAAGAGCGATGAGTGGACGTCCTCCAAGATGCGCAGGCGGTGCTCCATCGGCGTGAACTGGAGCGTCAAGACGCTGAGAATGACGCTGGCGGAAGCCTTCGGGAAGCCCGTCCTCAGGTCAAGGTCCAAGATCTGGACCACCCCGGTATCGAGCAGATGTTTGAAGCGGCTGCGGGCCCCCTCCAACATGGGCCCGGACACCTCCACTCCGAGGTACCGGCAGTCGGCGCCGAAGCGGTCGATTAGCGGCGCCAGCGCCTCCCCCAGCGAGCAGCCGAGATCAAGCACGTCGGTGTTCGGTTTCACGTACCGCATAGCAAGCCCGGTTACGGCGTGTCGCATCACCTCGTACTGAGGAATCGAGCGCCTGAGCATGTCGTCGAAGACAGTCGTGACGCTGCTGTCGAACTCCCACCGCTGCCCGGAGGGAGTGTGCCCGAGACTGCTATTACTCATGACAGGGCCCTCCATCGTGAAAACACTCGGAATGCCCCAGTCCCTAGAGAAACTGGGAATAATACGATAGATCAACTTGAGATCGAGTGTCACGATAGTGTCAATCCTGATTTGGGTCCTCGAGACACGGATTCCCCTAGAACCGCCCCAAGCGTGCGCGAGGGCGTGGCCATACAGGTCACCGGCCACCGGACGCGCGCGATGTTCGACCGCTACGCCATCACGAGCGGCGATGACGTGAAGAAGGCAATGGAGGCCGTGACGGTGGCCCGCTGAAGCGACTTCGCGGAGAAAACGCGGAGAGCGAAGGGGTTACGGGGCAGACCTCGTAACCTCGTGATTTTTTGGCGCGCCCGGAGGGATTCGAACCCCCGACCCTCGGCTTAGAAGGCCGATGCTCTATCCGACTGAGCTACGGGCGCGTCAGAAGTTACGATACACCGTCCGCCCACTCACCGACTCCGTCAAAGTTGCGCCCAAGTTACACAGCACCTAGGCCCTTACGCTCAGCGCAGGCGCGGGTCCAGCGCGTCGCGCAGCCCGTCGCCCAGCAGGTTGAAGCCCAACACCGTGAGAAAGATCGCGATGCCGGGCAGCGCCGCCACATGCGGCGCGACGTTGAGATACTGCCGGCTCGCGGCCAGCATGCTGCCCCAGTCAGACGTGGGCGGCTGGACGCCGAGACCGAGAAAGGACAGCCCCGCCTGCACAAGCAAGCAGATGCCCAGGAAATTGGGCGTCAGTTCGCTACAATCCACGCGCTCGATGCAGCCAAGTCATGGGCACAGATTCTCCGTATTCATCTAAATCAGGTCTGGGCCCTTTAGCGTAGCCAAACTTTACGATTCGGGACCGCCCGCAACGACACCGGCACGCAATGCCTGATGATTGCAGCATTCGTGCCGAAGGTACGGAAGATGCACCTTTTGTCGTCTAGACGAAGAAGTGTCGGAAGAATTGTCGGAAGAACGGAGGGAGAAAACATGAATCGGACCGCATCCGGGCTGACAACGCGTCGCGGTAAGATCGACGAGCTTGACATCCATCTCCTCACCCACCTCGAGGAGCGGCAGGCTCGGCTCTACGCGATCCTCAGCACAGCCACGCACTATCGGAACATTCTCGGTGACGAGGTCAAGCGGCTTCGCGCAGGAAGCGCTCCAGAGACCAGCCGGGCTCTGGTTGCCCAGTGGGATCATCTTCGTCGAGAGATCAAGCGACTGGCCCAGGAGCTTTAGCCGGCTGCTGAGGAAACACCCATGGAGACGACACCGCCGCAAGTCGCGCAGTATTGACTGGGCGGTGTCGTCACCCACACGGGCGTCGAGTCCCCCTCGGCGCTCGTGGTGCGTCTCGCGGTAGACGAATGACGGGTCGGTGTCCGTCGACTATCGTTTTGACAGTGGTCGATCAGAGAAGCGCCAGTCACAGTCGATGCAGCGATAGACCTGCTTGCCGCGCAGCATCAGAATCAGACGCTCGAGAACGTCGGCGGGCGGCTCACGCTGGATCGCTTTACTCCCACATTTCGGGCACACGTGTTTTCTTGTCATTTCGTCGGCGCAGAGTCTGGGTCTCGGAGGCCTTCCAAGCGCCAGGGCGAAATTAGATTGCGCAACGGCTTCATGAATGTCTCCCATTGCGGGAGCGGGCGTTGCCAGGTCACGGCCCGAACCGGGGCGCGCTGGCAAGAACTCTACCAGAGAGGCCAGCCGCACGCCAAAGAGGATAAGATTCAGTTCGCCACCAACGCTCGCGGCGCATGCGTCACCGCCTCCGCCCCGCGCACGGTAACGATCGACGTCTCCCCGAGGCACATGCTGAATCCCGTGCGGCTGTTCAGCAGGATCATGTGGATGAAGAACACCATGCCGGGGGCCAGCACCTGGGAGTGGTCCGCGTAGATCATCGGCTCGTCCATCCACGTGGGCGGATAGGTCGCGCCCATCGTGTAGCCGCAGGCGTTGAGGAAATGTCCCTTGTACCC
>WNFD01018064.1_pt1 | contig 10680 bp, 7 predicted proteins | sample 5400491 | NCBI WGS metagenome assembly WNFD01 (sample SAMN13153343, study PRJNA577476) | soil metagenome | isolation source: 120 cm saprolite under Douglas fir tree site 2 hole 2 replicate 2 | place: USA:California | collected 2015-04-18 | reverse complement strand
TCGACTGCTGGAGCGCAAGCTCGACGATCTGCAGAAAGGAATCCTCGAGGTTCGCATGGTCCCGCTGGGCCAGGTCTTCGACAAGCTGGCCCGCACCGTCCGGCGCATCGCCCGGGAATCGGGCAAGGAAGTGGACTTCGTGATGCACGGCGGCGAGGTGGAGGTGGACAAGCTGATCGTCGAAGCGCTGTCCGATCCGCTGATGCACCTGGTGCGCAACGCCGTCGACCACGGCGTCGAGGTCCCCGAGGAGCGGCGACGTCTCGCGAAGAAACCCCGGGGGCAGGTTTCCGTCCGTGCGACGCAGCAGGGCAACCAGGTGGTGATCGAAATTTCCGACGATGGCCGCGGCCTGGACGAGGACCGGATCCGCGAGGTCGCCGTGCGCACCGGCATTGTCGAAGCGGACCACGCGGCGGAGCTGACCGAGCGGGAGCTGCAGAGCCTGATTTTCCTACCCGGTTTCTCGACGGCAAGCCGGGTCTCCGAAGTGTCAGGCCGCGGGGTGGGCCTGGATGTGGTCAAGACGAACATCAGCCGCCTCTCCGGCCTCATCGATACCCAAAGCGAGCGGGGCAAGGGCGCCAGCTTCACCATCACCCTGCCCGAAACGCTGGCGATCGTGCGGGCGCTGGTGGTTTCGGTGAGCGGCAGGGTGTACGCGGTGCCTCTGAACGCGGTCTCGGAGATCACTTCCATCGCCGAAAGCGACGTGAAGACCGTCGAAAAGCGGGAAGTGATCGGGCTCAGGGGGAAGACCATTCCGCTGGCGCGCCTGGCGCGGGTCTTTCAACTGCCCGAGAAAGCCCGCATGCGCCACTTCATGCTGGTGGTCGGCCTGGCTCATCGCCGGCTGGGAATTGCGGTGGACGAGCTTCTCGGCCAACAGGACGTGGTGGTCAAGCCTCTGGGGGGAAGGTTGCGCCATACCGTCGGGGTTGCCGGGGCGACCGACCTCGGCGACCGGAAGCCGGTTCTGGTGTTGGACCCCGGGGCGATCATTGAAGAGGTCGTGAATCCGGAGCGACGCCCCGAGCTCGTGTAGACTGTCAGGACGGTGGCCGCGTTCGCGGATATCCTCAAGCAGTTCTTCTACGCTCCCGACGAGGAGATTGGAGAGCTGTTCAAGTTGCCGGCTCAAGCGGGGGAGATGACCGTTTTCCAGCCGGAAGAGAGCGCGGCGGAGTACCTCGCCTTCGTTCTCGAGCAGGAATCGTACGTGGTTCCAATCGGCCAGATTCGGGAGATTGTCCGGGCGGTGCCGCTGACCGAAATCCCCCGCTCCCCGAAAAATCTCCTCGGGGTGATCAAGATTCGCGGGGAGATACTTCCCGTTTATGACGTGAAGGTGAAGCTCAAGCTTCGCGAGCGCGCGCCGATCGTCGCCGGGATAGAGGGCGAAGCCGAACCGCTCCCGGGCTCGGCGCGGATCTTGATCGTGCGCGACCCGGAAGGGGACATCGGCATCCTGGTGGATCGAGTGCTCGAGGTGATCCGCTTGAGGCCTTCGGAGATCGAGGCCCTGGCCCCGGGAATCGGCGGCGGCGACTACCTTCTGGGTCTGGGCCACCAGGGCGAGGAAATGTTCATCGTTCTCGACATCCACAAGGCTTTGTCATGAGGCGTTCGCCGCTCGAAGCCCATCTGAATTCGGACCCCGCCGTACAGCTTTGTGTTTTTCGGGTTGGATACGAAAAATATGCGCTGGATCTCCGCCGCGTGGAAGAGATCCTCCGGGCCCCGCGCCTGACCCGCGTTCCCCAGGCGCCCTCTTTTATCGAGGGGGTGATCCACTTTCGCGGTTCGGTGGTGCCGATGGTCGACCTGCGAAAGCGGTTCGGTTTGCCGGCCTGCCCGCCCGCGATCAAGTCCAGATGCATGATCTGCCGCCTCGGTCGCGAGCGGGTGGCAATCCAGGTGGATGGACCGACCGAGGTGTTGACCGTTCGAATCAGCGAGCTCCACCCGCCGCCACCGTCAGGACAGACTGCCGGCGGCGCGTCACCCTACATCGTCGGCGTCTGCGGCGCCGCGGAGGAGCTCAAGTTTCTGCTCGACCTCAAGGCGTTGTTCCTTTCCAAAGCGGCGGTGGAGGTCGGTGATTCATGGTGAACGCCCAGGCGGACGAAGAAAAGCGATACCGTTCGGTGCTCGAGCTCGACCTGAGCGGCGCGTCCGCGCTCGAAGCGCTGGTTCACCTCCTCTACGACGAGAGCTGGCGCGTCCGGGGCGCCGCGGCAGAGCGGTTGGCGAGCTTGCCCGATCGCCGGGTGATCGCGAAGCTTCTCGCCACCCTGGGCGATCGCGGCCACGCCGGTGCTCGCAACTCGGCGGTGGAGGCGTTGACCCGCCTAGGACTCGCCGCGGGACCGGCGGTGATTGCCCTGATGAGTCATCCCGATCCCGACCAGCGGCGGTTCGCCGCCGACATTCTGGGGGGAATGCGGCTGCGAGAGGGGAGTCAGGTCCTCCTCGCCGCGCTTGAAGATGTCGATTCGAACGTCCGGACTTCCGCCGCCGAGGCGCTCGCCCGGATCGGGGGAGAGGATGCGGTCAATGCGCTCAAGGCCCTGCTCGGGGCGGCCGATCCCTTGATGCGCCTTTGCGGTCTTGAGGGATTGGCTGAGCTCAAGTGCCTGCTTCCGATATCCCAGCTTGCGCCTCTGCTCGAAGACCCCAAAGCCCGCCGCGCGGCGTACCGCCTCTTGGGTCTCATTCCAGACCCGGCCGCGTCCGATTTGATCTGCGGGGGACTTGGCTTTGGCCAGCGATCGGTGGTCGAAGCAGCCCTGGCTGCGATCGCGACACAGCGGGCCTTGCTCACACCCGACGGGCAGACGTCTCTCGAAACCCGGTTGCGCTCCACCTTGGCGCGAATGCAAACGCCGCGGGAAGCGCTGGAGAATGCCCTCAATGCCGCGGACCCGGATGTCCAGTCGGGCGCCCTCTTCGCCGCGGCCCTTCTGGGGGTTGGAGGCCTCGCCCCTGCAATGGCGGAAGTGGCTCGCGTGGACCGGCTCGAAGGGGAGGTGATTCGAGCGCTGGTCGCGCTGGGGTCTGCCGCCGCCGACCCGCTTCTGGAACGAATCGATTCGCTGTCCGGACCCGCGCGGCTTGCCGCGGGGAAGGCCCTCGCGCTCCTCTCGGGCAGCTCCCAGGTGCCCCGGTTGGCCCAGCTGGCCGAGCGAGGAGATCCGGAAGTCCAGTTTCTTGCGATCAAGGCGCTCGGGCAGTCCGCCGCGGTCGAGGCGATAAAGCCGCTGGCTCGAATGCTCGCGGATGAGCACCTCGCCGCCGCTGCCGCCCAGGCTCTCTTGAACCTCGCGCAGAAATACGAGCTGGCCGTCGCCGAGCAGCTCGAAGGATCGATTGCGGCCAAGCCCACGGTGATGGCGGTCCGGCTGCTCGCCCAGGTCGGCAAGGCGAGATCGCTGCCGACGCTGCTTCGGATGGGTCGCGATCCGGATCCCAGAATCCGCGCCGCGTCCGTCGAGGCCTCGGCCGAGATGAGAGTCGAAGCGGCGATCGAGCTTGCCCGGGTGGGCCTTCTAGATGGCGACGCGGCGGTCCGGTGCGCGGCGGCCCGGGGCCTCGATGGGGTCAGCCCCCAGGCGTCCGAACCGCTGCTGCGCCAGGCCCTCGGCGACCGCGATGCCTGGGTTCAAGCGGCGGCGATCGAGTCGGCGGGCGAAAGCGGAAGCATCGGGCTCGTCCCGGTTCTGGAACAGCTGGCCGCGAGCATCGACGGTCTGCGGGCGGGAAGGGCGGTGCGCGCACTGGCTCGGATGAAAAAGCTCTCGCCGCTCCTGTGGCAAAGCGCGATCCGCCACCGCGACCCCGAAGTCGTCAAGGAGGCTCTGCTCGCCGGCGCCGGTCCGGAGGGCGTTTCGACGGCGCTGGAGTTTCTCTCCCATGAGCGCTGGGACGTTCGCGCGGCGGCCGCCCGGGCGCTGTCCGCCGCGGGGCGCACCGACATCGGTCCCGCGTTGCGCTCCGCGCTTGAACGCGAGACCGATCCACTTGCCCGCGAAGCGATGGCCGAGGCCGCGATCAAGCTCTCGCCGCATTGATCGGGTTCTTGAAGACGGGAACGGGTCGAGGACTCAGTCGCCGCTGTCTGGACGCTCCAACAGTCGCATCGGCTTGTACTGAAAATTCCGGTACAGCCCGAGCTGGTCCAGAAAGTGCGGATCGAGCTCGAACCCCGGCGGGTTGAGCCGAATGAATCCGCTCTGGCCCAGGGTAAAGATGTTCTCGCCAAAGATTTCGTTCGGGTCGAGGACGACGATTTGCCCGTAGGTGGACCGGTTGGAGGTGGGTATCGAAGCGACGCGGCCCACCACTGGGTGATCGAAGCCGGTGACCGGCCGGGGCGGCGTCCACTGCGCGGGATCGCCCCCCAGTTCCTTTCGAAGCTGGGCGAGCGTCTGATCGAAGGCGGCGCTGATCTCGACCATCGGATCGCGGCCGTCGAAGTAGTCCAGGCTCGGAGGTACGCCAGAACCTCCGCCCAGCGCATCGTCGAGCACGTGCAGGAGCATGTTCGAGGTCGCTTCGCGGTTGGTCAGGTCCGCCCCGAGAACCGGGTCGAAGGCGCGATGCTTCATGTTTGTGAGGAATCTGGAGAAGATCACCTCGCCTGCCTCGATCGTCGTGCTTTCGATGACATCTTCGATCTGATTTCGGTCCCAGTCCGCGAGGATCTGAAGAGCCTGGGGCGCGAGTGGATCGGTTGGTGGAACCTCGCGAACCGCGGAGAGCAGATAGGGCAACAAGTATCGAGATTCCCGTCCAATCGGACCGACCCGGCCGATGTCCCGGGGAATGTTCTCCATGTCCTCGAGTGAGAGGACTCGCCCGCGCAGGTCGTCCTGGATATCGAGAACGCGGTACTGCTTTCCGAGCACCTGCGAATCGCTGTTCGGGTAGCCGAGCTGTGGCTTGTTGTTCCAGTTGGTGAGGAAACCCTGCGCCGGATTGATCGACGTGGGCACCGGAAGATTGCCGCCGGGCCACTCCGCGCTTCCATCGCCGGGGAAGGGGAGCCGGGGATCGAATCCGTCGGGTCGAATGGGCACCTGACCTGCTTGCCAGTAGGCGATGTTCCCTTCGCGATCCGCGTAGAGGAAGTTGTGGGCGGTGACGATCTGGGGGATCGCCGCGGCGAAGTCCTCGAGGTTGCGAGCGCGATCGAAATCGATGAAGGCGCGGAAGCTCTGAATCTCTCGCTGCCAGTGGGCCCGCTTCTGCGTCGCCACCAACCCCTTCGTTGCCGAGACCACCGGGCCGTGAACCGTGCGCAGTACGGTCAGCGATATCGGATCGGCTCCCCGCACCTGGATCGTTTCGACCCGGCTCTCCATCGGGAGGCATTCGCCGTTGAAGACGTAGTCGCTGGCTCCGCACAGCCGTTCGATATACGTGTCCACGTTGTCGCCGTTCGCGGTGGTCGAGGTCCAGGCGAGAACATCGTTGCGACCGATCAGCACCGCCGGAGCTCCGGCGAATGCCATGCCCATCACGTTGAAGCCCTCGCCGCCGGTGAGCTGAGCTTCGTGCAACACCTCCGGAGTGCTGAATCCCATCTGGGGGCCGCCGTAGAGCATCGCCGATCCGTTGGCGCTCTTCCCGGGGCTGACGACCCAGGCGTAGCTGCCGAGCTTGGTGACCACTCCCAGGCTGCGCCAGATTTCCCTCGCTTCGTCCTGGCCGGTGTCGGGCCAGAGCTGGGGGCCGCCGAGGAGCTGGCGCGGCGGGTCGCGCTTCGGCTCGGCGCGGCGCACGGTCTGCTCGTCGGGCGGAATGGTGACCGGCGAATCCGGATCATCGATCCATCGAAGGTCGTTGAAGATGCCGGCTGCCTGCTTTTGTCCATAGCGTTGAACGAGATCCGCGAAGACACCCTGATTGACGAGCTCGCGCCCGCCGATCTCCCCGAAGCGGCGGGTCATGAAGATTCCGAAGGCGATAGAATCCCGCACCTGCCACGGCGCGGGGTTGAACATCAGCGCGTGGAACTCGAACGGCAGCCGGTTGATTGGATCCGGAAAAACCACCTCCTCGAGGTACCGATTGATGCCGTCCCGGTAGGCGGTGAAGATTCCCTGGGAGTCGGCAGGCAATTGGGCAAACTGATCATCCAGCTCCTCGTCGGTGTATCCAACCACGCGGGCGACGGTGTCCGCGGGAACGGTGCTTTGCCCGAAGATCTCGGCAAGGCGCCCGCGTGCCGCTCGCCGGTTCAGCTCCAGCTGCCACAAGCGGTCCTGCGCCACCGCATAGCCGTAGGCGACGAACAGGCTGCGATTCGTCGGCGCGAAGATGTGAGGTACGCCGAAAGAGTCTCGTTCGATGATCGCCTCTTGACCCTCGACGTCGAGCCTCAACACCGTCGATCCGGTCGAGCTCATTCCCGGCGGTCGGCGCTCCGGGATTGGGTCCAGAGAATCGACGGCTCCGCACAGTGCCAGAAGAAGAAGATTGCCCGCTCCTTCAAGTCGAGGGCCTCGGGAAAATCTACGGCGAGCTGCGCGCGGTTTCGGATCTCACATTCCAGGTCAATCTGGGCGAGGTGGTCGGGCTGGTAGGCCCCAACGGAGCCGGGAAGACGACCACCCTGCGCTGCCTTGCCGGAATCATTCCTCCGACGCAGGGTCGGATCCAGATCGCCGCGCACGATCTCCAGAAGGACCCCGTCCACGCCAAGGGCGAGCTCGCCTTTCTTCCCGACGAGCCGAGGTTGTTCGATTACCTCACCGTTCGAGAGCACCTCAACCTGATCGCCCGGATCTACGGCGTCGCCGATTGGGAGAGGAAGGCCGACGTTCTGCTCGAGGAGCTGGAGCTCAAGGGCAAGGAGAACGCCCTTCCGCTGGAGCTGTCTCGGGGAATGAAGCAGAAACTGTCCATCGCGTGCGGGTTTCTCCACGAGCCGCGCCTCATTCTCCTCGATGAGCCGTTGACCGGCCTCGATCCCCTTGGAATCCGCCGGATGAAGCAGTCGCTGCGTCAACGGGCAGAGCGGGGCGCCGCGGTCGTTCTGTCTTCGCACCTGCTGCCGCTGGTGGAAGAGCTGTGCCATCGCATTCTGGTGATCGCCGGGGGACGCAACGTGGCATTCGGTTCGCTTGACGAGATTCGCGGACGCCTCAGCGGGCCTGCTCAAGTCCTTCCTGGCCGCGAATCCCTCGAGGACCTATTCATCCGGATCACCTCGCAGAGCGCGCTGCCGGAGGAGAAGGTTTGAGCCTTTCGCGGGCCGCGTCCTTGATCTGGATCGCCGGAATCCGGAATCGGATCCGCCGCCAGATCCAGCGGATGAAGCAGCCCAAGTACCTCATCGCCACGCTCGCCGGAGCCCTGTATTTCTGGATGGTGATTGGGCGCCGGTTTCGATTCTCGGGCGGCACAGGAATGCAGTTGCCCGCAGAATTTACCGAGGTGCTTCAAGTTTTGCTGGTGTTCTTCGCGCTGCTCAGCATCGCGTCCGCTTGGGTCTTTGGGAGCGACAAGGCGGAGCTATCTTTCACCGAAGCGGAGATCCAGTTCCTCTTTCCCGCCCCGGTGACCCGCCGGGCGCTCTTGAATTTTCGACTGACCAAGAGCCTTTTGCGCACCTTGCTCAGCGCGCTGATCATGACCCTGTTCTCGGGCCGCTGGATCACCGGTCAACCTTTGATGTTTCTGGTGGGCAGTTGGCTTTGCCTGGGCACCTTGAGCTTGCACCTTACCGGTGCCGCCCTCACCCGCTCCAGCTTGCTCGAGAGCGGCCGGTTCGGGTTCCGCCGGCGCCTGGGGACGCTGGCCATTGGCCTTGCCGCAGTCGGAGCGATCGTCTGGTGGGCGCTGGAAGTCCACAAGCCTGAGCTACCCGAGGTCTGGAGCTTCGAGACCGCGCTTTCCTGGATCAGGGCGACGACATCTTCCGCGCCGCTCTCCTGGGTGCTCTTTCCGGTGCGCGCTCCGATCCGCGTCGCCCTCGCCCGCGATTTGTCCCAGTTTGCGTCGTCGTTGCCGCCCGCGCTGGGGATTTTGGCGATTCATTACGGCTGGGTCATTTCCAGCAACGTCGCATTCGAACAAGCGTCGGTCGAGGCCGCCGAGCGAAGGGCCCGGGCTCGGGAAGCGCGCCGATCGGCTGGAGGGCGCGGCGGAGGTCTTCCCGTGGCCAAGAGCCGGATCGTGCCTTTCCGCTTGAAGCCGACCGGTCGCCCGGAGATCGCCCTCATCTGGAAGAACTTGATCGCGGCGATGCGGGTTTCGGTTCCCCGCATGCTGCTGTTCTTGATCGCGATGGGCCTTGCCAGCTCCGTGAGTCTAATGAAGAGGTTCCCCGCGCTACCTGTCATCGGGGCCGCCTGCGCTCTCCTCGTCCCGGTACTGGTGTTGCTCGGGCCCAATGCGATGAGGATCGACTTTCGGCAGGATCTCTCTCAGATCGACATCTTGCGCTCGTTCCCGATGACCGGAAGGCAGGTGGTGCGCGCGGAGATCCTCGGGCCTGCGCTGATCGTGGCGGTTTTGCAGTGGGTGCTGCTTGCCGCGGCGGTCGTCCTCTCGGCGAGCTATCCGTTCCCCGGCTTCGAGCTTCCGAAGCGAATCGCGGTCGCGCTGAGCGCCGGGCTGCTCGCGCCCGCCCTGGTTCTGGTGAACCTCGCCATCCAGAACGCCGGAGTGCTCCTCTTCCCGTCCTGGGCTTCATTCGATCCCGGGCAGGCCAGGGGTATCGAGGCACTGGGGCAGCGCCTGCTCACGCTTGCCGGCACGCTGTTCGTCTTCTTCTTCGCCCTGCTGCCGGCGACGGTGTTCGGTGGAGCCGTGGCCGCGCTCTTCTGGAGGATGCTCCACTTCGCGGCATTACCCATCGCCAGTGCAGTGGCCGCCGCGGTGATCACCTTCGAGCTGAAGCTTTCGATCCAGTGGCTCGGGAGGGTGTTCGACCGGTTCGATGTCACCGCCCCCTGATCTGGATGAGGTGTGTGACATTTTGGGCCCGCGGGCTCATGATCCTGCACATTTCTTCCCCACCCTGAGGGTTGGTGATCTAACGCTTTGCATGAACCGACCGGCTGGAATTGAGGCGGAGTACGAGGGTCTTTCTCTAGGTGATGCGAGACTTCAACGCCGCGCTCTCGCCATCGTGGAGCGGGTGATCTCTGGACCGGCGCAAAGCTTTCCGCAGTTGTTGCCGACGTCGGCAGAACTCGAAGGAGCGTATCGCTTCTTTCAAAACGACGCGGTCTCGGCCTCGGATCTGCTCAACCCGCATCTGCAGGCTTCGCTGGCACGAGCGCGACAAGACCGGACCGTGCGAATTGTGCATGACACCACGGCAATGAGCTTCGGTGGATCGCGTGACGGATGCGGTACCCTGGGAGGCGGTGGAAGTGGATTCTGGGCGCAGATGGCGCTCGCAGTCTCTGCCGGCGAGGAGCGAGTTCCGCTCGGAGTGGTCGGTCTCGAGACGATGGTCTACCCAACGCTTGAAGAAAAGAAGAAAGACTTCCAGAATCGGCTCCGAAGATTCCGGCGAGAAAAGCTGAGGACCTTTCCCAGCGCCTCAATCGTTTGGCCAGGACTCGAGAAGTGGTCGACTATCCCTCTTCGACTACGTGACGCCCTCAAAGGCGTTCGCGTCATCCACGTGATGGATCGAGAGGCGGATAACTTCGAGCTGATGTCGCTGCTGAAAAAGCAGAAGATGCACTTCGTTGTCCGAGGCAGCTCAGCACGCAGCGTGGGCTGCGCTGGTCAGGAAGAGGTACGGGTCGAAAACGCACTCGCCAAGGCCGAGATCGTCCTCCGTAGGCGAGTAAGGCTGACAGCACGGCCGAAGCAGATCGGGGATCACCCGCAAACGGCAGGAACGAGACGCGACCCTCAGCTTGCGCGCTGCTCGGGTAACCTTGAAGTCGACGGCTGGTGGCAGGCTCTCACTGAACGTCGTCGAGGCTTTCGAACGCAGGCCTCCATCCGACGAAGAACCGATCAATTGGGTGCTCTTCACCACCGAACCGATCGATACGGCCGAGCAGGTTGGGGCGGTCGTCGATCACTATCGAGCCCGCTGGCGCATCGAGGAGTACTTCAAGGCTTTGAAGACGGGCTGCAGCATCGAAAAGCGACAGCTGACGACCTATGAGGGGCTCAAGCGAGCGCTCGCGCTTTTCATCCCTGTCGCCTGGCATCTGATGGCGCTGCGAACTGCCGCACACCAGGAGGAGCCGACGCCCGCAGCCTCGGTGCTCACTCCTCTTCAACTGACGATTTTGCGAGCACTCGCCATCGAAAGACAGGTGGACCTCTCAAATTCGCCCACGGCGCGCGAGGCGATGCTCGCTCTCGCTGCACTGGGTGGGCACCTCAAACGCAACGGAGACCCCGGCTGGCTCACGCTTGCACGTGGATACGAACGGCTTCGCTACGCCGAATCGATATGGCTTCTCGCTCGCGACAGCACGGAGCGAAGAGATCAATCTTGAGGAAAAGCGTCCTGAATTTTCCTCTCGCCTCGTGGAACGGCGCTCTCGGCCTCGGGCCGGGCCGAATGCGCGGCCGTGGATTCCGCTCGGGGCAGCCCCCCGCCTGGGCGTGGACGCGCTGAGGCGTAGATGTGGGGCTCCCGGGCAGCGCGGGCAGGCAGTGCGCCCGACTTTTCATCCCGCACGACGATCGGCGAGC
>WNFD01008951.1_pt1 | contig 10681 bp, 9 predicted proteins | sample 5400491 | NCBI WGS metagenome assembly WNFD01 (sample SAMN13153343, study PRJNA577476) | soil metagenome | isolation source: 120 cm saprolite under Douglas fir tree site 2 hole 2 replicate 2 | place: USA:California | collected 2015-04-18 | reverse complement strand
CGGGTGCCGCCGCCTGCGACCTACGCACGCTCGAGCCTGGGCACACGGTGGAGGTGGACACGCCGAACGCGGCCTTCACCATCGAGCACGCGGGGTACTATCGCGTGGACGTCACCGGACAGCGCACCTCGTTCATCACCCGCCGAGCCGGCCGAGCCACCGTCACCCCCGCCAGCGGGGAGGCCGTCGTCATCACGCCGAGCGAGCAGGTTGTCATCGAGGGTACGGCAAGCCCCCAACTCGCCTCCTACGTGGCGCCGCCGCTCGATGTCTGGGACCGATGGAACTACGCGCGCACAGACAAGCTGCTGGACGCGGTGAGCGCCCGCTACGTCTCCCCCGGCACCTACGGCGCGAGTGACCTCGACCCCTATGGAACCTGGCGGGTCGTGCCCACCTATGGCTCCATCTGGGTGCCGACGGCGGTGCAGAGTGGCTGGGTGCCGTATAGCACGGGAGCCTGGACGCGCGATCCGTACTATGGCTGGACCTGGGTGGACACCGCACCGTGGGGCTGGGCGCCCTATCACTATGGCCGCTGGGTGTTCGTGGACGGGTTCTGGGCCTGGGCACCAGGGCCAGTGGTGACGAGAGCAGTCTATGCTCCCGCCCTCGTCGCCTTCTTCGGCGGGCCCAGAGTGCGCGTCGGCGTCACCATCGGCGGGCCCCTCGTCGGTTGGGTGCCGCTCGGATGGGGCGAGCCGGTCGTGCCCTGGTGGGGGCGGCCGGGCTTTATTCACGAGCCGTCGTGGCGCGGCTGGGGTGGTCCAAGGGTCGTCAACAACGTCGTGATCAACAACACGACTGTGGTCAACGTGCAGAACATCAACGTCTACCGCAATGCCAGCGTGCAGAATGCAGTCGGCCCCAGGTCGCCGCGACGCCCGCGAGCTTTGTGCCCACGGCGAGCCGTGGCATCCGTCCTCCAGAAGAGAGCCTGAAGCGATCAGTGGTCGCCACCCGCCCGCCGCACTCGCTGCCGGTCCCAGCTGGCGACGTAGAGCGGACCATGGGGCCGGCGGAGGTTCCCACACCAGCCCCGCGCATTGTCTCAGTGCCGCCACAGCGTGAGGCCGTGCAGGTTCCGCTTCGTCCGTCCGTCGGGCGGAGTGGAGTGGAGCGCCCCAGGGCTGACCGCGATCTGCCGCCCTCGCCTCCGGTGGCGCCCGGGACTCGAGAGGCGTCACCGCAGCCACGGCGCGAGGCGCCGGGGGCTGCCCCAGTGCCGACAGCCCCCCAGGCCCCGCTCGGTCGCGTGGCCGCGCCTCCGACACCTCCGGCCCGTCGCGCCGAAACGCCGCAGGTGGCCGCGCCCGTGCCGACTCCGGTTCAGCCGCCTAGTCGCGCGACAGCGCCACCGCCTCCGACCCGTCACGCCGAGACGCCACAAGTGGTCGCCCCGGCGCCGGCTGGTCCGGCGACAACGCCTCCACCTCCGGGTCGTCGGACCGAGATGCCGCAGGTGGCCGCGCCGGGTCCGGCCACGGTGCAGCTGCCCAGTCGCGCGACAGCGCCACCGCCTCCGACCCGTCACGCCGAGACGCCACAAGTGGTCGCCCCGGCCCCGGCCACGCCCCAGCCGCCGCCCGGTCCGGCGACAACGCCTCCACCTCCGGGGCCTCGGACCGAGATGCCGCAGGTGGCCGCGCCGGGTCCGGCCCCGGTTCAGCCGCCCAGTCGCGCGACAGCGCCACCACCTCCGACCCGTCACGCGGAGACGCCACGGGTGGTCGCCCCGGCTCCGGCCGCATCTCAAGCTCCGCCCGGTCACGCGACAGCGCCCCCGCCACTGGCCCGTCGGACCGAGATGCCGCAGGTGGCCGCGTCGGTGGCGGCCCCGGCTCAGCCGCCCATTCGCGCGATAGCACCGCAGCCTCCGACCCGTCGCGCAGAGGCGCCCCAGGCGGCCGTCCCCGCCCCAGCCGCACCTCAGGCACCGCCCGGTCACGGGACAGCGCCCCCGCCACCGGCCCGTCGCCCGGAGACAACGGCCCCGCCGACCCGTCCGCTGCCGAGCGAGCCCGCTAATCGGCTCTCGCCGAACAGGGCCGAAGAGCAGCCGTCTCAGCACGCGCAGCGTTAGATGCGGCCTCGTCGGCGTCGGCGCGCTCTACGGCGTGAACAAGAATAAGAAGCGCATCAGAGCGCCCGTGCAAGCTTGATGCGCTTGCGCGGCTACATGGGCTAGCAGGCGGTCACGGCCACTGGCGCCCAGAAGGGCTGGCCGACGACGAGGCCTTTAATCGGTTGCGGGGGCCCGCAATCACGGAAATCGACTCGCCTCACCTTCGAGGTGGACATCCTCTGATCGCCGATCGCACGTAGTCTAGCCCGAGAGTCCCTCCGCTGACTTCAAGATATGGGAATCGGGTGGGAATCGACGTGGGAATCTCGTGGGAAATGGGAATCGGACTGGGTTTTCCTGGGCCCGTTGAGGTAAAGGCGTGGGCGACAGGACGCTCGTTGTCGGCCGCGGTTGGCGCCGTGGGTGACCGAGACCGCCCATGCGGAGGATACCCTCGACTTCTTTCATGGTCGGGTCGTTTGAAATAGCTGGCCGGGGCGGACGCGAGCAGCTGCCCCAGCGTGGCGGGGCTCGCCTGCCGGACGAGCTGGTCGACCTCGGGCGCCAGCCTCAGCTCGCCGTTGTGGGCGAGCCGGTCGAGGAGCTCCGGCACGAAGCGATGGAGACGATGCGGGCCAATGTGTCCGGTGGCCTGCTACAAGACCTCGACGGCCGGGGCCACCGCCGGCCCGTAAAGGCGCGGCTGGCCTGCCCGCGGACCGGCCGTGGGCGCCCGCGGCGCCCGCCGGAGCCACCGGATCGCCGCCTTGCGGTGGAGACCGATCACCGCGACGACCTGGTCCAAAAGCGCGCCCTTCTCGGCGCGCGTGGCGCTCCGGTACCGCTCTCGCTGGAGCGCTGCGTACTCTCGCAGGCCCGGTCGCGTCACGGGCTTCTCCCTCGGCTCGGAATGGGTAACCGTGACTTCGGATGTACGACCTCCTGCTCGGTAACCGAAATTTTGATGTGATGCGCGTCCTTGACCCCTCCCGGCAAGGCGAGTAATGTGGCGTCGCGATCTGCTTCAGGGAGTTGTGCTGACTCGGAACTCGTATGCACCCAACAGCCCTGGTCGCGCGGAGCATGATCATGCTCTTGTCCATCATCTTTCTGGGGTTCTTCCTGGGCATGCGCCACGCGACGGACCCCGATCACGTCATCGCGATCGGCACGATCGTGAGCCGGCAACGGACGATCCGGAGCGCGGTTGTGATTGGGAGCGTGTGGGGGATTGGCCATACCTTCACGATCGTGCTCGTCGGTGGAGCCATCATTGTCTTCAGCATCGTCATTCCGCCCAGGCTCGGCCTCTCGATGGAGATGGCCGTGGCCGTGATGCTTGTCCTCCTCGGTCTATGGAACCTGACGGGCATCGCGCAGCGGATCCGCGACACCTTGATCTCGGGTGGACCGCGCGCGCCCGGGCTCCATGCACACGTGCACAGTCACGGCGACTACTTCCATAGTCACCCGCACGGGCATGGGCCCCGAGATCACGGGCACCGTGAGGAGCAGACGCCGCAGGCGTGGCTCGATCGGCGGTTCGCTCGTCTCGGGTTGTACCGGGTGATCCGCCCGCTGATAGTCGGCGTGGTCCACGGTCTCGCCGGATCGGCGGCGGTCGCCCTGCTCGTTGTCCCGACGATCAAGAACCCCTGGTGGGCCATCGGGTACCTGCTGCTCTTCGGGATAGGGACCATGGTAGGCATGGTGCTGATCACCGCCGCTATCGCCGCGCCGCTTGCCTACACGTCGACCCGGTTCACCCGCATCAACAAGCACCTGCGGCTTGCCTCCGGCCTCGTGAGCCTCGCATTCGGGCTGTTCCTGGTGTACCGCATCGGCTTCGTGAACGGCCTGTTTAGCGGCCGTCCCCGGTGGACTCCAGAGTGAATCCGCCCGGACCGGCGGTTGGGCAGTGGTTCAGGGGGGTCCGGGGGTGGTCGGGGGCCTATTGACGGGCGGGCGCGTCTTGTGATGGGATGAGGACCGCTCGGGTGACCCGAGCGGTCCCTGTCAGTGGTGGGATGGTGGCGTTCGGGTGGCAGCTGGGGGAGCCGATGGGCCGGAAAAGTGTGGCCTCTCCGGAGCGTTCGAGTGCAACGGGTCACGACCCGTCGGCGCTGTGGGCGTCTCGCCTGTCACGGCCATTCGGCTTCAGGCTCCTCGTGTTGGGCGTGGTCCTCCTTGGACTCCTGGTCGTGATCACCTTTGCTCTGGTTCGCGAGGCATCCACGCCGAATCGTGCCACGATTTCGGCGCCTTCGCCGCCGCCGCTGGCACCGCCGCGACCGCCGTTTACCCGCGCCGAAGAGGCGTACATTAAGGCGTTGTGGCCGATCCATGGCGCAGTCGAGCGAAGCACGGTTCGCATGAGCCTTGGCCAAATCTTTTACACGATCAACGATATGAGTCGGACCGAGCTCAAACCCAGGGTCGACGATGCGTTGGCGACCTACCGACAGGCTGAATCCCGCCTCCGCGCGCTCCAGCCACCGCCGTCCTTGCAGGGTGCCCACGACGACTACCTCGCCGCCGTCCGCCTGTTCCAGAAGTCTGCCGCGGAGGTGCTGAGGATGTTCGAGGACGGAAACGATGACCACTTGCGCACGGCGTACCCCCTGAACCAGGAGGCGAGCAACAAGATCAGAGAGGTGGGAGCCAAGTTTTGGCCCAACGAGTTCGTGCCGAACTGAGCGAAGGGACGGGACCGCGGGCGGCTGCCGTTGCGATGGTCAACGTCCCAAAATGAGAGGAGGGCCACCAGCAGCAACCTCGATAGTTCGTGAGCGTCGCGAGAATTCCAGAGGAGGGGCGGAGACATGGTGAAGAGACAGCGCGCTATCTTGGCCTTCGGCGTACTCGCAGTGGCCGGTACGTTGGTCGGTGCTGGCGTCCTCCGCGCGAGAGGGGACGACGACGACAGCAAGCGACCGCCGCAGACGTTGCAGCAGGGGTTCGAGAGCAGGGACGCGCTGGTGCGCGACGCGCAACGCGCCGCAAACGCGCCACTCTACTCGGCGTGGCTCGTCGAGAGCAGCCGGTTCGTCAATGTCCCCTTCGGCGCCTTCATGCCGGACCGGGACTTCATCAGTACTTCTACCCCGCGCCACGACCTCCAGTTCATCAACTTCCCCGTGAACGTGGGGATCATCAAAGAGCCCGACGGGAATATCACGCTCTACGACAGTGGCTGGAAGCAGCTCGCCTACATCTTCGACTGGAACACCTCGTGCTGCTGGGCAGACCTCCGCGCCCAGCTGACGGCCATCGGCCTGGACCCCGACCGCGTCACCAGGATTGTGCTCGGACACGGTCACTGGGACCACGCTGGCCAGCTCGACTCGTTCCCGCACGCGACGCTTTTCGTCCAGAAGCAGGAGCTCAAACAGATCGACTTCTTCCTCGGCTACCCCACCGACTTCAACGGTGGGCACATCCGCGCAGTGAACACGATTGATCCGCTCACTGGCGCGCAGGTCGGGCCGCCAGCGCAGGCCTGCGCTCGGAGCCCGGTGTGTGGGTACCCGCCGCAGACGGTCGCGGAGATCATGGGAAAGGTCCTCAGCAGACAGGCGGAGGTCATCGACGGACGACACGAGATCGCTCCTGGGCTGGTGATCCACCCTGCGTTCCGAGGCCACACGTATGGCTCGCAGCTCCTGCAAGTCCACACCGCGAGGGGCGAGCTGGTGTTCGGCAGCGACACGTACTCGTCCTGGGAGGGCATCCGGGACTGGAACGTCGCGAACATCCAGCAGACGGATACGATCCAGCAGTTCCTGGCGTACGAGAAATGCTACATCCTGACGTCGACGACCCCGAACAGCTTCAACAACTGCCTCGCCGCTCATGAGCGGCTCTCGTACTCCAGCAATTACCCTATCACGCAGAACTGGTGGACCATCCCGCACGGGAACTGCTCGCGCGCAGCCGAGTTGGTGCTGGCGCTGGGCGAGCCGAGCCACGTTCCGGCCAACGTCTCGAGTGGCACGACGACCGTTAACAGTGTAGCGGTCCCCTTCCGGATCGACCCGACCGTGTGCTGGAAGACCGTCGCCGTGGTACCGGCGCACACGATCACTCCATAAGGTAGGCCTGCGTCGGGCCTGGGATCTGCCGCGGCGGGTTCCAGGCCCGGTCGCACGTGAAGAGCCGGAAGGACACGCAGGAGCTGAGCGTCTCCGCTCGACCAGTCCTATGGAACTTCCTGATGTGCCGACGCGCGCGCTGCTGCTTGCGCTTCTTCTGTCCTTCTGGTCGAGTCCGGTGCGCGCCCACGACCCGAGCGCCTGGGGTGGACTGTTTCGCTCGCGCGACCAGGGCGCGAGCTGGTTCCTGGCCAACTCGGGGTGGTTCGTCGGCGGGGCGATCGCGCTGGCGATCAGTCCGGTCGACCCCAATCACCTGCTGCTGGGGACGGATAGCGGGCTCTTGCGCTCCCGAAATGGAGGGCGCGATTGGGGGCGCGAGGGAACCACTCTGCTCGTCGGGCCTGTATTCGCGGTGGCCTTCGACGCGAATGGGCAGCGGGCGCTCGTGTCGACGGGCTCAGGAATCTTTCGCACCGACGACGGGAACAGTTGGCGAAAGACGTCCGCCCCGGAGGGTGCGGCGCCCGCCCGAGCGATCCTGCGCGGCGCGGTCGCCGGACGCGTCTACCTGGCCGGGCGCAGCGGACTTCTCCGGAGCGATAACTGGGGAGCAACCTGGTCATCGTATGCTGGCGGGCTCCCCGAGGGCCCTGTCACTGCATTCCTCGTGGTGGGGGGCTCTCCGGAGATCGTGTACAGGATCGTTGGGGGCCGGATCTGGGTGCGCACCGACGGAGCAGGTGTGTGGGTGAATCGGACGGTGGGGGCAGCGGTGATCAACGTTGACGCCCTCGTGGTCGACCAGGCTCTTCCCACGCGCATCTGGGCCGCGGGAGCTGACCAGCTGTTCCGGAGTGAGGACCAGGGTGTGCGCTGGCGGGCGGTCGGGCGGCCCCTCCCCGAGCGAAACACGATGGTGCGCGGGATCGCTGCCGCAGGAGGCACCATCGTCCTGACAACTGACCGCGGCCTCTACCGGAGTGCTGACAGCGGAGAGCGCTGGGCGCTTCTTGCAGACAATCTGCCTGCCCATCTCGAGGCCGGGCCGCTCGTGCGCGATCCGGTCGATCCTGATACTCTCTACGCCGGTTTCGCGCTCACGCCATATGCCGAGATCTGGCGCCGCGCAGCCGAAGGCGGGAATTCACTTCGACGGCTCAGCCTCTCCAGCCTCGCTGGCAGCGCAGCATTTCTCACTCTCGTCGCGCTCAGCGCCGTCGTCGCGCTACGCTGGCTCCGACACTATTATCATGTTCCCAGTGGCCCACGACGCCACGGACGTGGCGGACGGGCTGCCCGATGAACGGCACCGTGACGAAGGCATGGTGGATCGCGGTGTCGAGCCGCCGAGGACGCGTCTGGGGGGTGCTCGCCGCGCTAGTTGTCGCCGGCACGTTGGGAGCGTATCTGTGGCGCCTGGGGCCAGGGTCCGAGTCCGGATTCGTCGAGTACCGCATGCTGGGCCAGACCGACATCCCGACCGCGATCGCTGTCGCGCCGGACGGCGCTGTCTGGTTCACGATCGAGTTTTCGGACGCGATCGGCGTCCTTCGCCACGGCAAGATCGACCGGTTGCCGAAGGGGAGCCAGAACCTCGAGCCGCTCGGCCTCGCAGTGGCCGCTGACGGGAGCGCCTGGTACACCGACGAGCCGTCGCGGACAGTCTCGCGCATCTCGCCGGGCGGCACCATCGAATCGTTCCCACTGTCGATGCCGATTGCCAAGCTCGGCCGACTCGCCGTTGCGCCGGACGGCGCGGCGTGGTTTGCGGACGGCACGACGCTGAGCATCACCCGGCTCAAGGATGGCGTCCTCACGCGGCACGCGGTGGGGGCGTTCAGGGCCACCCCGTTCGGTGTGGCGGTGGATGCGCACGGCACGGTGTGGGCAACGCTCCAGGAGGCGAACAAGCTGGTGCGCATCTCCTCGGACGGCGAATTGACCCACTTTGATGTGCCGACCCGCGCAAGCGGGCTCAGTGATGTGGCGGTCGACGCGAACGGAGCCGTGTGGTTCCTCGAGCTGCGAGCCAGTCAGATCGGGCGGTTCGCGGACGGGCGCTTCACGGAGTTCTCGGTCCCGACACCGTCGGCCGGGCTGACCGGGCTGGCAGCGGCCCCTGACGGCGCGGTCTGGTTCACCGAATTGCGCGCTCACCAGTTGGGGCGCCTGCGAGATGGGCGAGTTAGCGAGTTTCGCCTGCCTCGCCCTGACGCCCGGCCGTTCGGGGTAGCCGTCGATGCGGCCAATAATGTCTGGTACACCGATCTCAGCGGATGGCTGGGCATGCTGCCCGCCGACCGCGCGAAGGCGCGATAGTCCGAGCGCTCATCGGGGGCACATCGGGCATTGAAGCCGCGTACTTCACAAAACGGTTGATGAACGTCAAGGCAACGCAGCGACGGTGCGCCACGCGTTCACCGTCAGGACGATGCCCATGCTGACGATCAGCAGCGCCGCTCCCACCTGTAGCCAGGCGATCCAGCGACTGCTCAGCCAGGTCAGCACGAGTTGCCCCGCGCGCGCTGCGACCACGCCGACGGCCACGAGCACCGAGGCGAACCCCAAGCTGAAGACGAGCACGGTAAAGAGGCCCAGCATGAGTTTGCCGCTAGCGATGGACGCTAACAGAATAGCCAGAGCACCCGGATCCGGGAGCAACCCCCCGGCGATGCCGAGGCCGAGCAGGATGGCGAGGCGCGGTCGCGTCTGCATGACCTCGTCCATGTTGTGCGTATGGCGCGGCCCCCAGCCGTGAGTGTGGGACTCCGGCTCACGTACGTGGGCGTGCTCATGTCCGTGCTCGTCGAGGACGTGGCTATGGGGATGATCGTGCAGGCCGTCTCCGGCTCCGTGGTCGAAGGGGGCCGCGTATCCCTGGGTTCGCAACATCCACAGGCCGATGCCAATGACGAGCATCCCCGTTCCTGCCGCGAGATAGGCCTCCACGCGTTGAGGAATCAGCCACGCGGAGCCCATCGTCGCCAGAACGGCGACAAGAATAATGCCGCTCGTGTGCGACAGGGTGACGAAGATGCCGAGCACGAAGGCATCCACCGGGCGGCCCCGCGCGCCGACGATGTAGGAAGCCGCGATGGTCTTTCCGTGCCCGGGCGTGGCCGCATGGAGTGCTCCCAGCCAGAAACTTGACACGAGGTAGACAAGAGCCTCACCCACTAGCTTTTTCCGGATTGCAGGCGATCGTGCACAGCACCAGGGCCTCGTGAGTCTAGATTGTCAAGGCGCGCGGGCGATCGAACTGGCGCTGACGGAGCGACTTGTGATGGCACCTCCGGTGGTGTCGGGGCCTGCTGCGTCGGCGCCGCGGTGACAGCGGTGGCCCTGGGCTTGGAAGGGTCGCGCAGCAGGACCTCGAGGAGCCCCTCGGGTCTGGCGATTACGACCCTGTCATCGCTGATCTGCTGGATCCGGCCGCCGCCAACCATGTCGCCAGTCGAGTAACCCGCGACCCGCTTGGCGGCGGGATCCTCGAGGAAGGCACGGCTCTTGGCGCCGTCCATCACCACGCCGTGGAGGATAGGCTTGGCCACGGGCGCCGCGGCGACCACCGCCGTCTCGCTTCGGGCGGGGTTGAAGAGGTTGCGGGCGGCGATCAGCGCATAGCCCGACAGGCCGGGAGCGAGGTTCTCCCTTGCAGGTGCAGGTGCCGATACGGCCGCCGGCCGCGGCGCGGCCGGCGTCGGCAACGTGCGTCTTACGGTGAGCGTGCGCACGATGCCGGCGGCGAGCGCAATGCTCACAATGGCGAGTACGACGTTGAGGGCCAGGAGTCGTCGCGACATGGCTAATCGGTCCCGACGCCTGCCGGGGCGGTGTCAAAGTAAGGAATCATGTCCTGCCTCTGAGTCGCCCTGCGAGGCACCTTCCACTTTTCCAATAGTCTCTCACGCCACCTGCGAGCCGTCCATGGCTCCTCGAGCAGCCGCGACCCGCGCCCTGAGCATTTCAGGTTTGCGCGTCCGGCCCACATGGCCGGCCCTTTTCCTTGGAGGGGGCGCCGCTGGGGTCTTGGCGCGCGCCCTCGCTGAGCGGGGGGCGTTCGACGAAGGAGACGTTCACGGACAAGAAGCGATCCGGATAGGGGAAGCGCTCGATCACCCCTTCAGTATCATCTGGGCATGTCTGGGGCTCGCGTCTCTCAACAGTGTCAGGGGGGAACTGAGTCGGGCCGCCCGCCTACTCGAACGCGCGATCACTCAGGGCCGGGATTGGAACATCCCGTACTTGACTGCGATGGGTATGGCGTCTCTCGGGCACGTGGGCGTGTGGTCGGGACGCATCGCGGAGGGCGTCTCCTGGCTGGAGCAGGCCCTGACCGCCTACGAGTCCGCGGGGATGCGACTCTTCCACTCGATCAGCGTCGTGGAGCTCGGCGAGGCATACCTGCTCGCGGACCGGGTCGAGGACGCCCGAACCTGCGCCAACCGCGCCGTGCTGCTCGCCCGCGAGCGCGGTGAGCGCGGCGATGAGGCGTGGGCCCTCCGCCTCCTTGGCGAGATTG
>WNFD01007651.1_pt1 | contig 10683 bp, 8 predicted proteins | sample 5400491 | NCBI WGS metagenome assembly WNFD01 (sample SAMN13153343, study PRJNA577476) | soil metagenome | isolation source: 120 cm saprolite under Douglas fir tree site 2 hole 2 replicate 2 | place: USA:California | collected 2015-04-18 | reverse complement strand
CACGCAGCTCATTGAAGCATTTCGCTGTATGCAAAGCGAAATGCGGAGCTCCGCCAACCATCTTTGTCAGCTTTGCAGGAATCGGCAGGAAGTCGCCGTCGCGAATTAACCCGATGAGGCCGACCGGCTTCCCGCAACGCCTGCCCGTGTACCCGACGGCGATGGCACATGAATTCAGTAGATGAAGCTTAACGACATCGACGGCGCCAAACGCGTATTGGATCATGAACCACATATTGGCTCGGCTTTCTCTGAGGTCGGCCCATGCCTCGCTAATTTCCTCGGGGGAGTCGCTCGACGAGAGATCGCAAAAACAAGCGAATTCACCGTCAGAGGCATAGCCGAACAAGACGTTCGGCGTCGCCTTGTTGGAAATGTGCTGCTTCACCGTGCCTAAAGCCGCGGTGATCATGCCTTCTGCCGTGACGAGAATCGGGGGCGTATGATTGAATGCCGAAAATTTTGGCTTGCTGTCGTGAGCTGAAGACATCCTGGGCTCCATTGCATGATTGCCTCGGCGGTGCGGGAGGATTTTTATCCTCGCAAATGCGCTAGATGATCGAGGTACTTACGGGGGTCCTACGTACCGCCACGGGCACCTTCTATTCGTTGCCGAGCGTGCCCGTATGCCATGCAGACACACGTCGCGCATAGGGTAATCTTCTCGGCGCAATTGAGTGGATGAATGAGGCTCAGTGACGCCCATACTCTTAGCGTATTGGTGGGACACCATAGTGCGGAAAGCTAAAGAAAACAGAGAGCAGTTTCAGTGTCCCACCATGTGGTAAGCCTTTGATGAAGCGACTTTCCTGCAGTCCGACCGGGGGCACCATCACGTACTCGGCCGTACGGCCCGGCTATAATCCCTTGGTTGGAACTGGGGATGGCGGGCAGGCTGGCGGCTTGCGCATCTCCAGCGCCTGCAAATCAGCGGTCACGGTGGCCATGGGCGTTTCGACGGTCAGGCGATCGAGGATGCCCGACTCGAAGACCTGCGCGCTGATCGTGAACAGGGGTTTCTGCTCCTGATTGCCGCTGCGCGTGAAACTCATCAACGCCGCCCAGGACTTGCCGGGCACCGCGACAGGCTTGTCGGCCGGGCGCCGACCGCGGATGGCGCCGGGATCCATCGGGGTGACATCAATCAGGAAGACATCGCCGGTCGCTTCGGCATCGAAGGCGACCGCCGGAAATGTCGTCGAGCCGCCACGGAGCCGCTCGATCAAATGATCGATCAAGGCAACCGGCATCAGGGTGGGCGGCGGCAACAGGAGTTGTGCGGGCCCGGTCGGCGACACGATTTCGGCTCTCAGTTCCTTGCCGGCACGCTGCACTTTGCCGTGCGTTTTGCGTTCGGCGCCGTTCTGAACCTGTTGAGTGCGGTAGCTGAACGCATCGCCGGTACGCTGCTCTTCGCCATCGAGCTGGGACGTGACATTCATCTTCCATGACGCCGACAGGGCGATCTCGCCCCTGATGTCGCGCTTGAGATGCCAGCCGTCGCACGTGAGCATGAGGTCCTGCACGGCGCTGCCAACGCGCGCCGCATTGACCGCCGTGCCCAGCCGCAACGCGTACTCCGCCCGGTACGGCTGCGTTTGGGCGAAAGCCCATTGCGGACAGAGCAGGGAGCCGGCCGAGAGGAAGCACATCAACGCTCGCATCGATGCACCATGGGCAGCGGTGACAAAGAGGTCAATCGCCGCATTGTCTCAGGGCGCGCCCCTGGCCAGCCCATGGGCGACTCACGACAAGGATTGTCGATATTGTCCAGTATCCTTTAGTAGACCCGCATCGAGGACAAGCTGGACGTGTTGCTTGTCAATCTTCACACTCGGACCGTGCTCGACTAGGCTGGAGGAAAACCAAAGAGCATGATTGATCACGATGATCTTTTCACAAGCCAACTGATCGCGGCCGGTTTCACTCCCCCTGAACTGCCTGCAGACCCTCCCACCGCCGCTGCTGTCGAAGCCGCGGACCGCACCTCGCGCTATTGGACCAGCCCGCATGTCGGAGTGCTCCGTCCGGGCTCCGAGGCTCACAAGCGTGAAGTCTGCAGGATGTTCCATGAAACGTTCAATCCCTACCGGCCTGCCATAATCTCCTGGCCAAAGCTCAGCCCGGCGATCCTGCAACGCGTGACGTCTCTGCCGATCTGGGACGTTGCCGTGCACACCGAAAGCCGGGCGCGTCTGCGATTTGCTTTCTATGCGAATTCAATCGGCGACGCGCAGGTGCGGTCCGCTGTCATGCTGAACGCCTGGGAAGAAAGCCGCCATAAAGAGGTAATCGCCAAGCTCGTCGAGGCCTACGGGATCCCGTTGGCAAGCGAACCGCCGTTCCAGCATCCGCGTGATCCGGAATGGGCCTATCTGACCACTGGATATTGCGAATGCATCGACAGCTTCTTTGCTTTCGGCCTGTTCGAGCTGGCGCGTCGATCCGGCTTTTTTCCGGCCGAGTTGGTGGAGACGTTTGAACCCGTCATCCAGGAGGAGTGCCGTCACATCCTGCTGTTTGCCAATCTGGTGGCATCGCACCGTGCAAACTTGCCCTGGTGGCGACGCCTCTCCTTCGAGCTTCGTGTCGCGGCGGTTTGGATGTCGATTGCCTGGGAACGCGTTGTGCTGGCGCGCAGCTTGGACGCGAAGGGCGATAAAGCGCGCCTGGACAGCAGTTTCACTGCAAGCAGTGCCGGCGCGGTGAGCCCGGTTGAAATCAATGTTCGTGATCTGATGACGCTTTGCCTGAAGGAGAATGATCGCCGCTTCGCGGGATATGATTCTCGATTTTTGCGTCCAACGACGGTACCGGCGCTGGCCAGGCTTGTGCTCCTTGTCACAAAGCCCTGGGCGCGAAGAAAGGCAGCGCCGTCGGTTCAGTCCGAGAGCTGAGGGCGGCGGTTTTCGGCAGAGTACCTGCGTGAATCGAGACGTTGGTGGAATTGGGCTATCCGGCCAGCCCGGCTGGACATGGGCGGCCGGCCGTGATGCCGCTATAACTTCTTTCATGAAATCGATGCCGGTGATTTTCGCCCGTCGTCTGACAGCATTTTGCTGGCATCACCCGTGGAGCTGTCCCCATCCGTGGTGTCTCAGCGCCGATCCCGAGTGCCACGCGCGCTCCATGCGGTGCGCAAGTATTCTCCCGTCCAGCGCGATGAGGTTTCGCCCTTGACAGCCCTGCGCAATGTTGTGGCCTATCCTTGCCGACATTCCCTGCTGAGGATCGGCAACATGAACGCCCACGAACCACCGACAAGCAGCCACAAGGGCGAACAATGAGTGTAGCCCTGCGGCCGGACGATCTGGTGCTCGTGACGGGCGGCTCGGGTTTTCTCGGGTCGGCCGTCGTGCGCGCCTTGATTGGCCGCGGATCGCGTGTGCGCGCGTTCGTCCGTTCCAGCAGCCCGCCCGACAATCTCATGGGGCTCGGCTGCGAGATCGTCGCCGGCGACCTCACCGATCAAGAGTCCTTGAAAGCTGCCATGCAAGGCGTCCGTTACCTGTTCCATGTCGCGGCGGACTATCGCTTCTGGGCACGCGACCCTTCGGTCATCATGCGCGTGAATGTCGACGGCACGTGCAGCCTGATGCGGGAAGCGCTGTCGGCGGGCGTCGAGCGGATCGTCTACACGAGCAGCGTCGCGGCGCTCAAGGTCGCGGGCGCCACCAGCCCCGTCGATGAGACCTCTCCCCTCGCGGCGGACGAGGCCATCGGCGCTTACAAGCGCAGCAAGACCCTGGCGGAGCGCGCGGTCGAGGCGATGACCCTGCGGGACAAGTTGCCGGCCATCATCGTCAATCCCACGACGCCCATCGGTCCCCGCGACATTCGGCCGACGCCGACCGGACGCATCCTTCTGGATGCGGCGCGCGGCAGGATCCCGGCCTTCGTGGACACCGGGCTGAACTTCGCGCACGTCGACGACATCGCGGAGGGTCACCTTCTCGCCTTTGAACGCGGCCGCATCGGCGAGCGCTATATTCTCGGAGGCGAGAACGTCTTGCTGCATGAATTGCTCGCTGCGATCGCCGGCGTCACTGGCCGGCGCGCGCCGCGCCTCAAACTGCCGCGAACGCCGCTGTTCCCCCTGGCGTTCGGCGCTGAAGCGATCGCGCGTCTGACGGGGAAGGAGCCTTTGCTGACCGTCGACGGCCTGCGCCTGGCTCGCTATCGAATGTTCTTCACCTCTGCGAAGGCCGAGCGTGAGCTCGGCTACCGCAGCCGCCCCTATCAGGAGGGCGTGGTCGATGCGCTGGCATGGTTTCGAAAGGCAGGGTACCTGACATGAGCCTGGATATGGCCCTGGGCGTTCTTGTGCCGGCGGTCTGGCTCTACTTGCTGGTCGCCCGCGGCGGATTCTGGCTGGCGCGCGAGCGCGATGACCGGCAAGTCCTTCTCGCGCCCAACCGCTGGCCGAGCGTGGTGGCCGTGGTGCCCGCCCGCAACGAAGCGGACGTGATCGCGCATTCGATCGAAAGCCTGCTGCGGCAGGATTATCCCGGTTCCTTCCGCATCGTGCTGGTCGATGACGGCAGCGATGACGGCACGGCCGCCGCTGCCCTGGCGGCGGCCGCCGCCCTGAGAGGTGCCGAGCGCCTCCAGGTCCTGCGCGGGCAGCCGCTGTCCACGGGATGGACCGGCAAGGTGTGGGCTCAGAAGCAGGGCGTCGATCACGTCACGGCTTGCGGTGAGGCGCCTGACTACCTGCTGTTGACCGACGCCGACATCGGCCACGCGCCCGACAATCTTCGGGCGCTGGTCGTGCGTGCCGAGCGCGAAGGCGCGGCCCTGCTCTCCTTGATGGCGCAATTGTCCTGCAGGCGTTGGGCGGAGCGTTTCCTGATCCCGGCTTTCGTCTTCTTTTTTCAGATGCTCTATCCTTTCGCCTGGGTGGCGCAGAGGGAGCGCAAGCTCGCCGCGGCGGCCGGCGGCTGCATGCTGGTGCGGCGCGCGGCGCTGGAGCGGGCCGGCGGGATCGCTTCCATCCGGTCCGAGATCATCGACGATTGCGCGCTGGCTCGCCGCCTCAAGGCGCAGGGGCCGATCTGGCTCGGTTTGACCCGGCGCGCCAGGAGCTTGCGACCCTATGGTGGGTTCCGGGAGATCGGCCGGATGGTGTCGCGCTCGGCCTACGCGCAGCTCGGCTACTCGCCGCTGCTGCTTGCGGGAACTGTCGCCGGTATGGTTCTGACCTTTTTGATGGCCCCGATGCTCACGCTTTTCGGCAGCGGCCTTGCGCAGGCGGCGGGGTTGTGCGCTTGGCTGCTCATGTCGCTCGCCTTCCAGCCCATGCTCCGCTTCTACCAGGTCTCACCCCTTTGGGGCCTTGCCCTGCCGGCGATCGCCGCTGCCTATACGCTGTTCACCCTGCAGTCCGCTCTAGAAGTCTGGCGCGGCCACGGCGGGATGTGGAAGGGGCGTACTCAGGCCAAGGCGGGCGACACATGACGGGCGCCGCCGATTTCGCTTCCGGCAAAGGCCATCGCGATGAAAATTTCCCCGTCGCCTCCCGCCTGGTCCGGGCAGAGCTGCGCGCGCCGATCCTGGCCTTCTATCGTTTCGCGCGTGCCGCCGACGATGTGGCCGATCATGCCCAGGCGGCACCCGAGGAAAAGCTGGCGCAGCTTGCCCGGATGGAGGCCGGGTTGCGCGGCCAGGCCGGCGCCAATGCGGAAGGGGAGTCGCTGCACGCGGTCCTGGAGGACCGTGGCCTCAGCGATCGACATGCGCTCGACCTCTTGGAAGCCTTCCGTCGTGATGTCACGAAGCGGCGCTACGCCGATTGGGCGGAGCTCATGGACTACTGCCGCTATTCTGCGGCCCCGGTCGGACGCTTCGTGCTCGACCTGCATGGCGAGACCTCGGCGATCTGGCCGGCCAATGACGCGCTTTGCACGGCGCTGCAGGTGATCAACCACCTGCAGGACTGCGCCAAGGACTACCGCGCCCTCGACCGGGTCTATATCCCGCTCGACGTGCTGGCGGCCCACGGAACGGGCGTCGAGTCTCTGGCGGCAACCCAAGCCTCGCCAGCCTTGCGAAGGGGGATCGAAGGACTGGCTCGGCGCACCAATACGCTGCTCGAACAGTCACGACCCTTTGCCGGCGAGATCGTGGACCGCCGCCTGGCCCTGGAGGTCGGCGTCATCCAGGCGCTGGCCGAGAGCCTTGCGACCCGGCTCACGCGCCGCGATCCGCTGTCCGAGCGTGTCCATCACCATCCGGTGGAGGCGATCGGCCTGGCGCTGCGGGGCGGTCTCGGCGTCGTCGTCGGCTGGCTCGGACGAACCGGGCGCCAGAAGCAACCCCGGCTGCGCGACAGGCAGGGATGACCACCGAACCTCAGACCCAGGCCGAGCCGGCGGCGCTTCAGGCGCAGATCTCCGGCAGCTCCTTCTACGCCGCCATGCGTGTCATGCCGAAGGCGGAGCGGTTGGCCATGTTCGCCATCTACCGCTTCTGCAGGATGGTGGACGACATCGCCGACGATGGTACGCGGCCGCGGCCCGCGCGGGCTACGGAACTCGACCAGTGGCGCGCCGATCTTGGCGCTCTTTATGCCGACAGGCCTGCCGGTCGCGCCGGCTTCCTGAAGGAAGCGGTTCATGACTTCGGCCTGCGGCAGGCGGATTTCCTGGCGGTGATCGACGGCATGGCGATGGACGTCGCAGCCGACATCCGCGCGCCCGATCTCGCGACACTGAATCTCTATTGCGACCGGGTGGCAGGCGCGGTCGGCCGCCTTTCGATTCGCATCTTCGGCATGGAGGAGGGGCCGTGGCTGCAGCTCGCGCACCGGTTGGGCCATGCCTTGCAGCTGACCAACATCCTGCGCGACCTCGATGAGGATGCCGAGATCGGCCGTCTCTACCTGCCGAGCGAATTGCTGGTGAAGGCCGGAATCGTCACCACCGATCCGGCAGCCGCGATCGGCGATCCGCGCGTGGATGGCGCCTGCCGTGAGTTGGCCGCGCAGACGCTCGATCACTTCGCGGCCGCCAATCGGCTGCTGCGTTCCAAGCCGCGCGGCCGCCTGCTGGCGCCGCGGCTGATGTCGGCTGTCTATCGGACCATGCTGCAGGACATGCTCGCCGAGGGCTGGGCGCCGCCGCGCCGGCGCGTCCGCATCGCCAAGCCGCGACTGCTGTGGATCGTCGCACGGTGCAGCGTGTTCGGAAGATGACGCAGCCGGTCGCAGGGGCACGCGTCCATGTCGTCGGAGCGGGATTGGCCGGATTGTCGGCGGCCGTGACCCTGGCGGGCCGCGGCGTTCCTGTCGTGCTTTCGGATGCCGCCAAGCAGGCCGGCGGGCGCTGCCGCTCCTACCACGACGCCATGCTCGACATGGTGATCGACAACGGCAACCACCTCGTCCTGTCCGGCAACCAAGCCGTTGGCCGCTATCTGCGCGCCATCGGCGCGGAGGATCGATTGAGCGGACCGTCCCGGGCAGAGTTTCCGTTCTTCGACCTCGCCACGGGCCGAACCTGGACGCTTCGCCCAAATGACGGGGCCATTCCCTGGTGGACTCTCGCTGCCGGGCGCCGCGTACCGGGCACGCGTCTTGGCGATTATCTAGCGGTGGCGACCTTGATGCGACGCCATCCCGGCCGGCGAATCGACGAGGTGCTGCCCTGCCGCGGCCTGCTGTGGGAAAAATTCCTGCGGCCCGTGCTGGTCTCCGCCCTCAATACTGCGCCGGAGGAAGGATCCGCCGATCTTGCGGGCGCGGTGATGCGCGAGACCTTCGCCAAGGGCGGTAGCCGGATCCGTCCCCGTGTTGCCATGCCCAGTTTGGCCGCCGCGTTCGTCGAACCCGCCCTGCACCGCTTGTGCCAGTCCGGTGCCGAGATCCGGCTCGGTCGCCGACTGAGCGCCTTGAAACTCGAAGACGGCAAGGTGACCGGCTTGACCTTCACTGATGGCGAGGAGTCATTGGCTCCGCAGGATCACGTGATCCTTGCCGTACCGCCCTGGACGGTCCAGGAACTGCTGCCCGATCTGACCGCGCCCGACGCATTCCGCGCCATCGTCAATGCGCATTTCAAGATCGTCCCGCCCGCCGGCAGCCCTCTTCTCGTGGGCCTGATCGGCGGCACGGCGGAATGGGTCTTCGCCTTTCCCGATCGGCTGTCCGTCACCGTCAGCGCCGCCGACCGCTTGCTGGAAATGGATACGGACGCCCTGGCTGCGCTGCTCTGGCGGGACGTCGCCGCGGTCCACGGCCTGTCCGGCCCGAGTCCGCCGTGCCGCATCGTGAAGGAGAAACGGGCAACCTTCGCGGCAACGCCGGCGCAGGATGCGCGGCGTCCGCCTTGCCGCACCCGGTGGGCGAACCTGTTTCTCGCCGGCGATTGGACCGATACCGGGCTGCCTGCGACGATCGAAGGAGCGCTTCGCTCCGGGGAAACGGCCGCGGCTCTCGCCCAATGAACGACGCATTCGACGAGCTGACGTCGATCGAGGTCGACATTCACCGCGCCGCGCAAGCGCTTCTGCAGCAGCAGCGCGACGACGGGCACTGGGTGTTCGAACTGGAGGCGGACGCGACGATCCCGGCCGAGTACATCCTGTTGCGCCAGTATCTCGGTGAGCCGGACGATCCGGAACTGGAGCGCAAGATCGGCGCCTATCTTCGCCGCATCCAGGGCGAGCATGGCGGCTGGGCGTTGTTCCATGGCGGTGCGTTCGACATCAGCGCGTCGATAAAAGCCTATTTCTGCCTAAAAATGATCGGCGACAGCCCGGAGGCGCCGCACATGGCGCGGGCCCGCGCGGCGATCCTGGCGCATGGCGGCGCCGTGCGCGCCAATGTCTTCACGCGCATCCTGCTGGCGCAGTTCGGCGAGCTCTCCTGGCGCCACGTGCCGACCACCCCGGTGGAGTTGGTGCTGCTGCCGCGCTGGTTCCCGATCCATCTTTCCCGGATGTCCTACTGGGCGCGTGCCGTGATGGTGCCTTTGCTGGTTCTGGCGGCGCTGCGGGTGCGAGCGCGAAACGCCCGCGGAGTCCGCATCCAGGAACTTTTAGCCACGACCGGCAAGGCGCCGCCCAAGGCACCGACGCATCAGCACCGCGGATGGGCCCTGTTCTTCAGCGGACTGGACCGCGTGTTGAAGGTGGTGGAGCCCTTCTGGCCGAAGTCCCTGCGCTGTCGCGCCATCGAGCACTGCAAGGGCTTCGTGACCGAGCGGTTGAACGGCGAGGACGGGCTGGGGGCGATCTATCCCGCCATGTCCAATACCGTGATGATGTATGACGCCCTGGGTTACTCGCCGGAGCATCCCGACCGCGCCATCGCCCGCCGTGCGATCGAGAAGCTGTTGTTGATCCGCGAGAGCGAGGCCTACTGCCAGCCCTGCGTCTCCCCGGTCTGGGATACTGCGCTCGCCGCCCATGCCCTGATGGAAGTGGGGGCCGAGGATGCGGTCGCCGCCGCCGGGCGCGGCCTGTCCTGGCTGCTGCCGCTGCAGGAGTGCGAGGTGAAGGGGGATTGGGCCGAGCGGCGCCCCGAAGTGCGTCCAGGCGGCTGGGCCTTCCAATATCGCAACGCCCATTATCCTGATCTGGACGACACCGCGGTCGTGGTCATGGCCATGGATCGCGCGCGGCGCGAGTTCGGAGCGGGCGACAGCTATGACGAAGCCATTTCGCGCGGCGCTGAATGGACGGTCGGGCTGCAGAGCCGCAATGGCGGCTGGGCCGCCTTCGACGCCGACAACGTCGATCACTATCTCAACAATATCCCGTTCGCCGATCATGGTGCGCTGCTCGACCCGCCGACGGCGGACGTCAGCGCACGCTGCATAAGCATGATGGTCCAGCTTGGCGAAACGGCGGACGGCCCGGCCATGCGGGCCGCGCTCGACTACCTGGAGCGCGAGCAGACCGCGGAGGGCAGCTGGTTCGGGCGCTGGGGCGTGAACTATGTCTACGGCACCTGGTCAGTGCTTTGTGCGCTGAACGCGGCCGGGCTGGATGCGAGCGTGCCGTGCGTGCGCAAGGCTGCGGACTGGCTGCTTGCCATCCAGAACCCGGACGGCGGCTGGGGAGAAGACTGTACGAGCTACAAGCTCGACTATCGCGGCTACGAACCGGCAGTGTCCACGGCGTCTCAGACCGCCTGGGCCCTTCTGGGGCTGATGGCGGCGGGAGAGGTCGACCATCCTGCCGTGGCCCGCGGGATCGCCTATCTGCGGCAGACTCAGGACACGACCGGCCTGTGGCAGCAGGACGCCTATACCGGCGGCGGTTTCCCGCGCGTTTTCTACTTGCGCTATCACGGCTATCCGAAATTTTTCCCGCTCTGGGCCTTGGCACGCTACCGCAACCTCCGCCGCAGCAATGTCCGGCGCGTGGTCCACGGCATGTGATGATCCTTGCCGTCACGGGGTTGCAGCGGGAACGGCGCATTGTCGCCGGCCCCGACGTCGAGGCCGTTGCAGGCGGCGGCGATCATGCGCGGCTGGAAGCAGTGCTCGACCGGCTCGCGGCCGGAGCAAACGGCATCATCAGTATCGGCATCGCCGGGGCGTTGGCGCCCGGATTGCGGCCTGGCTCCTGGATCGTGGCAAACGCCGTATTCGATGACGGTGAGTCGGTGCCGACCGACCCGGCCTGGACGGGTCGACTGGCCGGTCGCCTGCCGGGAGCGGCCAGAGGACTGTTGCTGGG
>WNFD01009069.1_pt1 | contig 10684 bp, 15 predicted proteins | sample 5400491 | NCBI WGS metagenome assembly WNFD01 (sample SAMN13153343, study PRJNA577476) | soil metagenome | isolation source: 120 cm saprolite under Douglas fir tree site 2 hole 2 replicate 2 | place: USA:California | collected 2015-04-18 | reverse complement strand
ATCGCAAAACGATTCCGCCGACTGGCATGTTGCCGATCAGCGTGCCCGGTTGCGTCGATGCGTGGGCCGGGCTGCACAAAAAATTCGGGAAACTAAAATTTGCCGACGATCTCGCGCCCGCGATCCATTATGCCGAAGAAGGTTTTCCGGTCACCGACTTGATCGCGTATTACTGGTCGTTCGGCCCCCGACTCTACAAAGGACTTCCCGGCACGTTTCTCGAAACGTACACGCTCGACGGAAAAGGCCATACGCCAGGCAAAGGCGATATCTTCAAAAATCCTGCGCTTGCGAAAACATTGCGCTTGATCGGTGAGCGAGGGCGGGACGTTTTCTACAAAGGCGAGATCGCGGATAAGATCGAAATGTTCATGCGCGAGAGCGGCGGGTTTTTGCGCAAAGCCGACTTCGAGAAGCATACCTCGACATGGGTCGATCCGGTCTCCACGAATTATCGCGGTTACGATGTGTTCGAACTCCCGCCGAACGGTCAGGGCATCGCCACGCTCCAGATGTTGAACATCCTGGAAGGATTCGATCTCCGCGCGATGGGACGCAATTCACCCGACACCGTACACACCATGATCGAAACCAAGAAGATCGTCTGGGCATGTCGATCCAGGAAATCTGGCGCTGGATCAGGGAGACACAATTTACCTGTGCACAGCAGATGACGAAGGCAACATGGTCTCGCTGATTCAAAGCAATTACCGCGGGATGGGCAGCGGCATCGTCGTGCCCGGGCTCGGATTCATGTTTCAGGATCGCGGCGAGCTGTTTTCGATGGAGCAGGGACATGCGAACGTTTACGCGCCGGGCAAGCGCCCGTTTCACACCATCATCCCTGGTTTTGTCATGAAAGATGGCAAACCACGGGAAGCATTCGGCGTCATGGGCGGCGGGATGCAACCGCAAGGTCACGTGCAAGTGCTTACCAATCAGATCGACTTCGGATTAAACGTGCAAGAAGCCGGCGACGCCTCGCGCTGGCAACACGAAGGCGACAATGAACCGACCGGCGAAAAAATGGAGAAGGGCGGTTACGTCGAAGTTGAAAGTGGCATTCCCTACGAAAGCGTCCGCGAATTAAAGAAGCGCGGGCACGATGTGCGCTTCGACGTCGGCGGTTACGGTGGCTATCAAGCCATCAAAGTTGAGATGCACGACGGTCAGCGTGTTTACGTCGGCGCCAGCGAATCGCGCAAAGACGGGCAGGCCGCGGGATATTAACTAGACAGGATTAACGGGATTAATTGGATTGAAGCGAAGCAGCAGCCTTTCCTGAATCCTGAAAAATCCTGTTAATCCTGTCTAAACTCAGATGAGATTGCGGCATGGCCGAGGAGGCGATGTCGATCCAGCGCGCGGAGCGCGTAGATCATCAGCTCGTCCGCGCTATGGGCGTTCCGGCTCTGACTGCGAATATCGTTAACTCGACAATTGGCGCGGGCATTTTCGTTTTGCCAGCGCTGGTGGCGAAAGGTCTGGGTTCAGCGGCGCCGCTTGCATTTATCGCGTGCGCGCTTGCGATGTTGTTGTTCGTGACCTGTTTCGCAATTGCGGGCAGCCGCGTTTCGCTCACCGGTGGGCTTTATGCGTATGTCGAAGTCGCATTCGGACGCTACGTCGGCTTTCTCGCAGGGGTGCTTTACGGCCTCACCGCCGTCGCTGCGGTCGCGGGCGTAGTGAACGTTTTCGTGAGTTCGTTGGTCGCGTTGCTGCCGATGGGAACAAGCCCAATCACGCGATTCGTTATCATGCTGCTGGTTTTCGGTTCGCTCGTCGCCATCAACGTCCGCGGTGTGCGTGAGGGCGCCGGCGCGGTCACGGTCGTTACGATTGCGAAACTGTTGCCGATTCTGCTCTTCGTTTGCGTCGGAATATTTTTTATTCAACCCGCGGCGATCGCGTGGCCCAGCTGGCCCGGCAGCAAGCCATTGGGCGACAGCGTTATTCTTTTGATCTTCGCCTTCGTCGGAATCGAGGTCGGACTAATTCCCAGTGGCGAAGTAAAGAACCCCGCGCGCACGGTTCCGCGTGCCGCCTACCTCGCGCTGCTCATTACGACCGTGCTTTACATCGCCATCCAACTCGTCGCGCAGGGAACGCTCGGCAGCGACCTAGCGAATCATGCGGAGGCGCCGCTTGCCGAAGCCGCTGCGAAATTTCTCGGCAATCTCGGCCGCACCATTCTGCTCGCGGGCGCGACCATCTCCGCGTTCGGTTTCGTCACCAGCGACATCCTGAGCTCGCCGCGAATGATTTTCGCCTTCGGCCGCGACGGCGCGTTGCCGACGTGGTTCGCGCACGTGCATCCGCGCTATCGTTCCCCCGATGTCGCCATCATCACCTACGCCGTGGTCGCGTTCGCTCTTTCCGTAACATCGACATTCGAAGCGCTGGCTGTTCTTTCCAACGTCGCCGTCTTGTTAATGTATCTACTCTGCTGCGCCGCTTGCTGGTTTCTGGTCCAGCGCGCCGTCCGGGCGGACGGTCAGCCTTTCAATTTCCCCGGCGCGAAAATCGTGCCCGCGCTCGCGATTGTCGCGATCATTTGGATTCTCGCACACGCCACGATGCGCGAATTTGCTGTTAACGGAATCGCGCTCGCCGCCGCGTCGATTGCGTACTTTGTGCTAAAACTCGTTCAGCGGAGTTGACTCAGCGAATGTCGATCTTTCGTGAGCTGACTAATTCTTCGGCGTTTTCAGTTCGGCCAGTTTTTGTTCGGCGCGGGTGACGTCGGATTTTCGCGCGCTGCCCAAAGCGAGGAGCTTTTGCTGGCGCTGCAAATTGGTCTTCGCCGCCTCGAGCTCGGCGCGCTCGCGTTCAACGGCGGCAGCGTGAGCCGTTTCAATCGCGTGCGCAAGCAATGTTTCGGCTTCGGCCAGTTCTTCTTTCGCGATTTCGCCGGCGGCCACCTGTTTTTCTTTTTGCACAACGTCTACTTTCGCCCGCGCAAGCCGCGCGTTTTCCAGATCGGATTTTAAACGAACGACGCGAAGCGAACGTTGTTCCGCCTCAACCTTCGAAAGCGCGCCGATTTTGTAAAGCCGTTCGGCTCCCCCCGCATTTCGCTCTGCCCGCTCCAAATTCTTTTCCAACTGCGCAAGATCGACATCCGCATCTGGCGCTGCGACATCCGGTAACGGTTCATTCCCGCGATTGGGAATTAGCAACGGTGGTTCGATATCAAAAGAATCGACGTTGTCTGTCGTTGAATCTTCTTGAGCGAAGGCAACGACCACAAGCGCTGCCGAAAAGAAAAACGCCAGCCCGCGCATTACGCGGTGAACATATCACCAAATCTTGCACCGCCGCCAGATTAACCCGCCAGTGAGAGAATAGGCTTTCGGGATTTTTTTTCTTTTCAAACCCAGTCTTATGACATAGGACACGCTCCGAAAACGGTTTGTGAATTACTCGAGCCCTAAAATGTTTTTCGCTGTGGCTGCTTTGGCCTTAATCGTTCCACCGGCAATGGCTGGGTCGTTTCCCACATCGGGTCCGATAACAACCAGCGGCAAAGCTTGCCTTCATTTCGGACAAGCATGCGCACCAAAAAAAGCGCCGCTGGCGGTGAAGCGCGCGATCTGGGCCGCGAACCAGCTTCGCTCCAAACCGTACCGGTATGGCGGCGGTCATAAATCTTTTAAGGATTGCGGTTACGATTGCTCCGGCACTGTTTCCTACGCGCTCGGTGGAGCGGGTTTAATCAAGGCGCCGTTGAGTTCCTCCGAGTTCCGCCACTTCGGCGAGAGCGGTCAGGGTAAGTGGATCACGATTTACGCGCGCAATGGCCACACCTTTGCCGTAATCGCGGGGCTGCGGCTCGACACGACACCGTACATAACCGCCCACGACCGGTGGGCACCCGGTTGGCAGCTAACGGACCGCCTGCCTTCAGGCTTTGAAGCGCGACATCCGGTCGGATTCTAACCGACGCAAAATGGCCGCGTCGGCCCTGACGCAAGATTATAGCGGCGTCTACCCTCCGAATTAAGTTCTTGCTTCGGCTGCGCCGTGACCTTTGCGTCCTTTGTGCGAGCTCCTAGTAATCTCGGTTTCGCAGCTTCGGAGTTGCGCTTGCTGCGCGCACTGAAAACGCCGGTGGGCATTCAGAAGTTTCTCGATGAATTGCCTTACAACCTCAGTTACACCGCACGCTCGCCGGGTAAAGTTTTGCACGATCGCACCGCCTCTTGTCTCGAGGGTGGAATTTTTGCCGCCGCCGCTCTGCGGGTGCTCGGATTTCCGCCGCTCATCTTCGATCTTGAAGCCGAGCGCGACACCGATCATGTGGTCGCCATTTTCAAAGTCCGGGGACATTGGGGCGCGGTCGCGAAATCGAACTTCACCGGCTGCCGTTATCGCGAGCCGGTTTATCGGAGCTTGCGCGAGCTCGCTATGAGCTACTTCAATGTCTATTTCAATATGCGCTTCGAGCGCACATTGAGGCATTATTCACGGCCGGTGAATCTCGCGCGGTTTGATCATCGCAACTGGATGACGACGGGGAAACCAGTCTGGTTTATCGCCGAATACCTTTGCGAAATCCCGCACATCCGGCTGCTCACGTCGTTAATGGAAAAAAATCTCACGCACGTCGATCCGCGCACGGTTCGCGGCGAAATGCTCGGACACAGGAAAAGGTGAATTTCAACCACGGAGCGAGATTCGGCGGATTTGCGGAGCGCACGCGCCCTCGCCGAACAGCCTCGAACGCAACACGACGCGGTCTTCGTTACCCCAAAGAGCCGCTGGCGAGGGCGCCAGCGGCAGCACGCGGGGCGCGTGCGCTCCCCACACCGAAAATGCGTGCTGCTACTTCAACTGCTTCCTGCTCCAGCGGTGCTGCGCCATAGCCAAGCGTCGCGCATTCGAAAAGATAGTTCCGCAGAAACCGGAGAATTCCGCCGAGCCGCTCGTATTGCGCCGTGTGCACCAGCTCGTGGACGACGAGATGTCGATCTTGCCGGCAATCGCCGCGGACGAAGATGCCGTATTGCAGAGTGAGCCCGCTCGGGGCCGACGGCAGCAAATCGATCTGCTCGGATGCGGCTTTTAAGATCGGATGCGACGGAGACGGAATCGCCTCGACCGGTAAAATCCGGACGCGCTCCGGATGTCGCACTCCGACGACATTTGCATCGGCCAGCTCGCTTCCGGAGAGCGGCTCGCCTTCAAGGAGAATCCGTTGTTCTTGTTCGCACGCCCATTCTACCGCCAGTGGCAGCACTAATTCCAATTGATCGATCAAATTCTCCGTCTGCACACCTCAGAACACAGCAAGAATCTGGCCGGGGCCGGTGCTAAACTGGAGTCCCGAAGCAACAGCCGAGTGGCAGGATCGGCACACGACTGCAGGCGGGCTCGTCAGTTGGCCGAACTCACATTGCGGCGTCTGCCAGAAACGCCCTACAAATTTTCATGACGTAAACTATGCTGGAGCATGAGCGTGCAAGTTTACGGATGCAATCATGTCGCCATCGAGGTGGACGACATCAAAAAGGCGGTCGAGTTTTACAAAGATGTTTTCAATCTCGAGCAGATGAGTGACGGCGAAGGTGATGCGTTTTTCAAGCTGGGCGAGCACCAGTTCCTCGCCATCTTTGAAGTGGACAAAGTGCAGCCGGCGAATATGCGGCATTTCGGCGTCATGGTGCGGGACGAACAGCAACTCGCTGAAGTCCGCAAGAAATTAACCGGCAAATACAAACTTAAACTCGAGCCGCCTTTCCGCTGCGATTTTCACGATCCGTGGGGCAACCGGATCCAGGTTGTCGATCTTCACGACGAATCGCTCATCTGGCTTTTGCCTTATCGCGAAGTACAGAAATCCGGAATCAAGTTCTCCGAATCGGTTCATTCATCGTAAGCAGCTTACGATGAATGATTGGTAGCGGAGGTGCAGAAACCTGAATGGGTGTGGCGGGCCCAAGGTGAGACGACAACCCGCTCGCGCCGAAAGCTTAACTTTTCTCGATGCTTTGCAGCATCTTCTTCAACTCGTTGCGGTGTTTTCTCTCCGCTTCGGGCGAGCACCAATAAGCCACCAGCAGGGGCCTGTTCTCGGCGACCGACACACTGGCGAACCGGATTGTCACGTCGCCCTTGCTGTTCTTTCCCTGCCAAGAAACATTTTGCACGTCCATGCCGTTCAACTTTCCCGCTTCATCCTTGCGTGTATCGGCCTTGACCGTAAGGCCGCCTTGGTTCCGCAAGTAGCGCATCGCCTCGCCCATCGCCTCGGCGATTTTGCCTGGCTCCACCGGCATCACGAGGAAGAAAACCGCGGCATCTGGAGAAGTAGCTTGAACGGCCTCCCCAACTTCCTTCGTTTGCCATTTCTCGGGGATCGCGATGTTCGCAAATGGTTCGTCGCCGGGGACCTTGTGCGTCGCCGAAATTGCCGGGACGATCGATCCGGCGCAGAGCAAAAAGCTCACAACGAATTTTTGCATGGCGGCTCTTAGGCTATCCTGTTTCTGACGTCAACAGTTGAGCCGCGCCCGGTCACGCGCGAAAGTTTTCGTGGGATGAACAAACTCACGGGCAAAAATATTTTGATCACTGGCGCGTCGCAGGGGCTCGGGCGTGCGATGGCGCTGCGGTTTGCGCGCGAAGGCGCCGCTGGGCTTTCACTCATCGCACGCCACGCAGATCAACTCACCATAGTGCGCGGCGAAGTCCGCAAAATCGCGCCGAAGATCGAGATCGTCATCATCGAGGCCGACGTGAGCAAGCCGCGTGACATCGAGCGCATCGTCGCTACGACGCTGGCGCAGTTTAAAGGTCGCCTTGAGGTGCTCGTGAATAATGCGTCCACCATCGGCCCATCGCCGATGCCAAACCTCCTCGACTATCCCGTGGAACATTTTCGCGAAGTGCTCGACACGAATTTGATCGGGCCGTTTTTGCTCATCAAGAACGCGCTGCCGGCAATGATCGAGCGCGGCGGCTCCATCATCAACGTCACTAGCGACGCCGGTCAGGTTGGCTACCCGGGCTGGGGCGCGTATGGCATTTCCAAATTTGGACTGGAAGGAATGTCGCAGACATGGGCTTCGGAGTTGGAGGAATCTGATGTGCGCGTCAACTGGGTCGATCCCGGAAACATGAATACGGCGATGCACCGCGCGGCTGAGCCGGACGAAGATCCAACCGAATGGGCCGATCCCGCCGACGTGACCGATGTTTTTGTTTTTCTCGCTTCCGACGAATCCAAAAATATTACCGGCAAACGTTTCCAAGCGCAGGAAGATTGGAAAGCGGTTTTGCTGGAGGGCGCCGCCCAGAAAGAACACGTGGAGTAAAGCACCAAGGTCCAACATCCAAGCTCCAGGGAAGCTTCAATCGCCCAAATTCAAAACAGCGGCGCATGATTTCTTTTGGATGTTGGACTTTAAAGTTTCCCTGGATGTTGGAGCTTGAGATTTGGAACTTCCGGCCATCTTCATGAGCGCCCCATTCACATTCACGCTCCCGCCGGAGCTCAGCGCAAAGGAGCCGCCGGAACGGCGCGGAATTCGCCGTGATCAGGTGCGCTTACTCGTTATTGACCGGGCGACGGGAAAGATCGAGCACACGCGTTTCGACAAGATCGACAATTATTTGCGTGCTGGCGATCTGCTCGTTTTCAATTCCAGCCGAACGTTGCCGGCGTCGCTGCGCGGCTGCGAATGCAGTGCGGCGCACGGCCCGTGCATGGAAGTGCGCTTGGCCGAACATTTGCCGGATGACTCCTGGCTGGCGCTGTTGCTTTGCGAACAGGGCGACCCGTTCGGCTGCGGATTGCGTGCGGGAATGCAGATTGATTTCGCCGAAGGTCTTGCGGCAACCGTGCTCGAACGCGACGCAAATATTCCGCGTCTCTGGAAATTGTGTTTCTCCCGCTCTGGAACCGAACTTGTCGATCTTATCTACCGGTTGGGAAAACCGATTCGCTACGAATATGTCTCGGCGCCGTGGGACCTCGACTATTATCAAACCGTTTACGCAAAAGAGCCAGGCTCGGCCGAGATGCCTTCCGCGGGCCGGGCGTTCACGTGGAAATTGCTGCTCGCTTTGAAACAGGGCGGGATCGACAGCGCCTACATTGTTCTGCACACCGGGCTCTCTTCTTACATGGACGATGAACTAGACGCGCAACATCCCGCTTCGGAGGAGGAATATTTTGTCAGCGACTCGACCGCTGAAAAAATCAATTCCGCGCGAGACAATGGCGGACGCGTCATCGCAGTGGGGACGACGGTGGTGCGGGCGCTCGAATCAGTCGCTGGAGCCGACGGGCGCGTGCAAGAGACTCACGATTACACGCGGCTAAAGATCGACAATCACCATCGTTTGAAAGCGGTGGATGGTTTGCTCACCGGTTTGCATGAACCGGAAACAAGTCATCTGGAGCTACTCAGCGCATTTTTGCCGGTCGAACAAATCTGCGCGGCATACGAAGAAGCGATCGCGAAAAAGTATCTTTGGCACGAATTCGGCGATTTGAATCTGATTCTGTAATAGTGGGGCAAGTTTCCAACTTGCCTTTAACTTTTGGATCGCAAGTTAGAAACTTGCGCCACTCAGGGCTTAGCGCACGCGAGCGCCGTACATCGCGCCTACTTCGCCGTGAATTTCCTGGCCGCTGTCCGCTTTCCGGAGAATAGACTTCGAATCGGTCTGTTCAGCTTGTTTCGTATTCGCGCAGCTCGACAACAGTGCACAACACAGAGCCGCCGCACCGAGTAAGCGAATTAACATTTGCATATCTCCATCTTCATCTCAGCCAGTCAAAGCCGCTGCCTTGAATTGAACGCGCTGCACGGCGTAAAGTTGCCCGAAGTGTGATCTCGTTTGTCATTCCGGCCTACAACGAAGAGCTCGAGCTTCCATCGACAATCGCCGCGATTGAAGACGCCGCAGGGCAAGTCCGCCAGTGGGACGGACTCGTCCTGTGGGGAGATCGACAATATGAGATCATCGTGGTCGATGATGCATCGACGGACGCGACAGCAGAAGTAGCGAAAGGTGCCGGCGCGAAAGTGGTGTCGATCAGTCGCCGGCAAATCGCGGCCGCACGCAATGCCGGCGCGCACGCTGCCCGCGGCGATATTTTGTTCTTTGTCGATGCCGATACACGCATCAATCCGAAACACATTGTCGATGCAATCGCAGCGCTCGCAGCTGGTTATTCAGGCGGCAGCGCACGCGTTACTGTGGGCGGAGCCATTCCACTCTGGGCTCGCATTTTAATAAAAATTTTCTGCACAATTTATTTCTGGCTGAATCTCGGAGCCGGTGCGTTCCTCTTCACCATCCGCCAAAACTTCGACGCGATCGGCGGATTCAGTGAAGAGCTTTTCGCCGGCGAAGAAGTCTTTTTCAGTCTCGCGCTCCGGAAAATTGGGAGGTTGAAAGTTCTGCGCGAGCCGATCGTGACGTCGGGGCGAAAGTTGCGGATGTATTCGGGACGTGAAATTTTGGCGAACATGTTTGCCGTGATGATCGGCGGAATGCGCACGGTACGCTCCCGCGACAAGCTCGATCTTTGGTACAACGGCAAACGCGAGACAAAATCCGCCTTCGCGGCTCCGCTACGGCGTGACAGGTCGACATGAAGAATTCGAGCATCTCAATCGCCGCGACACCGGAAGCGATCCGTCGCTGTCACCCGGTCATGCGGGAGTTGCGGACACATCTTCACAATGCCGAAAGATTTGTCGAACGCGTACAGCGGCAGCAAGACGAAGGTTACTTGCTCGCCTTCCTTGAAACCGAGCATGAAGTCCGGGCCGTGGCTGGTTACCGGGTTCTCGAAGCATTATTCTCCGGAAAATTTCTCTACGTCGATGACCTGGTCACTCGCGAGGCAGATCGCTCGCGTGGTTACGGCGGTCAATTGTTCGATTGGCTGATGGAGCAGGCGCGCGGACGTGGCTGCGAAAGCCTCGAGCTCGATTCCGGCGTGCAGCGCTTCGACGCCCATCGTTTCTATCTGCTCAAACGCATGAACATTACTTCTTATCATTTCAGATTAAAACTCAGTCACGACAGGAGTTAGCTTATGAAAAACGAAAATCCGTGGATCGAAATCTGTCCTGGCATCAAAAGACAGACGGCGGCGAGCGGCAAGACGATGTATCAGATGATCGCGCACCTTGAGGCCGGCAGCAAAATGCCGGAGCATCAACATCCACAGGAGCAGATCGTGCATATTTTGGAAGGCCGCATGAAGTTGATCGTTTCAGCCCGCCGCGCGACGAATACCTCGCGCTCGACCAAACAAATCGTCAGAGATGATAGGTGGATCGAGCAGTCGTCGCCGCGGCGACCTCGATGCTAAAATTAGGCGGCGAAGCCGCAATGATTAACATCACTCCGGCAGCTGCCGGACCGATCCACCTTGTCGATCTTCCCGGAGGAAGTACCGCGAGCCTCTGGCCCGCCACGGCGGGCGAGACGCATGCGCTACATCAATGATGCGTGAGAAAAGAGTGGCTTTCGAATTCACTAACCTGATAGCCTCGGCGCCCTAACCAAAACAAAACTATGTTACACATCATTTGGTCAATCATTGTCGGTTTCATCGTCGGTTGGATTGCGAGCAAGATTATGCCAGGCGCGCAACATCTCGGTTTCATCATGACCACGCTCCTCGGAATCGGCGGCTCAATTGTTGGCGGTTTGATCG
>WNFD01014423.1_pt1 | contig 10685 bp, 8 predicted proteins | sample 5400491 | NCBI WGS metagenome assembly WNFD01 (sample SAMN13153343, study PRJNA577476) | soil metagenome | isolation source: 120 cm saprolite under Douglas fir tree site 2 hole 2 replicate 2 | place: USA:California | collected 2015-04-18 | reverse complement strand
CCAGGCGCCCCGCGAACCGGAGGTACTCCTCGCCGGTGAGGAACTCGTAGAGGGCCGGGTTCTCGGGCAGGTAGCCCAGCGTCCTGCGCGCGGCGAGCGACCCGGCCGGCTCGCCGGCCACGAACGCCCGGCCGTGCGTCGGCCGGACGAAGCCGAGAAGCATCTTGATGGCAGTGGTCTTGCCCGCGCCGTTGGGGCCCAGGAGCCCGAAGATCTCTCCCTCGGCCACCTCGAGCGACAGATCCTCGACGGCCTTCACCTTCCTTCCCCAGAACCCCACGCGGAAGGTCTTGCCGAGCTGCTCCGTGAGAATCGCGTTCTGCATCGGGCCGGTACCGTAGCTTGCAGTTCGCCGAACCCGCAACAGAACGAACCGGCCGCCCACCCGCGCCGCGCGCGTGTTCCCGGGTGTGGGACGGTGGGCGCGCGAGTGGCCGGACGGCCGCGAGACTCTCACGCAAACTGGAGTCCCAGGGTGCCGGAAAGTTGGAGCAGAAATTACTGACACGCCCCGTCACCCGACAGACAATTCCAGGTATCCGAGCCTTCCGCAGACCGGCCCGTGCCTTGCTTCAGAGAGGGGTGGCCCAGTCCCCAAGGAGGACCACCAAAATGAAGAAACTGCAGAAGGGCTTTACCCTGATCGAGCTGATGATCGTGGTCGCGATCATCGGCATCCTGGCGGCGATCGCGATCCCGAACTTCATCAAGTTCCAGGCGCGGTCGAAGCAGAGCGAGGCGAAGGCGAACCTGAAGGCCTCGTTCACCGCCATGAAGGCGTACTTCCAGGAGAAGGACAGGTACTCCACGTTCGTGCAGGACATCGGCTTCGTGCCCGAGCGCAACAACCGCTTCGCGTACTTCTTCAACAGCACCAACGTGGTGCTGTCGAACCGGTCGGGCGCGGTCGAGACCTACGCGGGCGGCGAGACCGCCATCGGCGTCGATGTGTTCAAGGGTTACGCCGCCATCGGCTACGGGTCGAGCCCCTGCACGGGCGTGGGCATGACCGATGCGGCGCAGTGGGCGGACACGGCCGGCGCCAGCCAGTACACGGTGTTCGCCATCGGTAACGTGGACGCTGACCCGGACCTCGACCGCTGGTCGATCTCCACCGGGTCGCGCTCCTTCCCGGCGACGGCAACCGGCACCTGCACGATGACCGGCCCGGACGCGGGCGGCGAGCCGGCCAACGACCACAACGACGTGTAAGACGATTTGTCCGTTCGACGCACTCCGGAGGGGCGGCCTCGAGGCCGCCCCTCCTCCTCTTGCGGGGGCACCCTCGGCCTGACTCACCCTCGGCCCGACCGACACGCCTTGTCACCGCGCCTGACATTCTACGGCGCCGTAGGGATGGAAGAGCAACGCATCCGCCGGGAACTCCCGGGTTCTCACGATTGGCCCGGCCCTTGCTCTCCCTGCAGCCCAGACGTTTCATCCCACAGGAGATGCCATGAAGAGGCTTCAGAAGGGCTTTACTCTGATCGAGCTGATGATCGTGGTCGCGATCATCGGCATCCTGGCGGCAATCGCGATCCCGAACTTCATCAAGTTCCAGGCGCGGTCGAAGCAGAGCGAGGCGAAGGCGAACCTGAAGGCCTCATTCACCGCCATGAAGGCGTACTTCCAGGAGAAGGACAAGTACTCCACGCTCGTGCAGGACATCGGCTTCGTGCCCGAGCGCAACAACCGCTTCGCGTACTTCTTCAACAGCGCCAACGTGGTGCTGTCGAACCGGTCGGGCGCGGTCGAGACCTACGCGGGCGGCGAGACCGGCATCGGCGTCGATGTGTTCAAGGGTTACGCCGCCATCGGCTACGCGTCGAGCCCCTGCACGGGCGTGGGCATGACCGATGCGGCGCAGTGGGCGGACACGGCCGGCGCCAGCCAGTACACGGTGTTCGCCATCGGCAACGTGGACGCCGACCCGGACCTCGACCTGTGGTCGATCTCCACCGGGTCGCGCGCCTTCCCGGCGACGGCAACCGGCACCTGCACGATGACCGGTCCGGACGCGGGCGGCGAACCGGCCAACGACCACAACGACGTGTAAGGCGGTTTCTCCGTTCGACGTGACGTAGGAGGGGCGGCCTCGAGGCCGCCCCTCCACCCTTTTCGGAACGAGCCATGACGACGATTGGTTACGCACAGGTGAACGCATCCGCCCGGGTCCGCTCCTTCGCGCCGCTCCTGGCGGTGGCCGCCCTGGCGGCCTGCTGCGCGCTCTTCCGGGCGCGGGCCGAGCGCCTCGCGCCGGCCGCGCTCGAGGCCGGCTTCGACGTCCCCGCCTTCCCCGCCGAGGTGGTGCGACCCTTCTCGTTCGGCCTGCGGTCGGTCGTCTCCGACCTCATGTTCCTGCAAGCGATCCAGGTCCACGGCGGGCGCGGCTCCGCGATGGTCACCGCCCAGCAGGGCGCGCGCGACGACCGCGCCATGAACCGCCTCCTCACCTACGCCACCGATCTCGACCCGCAGTTCGCCGGGGCGTACCGTTTCGCCGGCAACGCGATGCCGCGGCAGACGCTCGACGGCAAGGTGACCAACGTTCTCCAGGCGGAAGCCCTTCTGGCGAAGGGCGTGCGCGAGCGGGGCGACGACTGGCACATCCCGTTCGCGCTGGGCTTCCTCCAGTCCTACTACCTCGCCCGGTTCGAGGAAGCGGGCCGGAGCTTCGCAGCCGCCGCCCGGCTGCCGGGTGCGCCGGGGTACCTCGGCCTGCTCGCGACGCGCAGCCTGACCGAGGGCGGTGATCTCCGCCTGGCCGAGCAGCTCGCCGCCGCCATGGCCGACCAGGCCACCGAGGAATCCACGCAGCGCGAGTGGCAGGAGCGCCTGCTGGACCTGCAGATGGAGCGCCAACTCCGCGAGATCGAGGCGGCAGCGGCGCGGTACGCGGCCCGCACGGGCCAACGGGCCGCGTCGATCGCCGCGCTGGTCAGGGCGGGTGAGCTGGCCGGCGTGCCCCGCGAGCCGCACGGCGGACAGTACGTGCTGGAAGACGGGGAGGCGCGGTCGACGGTGAAGGAGCGGCTCCGGATCCGCGGCCGGCCGGAGCAAGCTGCTCCACAACCTGCTGCTCTTCGCCGTGCTCCTCATCGCCAGCTCGATGTTCGTGGCCCAGCTCACCATCGGCCAGTGGGACCGCGTCATCCTCGACATCGGCCTCGCGGCCATCGAGCTGTCGGGGGTGCTGGTGGCGGTGCTGATCGGCGTCGGCCTGGTGGCGGGGGAGATCGAGCGGCGCACCGTCTATCCCATCCTCGCGCGTCCGGTGACCCGCGGCGCGTTCCTCCTCGGCCGCTTTCTCGGCCTGTGCGCGATGCTTGCCGTGAGCGTGGTGCTGATGATGGGCGTCCTGGCGGGCGTCTTGCGGCTCGCCGGGTACGGGCTGAGCTCCTCGGCGGCCGTCGCTGCGCTGCTGATCCTGCTCGAGTTGGCGCTCATGGCCGCCGCCGCCCTCCTCTTCGGCAGCTTCACCAGACCGATCCTGGCCAGCGCCTTTTCGGTTTCGGTGTTCCTCATCGGGCACCTCCTCGGGGACCTCAAGGCATTCCAGCAGCGCAGCCAGAGCGGGCTGGCGAAGGCGCTGACCGGCGTGGTGTATCGCGTGCTGCCCGACCTCGAGCTGCTCAACGTGAAGTCGCTCGCCTCGAACGAGCTGCCCATCCCGCACGGGCTCGCCCCGGCGGCGGCTTTCTACGGCGCCGCCTACGCGGCCGCGCTGCTCCTGGTCGCCGTGTCGATCTTCTCCCGGCGCGACCTCAAGTAGGCTCGAAGTCCTCGCCCTCCGGGTCGTTCCCGTTCTCCTCGCCGGAGAGCTTCTTCAGGCGATGCCGGAACTGGCGGAAGGTGAGGCCCAGCTTTGCCGCGGCATCCTTCTTGACGCCGCGCGCCTCGCCCAGCGCGCGGTCGATCAGCTCGCGCTCGATGCCGGCGAGGTGCGCCTCGAGCGAGAAGCCCGGCGGCAGCGGTCCGTCCAGAGCCAGCGAGGGCGTGCCGCGCAGCGGCGCCGGGAGCGCGTCCAGCGTCACCTCGTCGCCGTCGGAGAGCGCCACCGCGCGCTCGATGAGGTTCTCCAGCTCGCGCACGTTGCCGGGAAAGCCGTACTCGTCGAGCCGCCGGCGCGCCTCGCGCGACAGGCGCAGCTCCGGACGCCGGTGCTCGGCGCCGAAGCGGCGCAGGAAGTGGTCGGCCAGCAGCAGGATGTCCTCGCGGCGGTCGCGCAGCGGGGGCACCCGGATCTGCACCACGTTGAGCCGGTAGTAGAGGTCCTCGCGGAAGCGGCCGGCGCGCACCTCGGCGGGAAGGTTGCGGTTGGTGGCGGCCACCATGCGCACGTCGACCTCGACGTCCTCGGTGCCGCCGACCTGGCGGATGCGGCGGTCCTGGATGGCGCGCAGGAGCTTGACTTGAAGGGGGGTGGGCAGCTCGGCGATCTCGTCGAGGAACAGGGTGCCGCCCTCCGCGGTCTGGAAGAGGCCCGCCTTGTCCGACTGCGCGCCGGTGAAGGCGCCCTTGACGTGGCCGAACAGCTCGCTCTCGATCAGCCCTTCCGGGATCGCGCCGCAGTTCACTGGGATGAAGGGCTGCTGGGCGCGCGGGCTCTTGGCATGCACCGCGCGCGCCACCAGCTCCTTGCCCACGCCGCTCTCGCCGGTGATCAGCACCGTGGTTCGCCCGGCAGCGACCTTGTCGACCAGCTCGAAGACGCCCTGCATGGCGGCGCTGCGGCCCACCATGTCGCCCAGCCGCGCGCGCCGCTCGAGCTGCTCGCGCAGCAGCTGGTTGTCCTGGGCCAGCGACCTGCCGCGCGCCGCCAGGTCGCGCTTCTCCAGCGCCCGCTTGACCAGCGGCACCACCTCGGCAGCCAGGCGCGGCGACTTCTCCAGGTAGCAGAGCGCGCCCAGCTCCAGCGCCCGCTCGCGCACCTCCTCGCTGCCGAAGGCGGTCATCACGATCACCTCCGTCTGCGCCTGCCGCTCCTTCACCTTGCGCAGTACGTCCAGCCCGTCGCCCCCCTTCCCCATCCGCAGGTCGGTGATCACCACGTCGAAGTCGCCGCTCGAGAGGGCGCGGTCGGCGGTGGCGACGTTCTCCGCCTGCTCCACCGCATGCCCCTCGGCAGTGAGGCGCATGTCCAGCATCGTCCGGATGCTGTCCTTGTCGTCGACGACGAGGAGCCGCGCCATGGCCGTCACTCTACCCCGCGCGCGCGGCGCGCACCGGTTCCTGGTCTGCGACCAGCGGGAGGGACACCGAGAAGGTGCTGCCGCGGCCCGGCTCGCTCCGCACCGCGATGCGGCCTCCGTGCCCCTCGACCACGCGGTGGACGATGGCGAGGCCCAGCCCGGTGCCGCCGGTCTTGGTGGTGAAGAACGGGTCGAAGATGCGCGGCAGGTCCTCGGCGGAGATCCCCTGGCCGGAATCCTCGACCTCGAGCAACGCCTGGCCCGCCTGGCGGCGCAGCTTGACCGCGATGCGGCCGCCGGCGTCGGTGGCGTCGCGCGCGTTGCCCAGCAGGTTCCACAGGACGGACTTGATCTGGTTCGCATCCACCGAGAGCCAGACCGCGGGGTCCACCTCCACCGAGACCGAGATTCCCTTCAGAGCGGCCTCGCGGCGGAACACGTCGGCGGTCTCCTCGACCAGCGGTCCCGCCTCCACGGCGGCGAGTTGCGGCGAGGCCGGTTTGGCGAAGGCGAGGAAGTCCTTGAGCAGCGCCTCCAGGCGCTCGCCCTCGCCGCCCACCACTTCCATCAGGCGCTTCTCTTGCCGGCCCAGCTTGGGCGACAGGCGGAGCAGCTCGATGGACCCGCACATGGCCGCGAGCGGGTTGCGGATCTCGTGCGCCAGGCCGGCGGCGAGGACGCCGACCACCGCCAGCCGGTCGGCGCGCCGCATCGCCTCCTCCATGCGGCGGAAGTCGGTGAGGTCCTGGAAGACGATCACGTTCCCGTGCGCGCCCTCGGCCAGCCTCGCCGCCGCCCAACCCAGGACGCGCTCGCGCCCGTCGGCGCCGCGCACGATCGCCTCGTTGCGCTGCCGGCCGGTCCAGCTGCTGCGCGTCAGCGCCTCGCCCAGCGCGGGGATCATCTCGTGCAGGCTCTGCCCGAGCGCGCGCTCCTCCGTGAGGCCGGTGATCTCTGTCCCCGCGCGGTTCAGGTAGGTGACGCGCCCCTGCTCGTCGACAGCCACGATGCCGCTGGAGATCGACTTCACGATCGCCGAGTAGAGCGCTTCCAGCTTGTCCAGCCGCGTCTGGCGCTCCTCCAACTGGGCCCGCGCGCCCTGCACCTGCTCGGCGAGGAACGAAGCCAGCGCGCCGGCGAGCAGGAAGGCGGACAGGTTCAGGACCACCGTGAGCGCCACCCGCGCCGCGGGCAGCGGCGGGTGCGCGAGGTACGCCGCCGCCGGCTGGATGAGCCCGTTCTCCATCCCGAACACGAGGGTGCAGAACGCCAGCGAGGCGGCCGCCGCGCCGAGCACCGCGCCGCGGCGGCCCAGGCCCATGGCGCCGTTCACGATGGCGACCGGGTAGAGGACGGTGAAGATGCTCTCCGGACCGCCCGTCAGGTAGACGAGCCCGGTGGCCGCGAGCACGTCGGCGGCGATGTGCGCGTACACCAGGCCGTGCAGGAACCGGCGGCGGCGCAGCAGCACCATGGAGACCAGCGAGGCGACGTAGAGCCCGCCGATGATCGCGTACAGGCGCGCCTCGATGCCGCCCGGAAACCCCTCGGAGGCGAGCGAGAGCCCGGCGGTGGCCACCAGCAGCGCGGTGCCCACCAGCAGGCGGATGCCGGTGAGCAGGACCAGCTTCCGGTACAGATCCGGCGGCGAGGTCCGCCCGGACTCGGGAGCGTCGCCGACCACTTGGCTACTTGACCGCGCCGGCGATGGAGAAGATGGGCAGGTACATGGCGATGAGGAAGCCGCCCACGATGCCGCCGAGGAACACCATCATGATCGGCTCGATCATGCTGGTGAGGGCGGCCACCGCCGCGTCCACCTCGTCGTCGTAGAAGTCGGCGATCTTGGTGAGCATCTGGTCCATGGCGCCGGTCGCCTCGCCGACGCCGATCATCTGCACCACCATGCTGGGGAACACCTTCGTCTCCGAGAGCGGCTGCACGATCGTCTTGCCTTCGGAGATCTTCTCCTTGGTGTAGCGGATCGCCTTCTCCACCACCGAGTTGCCGGCCGATTTCGCCACCACCTCGAGCGCGTCGAGGATGGGCACGCCGGAGCTGATCATCGTGCCCAGGGTGCGGGTGAAGCGCGCCACGGCCACCTTGCGGATGAGCGGGCCGAAGATCGGCGTCTGGATGGTGAACCGGTCCCACTGCTCGCGGCCCTTCTTGGTGTTCTTCCAGGTCTTGAAGCCGATGGCGGCCGCGATGGCCACGCCGACGATCAGCAGGATGTACTTCTGGAGGAACTTGGACAGGTCGATGACGATCTGGGTGGGCGCCGGCATCGCGCCGCCGAAGTCCTTGAACATCTTCTCGAAGGTGGGAGTGACGAAGAGCAAGAGCACCACGGTGACGCCGATGGCGACGGTGAGCACGATCGACGGGTAGACCATCGCGCCCTTGACCTTGCTCTTCAGCTTCTCGTTCTTCTCGATGTACGCCGCCAGGCGGTTCAAGATCGTGTCGAGGATGCCGCCGATCTCGCCCGCCGCGACCAGCTGCACGAACAGGGTGTCGAAGACCTTCGGGTGGTCCTTGAGCGCGTCGGCCAGGGTGGAACCCGACTCGACCTTCACCTTCACCTTGGTGAGCACCTCGCGGAAGGCGAGGTTGTCCAGCTGGCTGGCGAGGATGTCGAGGCACTGCACCAGGGGAAGGCCGGCGTCGATCATCGTCGCGAACTGCCGGGTGAAGATGACGATGTCCTTCTGGGAGATGCCGCCGATGCCGGGCAGCTTGAAGCTGAGCTGCATCCCCTTCTTGCGGATCTTGACGTTCTGCAGCGCCATCGCGCGCAGGCGCTGCTGGACGGAGGCCTCGTCGGCCGCCTCCATCTGGCCCTTCTTCACCTCGCCCGTCCTGGTCTTGCCCTCCCACGTCCAGAGAGGGAGCTTGTGCTCGGCGGGCTGGACCTTGGCGGCTGCTGCAGGGGCGGCCATGGGGTCTCCTTACGGGCGCGGCGCCGGTACCGGGCGGGTCACGCCGGTGCGGGATCCGGAGGTGAGGATGTTGCGCAGCTCGTCCGGATCGGAGCTGCGCGCCACCGCCTCCTCCAGGGTGATCAGGCCGCGCTGCACCAGCGAGGCCAGCGACTGGTTGAAGGTCTGCATGCCGAACTTCGACTGGCCGACCTGCATCGAGGAGTAGATCTGGTGGACCTTGTCCTCGCGGATCAGGTTCCGGATGGCGGCGTTGGGCACCATCACCTCGATGGCGAGGACGCGTCCGGGGCCCGTCGCCTTCGAGATCAGGTTCTGCGTCACCACGCCTTCCAGCACGAACGAGAGCTGCGCGCGGATCTGCGGCTGCTGGTAGGGCGGGAACACGTCGAGGATGCGGTTGATGGTCTGCACGCAGGAGTTGGTGTGCAGGGTGCCGAAGGCGAGGTGGCCGGTCTCGGAGATCACCAGCGCCGCCTCGATGGTCTCCAGGTCGCGCATCTCGCCCACCAGCACCACGTCCGGGTCCTGGCGCAGGATGTACTTGAGCGCCTTCTTGAAGCTGTGCGTGTCGGCGCCCACCTCGCGCTGGTTCACCACGCAGTTCTTGTGCGGGTGCAGGTACTCGATCGGGTCCTCGATGGTGACGATGTGCTCGTGCCGCTCGGTGTTGATCTTGTCGATGATCGACGCCAGCGTGGTCGACTTGCCCGAGCCGGTCGGCCCCGTGACCAGCACCAGGCCGCGGGGCTTCTTGGCCAGCTCGCTGATGATGGGCGGGAGCCCCAGCTCCTGGAAGGTGAGGATCTTGAAGGGGATGGTGCGGAAGGCTGCCCCCACCGCGCCGCGCTGCATGAACAGGTTGGCGCGGAAGCGCGACAGGCCCTTCACGCCGAAGGAGAGGTCCAGCTCGTTCTCCTCCTCGAACTTGTGCTTCTGCGCGTCGGCCAGGATGGAGTAGCAGAGCTGCTTCGTCTCCACCGGGGTCAGCGGCGGCGTCTTGAGCGGCACCAGCCGCCCGTCGATGCGCAGCTGCGGCGGCGAGCCGGTGGTGATGTGGAGGTCGGAGGCCCCCTTCTCCACCATCGCCTTGAGGAGCTGGTGCAGGTTCGGCACGTGGTGTCCTTTACCGGTTGACGTCGGGGGCCGTGTTGCCCACGACCTCCTCGATGGAGGTCATGCCCGACTTGAGCTTCGCGATGCCCGCCATGCGCAGCGTCTGCATGCCGAGCCGGATCGCCTCGTTCTTCAGCTCCGCGGTCGAGGCGCCGTTGATGACCAGCTCCTTCACGCTGTCGAACATCGGCATCACCTCGTAGAGCGCGACGCGGCCCTTGTAGCCGCGGTCGTTGCAGGTGCGGCAGCCGGCCGGCTCGAACACCTGGAAGCTGCCGATCTCGTCGGGCTGCACGCCGATGTCGGTGAGCGCCTGCGCGGGCACGTCGACCGCCTTCTTGCACTCCTGGCAGAGCTTGCGGGCGAGCCGCTGCGCCAGGATGAGGTTCACCGCGCTGGTCACCAGGAAGGGCTCGATGCCCATGTTGAGGAGTCGGGAGACGGTGCCGGGCGCGTCGTTGGTGTGGATCGTCGAGAGCACCAGGTGGCCGGTGAGCGCGGCCTTGATGCCGATCTCCGCCGTCTCGAAGTCGCGGATCTCGCCGACCATGATGATGTCCGGGTCCTGGCGGAGGAAGCTGCGCAGCGCGGCCGCGAAGTTGAGGCCGATGTCCTCGTGCATCTGCACCTGGTTGATGCCGGCGAAGTTGAACTCCACCGGGTCCTCGGCGGTGCTGATGTTGTCGCTGGTCTTGTTCAGCTCGGAGAGCGCCGAGTAGAGCGTGGTGGTCTTGCCCGAGCCGGTGGGGCCGGTGACCAGCACCATCCCGTAGGGCCGGTCGATGGCCTCCTTGAACATGCGCAGCGGCTCGACGTCGAAGCCGAGCTTGGTCATGTCGAGCTGCAGGGTGCTCTTGTCGAGGAGGCGCATGACGACCTTCTCGCCGAAGAGCGTGGGGCAGACCGAGACGCGGAAGTCCATCTCGCGGCCCTTGCCCAGCTTGAGCTTGATGCGGCCGTCCTGGGGGAGCCGGCGCTCCGCGATGTCCAGCTCGGCCATGATCTTGAGGCGGGAGGTGATGGCCGCCTTCAGCTTGAAGGGCGGCTTCATCACCTCGTAGAGCACGCCGTCCACGCGGTAGCGGACGCGGAAGTCCTTCTCGTACGGCTCGACGTGGATGTCGGAGGCGCCCTTCTTGATGGCGTCGAGCAGGACCAGGTTGACGAGCTTCACCACCGGCGCGTCGGTCGCGCTCTTCTCCAGGTCGACGACGTTGACGCCTTCCTCGGCGTCGTGCTCGAAGTTGATCTCGTTCTCGTCGAACCCCTCCATCACCTCTTCGTAGGAGGGGGCCTTCTCCGTGTAGTACCTCTCCAGCGCCTCCTTGATGGCCTGCTCGCTGGCGACGACGACCTCGATGTTGTAGCCGGTGAGGAACTTGATGTCGTCGATGGCGTAGATGTTCGACGGGTCGCTCATCGCCAGGATGAGCGA
>WNFD01014271.1_pt1 | contig 10688 bp, 4 predicted proteins | sample 5400491 | NCBI WGS metagenome assembly WNFD01 (sample SAMN13153343, study PRJNA577476) | soil metagenome | isolation source: 120 cm saprolite under Douglas fir tree site 2 hole 2 replicate 2 | place: USA:California | collected 2015-04-18 | reverse complement strand
TCGATTTGACTACTCGAACCCCAATTAGTCTGCAAGACCTAATCAACCTCCCGGAGCCACAGCGACCGCCTCGCAACGACAACCGCACGCGCCTGGATGAAGAAACGCATGTATATGTGATCCGAGCCCGTCTCGCACAATTCAAATTCGAGACGAATGACAACGACTTCCATTTGGTCATCACGGATGACACCCTGAACTTCAGTCCCGGTGGGCCAGGCACTACTCCATCGGGCCATAGCTTTGTTGCCGAGATTCCTGACCCCAACTGCATTGGAGGTGCGCAAGGCACCTCAGCACAGAGCGCATTTATTGCCGGCATTCAAAACGCGAGAGGGGAACTACAGGCCCAGTTCCAGAACATCAACACGAGCGGGAAGTTCAATGACGCGAGTGGGATTCCCGTACAAATCGTGGGAATCGGCTTCTTTGATCGCCCGCACAATCAAACGGGTCGCGCCCCAAACAACATCGAGATACATCCTATCTTGGACATAATTTTCAACCCCGCTCCAGGAAGCCTGACGCTCAGTGCCTCGCCAACGACGTTGACCGTGCCACAGGGCGGTACAGCTAGCACAGCGATCTCGACAGTTGCCGCAGGCGGACTCAATTCTGCCATCACACTCTCGGCCAGCGCACCGCCGACAGGCGCAACGGTCACATTCAGCCCCACGTCCATTGCGGCCCCCGGCTCTGGAAGCTCCACGCTGTCAATCACAGTTGGCTCCGCAACGCCGTTGGGGAACTCCACGCTGACAGTTAGCGGTTCCGGAGCAGGGATATCACAGAAGACGACCATCAGCCTGACCGTAACACCGCCTTCGACTGCCCCAACAGCTGCGGTCAGTGCTCCGCCAGACGGGACATCCGTCACCGGTCTTGTGAACGTGACAGCGACTGGTTCGGATGCAGTGGGCGTAGTGAAGCTGGAAATTTACATCGACGGTGCTCTCAAAGCCTGCAACTTTGGCGCAACTTCGATTTCGTACCCGTGGGATACGACGGCGGTCCCGAATGGAACGCACACCGTTCTCTCGAAAGCCTATAACGCAGCCGGGGGAGTTGGGACCTCCTCCACTTCGACTGTCACCGTTACCAATTGACGTAGTACGGCCCGACAACTTCGGAAACTCTCTTTGCCTAGGCGTGACGACAGGTCGATGCAACACCATCTAGTAGACCTTCTACTTAAGGATGGTGTTTATGAGCGAAGGAAAACGATCGAGACTTTCTCTCACCCAGAGATCCGAGATCTGGAGCCGTTGGAAGTCCGGGCAGTCGTTGCATGAGATCGGGCGCGCCTTTGGTAAGCCACATACTTCCATTCGCTGTTTGTTGTTGCCTCGCGGAGGGATTCCTCCAGCAGCCCGTTGTCGCTCTCGTCTAGCCCTCACCCTTGCTGAGCGAGAGGACATCTCGCGAGGGATCGCTTCCGGTTCGTCGATTCGTGAGATAGCTAGACGCTTGGATCGAGCTGCCTCGACGGTGAGCCGGGAGGTCAACCGCCATGGTGGCCGTCCTGTCTATCGCGCTCATGAGGCGGATGACCAAGCCTGGGAGTCGGCCTTGCGACCGAAGAGGTGCCTTCTTGCCCTGCACCAGAAGTTGCGAGAGGTCGTTGCGAGTAAACTGATCCTGGACTGGTCGCCCGAACAGATTTCCGGATGGCTGAAGACCCAGTATCCCGATGACGAGAGCATGCGAGTGTCGCACGAAACCGTCTACCGTAGCCTGTTCATTCAAGCGCGGGGAGTATTGAAAAAAGAGCTGATGGACCACCTGCGGTCGAAGCGCCGCATGCGCCGCTCTCGACATGCAAGCGTCAGCGAACAGTCACGGGGTCAAATCGTCGATGCCATCTCGATTCGCGAAAGGCCCCCGGAAGTGGAAGACCGAGCGATTCCTGGCCATTGGGAAGGCGATCTGCTGAGCGGTGCAAAGAACAGCTACATTGCGACCCTGGTAGAACGTCATTCGCGCTTTGCCATGCTGATCAAGGTGTCGAGCAAAGACACGGAAGTTGTCGTTGCTACATTGAGCCGGCAGGTTCGAAAGCTCCCAGCATCACTGCGGCGCTCGTTGACCTGGGATCGCGGGTTGGAGATGGCCAAACACAAGACCTTCACGGTAGCTACCAATGTGAAAGTCTACTTCTGTGATCCGCAAAGCCCTTGGCAGCGCGGCTCGAACGAAAACACGAATGGGCTATTACGACAATACTTCCCGAAGAGAACAGACCTGTCCGGCTATACCCAGTCGGACCTGGACAAAGTGGCACTGCGCTTAAATCAACGCCCGAGAAAAACCTTAGGTTTTCAGACTCCTGCGAGTAGACTTCGAGCAACTGTTGCGTCGACCCATTGAATCCACCGCGTTAATCGGGCGCCGCTCCAATTATCTAGTGATAAGTTTGTCATAAACAGATATTGGAAAGTTCGACAGTTTTTGAGGGGCTGCATACCTGATCAATATACGCCACGCCTGCGACAGCCTCGATTCCGTTAAAGTTTCCTACCCAAAATCCTCGAATTGTGTTAATTCGCGTGCTCAGGCGGCCCTGTGAAGATGGGTCTGCTAGTTTCAGGACTGGCCTGTTTCTCTGACCCACGGCGACGCAAGCCGGGCCTATCCAGTGCGGCGGGAGACGTGAGTGTTCAATGGCCACGCATCGAGTGGCCATGCGTGTACAGGGTGTCCCGATTTTCCCGAGAAGAGAGGAGACTTCGATGATCAGCCGGAGGGAATTTCTTGCGACGACGGGGGCGGCAGTGGCAGCTTCAAGCGTAGGAGGAGCATCCGCAGCGGAGGGTACCGTTGGGCGTGAAGCAGCAACGGGCGGCGAGAAGTCGGCGAGGCTTTTTTTGCCGGAGGATGATCTAAAGCCGGCCACGTTTGACCGGCTGCCCCTCGAATGGCACAAGCAGCGCGCGCAAAAGCTGCGCGAGAAGCTAGCGGAGGATGGCTACGAAGGAATTCTTTTGACGGATCGGTGGAACATCATTTACTTCACCGGTCTGTGGCACACCACCACCGAGCGCCTCGTGAATGTCTTTCTGCCGTTGAAGGGCGATCCAGTCTGGTTCAATTCGGCGCTCGATCGCGACCTCGTGAAAACGTGGTGGTACAACGACGGCGAGATGTACTTCGACTGGTTCCACGCGGAAGGTGCTTTCCCAAACGAAGGGAAGGTGCAAATGGGGGCCAAGGTAGATTTGTTCGCGTGGATGCTGAAGGCTCTCAAGAAGCGAGGGTGCGCGGGTCAAAAGCTGGCGGCGGACGCCGAGTTTCCGCCTTCGGCGCAAAAGAAGGTGGTGAACGTGCTCGGAAAGGAGATGATATCCGCGGAAGAGACATGCATGGGCATGCGCATGCGGAAAACGCCGGAGGAATTGGCGCTGATGCGCCGTGCCTACAACTACTTCAACCAGTTGCATGCGTTTGCTCGCGACATGTTGCTGCAGCACGGTGCGGATCTAACTGACTACGACATTGCGAGCGCAGCTACCAAATACGGCACGGACCTGATCATGGCAGACATCAAGCGTGACGGCGCACCGCACACCGCAGTCGGAATCGAGATTGAGGTGGGCTGCCGCACGGGAAGATCGACAGCCTATCCGCATCCGAACCAGTTTCAGCACAACAAGGTGGCGCGAGGACAAGCACTGCAGATCGAAGGTGTGGTGAACATTGCGGGCTGCGGTGGAGAGCTCTACCGCGCCATGTTCATTCACCCGTTGACCGAGCAGATGAAAAAGCTTTGGACGGTGAGCCGCGATTGCTGCCAGATTCAGAAGGAAGAATCCATCGCCGGCGTGACCTGCTCGACTGTGGCGTACAAGATTCACAAGTACCAGGTGAAGAATGGCGTTGCTCCATACATTTATCACCGGCCGGCGCACGGCCAGGGCTGGGAAGGGCACCAGCCGCCGTATCTGGCGTTGGGGGATTACAGGATGCTCGAGTCGGGAATGTGCTTCTCGGTTGAGCCGGGCCTGTACGATCCTGAGCACGGGATTGGCGTGAATTTCTCCGACGGTTTCGTAGTGCAGCCGGAAGGGCCGTCACGACAGATGTCGCGGTTGCCGTGGAGTGAGGAATGGTGTTTGATCAAGCTCTGACTTATGTCACTCACGCGACAACCACCTGCGCACTTCATCGGGCCCATAAACGCCGCGTATCGTCCGATCGAGCGCTACACGTGTCAATGGCCGTTCCCTTGTCCTCCGCGTAAGTGCACTGCAAAGAAATCGTCCACTCGGTGCCATGCATCGCGCAAGACATGCGCCCTGGTGAAATAGTGGAATTCACCTGGGTACATCATGAACGAAACGAGATCGCCTTTGCCCTTTTTCAGCGCCTCGTCGATGAGCCAAACGGACTCGAGGTACGGGACATTGACGTCGGACGTGCCGTGAAGCACCAGCAACGGACGCTCGAGGCGATCGAGGTGCGAAATCGGTGAAGCGTTCGCGTAAACCTGCGGATTTTGCTTCGGTGTTCCGATACGGCTCGCCGTCCAATCGCCGTGGTACGGATCGGAGTAATACATCACGTAGTCGACGACACCTGCCACGTCCACGCCGGCTCGAAACAACTTCGGCTGATCCGTCATCGCGATGAGCGTAAAGAATCCGCCATAGCTCAAGCCCCAGACACCGATCCGGTCGCTATCCACGTAAGGGAGCGTCTTCAGATAATTCGCCGACATCCACGCGTCTTTGGCGTCTTTACCGCCGACATCCATGAATACGCCATTGCGCCAATCACGTCCGTAGCCGATGCTGCCGCGATAGTCGGGGGCGAAAACGACATAACCCTGCTGCAGCAGATACTGGTGAAAGCTGTAGTAGACGGCGTAGTTCCGCTGCACGTGCCAGCCGTCGTAGTTCTGATTCACGCCGTCGCCATGAATCCAGATGATCGCCGGATGTCTTTTTGTGCGGTCCAGATTCTTCGGCACAAAGAGCCATCCCGGCACCGGCTTCCCATCCGCTCCCGGAAAATGGACAAACTGAGGCTCAACGAATTGCGATTTGTCGATACCGGCCGGCATCGAGTCGGAAAGACGAACCGGCTTCGAGTTTGCCTTCGCCTCGATCGCGAAGAAGTCTGCGCTGTCGCGCGTGTCCGTGTGCTGGTAGACAAAATATTTGTCATCGGCGGACCAGTGCGGTTCGATATTGGTGCCGTTCCCCACAGTGACGTAGATGACGGTCGCGTGCGAGGGATCGCCGCCGATATTGATGATGCCGACGTGGCGATCGCCCGGCCGGTCTGGCTCGTTCGCGTCGAAAGCGATGCGCGTACTGTCGTGCGACCAGGCTGGGCGCCAAGCTTCAAAGTGCCCTTTCGTCAGCTGCACGGCATCGCCTCCAGACACGGGCACGACGTACAAATGATCCCAGCCGTCTCGATCGCTCAGAAATGCTATCCATTTGCCGTCAGGCGAAGGCCACGGCTGTGCGCCTGCTTCTCCCCAATCCGGTATGCTCCAGAATTCTTTTTCGGTGATCTCACAGATCGAACGCGGCGCTCCGCCGCCGACTTCAGCAACGAAAATTCTGTACGTCTTGAAGTCGCTCGATTGGCCGTCGAAAACAAGATGCGTTGCGTCGACCCAGGCCAAACCGCCATATTCTCCAGCCGTGCCAACAGGTACGGGCTTTCGATCGGCAATCCGAACAGCGTAGATCTGCCCCGGAACGTACTCTGAAACCCGATAGATAATTTTCGCGCCTGAGTATGTTGGTGCCTCGTCGTGGTGAATTACTTTCGCGCCGGCTGTGTAAGCAAGTGATGCACCATCAGGCGACCAATGGATTCCCTGGATACTGACGTCGTCGCTGGCAACTTGAATTTCGCTTCCATCGGTAAGGGAACGCACGAGCAGTTCGCTGTGCCGCGGTGATTCGTCATGGCCCGCTGCGCCGGAACGCACAAACGCCACGCGCGTACTGTCCGGCGATGGGGCAATGTCAGTCTCCCGAGCCGGAGTTATCCACGCCGCCTTGGGCGCCCCACCGCCGACGCTAACTTGCCATAAATCGCCGTCGTGCGGAAAGTAGAGCGTCTGGCCGTCGCGACTCCAGAATGCGCCCTCGATTTGGCCCTCGGGGAACGAGGTCAGTGGGGCGGGCTGGCCCCGACCACTGCTGTCGGCGAGGTAAAGATTGCTGACGCCAGCAAGATCCCAGACAAACGCGACATGCCTTCCGTCGGGTGACCAGATGGGATTCGACGGATGTTTAATACCAATTAGTTGTTCGATGGTGAGCTGGTGCGCACTGTTGTTTTGCTGGACCGTGACGTTCCCCGCCCACGCCATGGTGGCAACTGCCACCGTAGCTCGAAGCAAATCGCTGAATCTGAACATAGCGCCCCCAAGAGTAGAAGAAAAGGCAGTGCGACCCTTGCGTGTAACCGGCGGGTGGAATATATCATCCACCCGCCGAGCCCTGAAGAAAGCCTCGATCTCCTGGGAAGCCGATCTGGCTAGAAGTTAACCCTAATACCGAGCCTGGCCAGGAACGGATTGACCGTGTTGCTCGGCCTCAGGTAAGTCCCGCCGAAGACCGTGTTCTGAGAAACAACGGTCTGGGCATTGGTAAGGTTGAACAGATCCATCAATGGTTGAATGCGGAGTCGGTCACCTACTGCGAATTCGCGTGCGACTCGCAAGTTCAGCAGATTGACGCTCGGATAGCGGAGGATCCCCGCCGGCTGGAGGATGACCGTCACGGAATTCTGGTTTAGCCCAGTGGCATTGGGTCCACCAAAGACTTCCGTGGGAAGGACCGGGAACCCTGTGTAGTGCTGGAAATTGATGCTGGTGCTGAATTTCCAGGGCAAATCATAGCTGCTGTCAACCTTGAAGACGTATGTCGCGTCCATGTTGAGGTAATTGTTTTGTCGGTTGATGTCAAAGTTCGGGTTGTTGAAATCGTCGGATAGCGCATCGTCCGAGAAGCCAAGGTACGTGGTTCCCTTTTGGCGCTGCACCGTGAACCCAGCCAGCAATTGCCAGCGTTTGGACATCCGCTTGACAGCGGTGAACTCCAAGCCGTGATAAGCGTTGTCATCCAGCTTTGGGATATTGGTCATCAAGATGTTGGACTGTCCGACGTCGGCTGGGTTCAGATTAAAGAGTGTCATGGGCTTACCGGTGACGCCGTTGATGATGGGTTGAGGTGCACCGTTAGCGTCGAGGAGCGTTGTGATCGGCGTGTAGTCCGAGGTAGGCGCAGCGCGGTTCTTGAGCCCGATGAGATTCTTTTTAGTGCGGTAGTAGTACCCCGCGCTAACGCGCAAATCTCGCCAAAGCTGTTTCTCGTAGCCGGCGCTGATCTCGTCTGAGTAAGGACGGCTCATGTTGGGATCGATGTGAGTAGAGGAGCCTCCGAACGCAAATGTCTGGTTCGCCGGGTTGAGCCACTCACTCGTCTGCGGGATGCCATCGCCGTCCGTGTCATTCCATGTAAAAATTTTGCCAGCGAATCCAACCGGGTTCACTGCCTCAAGGAGTTGAGTACCTTGCATTTTGTAGAATCGGCCGTAGCTGAAGCGCACAACAGAAGTGCCCTTGCCGGTGACGTCGATCGCCAGACCGATGCGCGGGGAGACGTTATTCCAATCCACGAGGTTCCCCGACGCCGGGAACTTTGTCGTCGGCGGAAACAGTTGCGGGAATGTGAGATTCGGGCTGGTCGACTGAGCCGGGTAATAGCTGATGAAGCGGTCGTAGCGCAAGCCGATGTTTAGGGTAAGACGTTGTTTGATGGTCCAAGCGTCCTGAAAATAGGCGCTGGTATCATGGAAGTAGTCTTTTTCGGTGAACGGCGTGTCAAAGGCAACGACATCTAGCGGTGTGCCGTTGCTGTACTGCGCGTTAATCCCTTGGTTGATGCTGTAAATATATGGATTGTAGTTGTTGCCCCATTCAAACCCAAATTTGAAGTTGTGGGTTCCGGCAAGAGAGTCTTTGTACCAGGAGGCGCCGGCGGCGAGTTTCAAAACCCAAGACGGGTTGACGAAAGCGAACGGCGCCGCGCCGGTCTCGGTCGAGAGGCTCACATCCTGACGCGTGAATGCCGTGGTCGCGACGCCGGGCTGATAGCCCAGAGGGAAGACCAGTTTGTTGTAGCCAATCCGAAAGTCAAACAACAAATTGTTGGTGAGTTGACTCGTCCAGAGGCCCTGCAGAATGTAGGCCGGCTCGATTTGCACCCAACTCGCCTCCTGACTGACGAACTGGTAACCGGTGTCGCGGCGGAAGAAGCGGTTCTGGCTGTTGTAGAGCCAAATGAGGCTCAACTTATTTTTCGGGTTGAACTGCCAGTCGCTCCGGAGCGCCGTGTTCGTCTGGTGATTCACGTCCACGGTTGGCGTGCCGTTTTGGGTGGGCACGGCAAGAACTTGTTCACGCAGGTCATACCGGCGATAGGACCCAAAGAGCCACCAGCGATCCTTAATGATCGGTCCGCCTATGCCGATGGAGGTGTCCCGATCATGCGTGATGGGGGAAGCCGCTGCAATAGGCTTGCCCTGAAAGATTGGCGCGGTGACGCCAGCTTCGAATGCCGAGCTCGCGAAATAGGCCGCCGCCTGCCCGTGCAACTGGTTCGACCCCGACTTCGTCACCATGTTCATGTATATCCCGCCGATGGAAACCGACGCGGGCCCGTTGTCGGCAACAACCTGAAATTCGTCGAACGAGTCGTGGTCCGTGTAAAACTGCGTATATCCGCCATTCGCCCCCGGCCAATTCAAGTCGAGCCCATTGAAGCTGAAAACCTGCTCGCCAGGGGTGCTGCCGTGCACCTGCATGGTGGACTGCTGGTAACTTTGATTTCCGCCGACGTCGACGGTGCTGATGGTGGCGCCGGGCATCTGCGCGACCGTGGACCAGGGATCGCGGCCACTCGGGATCTCCTGCAGGAGGTTTTGGTCGAACGTGGTGGAGGCTTCCACGGTCTTGACGTCCACGACGGGTTCGCCCTCCACCGTGACTGTCTGCTGCACTTGCCCGACTTGGAGCTTGGAGTTCGCGGTCGCGGTGAAGCCGGCAGTGATCACTATGCCGGTCTCCGCAAACGTTTGAAACCCGCTCGCAGTGACCGTCAGTTCATAGGTGCCGGGCGGCAGCAAGTCAAATAGATAGCTTCCGTCTGGCTGAGTGTTTGTGGTGCGAGGAGCCATGAGAGCAGTGCTTTTGACGGTGACGATAGCATTTGGCACAACTGCCTCTGAAGAATCAGTTATGACACCCGTAATCTTGCCGGTCGTTGATACCTGGGCCCGCGATTCGGCAAGAAAACAATGCATCAGCACGAAAGAAAAGCAGAACCAAAACAACCGCAATCGCCGTGCCGGCGAGATATGTGAGTGGGTCATGGACACCTCCCGGAGCCGAGAAATGTTGCGTCTGTGCGCTTTTGTCCCTCCACCCCAATGGACTGAACAGAAGTGTGCGCCTTAATGAAGGGTATTCTACTCGTTCAACCTATTGTGTCAATTGGAACAATGCAGAGAGGAACGCAAAGTGGCTTTCCATCGACGGTCAGGGAAGACCTCTGAAGCCCACGCGAGCTAGCGATCATTCGACGTGCTGTCAGCATCTCGGAAACTGAGGACGTGGGAAGCTTGGCGATTGCCATCGAAAAATCCCCATTTCACCGCCGACTCTCGGGCCGTCGATTGGCTCAGGCTCGGAATGTCAGAATCGAAGGTCGACGCGACTCCAAATGGGCGTCGCTCAATTGTGCGTATAACGGGCTACCCGTGGAAGTGGCCGTCCTCGGCACTTCGATTCGAGCCACCACGCGATAGCTCCCGGATGGTCGCCCACTCGGTAGTTATCCTCGGACCCGATTTGCCCGGCGGTAAGTTGCCAACTCCTGATAAGTTCTATAAAAGGGGAAGTCAAGAAAAACATTTCACCTGCGGCCGGAAATTTTCTTGCTCTCCAGCCCATGTAATTAAGCAGGAGTTGTTCTAGCTTTCCGCTCCCATGAGCTCGGCTCGCTACGCACGGTCGCGTCGCGTGGCGGTTTTGGTTTCCTCTCCCAGCGGTTTTCATCGCCTATTCGCGACGAGGCCAGTACGTTCTGAAACCAACAAGCAGTTCGGTGGTCAGGTGCCAACCATGGTTCTATTTGGGACTCGTGGCCCACAGCTTTTTCGGGTGGTGCGAGGGGGACTAGGGTCGCGTGGGAGACTGAGTGCCCGAGGCACGCAGCGCCTAACTTATCAGCTGAGACTCGCCCTCGATCCCGAGTGTCTCAAGAACCCGACTAGCCACCGCCAGGAAGTATCCACGGAGATGGAACGGATTGCCAGAGACACTCAAGCTGTTTGTGGTTCAGATATTTGGCGTCGAAGCGCACTCCTTTCTTCCATACGGTCAACGTAATCGCGGCGATCTTGCGCGCCAGAGTCAGCCGTGCCATCTCCGGCTTGATCCCCTTGGCGACCAGCGCAGCGTAAAACTCCTGAAACGGTCCGGGCTTGGCCGCGGCGACGGTCGCGGCACTCTTGAACAGATTCTTCAGATCGTGATTGTGATTGCGATTCAGCCCGCGGATCGAGGTCGGCTTCTTCGAGCGTTGCAACGCGCCCTCAACATAACGGTGCTCGGCACTGCCGTGCCTTTCGATCCCAAACCCGCTGTAAGTCCAGAGCTGCCG
>WNFD01025721.1_pt1 | contig 10689 bp, 8 predicted proteins | sample 5400491 | NCBI WGS metagenome assembly WNFD01 (sample SAMN13153343, study PRJNA577476) | soil metagenome | isolation source: 120 cm saprolite under Douglas fir tree site 2 hole 2 replicate 2 | place: USA:California | collected 2015-04-18 | reverse complement strand
GGAGTACGAGCGCCAGGTGCTCGGATTCTTTCGGAAGGCTCTCGGTGTCAGCTGACGAGGAATATGGCCACACGCCGATCACGTCCTCTTGGTCCACGCGAGCTTGCAGAAAGCGTTCGGCAAGGATCCCGAGCAGCGATATGACGCGAAGCTTACCGACTACGTGCTGAACTGGCTCAAGAAGCACTGAGCCGCCGCACGGGCGTGCTCAGCCTTCCGCCTTTACGAAAATGTCGGTTGGATCGTCCGGGCGTCCCGACCTTCCCACCGCGAAGATGGGGAGGAATCCGTCGCGGTAGGGCGCCAGCCCTTCGTAGTCTCCCAGGAAGTACATGTTGCCGATCAGCGCGCTACGAAGGTTAAACGGCCCCGCGAGCGCAGTCTCTTGCCAAGTGCTGCCGCCATCGATCGAGGTGATTAGCCAATAACTGGTCATTAGCGAATTCGGATCGAGAGGGTCGTCGCTGCGCAGATCATAGTAGGTGATGCCCAGCTTTCCGCCCTGCGCAACGGCAATCGATGGAGTAAAGGCATGCGCGCGGGGAGCTTGATTGACTTGTGTCGGCGCGGACCAGGTTAGTCCCCCATCGCTAGAGACGGAAAGCGCGATTCCCTCGCGCGTACCATTGCTGAAGCGGGCGTCTTGCCAGGTGACGTACAGCTTTCCGGCGGCTGGATCGGCGGCGATCGACGGGACCACCTGGCCCGAACGAACTCGACGCCGGCTTTTCGGATCGAAAACGCCGATCGAATTTGATTTCTCGACGATGAAGGGCCCGGACCAAGTCACACCCCTGTCCGTCGATCGCAGGACGGCGATATGCATGTCCGGAGCATCGGCACTCCCATTCGTAATCAGCAGAAAGAGGTTCACGAGCGTCCCGTTCAGCACCACGACTTGATTCGAGATCGTTTGGGCGTCGACACCCGGATCGTAGATTGCGCGCGCGGCCTCCCATACCCCTGCGGACATGCGGGAAAACCAGGTGGGTCCTCTCGCCAACGCCCGGTTCGGATTCGTTTGCTCGGTGAGCCGATCCCACACCGCGTATACAAGGTGCGCGTCGTCGGGGTCGGCGGTGATCGTCTCCTTGTCGAGCACGAAGTCGGCTTGGTCGTCCCGGGCCAGGGCAGTCGGCTCACTCCAATTGAGCCCGCCGTCGATCGAACGACTGACCAAGATCGCTTTGAACGGCGCCTGCCCAGAGGCATTGAACGAGACGCTGATCTGATAGGCGGTACCGTCACGGGAGATAGTCACCCAAGGATCACTTGCCCGCTCGTAATCACCGCCATTGGAAACGCTGCCGCCGGCGCAGCGGCTTAAATGCGCGAAACTTCGAGTCCAAGTCCTGCCGCCATCCCAGGAAACTCCGGTGATCAGCCCGTTCGAGCCAGTGGTGGACCAACGATCCTGTTGCCATACGCCAATCAGGTGCGCGGGGTTAATCGGATCGACTGCAAGAAACGGCTCGACCTTGGAATTGGGATAGTTGGTGCCGGGTTGCGGCGCGCCGTTGCACATTGGGGCAAAAGTTGACGGCCCGGATAGGAGCGAAAGCCCAGTAAACGACTCAACGCTCCCGTCCGGTCCGCTGCCTGAACCGCATCCGGCGATTGGAAACGCTGCGCTACACATCCCGACGCAAGCTGCAAAACGAAGACGGTTCACGGTCGCGCAAGTCATCAGATGTTGAGCCCGAGCATGATATCCTACTTCGGCGGTAGGCGCTTACGCACGCACTGCGGAACGTGATTTACCGATTGCTCCAGATCTCCTGGATCTCCTCGGGGACAATGCAGCCGCGCAGGCAGAACTCACTCGCGTGAATCGTTCTTGACGTCTTTCGGACCCTTTGCTGTCCTCCGCCGGGCGCCGCAATTTCTGCGTGAATCGTTCTTGACGTCTTTCGGACCCTTTGCTGTCCTCCGCCGGGCGCCGCAATTTCTGCGGACGCTTCGCCTTCCGTAGGAGTCCGATTGATAGCGTCCGCCGGTGGGGGGGCCGGCGGACGCGGTGACTCTCGTTGACCTTCAAGTCCGCGGGCGCGAAATCCGTGAGGCCGCCTCGGCGATCCTTTCTTGCCCCGCCGACGAGAACCAGCTGTCGAGCCATTGCTCCGCCTCGGCGGCGCTGCGCTCCTCCATCCGGCGCAATGCCGGGCGCCGCAACGCGAGCTTCACGTGAGACACCGCCTCGGCGGTGCCCCGGGCCAAGACCCGAGCGCGCTCTAGCCCGCGCGCAAGGACCTCCGCGCTGGGCACTACGTCGTCGACCAGTCCCAATTGTTTGGCTTCCATGGGCGCGAAAAGCGAACCTTCGATCGCCACCGGAACCAGGGAGGAGGGCGGGAGCTGAAAACGCAAAGCCTCAATCGCCGAGGGTGGCAATCCAATTCCAAGCCGCGCCTCGTTCAGGCCGATTTTAGTCGCTCCGTCGGCGATCAGCCGAACGTCGCATTGTAAAGCCAGCACGCACCCGCCCGCGATGGCGTGACCGTTGATCGCCGCCACCACCGGCAATGGACAGGCGAAGACGCGGCGCATCGCGGCCTCGAAGAGGGTGATAAACGCGCGTAGCTCCGCGCGCTTCAGCGGCAGCAGCGACGGAAGAGCGAGCCCAGCGCTGAAATAGGTATCGTAGCCGATCAGCACCGCGGCGCGCGCACCGCCGGTCTCCAGCTCGTCAAAAAGAGCCACCAACTTCTGAAGAAACGCCGAATCGATCGCATTTGCCTTGCCGGCGCTCAAGCGGACGATCGCCAATTCCTCTTCCTTCAGAATATTCATAGTCCGCTCCTTTCGAGCCCCCAGGGACCGCAACAATCGGTCACCTACCGAGTGGGTGCAACCTGAGATTTGGGTTACCCACAATCCGGTCTCGCGCGACTGCTACACTTCGGCTAAAACAGCGCCCGCTCGCCACGGGGAGACATGGCTCAACTGGTGGTAAAGGACGTCTTGCTGCAGTTCGGCGGCGTCACCGCCCTCGATCGGGTCAGCTTCCAAGTCGAGCGTGGCAACATTCACGCGATCATCGGTCCAAACGGTGCTGGTAAAACCAGCATGCTCAACTGCATCAGCGGGGTGAATCGGCCCCAGCGAGGCTCGGTCACCTTCGAGGGCATCGAGCTGAAGCGGCTCTCCCCCCATCTGCGTACCCGGTTGGGTTTGGCTCGCACGTTTCAAAACATCGCGCTGTTCAAGGGAATGACGGTGTTGGACAACCTATTGATCGGCCGTCACTGTCATCAAAAAAGCGGCATTTTGAGGGGCGGCTTTTATTACGGCTGGGGACAGCGCGAGGAGATCGCTCAACGGAGGATTGTCGAAGAAATCATCGACTTTCTGGAGATTCAGAGCATCCGGAAGAAGGTGGTCGGAACGCTGGCCTACGGCCTGCAAAAGAGAGTGGAGCTGGGGCGGGCTTTGGCCTTGGAGCCGAAGCTGCTCCTTCTCGACGAGCCGATGGCGGGGATGAACGCCGAGGAGAAGGAGGACATGGCGCGGTTCATCCTCGATATCAATCAAGACCGCGGTGTGACGATTCTGATGATTGAGCACGACATGGGCGTGGTGATGGATGTATCCCACCACATTTGCGTGCTCAATTTCGGAAAGCTAATTGCGGATGGCCTACCTGAGGAGGTCCAACAGAACTCGGTCGTTCAAATGGCCTACCTTGGGCAGGACCCGTCGCGGGTAGATTTCGCCCGACCGTGAGCCCCATGGAATTCCCTGAGGGTCAGAATACTTTTCCCAAGCTGTTGGTCCGAAACGCGGAACAGCTGGGCGACAAAGTCGCACTTCGGGAAAAGGAATTTGGGATTTGGCAATCCTTCACCTGGACGCAATACCGCGACCGGGTGCGCGAGTTTGCCCTCGGGCTGGTTGCGCTGGGAATGCAACGAGGCGACAAGGTCGCGATCATCGGCGACAACCGCCCGGAGTGGGTGTTCGCGGAGCTGTCCGCTCAGGCAAACGGAGGGGCGGCGGTGGGCCTGTATCAGGACTCGAATCTCACTGAAGTGGCCTATGTGATCGATCATTGCGACGCGACATTTGTGGTGGCCGAGGACCAGGAGCAGGTGGACAAGGTGCTCGGGATGATCGGCAAATTGCCGAAGATAAAGCGCGTCATCTACAGCGATCCGCGCGGGCTGAAGAGTTATCGGCATCCGGCGTTGCTCAGTTTCGATCAGGTGTCAGCGCAGGGTCGCGCATTCGCCGAGGCCAATCCCCACCACTGGGTGGAGAGCGTGCGACGCGGGCGGGCCGAGGATCTGGCGCTGATTGCGTACACCTCGGGAACGACTGGATTTCCGAAGGGGGCGATGCTCTCGTTTCAAAACCTGTTGACGATGGCGTTGAGTCTCAATCAGGTCGACCGGAAGCTGGAGAAAGACGAATTTGTTTCGTTTCTTCCCCTCGCCTGGATCGGCGAACAGATGATGTCCGTTGCCACCGCGCTGGCGATTGGATTTACCGTCAATTTTCCGGAAGAGCCGGAAACCGCAATGGAGAACATCCGGGAAATCGGTCCGCATGTGATGTTCGCGCCACCGCGGATTTGGGAAAACCTCGCCTCGTCGGTGCAGGTCAAAGTAATGGACGCGTCCCCACTCAAGCGCCTGCTGTACCGCGCCTTGATGCCGGTGGGCCACAAAGTCGCCGATCTGAATTTCAAACAGAAACAGGTTCCGCTGCCTTGGCGATTGGCATACGAGCTGGCGAAGCTCGGGTTGTTTCGGGCGCTGAAAGATCGATTGGGTTTGAGTCGAGTGCGCACCGGCTCCACCGGGGGCGCGGCGCTGGGGCCGGACGTGTTCCGCTTCTTCCACGGGATCGGCGTGCCACTCAAACAAATCTACGGGCAAACGGAAATCAGCGGCATTTCCTGTATTCATCGGGATCGCGACATTCGGTTCCATACGGTCGGCTTGCCGATTCCCGGCACCGAGGTGAAAATTTCGGAAACCGGAGAAATCCTGTCGCGCAGCCCCTCGGTTTTCGCTGGCTATTACAAGAATGAGCAAGCGACGATCGAGACGGTCCGTGGCGGATGGCTGCACTCGGGCGATGCGGGCTACTTCTCCGAGGAAGGCCATCCCGCAGTTCATCGAGAATCGCCTGAAATTCTCGCCCTACATCAAGGAGGCGGTGGTGGTTGGAAAGGACCGCCCCTTCTTGACCGCGCTGATCTGCATCGACATGGGGATTGTCGGCAAATGGGCGGAGAAGAGAAAAATTTCTTACACCACGTACACCGATCTTTCCTCGAAGCCCGAGGTGTACGAGCTCTTGGCCAAAGAAGTTGATGGGGTCAACGAGACCTTGCCCGCAGCCGCCCGGATTCGCAAATTCGTGCTCCTGTACAAGGAGCTGGACGCCGACGACGAGGAGCTTACCCGCACTCGGAAGGTCCGGCGCCGGTTCGTGGAGGAGCGTTACGCCAGCATCATTTTGGCGCTCTATGGAGATCAGCCGGAAGTTGCGATCGACACCACGATCAAATTCCAGGACGGCAGAACGACCCGAATCAACGCAACCTTGCAGGTTCGCTCCCTGAACGTCGAGGCCCGTTAGTGGATTTTTTCCTCCAGCTGGTGATCAACGGTGTGGTGGTTGGCAGCATTTACGCCTTGGTCGCGCTCGGGTTCGTGATCATCTACAAGTCGAGTGGGATCATCAATTTCGCCCAAGGCGAGTTTCTGGTACTCGGTGCGTACGTTTGCCTGACGATTCTCTCGATCGGCCGCGTTCCCTTGGTGCCGGCGTTTTTCCTCACCTTGGTGTTCTCGGCGGCCCTCGGCGTTTTGCTCGAACGGCTGATCCTCCGCCCCTTGATCGGTGAGCCGGTGATTTCGGTGATCATGGTGACGCTCGGGCTCTCCAGCATCCTTCGAGCCGTGGTGCAGGGAATCTGGGGCACGGACACCCGGCCCTTTCCTCCGGTCTTTCCCTCCACTCCGGTGATGCTTGGACCGGTGCCGGTGTCTCAGGGCTACATCTGGAGCATTGGGTCAGTGGCGCTGCTGCTGGTTCTTTTTTCCGCGTTTTTCAGATACTCGCGAGAGGGCATCGCGATGCGGGCGACGGCGTTCTCCCAGCAGGTCGCTCTCTCGATGGGAATCTCGGTAAAGCGGATCTTCGCCCTCTCCTGGAGCATCGCTGCAATTGTGTCGGCGATCGGCGGAATCCTGCTCGGAGGTATCCGCGGTGGAGTCGACGGCTCGCTCGCATTTTTGGGCTTGAAGGTGGTTCCGGTGACAATCCTCGGCGGGCTGGACAGCATCCAGGGCGCGATCGTCGGCGGAGTGATCATCGGGGTCCTCGAGAATCTCTCCGGCGGCTATCTCGATCCGCTGGTGGGAGGAGGGGTCAAGGAAGTTGCGCCGTTCGTCGCGCTCGTTTTGATTCTGATGGTCCGACCCTACGGGTTGTTCGGCAAAGTTCACATCGAGCGTGTCTAACGGAGCGGGCGATGCGCTGCGGAGAGTTTCGAACCACCTACGCCGCGGACATGGCGATCTTCGAGACCCCCCTCGCCCGATGGTGGGTGGGCGCTTTCCTGGTTTTGGTTTTCCTCTTTCCCCTGGTGGCCTCCAATTACTGGCTGGACGTGATTAACCGAATCGGAATCGCGGTGGTCGGAGCCGTGGGTTTGAACATCCTGACGGGTTTTACCGGTCAGATTTCCCTGGGCAATGCCGCTTTCCTCGCCGTCGGGGCGTACAGCACCAGCGCGGTCGCGGCCAGATGGGACCTGCCCTGGCCGATCACGGTTCCACTTGCGGGGTTGATCACGGCACTGGTTGGGATGGTATTCGGCACTCCCTCGCTTCGCCTCAAGGGGCTGTACTTGGCAATGGCCACGCTCGCCGCGCATTTCATCGTCGGCTTCGTGGTGGTGCACTGGGACTCGGTGACCGGAGGCGTCAACGGGGTCAGCGTTCCCCCGGCGCGGATTCTTGCGCTGGTGTTCGACTCGGACAAAAGCCTGTTCTACATGATTGGCAGCGTCGCGGTGGTATTGGTGCTGTTCGCGAAAAACCTGTTTCGAACCAAAGTGGGCAAGGCATTCATCGCCATCCGGGACCAAGACGTCTCGGCCGAAGTCATGGGGGTCAATGTTTTCAAGCACAAGCTCTTGTCTTTCGGTGTGAGCTCATTTTACGTCGGCGTTGCCGGGTCGCTCTTGGCCTACCAGGCCCGAATCATCAGCCCGGAGAACTTTCCCTTGGCGGTGGGAATCGATTATCTGGGGATGATTATCATCGGGGGCCTGGGGAGCATCCTGGGGTCGATCCTGGGGGCGATCTTCATCACCTTGCTTCCTGAGCTGCTTCGCCTGGTCACCGGGGCGCTGACTGGCATTCTCCCCGGTACGGTTCAGCTTTTCGCCTCGATGAGAATGGGCGTTTTTGGGCTGGCGATCGTTCTCTTTCTGATCTTCGAGCCCGATGGACTGGCGGCCCGCTGGCACACGATCAAGAACTACTGGAAGCTCTACCCCTTCTCGTACTAGACAAAACGCCGTCCGGGGCAAATTCAAAAAATGGAGGTCCGCAATGGAATCTCTTCAAACCCGCCGGTTCGCATTCCGCGGCGTGGTGGCGATCGGCCTGGTGCTTTCCTTGGAAGCCTTCGGGCAGGGAGAAGTCAAAGTAGGCGGCATTTTCGATCTCACCGGCATCACCTCGGACGTGGGTAAGCCATTCGCCCAGGGGGTGCGCGATGCGGTGCAATCGGTGAACGACGGGGGAGGGATCAACGGGAAGCGAATCAAGCTGGTGGAAGTCGATTACGGATACAAAATTCCCGAGGCAGTTGCCGCCTACAAGCGGCTCACCGGCGACGAAAAAGTGATCATGATCAATGGGTGGGGGACTGGTGACACCGAAGCGCTCAAGGACTTCGTCAACCGAGATAAGATTCCGTACCTGTCGGCCTCCTTTTCCGGGCATCTCACCGATGCCTCCAAGACGCCCTACAATTTCTTCGTCGCCCCCAGCTATTCGGATCAGCTGCGAGCGTGGCTCAGCTGGGTGAAGGAGGACTGGAAGGACAAGAGCCGTGCCCCCAAAGTAGCCTTCTTCTACGGCGACAACGCATATGGCAAAGCGCCGATCGAGGCCGGCCGCCGTTTCTGCAAGGAGAACGGAATTGACCTGGTGGACGAGGAAATCGTTCCGGGCGCCTTCCAAGACGCCACCAGCCAGCTGTTGAACATGAAAAAGAAAGAGGCCGAATACGCTTACATCAACGTCACTACCACTGGCGTCTCGACGATCTTGAAAGATGCCAAGAAACTTGGATTGAACACCAAATTTGGCTCGAACCCTTATGGCTTCAGCGAAGCCCTGCCGGCCGTGGCGAAGGAAGCGGCTGAAGGAGTCACCGGAGTGATGCCGCACGTGCCATTCGGCGAGAACGTTCCTGGAATGAAGCGGCTGAATGATTTTCATCTCAAACACCACCCAAACGATACGCACGATGCGTTGTACGTTCGCGGTTGGTCGTACGTCCTGGTCTGGTCGGAAGCCTTGAAGCGCGCCGACAAGGACAAGGCGTTGACTGGCGAAGGCGTGAAGAAGGCGCTCGAAGGTCTTCGCGATTTCGATCTCGGAGGGCTAACTTCCAAGGTTACCTACACCCCGACTGATCACCGCCCTGCCACCAAGACTCCGATCTACATGGTCAAGAGCGGAAAGCTGGTGAAAGTGGCGGAGTACGACATGCCTCGAAAACCAGAGTGGCTGGGCCTCTAGCCCAGTGAGCGGTGCTCAGCGTCAATAACATCGAGGTCATCTACGACGACGTAATCCTGGTGTTGAAGGGCTTGTCGCTCTCGGTAGCGCAGGGTCAGATTGTCGCTCTTCTCGGATCAAACGGCGCCGGGAAGAGCACCACCCTCAAGGCGATTTCTGGATTGCTCAAGAGCGAGAACGGCGAAGTCACCGACGGTGACATTCAGTTCATGGGTGAGCGGATCGACGGACTGGAACCCGAGAAGGTGGTCCGATCCGGAATCTTCCAGGTGATGGAAGGCCGTCGGGTATTCGAAGATCTCACGGTCGACGAAAACATCCTGATGGGCGCTTACGCTCGCCGCGATCCGAAGGGGGTGAAGCGCGATCACGCTCTGTGCTTTGATTACTTTCCCAGGTTGAAAGAGCGGCGTAAGCAATTGGCCGGATATCTTTCCGGAGGCGAACAGCAGATGCTGGCGATCAGCCGCGCGCTGATCGCTCGACCCAAGCTGATGCTGCTGGACGAGCCGTCACTCGGGTTGGCCCCGATTCTGGTCCAGGATATTTTTCGGATCGTTCAGAAGATCAACCAGGAAGAGAAAACGACAATGCTGTTGGTCGAGCAAAACGCGAACCTGGCGCTGTCGATCGCGAGCTTCGCCTACATCATGGAAAACGGCCGGATCGTCCTGGACGGAGATCCGGTCAAGCTCAAAACCAATGAGGATGTGAAGGAATTTTATCTCGGGGGTGGAGAGGGGGCCCGAAAGAGGTACAAGGATCTGAAGTTCTACAAGCGCCGCAAGCGATGGTTGTCGTAGCGGGGCAGGGTGCACGATGGCGACTTTGCGTTCGGGCGGTGTGCTGAATCCTGAATTGGAGATGCAGAGCCCATCAGAGCGACAACGTTACCTCGGCGAGAGACTTCGAGACACGGTGGCTCGCGCTTACGCCAACGCTCCGCGGGTGCGCAAGACGATGGACGAGTTGGGATTGAAATCCAGCGACATCGCCGGGCCCGAGGATCTGAAGAAGTTGCCAATCACCTACAAGGACAGTCTGGCTTCGCTGCAGGCTGCCGATCCGCCCTTCGGCGGACTTTTGTCTGGGCCGGTCTCGAAGCTGCGTCGGATTTTCATGTCGCCGGGACCCAACTACGTTCCGCAGCCGCAGCAGGATGATTTCTGGCGTTTTCGAATGGCGTTTGCCGCGGCGGGATTGCAGCCGGGCGATATCGTCCACAACTCGCTCTCGTACCATTTATCGCCGGGCGGCTTCATGCTGGACGCGGGGTTGCGCAGCCTGGGTTGTGTGGCCATTCCCGGAGGCACCGGCCCAACCGAGCTTCAGGTCCGCGTCGCGTTCGACATGGGAGTGACCGGCTACGTCGGAACCCCAAGCTTTCTCTACACACTGCTCACCAAAGCGCGCGAGCTTGGCACGCCGCTGAAGATCAAGGCCGCCTTTGTCACTGCGGAGATGTTGCCCGAGTCGCTTCGAGCCGAGCTCGAAAACGACTTTGGGATTCGAGTGTTGCAGGGATACGCGACGGCGGACCTCGGGGTGCTGGCCTACGAATGCCTGGAAAAGAAGGGGCTGCACCTTCAACCGGAGGCGATCGTGGAAATTTTGGACCTCGAGACTGGCCAACCGGCGGCACCCGGCCAACCAGGCCTGGTGGTCGGCACCACATTCGACAAGACGTATCCGCTTTTGCGCTTTGCGCCGGGCGACATCAGCGCCCTGGCTCCCGAGGCTACCTGCCCCTGTGGGCGAACCGCTCGGAAGCTGACGGGCCTGTTGGGGCGCGTAGGGGACGCGGTGAAGGTGAAGGGCATGTTCATCCGGGGATCGCAGATGGACGAGGTGTTCAAGAAGTTTTCCCAAGTGACCCGATTCCAAGCGGTGATCACGCGGGATCAGCACCACGATCACC
>WNFD01009103.1_pt1 | contig 10689 bp, 11 predicted proteins | sample 5400491 | NCBI WGS metagenome assembly WNFD01 (sample SAMN13153343, study PRJNA577476) | soil metagenome | isolation source: 120 cm saprolite under Douglas fir tree site 2 hole 2 replicate 2 | place: USA:California | collected 2015-04-18 | reverse complement strand
GGTTCTCGACTGTCCTCAACTGGGGGTTGAGACACTCTTACAAGTATGCCGGAATGACCGCGAAATGGCAAGCATGTTTAGAAGGGCCCGTATGTCCTTTTGCCAACTGGCACACAACTCATTCCTGGGCCGCAGATCCATCCTGGGCCACAGTTCCCTTGTTTGGAACCCAAAGTCCATAGCGAAAGTTTTCTAATATAGGAGACTGAGCAAGGACGTAGTGATCGAATATGTAACTGCACAGAGGTTGATGAATGCTCTCGGGATGCGAAACGCGAGCGGTGTAGGGGAAAAAGAAGAGAAAACTTATTTCATGGCGTTCCGCGTGGGGATCTACCTCGCAGGTATCGGTAAAGTGCTCCTGCAACAGGAGAGCCCTTTCCGGATGTGCAGCAAGTTCGTTGATTTTTCTGCGAACCGCGGCGGGGGTATTGGCGTTTTCCAGGCCTTCGTAATAGCCATAGTCGACCCGATTCGACAAGTAGGAGCCGACGCCATTCGGCTTATAGCCAAAAGGCGCCTGGAAGACGGCGCCGGAGCGAGCGGCATCTGCTCCTGGGTAAATTGCGGCGAAGTCGATCGTTTGCGGAGCGACCAGGAGTTGTATCTTCTGCAACCTGGCAAGCTGTTTCGTCTTAGCCGCGGATGCCGGCATGTGCAGGACGGCAAAGTTGGCGGTCTTTGCAATTAGACCTTTCGAATGGCCCGGCAGCGAGTCTTCCGCAAGCGTTCGAATGGCAACCCCACCCATTGCAGGGGCGAACTGCCAGATTGCACTCATTGCAGGGATAACGATCATGAATGCGAGAAAGAAATTGCGATAAAACTTCCACAGTCTGGGGGACGACGAGGAGTAAAAAGAGGCTGCGAGGAAAAGCCCCATCCCGTTGAAAAGAATATGTCCCGGATCGCATCTGCCAAGCGCGGCCGCCAACAGCGGTATCGAAACCAGGATGAGAGCGATTGAGTTGTCGTTGCGCGTTGGTTGTGCCCAGCGTTCAACGATGGCGCATGCACAGAGAAACACCACGCCAAAAAAGAGAAGCACTGCGCTGGAGAAGGGAATGGGAAAGCTGTCCGCCCCGCCCCCAGAAGCAAGCAAAGTGTCAAAGATATGAAGTTTGAATGCAAAGACAAAGACGACGACAAGGCCAGCCAGCATGGCGAAATAAAGATAGGGCCGCATCGCTATCGGGCTGATGGCCGACCTGCGAGGAAAGAGCAAAAGCACGCACGCAAACGCATACGCTATAGCCATCTCCGGAGAGAGGAGCAACAGACAGGCAGTGAAGCACAGTGCGAGGGCGGCCGCTCGGACCTGCGCACCCAGTCCCCCGCTGCGGCTGCTCGCTCTGTAGACGATGAGGATGAACAGGAAAGGGCACACATAACGCAGCATGGTGTAGTGGGTTCCCATCTCGATGATGGAAGACAGTGTCCCTGCATAAAGAAGAAGAAAGATCGACGTCTTATGTTCACTTGGATAGTCCACCAGGTTGACAGTAGCAAAGAGCAGACCGATACCAGCAACGGAAGCCAGAGTCCAAAAAAGGTTGTACCCTTGGGGGACGCTGAGATGCAGTAAATGGGTCAGCCAGAGCGGTCCGTAGAGGAAGAAGGCTCCAAAGGGCCATTCAAAATCGACATACGGGACCTTTCCCTGAGAGAGGAGCCATACCCGATCGATCTCATAGGAAGACTCCAACATGCCGCCAAAGCGTCCAGCAAAGAGGATCATGGCAATACAGCCTGTGAGCGTTATCCCCATGCACACCCATAATGTCCGGAAGGAAATATTCTTCGTCGCTGCTGCCGAGCGCAGATTGAGGCTGCATCCTCTGGTCCAGATCGCACCCACAATGGAGAACAACAGGAGCAAGGCCACGCCGATCCGGTTGTTGTAACCGAAGACATAGGAATCAGAAGCAGATGGCCGTGGCGAAAAGAAGTACGGCACATACAGAATGGCGGCCAGCGATGCGGTGGCGTACAGCGTAATTGCGAGCCTGCCAGGCATAGCCCTGCTAGGAGTATTCATCGAACCAACTTTCTAGTTTGAAGGAAACAGACCACCCGGCATCAGTTTGTAATCGGTTGACCGATTGTCTTTGTTCTCACCACGCCGAACCCATCGGCAAAGTTGGGGAGAACAAGCGGCCAATCAGCGGCACATTGAAACAAAGCAGCGCCACAATCACGAGGACGGTCACAACCGTCTCTATCATGAGGACCGGTTCGCGATAAAGTTTTTCGGGGTTCTGCGCCGCGCTGTCGTGATTAAAGGCCAGATTGAAGTAAGTCGACATCATGAGCGCGATGAAGGGAAAAGCAAGAATGAGCTCGATCCGGTAACGCATGATGAACGCTCCCAGGAAGAGCATGCAGGTTGAGGCGTAGAACAACGCGGAACCGAGCAGCGAACGCTCCGTGTATCGCTGAAACGATCTCCGGTATGCGCCAGCCTGGAGAGGATCCTTTATCTCCCGGTATTCGCTGAAGCGCTTCAGCGCCATGAAGTAACACCCCATCATCCAGTAGCAGACGATCAGAGAAATCGGCGGCACGAGTTCGCTGGTAACCATGTACCAGCCGAGGACCATTCGCAAGGGATTGTTGATCGACTCTGTCAGGACATCAAGATAGACGACGTCTTTGGTGCGAAAGGGCTTAATGTTGTAGAGGCAACCCATAATCCAGAGTGCTGCCGCTGCGAAAGTGAAGGGACGCGAGATCGTCCATGAGAGGGCGAGGCCGGCGATCATCATCACAATCCACTGAACATAAGCGATTGGGATACTCACCAGCCCTTGAGCTACAGGCCTGGATTTCTTTTTCGGATGAAGCCTGTCGAAGGGGGCATCCAGCACCTCGTTCACAACATAGTTGCTACATGCAATCAACGTCACCGCAATAAAACCGACGACGATGTTTTTCGCCAACCCTGTCGTAAATGGAACTTTGAGAATACTGAGTGGGATCAGAATACCCGGAACCACGAAGATGTTTTTGATGGAATGGTCCAGGCGGGTGATCGCGAGGTGTGCTCGCAGCCGAACAGAAAGTTGAAGAGGCGCAAGCGAGGTTTGGGCAGTACGATTCGTCATGGAGCCGAGTGTTACTCTACTTTTCTTTCTACCGGGAATTGATCTGTACGATCGTATCTTTTTAGTGTATCGACATTGAAGCGAGATCAACATCGCGAGCTAAATTATTTATATCGTTATACGATTAATCCCAGAGGGTCTCCCTCAAAAAGCCACGCTGCTGGTATTGGCGGAGCTTCGCCATCAGCTACGGCTCCTTCTTCACTTCAGTGAAGCGGCGGCGAAGTTCAATCTTCAGCCGTAGCAAGACCAGGTCCTGCTGCAAATTGCGGGGCGGCCTGACAGAATCGCGCGACAGTAGGCTACGCTCCAGGACGTGCTTCGCGGGCGCAGCAAAGCGGTTGTGCGGGAGAGAGAACGGCTGCGTCTCTTCAATCGTTCGAATGGCGCCGGTGGCGGAGAACATAACTGACCGGTCCGGCGGTTCGTTCAGTTAAAATGGGGCAACATCTCCACCGGCCGAAATTCACAGCAGAAAAAGCAAATCAGCGCTTGACGCGAGAAATGGATGAGCCTATGCTCAGTCTCGAAAGGCGAACAAATGGCGAAAACATCCAGCGCGTCGCTCTTCCCCATTCTTACTCAACCTCTGACAGGCATTGCGCGAATGGCGGCCGCGGCAGAACACGCCGACGATGGCCACCTGATCGAGTTCAGAGCGCTGGAAGTGCGCAGCATTCTGAATAAGTCCGTGTCGAAGCGGCAGCTTTCGCTGGCTCACAGCATCAACCCCTACCGGGGGTGCGAGTTCGGGTGCAAGTACTGCTATGCAAGGTATACCCATGAGTTCATGGCACCGAAGACTGCTGCTAACGAGGGAGAACCGGCAGATGGTTCGGCTTCGACTGCCCTGAACTTTCGCGACCCGGCGTCGTTTGAACGGCTGATCTTTTTGAAGCAGAATGCGGCCTGGCTGCTGGAGCAGGAGTTGAAGAAGATCGATCCGAGGCTGGGGATTGCGCTGGGGACGGCGACCGATCCATACCAGCCGGTCGAGCGGAGGGCTCGGATTACCCGCAGCCTGCTGGAGGTGTTTGCTCGGAAGGCCGGGTACCGGCTGGGGATTGTGACCAAGTCGCGGTTGATCGAGCGCGACGTTGATCTGCTGGTAGAGATTGCGCGGCACAATACGCTGGTCGTGCACGTGACGATCACGACGCCCGATGCAAAGCTGGCCCGGCTGCTCGAGCCGCGCGCACCGCGTCCGGACCTTCGCTTTCAAGCCGTAAAGCGTCTGCGGGAGGCGGGGATCGTTGCAGGGGTCTTCGGTTCACCGCTGCTGCCGGGAATAACCGATAACCAGGAGGCGCTGGACGGCCTGGCCCGAGGCGCCTCCGCAGTGGGGGCAAGCTTTTTTGCGGCGCATCCACTGTTTCTCAAGCCGTGCTCACGTCCTACTTATCTGAGCTTCGTTCGTGAGCACTTCCCTTCTCTCCAGGCCGACTACGCCAAACGTTTTGCCACCGCGGACTTTGCCGGGAAGGCGTATCGCGAAAAGCTGGAAAAGATGGTCGATGCGGCGTGCCGGCGCCATGGTCTGCGACAGCGCTGGAGCGAGGCTCTGCTGACGCGGAACGAAAGCGGTGGACGGATGCCGCCGCAGAGAGTCGGCGCTCCGATGCAGCAGAGGCTCTTTGCTTAGAGGTTGAGAGGTGTGAAGGATGCGAATTGCGTGGAGGATTCGGAGAGCGTGGCCAGTGGTACGTAGTCGCAGGCGGCGGCGTAGCGCTCCCACAGCTTCATTACTGCGGGGTTGGAATGGGCGCGCTCCACGCCGCCCGCTTCCCACTCGAAGACCTCCACAACCGTGCCGTCCTTGGCCTGGCATGCGGTGACGGGGTGGCTGGACGCGAGGCCCTCGGCGCGCAGAAGTGGGACGTGCTCGCGAGTAAGCTGGAGCAGTTCGGTATCCTTGCCGGGCTTGGGCTTATACGCAACGATAACGATGGTTTTACCCGATTGAGTTGTCTGCATTGTCACCTTCCTTTTCGGAGTGGACGCTGGATCAGCCTACAGTTGAAATCTTTGCCGCGAAATTTCCGTCGATTACCTCAAACTGGCCGGTGCGGGTGTAGGTGTGTGTGCCAAGGTTGCCCTTCACCCAATCGGGGTCGAGTCTTGCGATGGGACGCTCATCATACTCCGCCTCGCTAAGAGTAATCACTTCAGAGAAGACAATCGCGTAGCCGTAGGCTTTGGCGCAGTCCTGTGATGGCCTGATCAGGCGTCCCTGATCGCGAAAGAGCGCGCCGGCAGGACGTGCTCGCCGAACGTCGGATACGACTGGATTTGCCGGGTGCGGTGTCCACGGCCCCTTAAGCGCATCGGCGAAGTAGATGCCGAGCTCGTCGCAGTTGGAGTACCGTCCGTTCGATATGCCGACGAACATCCAGTATCTGCCGTCGCTCTGGTGGATGGTCGCGTCGACCGCGTAGATGTTGTCGAGAAGAACGGATTCGAGGGTCCACTCGTTGGGGAAGTTGGTTGCGCGATAAAGTTCGACGGTTCGATTGCCCTTGGTTTCAGGGATCATGTAGATCTGGCCGTTCTCCTCAAAGAGGAACGGATACGAGAGGTGATAGGGGCGGCGCAGGACCTCGACGATTGGGCCATGGGTGCCGTCGGGGTTGAGTTCGCAGCGGGAGATCAGGGCGCGGCCTTCGCTGTAGCGTAGATCCTCGAAGAACAGATAGGTCTTGCCGTCTTTCTCGAAGAGAAATGGATCGGCGTAGAAACGGTCGTTCGGCGGAAGCATGAGCTTGTAGCCGGAGGGATCTTCAAAGCTGTGTGCCGGGGTTCGCCGGCGAATGGCGAGGAACCATTGCGGCTGCGATCCGTGAAGGCGAGACGACACCCGCGCGACCAAAGATCGATAGAAGAGGCCGGCCAGGAATTTGGCCATCTGCAGAGCGTCTGGCGTGCGGTAGATGCCTCGGGTGTATGGTTCCTGCTCGCGGTAGGTTGGCAGTGACTTGATGTACTCCATGCCGCGGTCGTTGAGATCGCGCAGACGGCGCAGGGCGTATTCGGCCGTCTTCCAATAGATGGGGTTGCGACTGCGATAGAGCGAGGACTTGTCCGTGGAGGAGTGGCCGCGATAGATGACGTGGCCGCCGTCGAGCGAGTCGGTGAGTATTTGAAGTATCGTTCCGGAGACAGGATTCTGCTCGTAGATCTCCCAGAAGAGCGGCGGCCCCCCGCGATACTCGAGGTTGTCATCGTGGTGGAACGACCACACGCCATAGCGAGCAGCAGCTAAAATGCCGCCGCGGATGATGCGAAAACCGAAGCGGAAGAGGACGTCGAGATTGTGGCCGCGAATCGATTCGAGCTCGTCTTCGGGAATTCGGTCCGTGAAGCCTTTACGAAGTGGATGTACGGTAATCGAGGGAACATCACGCAGCAGTGGCGAGAGGTCGGTGGCCGCCCTGGAGTCGGGTTCTACCTTGTTCCGTTTGTAGTCCCACTGCTCGTATCGGTGATACAAGGTTAACTTCCAGTGATTGCGGAGGCGCTTTCTGAGTGAGGGTGTCTCTTGAATAGGAGGAGTGTTCAGAACCACAAGTTCGATGCGAGCGAATCCGGACGCCTGGATCTCTTCTATTGTTCTGGCTACCCATGCGGTGGAAACGTATGAGTCCAGCATGATCCCGATACGGAGCATAGTTCTCCCGGTAAATGATTGATTGGCCTCAACCTATCATAGGGCCGGAGACATCCATTCAAGGACACAGAAAGAGCCGCCGGCGAGGTGCCTGCGGCTCTTCGTGATTTTCTGTTGAGTGCGAGTAGAGAGCTAGGCGACGACTTCGATGCCCATGGAACGGGCGGTGCCGCGGATGGTCTTCGCTGCTGCTTCCACGGTGGTCGCGTTCATGTCCGGCATCTTCTGGGTGGCGATGGCGATGATCTGCTTCTCGGTGACCTTGCCCTTCTTCTCCTTGTTCGGAGTGCCGGAGCCCTTCTCGATGCCGGCGGCCTTCAGGAGCAGCACCGGAGCCGGAGGCGTCTTGGTGATGAAGCTGAAGGTGCGATCGGCGTAGACGCTGATGACGACGGGGATGGTGAGTCCAGCCAGGTCGGGAGCTTTGGTGCGCTCGTTGAATTGCTTGCAGAACTCCATGATGTTGACCTGGGCCTGGCCGAGCGCGGGGCCGACCGGAGGTGCAGGGGTGGCCTTGCCGGCCATGATCTGAAGCTTGACATATCCAGTGATCTTCTTCGGTGCCATTCGCGGTAAATCCTCTTTATTCTTCCAGCGGCGGGCTTGACCTGATGTGCCTGCTGCTTAATATTTGTTTCTAAACTTTCGTCTCTTGTTGCGGAGCGTTACTCGGTGACCTTGTCCACCTTCGAGAATTCAATCTCGACCGGAGTGGAGCGGCCGAAGATGCTGACCATGACCTTCAGGGTCTGCTTGTCTTCGTTGATGTCGTCGACGGCGCCAGTAAAGTTAGCGAACGGACCTTCGTTGATGCGGACCTGCTCGCCCTTCTCGAACTTGACCTTCATCGAAGGCTTGTCCTTGGCTGCGTCGGAGCGGAAGAGGATGGAGCTGACCTCCTGCTCGGAGAGAGCGACCGGATTGTCGCCGGTGCCAAGGAAGCCGGTGACGCGCGGCGTGTTCTTGATGACGTGCCAGAGGTCGTTGTCGAGGTCCATCTCGACGAGAACGTAGCCGGGCAGGAAGACACGGTCGATGGTGTACTTCTTGCCGTTGCGGAGCTCAGTGACCGGCTCGGTCGGAATCATGATGCGGCCGATCTTGTTCTGCAGGCCGAAGGCCGTGATGCGGCTCTCGAGGGACTCACGCACCTTGCGCTCGAAGCCGGAGTAAGCGTGGATGATGTACCACTTGAAATTTTCGTTAACCGGCGGGGCAAGCTGCTCCGTGGGCTCTCCCTGAGGGTTCTGCTCTTCCGGATTCTGCTCTTCTGCCGCCATGGCTGTGCCTTTTTCGCGCATCGTCTGCTTCTTTCTACTGGCCTGTCTAGTGGTGGGTCAGTTGGTGCAACAGAGCTTCGATCGCCCGGCCGATAATGTTGTCCACGAGCCAGAAGTACGCGGCGAAGATGAAGACGGTAACGAGGACCACGGTCGTCGTCGATTGCACTTCGGCGCGCGACGGGGTGATCACCTTGCGCATCTCGCTGCGCACGTCCTTGAGGAACTCGACGAGACGAGCTGGCTGCGTCTTCAGCTGCTGCAATCCAGTGCTGGGTTGTTCGGTTACTGCTATTGTCTTGGCCATAGTACTGCCTCAATCTTTGTGTTGCTTCGTGATATCTGTTCCCGGACTGAAGAGGGACCCGGGCAAACTGGCGGGGGAGCTCGGATTCGAACCGAGAAGTTCGGTTTTGGAGACCGACAGTTTAACCGTTGAGCTTACTCCCCCAGTGATGCGGAATGAGGTGGGAAACGCCTCACTCCTGATCCGGCTGGAGACTACTTCGTTTCCTTGTGGTCCGTGTGCTTGCGGCAGGTATTGCAGAACTTCGAGAACTCGAGGCGGCCAGTGGTCGTCTTCTTGTTCTTCGTTGTTGAGTAGTTCCTGTTCTTGCACTCCGGGCATTGCAATGTAATAATTTCGCGCATATTTCTATCCTAACTGAATTTTCGGGATTCATCCCTTGTCGTTCAAACTTTCGCCTTATTTACGTGCTGCTCTCTCCGCCATCCGCTCCCGCGCGTCCGCCACATAATAGTTTGTTTCCAGCTCGGCGAGTACTGGATGCAGGAGAAACTCCTCTTGGTAAGTCCTTTTCTTCTTCAGAAGAAAGAAGATTCCCCAAGCGCTGTTGGGCAACAGCTTTGCCAGCGGTTTGGCTGCAACCGGCGGCAATGGATAAAAATTCGAGCCTTTGAAATCCTGCAGCTCATACCCGTCTGGAAAAATCATCTGCAGCATTCGCATTATATCGTGTTTCGTATAGCCGCGGACATGGGCAGAGTGGTTCTGAAGGGGCGTCGGCTGCTTGCCAAAAAGTAGCAGTAACCGGTTGTGAAACGAAGCCAGATTCGGTACGCCAATGATCATATAGCCCCCGACATGAAGCACTCTGGTGACCTGATGAAGTATCCAGAATATTTCTTTCACGTGCTCCAGCACCTGATTGCTCATGACGACGTCAATTGACTCGTCCGCAAAAGGCAGGGGGTCCCGTTCCAGATTTAATGAGATGACTTCATGACGCTGTTGCAAGATTTCGACATTAGGCGGATAGGTTTCAACCGCGAAACGCCTGGCCGCCGGACAAACACTGGCAGCTATATCCAGATCGGTTCCACTTCCCGCTCCAAGATCAACTATGTTCCCAAATGGAGCGGCCTTTCTAAGAAAGGCCGCTATGTTGTGACGCCCGTAGTTAAGTCGACGGTCAATCAAAAGGTTCTTCTCTCAAAGGTTCTGCTCTGCATTGTCCCTCTTGCGAGGCGTCCGCCTTCGCGGATGGCAAAGCGCAGGCCCTTCTCCATGGCCACCGGGGTGTGCAGCGTGATCTCCAACTGGATGTTGTCGCCGGGCATGCACATCTCCGTGCCCGCAGGAAGCTTCGCCGAACCCGTCACGTCGGTCGTGCGGAAGTAGAACTGGGGACGGTAGCCGTTGAAGAACGGCGTGTGGCGGCCGCCTTCTTCCTTCGAGAGCACGTAGACCTCGCCCTTGAAGTCGGTGTGCGGCGTGATCGAACCGGTCTTGGCCAGCACCATGCCGCGCTCCACATCTTCCTTCGCGATACCGCGCAGCAGAAGACCGGCGTTGTCGCCTGCCAGGCCCTCATCCAACTGCTTCTTGAACATCTCGACGCCCGTGACCACCGTCTTGCGGGTCTCGCGGAAGCCGACGATCTCGGACTCTTCGCCAACCTTCACCTTGCCGCGCTCAATACGGCCCGTCACCACAGTGCCGCGGCCCGAGATCGAGAAGATGTCTTCGATCGGCATCAGGAACGGCTGGTCGATCGCGCGCTCCGGCTGCGGAACGTACTTGTCGACCGCTTCCATCAGCTCGTCGATCTTGGCCTCCCACTGGGCTTCGCCGTTCAGCGCGCCCAGGGCAGAGCCGCGGATGATCGGGGTGTCGTCACCGGGGTAGTCGTACTTCGACAGCAGCTCGCGGACCTCCATCTCGACCAGCTCGATCAGCTCTTCGTCCTCAACCGCATCGCACTTGTTCAGGAACACCACGATGTACGGCACGCCAACCTGACGGGCGAGCAGAACGTGCTCCTTGGTCTGGGGCATCGGGCCGTCGGTTGCGGCAACGACGAGAATCGCGCCGTCCATCTGCGCGGCTCCGGTGATCATGTTCTTGATGTAGTCGGCGTGGCCGGGGCAGTCGACGTGCGCATAGTGCCGGTTCTTGGTCTCGTACTCGACGTGCGAGGTCGCGATCGTGATGCCGCGCTCACGCTCTTCCGGCGCGTTGTCGATCGTGTCGAACGAACGGAAGGTGTTCTTCGGGTTGTGCTTGGACAGCACCTTCGTGATCGCTGCGGTCAGCGTCGTCTTGCCGTGGTCAATATGCCCAATCGTCCCGATGTTTACGTGCGGCTTTGACCGGTCAAACTTTTCCTTGCCCATGACT
>WNFD01044509.1_pt1 | contig 10690 bp, 10 predicted proteins | sample 5400491 | NCBI WGS metagenome assembly WNFD01 (sample SAMN13153343, study PRJNA577476) | soil metagenome | isolation source: 120 cm saprolite under Douglas fir tree site 2 hole 2 replicate 2 | place: USA:California | collected 2015-04-18 | reverse complement strand
AACATTAGAATCTTGTGTCATTACGGTGCTTGACAAATAATTGTAATTGGTTCCCTTGGGCCCCTGTGGGTCTGCCCTCTGGATATGACATCCAAGGCAATCGCCATTATAGCCTTCCGCCGACCACAGACTACCAAACTCAAGTGCCCCCTTCATGATAGCAAGGCGTGTTGTTTCTTGCCGAACACATGAGTTCCGGGGCCAGCTGTGCCGAATGCCGTTGGTGCCTCGCCTCGCCTCGCTGGCCCGTGCTTTCCTTTCCCGATTTTGCCAGCAAAAATGGTTATTTGACCCTGATCACATCCTGCATAGTAAAATACAGTCATATCTCGAATACAGTCTAAAGTTACACGAGTTTTCGTGGATGGACATTATCAAGAGAAACTCCCGAGTACGTATCATGCAGCCTTAAAATACATAAACGTGGTCATATCATGTTCCGTTCGCGTCATTTGTACCGTAAAAGTTTGCGTCATCCCAAATAGAAAAGTCAAATCGCATAAATCATAGTGTGAGAAAGTCTAAACGAAGAATGCCAGATCCCAACAACAATAATCAAGAAGAGCACCTTATGATTAGTTTGTTTTTCGAAAGCCGAAAGAGACAGTGAGACCCGGAAAGGTAGGACACTCTGTCTGACCTCTCAGGGCTCAGGTAAACCGGTGTATGCCGGTTGATGTCGCAGGGTGGAATTAGAGGCAGTGAACTGGCCGCCGTGGTTCAAGTTCATCGGGGGCATCGTCAAAGGAGATGAACGCCGTGTCGGGTACGTACTTGGGTCTGCGGGGTTCTGAGAAACGTAATTATCTGATCAGCCGGGTTCTCGTATGCGCGCATGTGGCTAGGTGGGGGAAAAAATTCTCACGTAGATTCTCAGCGGGTAAGGCACTATTACCTGCCCCATGTTGCCTTGGCCACCGTTGGGCGCAGCGGATGGCGTAGAGCGAGCACGCCGGCGGCGGATGGTGAACCATAATACGATGCCGGCAATCAACGCTGCCCCAAAGATGCCACCAAGGACGCCCCCTGCGATGGCGCCAGTATTCGTGCTACCCTTGAAAGAACTCGATGCCGAAGGGGAAGACGTCTTCTGGGGCGTAAGGGTGGTTTGACCGTTGGTCGAGGTCGGGACAATATTGGAAGCGCTGCCTGTGACCTCCGGCGAATCTGCGACAGATCCAAGGATACATAAAAGTTGGGACTCGTTAGCAAAGCTACGCACCGCCAGCAAGCTGTGCTGCGACTACACTCCAGGTATTATTGGCCTGAAGGGACAATGAGATGGGATCGACTAAGAAAAGGCAGAAATGAGCATACAGTCGGGTCGAGATATGCCCAGCGTGGTATTCGCGTCCCTGCTGGGATGGGTCCGGAGACGCTGAGATATGACGTTGAGCTCAGAAGCTGGGGTGATGATATGTAACCTACGTTCCGGGAGGTGAAACCGCGGTGCAATTGAAGATCCACTCAGAGTAGCTGATTACAAATTGATATATCTCAGCATTGAGGCGCAAGGCTAACAAAAGGAATAGACGCACGGAATCCACGTTTCTCCCTGGCACAGATCACAAGCACTCATGAGGTTGTATGCGACCGTATTGCACATGCATAAACCGCCCTCGTCTGGACCGTTCGGACCTAAGTATGATTGCTGTGGAAGCAGAGCAGGGACCGTAAATGCTGCACAGGATGATAAACTCGCATGCAAATCTCGAGAGTCAGCAGAACATTGTGCTGACCATTATTGCTACACGGGGCGGCAAGGTAAGCTGAAACTAGACATGGTCCCTGTTCGAGCGTGTTGAGCATCTGAGGGCGTTATGTTATGGGGAACGGACGGTCATTTTCACGAAATTGGCTAATCTGTGAAGGGGAAACTCACCCACGCCCAAGTAGACGCTGAGCAGTTCGGCGCGTAGACATGTGTACAAGCTGAGCCTGGGATGAGAAGCAGGACAGAGAAAACGAAAAGGAGCGAGTGGGCCATTACGTGGGGACCAATGGCCTATCGTAGGAGACAGACTCTCGAACCCGTGTGGTCGACGGGCGCCGTGATGGGGTGTTATTATCTCATAGCTACCTCCAAAGCGCCCGGGGGGCCGACCGTGACAAAGCCACCAAAATGGAAACATTTCATGTCACGGCCATCGATCATCATCGCATCATTAATTGCATCGTCGGCCATCATCATGCCATCCAGGGTTGACCGGTTGACCGCACCTTTTAGAGATCGACTGGCATCAACAGGTAGATAGATTAAGCAAGAAATTGAAGGCTTACCATCACGCCATGCGGGTCGAGAGCAATATTAATCGAAAGGTACGGATGAAAGGCCGCCACTGGCACTGACCCGCCAGACGATAGGCGCTGCGCGATGGTTGAAAAAGTGTTCGTGTCGAGCAAGTCAGTGCATCAGGCAGGATTCATGATGCATGATGGACGGAAGCAGATCTACCAAAGATACCAAAGAGGAAGAGCCAAGACGGCTGATCCAAAGAAACCCACTCCAAGTAACCGCATTTCGAAGTCCGGAAGGTGGCCTGGCCTGTCAAACGGGGCTTCTCCAGGAACTCTCCCAGAGGCAGGATCGCGACTGCCAGTGAATGTCCTCTCCACTCTTCCTATGCCAAATATCTCACACTCACTCACTTCACAACCCTGGCTCCTTCTAGTATCGTGTCTCTGCATTTGTCGTCGGTAAGCCCCTTTAGTGGGCACTTCACTCACTCAACCTCAACCTCATCGCTTCCGACGACGAGAATGACATAAGACGCATAGGACGGTGGAATTATGTCAAAGGGGACTATGTCCTTGTCGTTTTCCAGATGTTGAGGGCGCGGCAAAAGCCTAGCTGCGCGGACGAGGTGTGGGCCTCACTACAATGCCCTATACGATTTTAATAGTCGCACACCCCACTGTCCTCCGGCTCCAAATGTATAACGCAAATCTGATTACCCCCTCTGTAACCTGTAAATTCTCTAGTACACGAGAGTCCGCACCTTGACGCAAGTCTAAAGCGATATATAAAATGGAACCTACTATAATATAAAGTTGAGCGTTTGAAGAACACAAACCGGCGCGCCGACTGAACACGATGAATTACGGGCCTCTCCCCCCTGCTCAAACAGTGGCACAACGGCAGCGGTGCCGACGGGAACATTTATATCGCGACAGCCATCACCAACAGTTGACCGCGCGCGATCAACGTGATTTGTTTGACTCGCCGAACAACCACCGCCAAGACGAGATTTCGCAGGAGGTGTCTCTAACTCCGCGTCAACTGGGTCAACGTCGGCGACTCCTCAACAATTGTGCCAACGGCGCCGCACAGAACGCCAACGCTTACGTAGTGATCAACACGTTCATGGACAACCCCTTCGTTCGTTCATCCCGCACGATCCGTATCCTCGGCCTCAACGCACACCAATCACCTCCCACGACCCGCCAGTCTCCGTCCGGTCGAGTTCCATACGACTCCCCAGCATTCACACCCCCATCTTCCTCACCCCCTCCTGCTCGACAACCCGCTCCCACCGGTCCTGCCTCTGGATGCCAGCTAGGACGCCGACGCACACCATCACCTCCCTCGACCCGCCGATCTCTGTCTGGTTGTGTTCCATTCGACTCCCCAGCGTTCACACCCCCATCTTCGTCACCCCCTCCCACTTGGCAGCAGTCTTCCACTATGCCTGCCTCCCGATGCCAGCTAGCTCGGCGCCGTCGTTGGGATCAGCCTTCGGACACCACACCGAACACCCCTCAGCCTCAATCGCAAACCACCCCACCTCGTACGTCTGTGCCATTTCCCATTCACTCCCTTTTCTTACCATCTCCCCCGGCCCAGTCCAATCCGTCTCACCAATTGCGCGCCGCCCGTATGACCCACAATCTGATTGGTTGGCGAAAGCTGACATCGCATTCCTTCCTCGCCTTCTTCTTCGTCTCTGTCTCCTCAACAGTTGGTCCAACGTCGCCGCCGGGAACGTGAGCGCTTAGATCTCAATAACGACCAGCGGACATTACTGTCCGATCATCCTCGGCCCCGTCGCACTCCGTCACCTCCTGCGAGCCGACGCTCTCCATCTGGTCGCGTTCCATTCGACTCCACTTCCACCACACCGCCATCTCCATCACCGACTCCCAGTTTGGCCACAATTAAGTTCGTTTACGACACCGTCTAATTTCACTCACCGGTCCATCAATGACTTTTATGACTGCCGTCGTACATCGCAATGGCACACTCCTGGTTGTACTCCACCGTGCGCACCTCCAACAGCCATCCCACAACCCTGACGAATGACATAACAACGTCGACAGGTGCAGCTCCCTTTTCCGATGACCATTAATCGATCTCAGGAGCAATCAGTTGCTCATACTGTGAATTGTAACCCCGAGAACGAAGACAGGCGCCGTGCGAAATAGTAGTCCCCACAGGCCGTGGTTATTGAACGGTGTGGTTATTGCTAAGGTGGCTCATCAAGGAGACGGTGCTGTTAGTGAGGCACATACAGCTGGCATGTATGTATGTATGTAAACAGAACAAACTGCTTGGGTTTCATTGTATCAAGTAGGTTGCTCCTCGACGAAGTTGAAAACACAATTCGCGAACAGTATGCCGCCCACGGGAACAGATGTATACGGCCGATGGACAGACCTAGCTGGTGTGCGATGGGGACGACGATGCGAAGAGGGGTGTGACAGGTCCTTGAAGCGCGCATGGACAGACCTAGCTGCCCCGCGCGCAGCGCGGGATCAGCTAGTTTAATAAAAAAGGACTCGGAACACTTCTTTCTAGACTAGAATCAAGAAAATGGCCGAGTACATATCGTGCCGCCTAAAATAAATAAAACTTGGGCACATCATGCTCGGTTGTAGCGTAAAAGTTGAGACGTCTCTAAATAAAATAGTCAAATCGCAAGCACCATAGGAAGGTTGACTGAAAACTGTGACCCCTTAGATCTCATGTAAACCGTTGTATGCTTGTTGATTAGGTCGCAAGGAGGATTTAGAGTCAATAAACGGGCCGCTGTAGTTCATTGTGGGAATCATCGAGGAGGTTTCCTGTGTCGGGTGCGTACTTGGGCCTGAAAGATCCTGAGGAACATAGTCATCTCATCAGCCGTGTTCTCGTATGCCCGCATGTGGCTAGGTGAAAAAAAAAACTCTCACGTAGAATCTCGGTGTTTCAATGGCGAGTGGATAAGGCACCACTGCCTGCCCCATGTCGCCTTCACCATCGATAGACACAGCAGATTGTGCAGAGCGAGCACGGCGGTGGCGGATGGTGAACCATGACACAATGACGGTGATCAACGCTGCCCCAACAATGCCACCAATGATGCCCCCCGCGATGACGCTAGTATTCGTGCTACCCTCAGGCTTTGAAGACGAATTCGATGCCAGTGAGGACGACGTCGTCTGAGGCATGACTGTGGGTTGACTGTCCGTGGTCGAGGTTGGGGCAATTGGAGGCTGAGTGATACCTGTAACCTCGGGCGAATCTGTGACAGAGCCAAGAATACGTAAAAGTTGGGATTCGATGGCAAAACTACGCACCACCAAAAAGCTGCGCTGCGGTTAGATTCCAGGTATCATTGGGCTGCAGGGGCAATGAGATGTGATTGACTGAGAAGAAAAAGAACAGATATGAGCCTACGGTTGTGTCGAGATATGCCCAGCTTGGTACTCGTATCCCTGCTGGGATGGGTTTAGGGTAGCTGAGGGATAAAGTTGAGCTCAGAAGCTGCCAGTCGGGGAGATGATTTGCAACCTACGTTCCGGCAGCTGCAACTAAGCTACAATTGGTGGTCCATGTAGAGTAGCTGATTACACATTGGTACATTTTGGTGCCCATAGCGTAACACTATCGACGCACGTAATCCACGGCCGTCCCTGGCACGCATCACAAGCACTGATGAGATTGTATGCGACTGTATTGCACAAGCATAAACTGCCATTGTCTTGACCGTTCGGACCGAGGTATGAATTCTGCGGAAGCAGAGCAGGGATTGAAAATGCTGGATATGTGATAATGAGCCAAACTCGCGTGCATATCTTGAGAGTCAGTAGAACACTGTGCTGACCACCGTTGTTACACGCGGCAGCCAGGTAAGCTGCGACTAGACATGGTCCCTGTCCGAGCGAGTTGAGCGACTGAGGGCATTAGTTTTGGAGGAAAGGACGATCATTTTCACGAATTGGCCAATCAGCCAAGAAGGGACTCACCCACGCTAAAGTGGGCGTTGAGCAGTTCGGCGCATTGACTTGTGCATGAGCTGAGCCTACGATGAGGAGCAGGGCCGAGAAATTAAAATGGAGCGAGTCAAACATCTTGCGGGAGGCAATTGTCGCCAATGGGATGGGAGACAGAGCTGTCGACCTCGCCCGGTTGGAAGGCGGAGTGATGAGGTTATAACTATCTCCAAAGTGCCATACTAATAAAAGCCATCGAAACAAAAAAACAACCATCCTCGCATCATGCATCGTCGACGATCATCATGACATTCAGAAGATGGCCACCTTCTAAAATCATACTGTGTCAATAGATAGATCAGTGGTAGGTGAGAAGGAAGGTAAAATTTGAGAGAGGTGGAAAGTGTTCCAGGTCATGTCATGCAAGTCAATGGCATCAGGATCATGATGGATGGAAGCAGATCTCAATCAAACCAAAGAACCGAAGAACCCGGGGCTGCTGCGAGAAACCACCCGTATTAACCGCATTTGGAAATCACCTTCTCCGCGGACGTTTCGGTCGCGTCGCGTCCTTTCCAATACCTCGACTTATCATGGCTGTCCGGATGTCCTCCCCACTCTTGTCTTCCCTCCTTCTATAAAATGACCTATCTAACCTACGCATATAGTCTTCCTACTCGGACGTCTCGGCAGAAACGCTCTGATCCAGCAACTTATAACTCTAACCTTACCAGCCGCACTGAAGAAGTCGGAAGGCCCTTTGTCCGGGTACCGCCGTCGTAAGTTGTTTCTCGTCCACAATAGAGATGTGATGATAACTATCATTTCCGCTAGCAAGGCTAAACTCGTAACTCTCGAGCCGCAATATCTCCAAACAGTTCCTAAATATTTCATCCTATGTCCACTACCCTGATACAGAACGGGGGCATCATATCAAAGGGGACTATATCCTGGTTGGTGTCATTGAGCGCGCAGAAGACGCCGTTCTTGCCCAACACTGCGGACGAGGTGAGGGTCGCTGACACCCTGTATAGTTCTCATTCGTTCCGTTCCACCATCGCTTCTTCCGCCCTTCCCGGAATTACGCCATCCGACTAAGACTGATATGCTTTCGTAACGTTTTCAGAACCTGAACAATGTGTAGTGGTCATCGAAAAATGAGGTACACCTATGTGGATCTTCCCAAACACCATACTTGTTGTTCTTAGGTTATCAAGTTTGTTGAAGCCAGATCGGGTACACAGGAAGTTAAAGTAGTCGATCGCGATATTTTTCAAGTCCTGGATGGTCCATAGATCTGACACTTGTGATTTTAGTTACAAGATCAAAGCAACTGCTGTAATCCGCCAACAACGCAAGTCGCTTGCTGACTATTTCCGCTCTCGTATGCAACTCGAGAATGTAATAACGCAACATCTTGGCTCCCTTGAAATTCTACAAAGCGTGTCGAAGGCGCTGCGAATGACATCCAAGTAACACGAGTCTTCTGCCTGGCGGCCCTAGTCCTGTACTTCCAAGTCAGGGTTTGATCGATTTGATCATCCAAGGGTTCAAGAGAGCGGTCCCGAGCAAGGCCCTTTTACAAGGCGTTTCCCGATTTTCCAACAAAATGTGGTACAATCACCTGGGTTCACCGTTCACCAACAATGGACACGAGCTACAGCAAAAAAAATTCGTTGGACTCGATCACTTCCTGTATATTACATGTAGTCATATTTTGACACAATGTCTAGAATTACACTGGTTTTCGTGTAGGGACAATACAAGTAAGTATCGTACTGCCTAAATAAATAAGGTCATATATCCGCGGATGCGTCAGTAAATATTCGAGAAGAACACGCTAAGATTAGTTGCTTCTCGAAAGATATAGTAAAGGACTCGGAACAAGTGGAAACTTGGGCCGCCTCAGACCCCTCAGACCTCCGGTAAACCACTGTATGACGGTTGGTTAGGTCGTGAGGTTTTAGTAGAGCCAGCCTGGGTGAAGAGGCCACTATAGTTCATCATGGCGATCATCGAGGATGATGCCTGTGTCGGGTATGTACTTGGGTCTGAAGGGTCCTGAGGAACGTAATTGTCTTATCAGCCGTGTATGTCCGCATGTGGCCAGCTGAGAAAGAAAAACTCTCACGTAGAGTCTCAGCATTTCGATGGCTAATGGGTAAGGTATCGCTGCCCGTCCCATGTCGCTTTGGCTATCGATCAACACAGCAGATAGCGCAGAGCGAGTGCGGCGGCGGCGGCGGCGGATGGCGAGACATAACACGACACCTGCGATTAAGGCTGCCCCACCGATAGCACCAACAATGCTCCCCGTGATGATGCCAGTACTACTCGTGCTGCCCTTGGAAGATGCAAGTGGGGACGCCGTCGCCAGATGCGTAACAGTGTATTGACTGTCCGTGGTCGAGGTCGGGGCAACGGGGGCGCTTCCTGTAACCTCGGGCGAATCTGCGACAGAGCCAAGAATACGTAAAAGTTGGGATTCGTTGGCAAAACTACCCACCGCCAGCAAGCTGCGCCGCCGATTCATTCCAGCTATTATCGCGCTATGGGACAATGAGATGGGGTCGACTGAGAAGAAAGAGGACAGATGACTCGGAGCGCACGGTGGGATCGAGATATGCCCAGTTTGGTACTCGTGTCCTTGATGGGATGGGTTCAGGGAAGCTGAGGGACGAATTTGGAGCTCAGAAGCTGGGGGAGATGATGTGCAACCTACGTTCCGCTAGCGGCAACAACGCCGCAATTGGTGATCCATGCACCATAGCTGATCACAAATCGGTACATTTTAGCGCCCATAGCGTAACATTATCGACGCACGCAATCCACGTTCCTCCCTGGCACGCAGCGCAGGCGCTGACGAGATTGTATTCAACGGTGTTGCATTTGCACAAATCGCCATCATCTTGACCGATCGGACCAGTGTATGAATTCTGAGGAAGCAGAGCATGGATTGAAAATGCTGCTTAGGTTGATAAAATCGCACGTATATCTCGAGGGTCAGTAGGGCAATTTTGCTGACCACCATTGTTACACGGCGCGGCCAGGTAAGCTGCAACGAGACACGGTCCCTGTCTGAGCGAGTTGAGCGACTGAGTGTATTAGTTTTGGCGGAAAGGACAGTCATTATCACGAATTGGCCAATCACCCAAGGGGAGACTCACCCACGCCAAACTAGAGACTGAGCAGTTCGGTGCGCTGACTTGTGCATGAGCTAAACCTACGATGAGGAGCAGGACCGAAAAGCCAAGAAGGTGCGAGTCGACCATCGCGTGGGGGCAATGATCGCTAATGGAATGGGAGGCAATAAATATAGTATATATATAAGAGCAGAGCTGTTATATCTATCTCCAAAGAAGAGCCATACTGACAAAGCCACCAAATAGAAACGTTTTATCTCACGATCATGGCATCATGGCATCGTCGACCATCATCATGTCATCCAGAGGATGACCGCACCTTCTAAGTCACCTGGTGCTAACAGATGGTTCAAGAGATATGCCAGTGAGGGCTCAGGACTTTTGTCACCCGGCGCGAGAGTATCCAAGGGTAGTTACCGGTAAGGATACAAGGTCGTCAGACGACGATCGCTGCACCTTGGTTGTTAAGGATGCGAAAAAGTGTTCCCGAGTCGTGCAAGTCAGTTGGCATCAGGATCAGGATGGTGGACGGAAGCCGCCTCTCCCCGGCTTACGCGTATCCGCACTAACCGCATTTGGAACGGACCGTCATACCTTCTCGGTCGTGTTCAGCGCGTCCCGTCCTTCCAAAACCACGGCTATATCGTGACCGTTCGAATGTCCTCTCCACTCTTCTCTTCCTTCCTATCTAACCTATGCATCTAGTCTCTCTACTCGACATACTATGATATCTCGGCAGAAACACTCCAATCCAACAACTTATAACTCTAACCTTGCCTGGTGCCTGGTGATTGAACATGTCGGAAAGCCCTTTGTCCGGGTACCGTGATCGTAAGTTGCTTCTCGTCCACAACAGAGATATGATGCTAACCATCATTCCTGCTAACAAAGACTGAATTCGCAACTCTCGCGCCGCAATACCCCCACAATGGTTCCTCAATATCTCGCATTCAGTTCACCACCCTGGCTGCCTTACCGTGTTGCTGCATCTGTCTTCAGGAAACCCCTTCAGTGGGCACTTCACCAACTCAACGGCCTCAACCTCATCGCTTCCGACGACGAGAGCAATAACGGAAGGTGGAATCATGTCAACGGGGACTTGCGTCCTTGTTGGTGTCATTGAGAGCGCAATGGACTCGCCCGACAGCGCGAATGCAGGGTGAGCCTCGCTAACACCTTGTATAGTTTTGATTCGTTCCGTGCCACCCTCGCTTCCTCCGCTCTTCCCGGAGCCACGTTATCCGACAAAGACTTATACATTCTCGTAAAGTTTATTAGAACCCGAACGTGTAGTGATCATCGAAAAAAGAGGTACACCTTCGTTGCACCTCCGCGTCTCTTCTCAAATATCATAC
>WNFD01010850.1_pt1 | contig 10690 bp, 12 predicted proteins | sample 5400491 | NCBI WGS metagenome assembly WNFD01 (sample SAMN13153343, study PRJNA577476) | soil metagenome | isolation source: 120 cm saprolite under Douglas fir tree site 2 hole 2 replicate 2 | place: USA:California | collected 2015-04-18 | reverse complement strand
TGAACCAGGCAGGATCGGCGTCGGCTGGCCCCGATCTGAATTTGCCGATGAACCCGACGGAGTACTTCACCGATGCCGGTTTGCGCGCGCTGATCCGAGATCCGCGCTCGGTTCGGGTTTGGCCCGAGCAGCGGATGCCTGGCTTTGCCGAAGAGAACCTGAGCGATGAGGAACTCGGGGTGATCTTGGCGTATTTGAGTCACATGGCGAATAGGAAGAGCCGAGCAACGGAGGGCGGAAGCAGCAACCGCTAAGTAAATCGTAAAACTCGATTACGGTTGACCTGCAGGTGCCGCTTGTCTACCGGGGCACTGTCAGTGTCTCGGGAAGTGCCACGACGCTACTGGTATCGAGGCCGGGCCGTTGTTCCGGAGCCACTGAGACGGCTAAAGGTAGCCGGGGGAGCGACCCCCGGCTCCTCGGCCTAACAATGGGCTGGCTACTCGACCGCACATTTGGGGGGCGACCCCGTGCATCAAGGATCGTCCAGGCCCCAGGGTTAGACCAACCCTCAATTGCTACGATAGCTCAACGAGACCGCCAGTAGAAGCGGCTTGGCCGTCATCGAGGAACAGCTCAGAATGGCGACGCAAGCAGGTTGACGTTCCCACGAGGCCGGAAGCCATCCGCCGCTTGGTCGAGCTGGGGCTGAAGGCGAAGGGGAAGTGACTGTCCCGGTGCGTCGCGACGTAGAAATATTGCATGGTCCGTGGCATATTGTCGGGTATGGCTCAGTCGCCGCAACCTTATGAACTTGCAACCCCGCCCTGCACGATTCACGCGGGTCGCTTTCGCTGGGACATCAGAGAGAACGGAATACCTATTCAGTCTTCCATGGAATCGTTCGCCACCGAGCGGGAAGCTCACGCGGACGGTCGCCATGAGCTCGAAAAATTAATCCAAGTCTCGAGGTTGTGACTGGCAAGGCACGGCCTCGGGCTAAAGGCCAGAAATGCGCGACAACGAGAAGAGCACTGATCTCGGTCTGTCTGCCGCTGAGCGAAAGGAGCTCAGAGGTCACCGGAGGCGGCGGCGGGGCCGATGCGCTATCCTGCGCCAGAGCTTCCCGACGACACGCCCATCGAAAACGTCCGATTTTCTACGAGGATTAGGAACGCGGTAACAGCCGTGGGATGGAAAACCGTCGGCGAAATTCGCGAGGCTTCGGATGCCACGCTGTTGGGCCTGCAGGATCTTCGACCGGGCTCGGTCACCTCTCTTCGTGAAACGCTGGGCCTGCCGTCATGCGATGGTGTCAGACCCTTGGGCAAAAAGCCGGCCTGATTGCTGATGTGACGATTCCCACTGGGGAGTTTTGTGCGTTTGCGTGATGCCCGCCATGGCATTTGGAGAGTTCGATGCATATGGCTACGACCTTCGAAGACGGCGGCAAGGTCTACGAAGTTCGCGCGATCCCGACGTTAAACATTTGGAAGGTTCGTATTTTCGTCGACGGCATCCCGGCAAATGGCTTCACTTATTCTGTCGACTCCGAAGTCATTCTGCGCCATGCCCGTTCGTTTCGAAATATGCAAACCGGAAATCGGATGCGACGACAGCGGCGATGAGCGACACGTCGGCGGGCGGCGACTACCGGTCGGATGTCGAATACGTCCAGCGACATTGCGATCCTGGTTGAGAAGTGACGCGGGCTCAGTAGCCGGACGCGCGGCCGTGGTCACGTCATATCGGGTGGACAGGAGGTTGCGTTGAACCTTTTAGCCATCTTGCCCGACTTACTGGCGGGGCAGCTTTGGAGCTTCGCAAATGGCTGCTTTAGCAAGAGTTTTTGCGCGTGCGTTTCCCACGACTGCGCCCGGTTTCGATATCCTTAAAATTCTTAAAGCAGTCGCTTTGTTTTGTGGGGCCTGTCTGTTCGTGGCGCTGCTCGTGGCCACTTATGGCTTGGATTTGAGCGCCGGTTTTTTCTAGTGCGGGTCACCTTTCAAGATCGCCCCACAACCGATCCCTCCCCGCTGCTTAAAGTGCGGCGAGCACCCCAAGTTTGTCAGGAGCATGCTGGACTCGCCGACTGGGTTTCACATGTTTGAATGAATAAAACTTGGATTTCAGAGAAATCGGAGCGATGACGGCGGCGACGGGCGCCATGTCGGCGGGCGATGCTTGGCGCTCCATGAGGTCGTCAAACGCATCAGACATTTTTCGGCCCTTGCATTGCCACTCGTAAAATCACGGGTTGCTTTGCGGGCTCGATAACTGGTCGCGTTGCCGTCGTCGAGCGACTGCGGTTCCGACTGCCATAAATCGGTCACGACTTGTGCACCTTTCAATGCGAATATTTGCTCTCTCGGGAGGCTATCATGCCTGCTGTGAAGCTCCGCGCCACAACAATCCTCAGCGCCTTCGAGGAAGCGCAGACTGAGCTTGTCGGTAAGGCCGTTGTCCTGACCGATGGACTGGCCGGGACCGTGGAGAACGTTTGGCTCAACGAAATGCACGGCCTGCGAATCTCGATCAGGGGCCACTATGGAAAATGGCCGATCTCAACCATCAAATTCGCGGAGGGCTACTGATCACGCGTCCCACGATTGACAGACGCGGTTGTGAGGCAAAAATTACGCAGGTGGTTCCACATCCGGTGTCTGAGCACTCGGGTCCGGCATCGTACCCGCGTCATCAACTTGCGATTTAAGATCAGCAGCTTTCTCAATCAGGACGGCGGCAAGCTGGTTGCCTTGGCGAACTTGAGAACCGTTGCCGCCTGACGCACGAAATAATCCCTGCCTATCATGATGTTCCCCGCGCTCTACTCCCCCAGTGCAAATAACATCACGCGCGAACCGGGAATTCGGTTCCGGCCGGATGTATAAAAGTGAACACGTGGAACTTCACCTGTTCCGGTTGTGTTAGGGACCCGGGACTGCCGGTTCCTGGGTCGCCTCCCGGGCAGACGCCCCTTCCATCCCGGGGGATAGATTTTCAACTGTCACCGCCCCGTCCTCGGCATCCATCGGTGACAGAGACATCAATCGGTTCCCAGTAAGCCGAAAGTCTAATCTTCTCCTCACCAGGACCAACTAACAATTTGGTAACGAACATTGACACGCACGTGAGTTTATTTTCGGTCAGAATCTCTGTCGTTTCCATATTTTGCACTGCACGCAGAGGTAGATAAGCTTGACAGAAACGCTATTGTGTGTACCGAAAACTTAAACACGGGCGTAGTGGTGATGAAGGCCGCCCAGGATGGCGCGTGAACTGATCACACCGGTTCGCTGAACGGGGCGAGAAACCGGCGCATCTTTGTTCAAGGATCGATGCGTTCTGACGCTATTATAATAGTCGGCGTAGGATTTCAGAACCCGACGTAAATGCATCTCGCCCAAGACAATGATGTGGTCCACACACTCACGCCGGATCGATCCGATCAGCCGTTCGGCAAAGCCATTCTGCCAGGGTGAAGCTGATGCCGTCGGCTGGTCCCGGATGCCCATGGCGCGCAATCGGCGTGTGACGATGGCGCCGTAGATCCGATCCCGATCGCGAATAAGGTATCGCGGAGCCTCATCCCATGGAAAGGCCTCCGTTATCTGGTGCGCAATCCACTCCGCGGTCGGATTTGTTGTAACGTTGATCCAGACAAGGTCTCTGCGGTCCAGCCGAATGATGACGAAGGCATACAGCAGGTTGAAGCCGATGGTCGGAACAACGAACAAGTCCATGGCGGCGATATCTGGTGCATGATTGTGCAGGAAGGTTCGCCATCCCTGGCTTGGTGGGCCACGCCGCTTGACCATGTATTTGGCGACACTCGACTGCGCCAATTCAAACCCAAGCTTGAGCAGTTCCCCGTGGATGCGTGGAGCTCCCCAAAGCGGGTTCTCGACGCTCATCCGCCGGATCAGCGCGCGCAGCTCGGTCTTGATCTGTGGCCGCCCTCCCAGAGTGCGCGACTTCCAACGCCAATAACGGCGAAAGCCGGCCTGATGCCAACGCACGAGGGTGTCGGGCCGGATGATTGTGAGGACCTGAAGGATCGACGGGAACCAACGATAAAGCTGAACGAAGAACCAGCGATCATTGTTCGTAAGTTGGGCCCGGCCCCTCACCTTGCGGCGCAAGATGATCAGCTGATGTCGGAGCGCCGCATTCTCCGCCTCAAGCCGGCTCTTCGACTTGAATGGCGAGACCAGGACGGTTAGGACGAAACACAGCAGCCCGATCATTCCACCAGCTTAGGTGATTCCGTCATCTCATCAACGCGGATAAGGTTTCCGGTACACACAGGTCACGATGATTGCTCATCAGAGTTCCGCAAATTGAAAAATGCGCAGTCCGATTTTGAGGCTGCCGTCTCGCAATATGAAAGTGAATGCAATTAGGGGCGCGAGCTGCGGAATGAACTGGATCGGGCGCCGAACAATCCTTGCCATGCTGCTGATCGTGGCCTTGGCGATCCTGTGGAATTTGTTGCCTCAATAATTTTGCCAACGGAGGGCCGGCATGAGGTGTCGCTCGCCATCGGCATCCGCAATGAGAACAGCCCCTTTTGAACAAATCCTCATGCCCGAATGCCGTGGGCGCTCCCTAAGCGGACGCGCCACCACGTAGCAGGTGCCGGTAACCATGCTCCGTCATCCATTTGGCGCGCGATAGGTGGCTCTCGAACGCCCTCCGGGCGCGATCGAATTCATGTTCCGGATCAAGGTGCAGCACTATTCGGGCAACTTCACGCCAGTCAGCACCTTGCACGTCCGCGTCGAGCAGGCGCAGATACGTGATGAGGTGCTCCTCGTCGTACACAGTCAACACGGGATCGGAGGGCGCAGTATCGGAGACGACTGGATCAAGCGGCGGCTTCTGCATGGGCGTTCTCGCAACAGGTTGTTGATCGACCAACTTTGCTTTGGGCTACTGGCATATTGATGACCGCGAAGCCGTCGCACCCCACTCGCATAGGTCATTGCGGGACTTGCGCGCGCAAATGCCAGGTCCGCTTTACCTCGATAAGCCGACATTGTCAGCACGACCGGTTAGGTCCGAAAAGTGCCAACTCCGGACATTTCCATGGAGTCACCGTTGGGGTTTAGGATTGGATGATCAGCGGACCTCGGCGAGGCCGCTCCCGCTGCCGCGATCGAGTCGCCGGCCGTAGCCTTGCGGTGTCCGCGGGTTGGGTCGAACTAGCCCGGCGGTATCGAGGGCCCGAAGGACAGCCCAAAGACCGGGCACATGACGTGCCATCGAGAAAAGAACGGGATATAGTGCTGGTTCCTTTAGACCACGCCGAAATAGTCGGTGGCCGCCATGCAGCCGATTGCGCACTGGCTCAATGCACTTGGCCTCGGGCAATACGCTCAGCGTTTTGCCGACAACGACATTGATGCGAGCATTCTCCGCGATCTGACTGACGAGGACCTCGAAAAAATCGGAGTCTCACTCGGGCATCGCAAGAAAATATTGCGCGCGATTGCAGAGCTCGATGAGGTTGGAATAGCGCCTGAGTCGCCTCACTGGGACGAAGCCGAGAGGCGTCAGCTCACAGTGATGTTCGCTGATCTTGTTGGTTCGACAGCGCTCTCGACCCGGCTCGATCCTGAAGACTTGCGGAAGATCATCGGCGCCTATCAACGCCGTTGCGCCGAGGTCATCGCGAAATCCGGGGGTTTCGTCGCGAGATATCTGGGCGACGGCATACTCGCCTATTTCGGCTATCCCCAGGCACACGAGGAAGATGCCGAGCGAGCGGTGCGCGCTGGCCTGGAATTGATCGAGGCGGTGGCGAAGCTTGATGATGGCGCAGGAACCGCGTTGCGCGTGCGGGTCGGCATTGCCACCGGTCTGGTTGTCGTCGGCGATCTCCGCGGCGAGGGCGCCGCGCAGGAACATGAGGTTGTCGGCGAGACCCCCAACCTGGCGGCGCGGCTTCAGGCGCTGGCCGAGCCGGACACGGTCGTCATCGCCGGCAATACCCGCTGCCTGCTCGGCGACCTCTTCGAGTATCGCGCGCTCGGGAGCGTGACCATCAAAGGCTTCGGCGATCCCGTGCCGGTCTGGCAGGTGACCGGCGCGAGCGCAATCGACAGCCGTTTCGAGGCCTTGCGCGTCACCAGAACGCCGCTGGTTGGCCGCGACGAGGAGATCAATCTGCTGATGCGCCGCTGGCAGCAGGCGAAAGCCAACGAGGGCTGCGTCGTGCTGATCTCGGGAGAGGCCGGCATCGGCAAGTCACGCATCGCACAGACCATTGTGGAACGGCTGAGCGGCGAGCCTTATGCGCGCCTGCGCTATTTTTGCTCGCCCCACCATCAGGACAGCGCACTCTACCCGACCATCAGGCGGCTCGAACGGGCCGCCGGGTTCCGGCGCGAGGACACGGACGAACTTCGGTTGGCCAAGCTGGAGGCAGTGCTGGCCCAGGCGACCAATGATTTCAGCGAGGTCGTCCCCTTGCTGGCGGATCTGCTGTCGATCCCGACAGGCGACCGCTACCCGCAGCTCAATCTCAGCCCACAGAAGCGCAAGGAGAAGACGCTTCGCGCCCAGTTGGCCCAGATCGAGGGACTAGCAGCTCATCAACCTGTGCTGATGGTGTTCGAGGACGTCCATTGGAGCGACCCCACCACACTAGAATCACTGGACCTGCTCATTGATCGGGTGGTTCTCCTGCGTGTCCTGGTGATCATCACGTTCCGGCCGGAGTTCACGCCGCCATGGGTCGGCCGCCCGCACGTCACTCTTCTCAGCCTCAGCCGCCTGGCACCCCGGCAGCGCGCCGAGATGATCACGCGCGTGACTGGCGGCAAGGCGCTGCCCAGGGAGATCGCCGACCAAATCATCGATCGAACCGACGGCGTGCCGCTGTTCATAGAGGAGCTGACCAAGTCCGTTGTCGAGAGCGGTTTGGTGACAGAAGACGGGGATCGTTACGCGGTAACGGGGCCGATGGCGTCGCTGGCGATCCCGATGACGCTCCAGGCCTCGCTGCTGGCACGGCTTGATCGCTTGGCGTCGGTTAGGGACGTGGCGCAGATGGGAGCAGCGCTCGGGCGGCAGTTCTCGCATGAGCTGATCGGCGCTATAGCGCCGCCGCAGCAGCAGCAGCAGTTGGATGATGCCTTACAGCAGCTTGTGCACGCCGAGTTGATCTTCCGGCGTGGGATACCGCCGGACGCGGAATACACATTCAAACACGCACTGGTCCAAGAAGCCGCCTACAGCACCCTCCTGCGCGGCCAGCGGCAACACCTCCATGCGCGCATCACCACCACCCTCGAAGAGCGGTTTCCCGAGATCGTGACGTCGCAGCCTGGGCTTCTCGCTCGGCATTGCGCGGAAGGGGGCATGGCAGAGAAGGCGATCGCGTATTGCCTCGCTGCCGGCGAACAGGCGATAGCGCGCTCGGCCATGGCGGAAGCAGTAGCGCAGCTGAGGAGAGGCCTAAACCTGCTGACCAGTCTGTCTGACACCGCGGGACGCCGGAGGCACGAACTCAACCTGCAGATCGCGCTTGGCCGGGCGCTGATCGCGACCAAGGGTCAGGGAGCGCGGGCTACAGGTGAAGCCTACGCCCGTGCCCGCCAGCTGTGCGAGCAGCTGGAACGGCCGGCTCAGCTTCTCCCGGTGTTGTTTGGCCAGTGGATACATTACCTCTTGCGCGCTGAACTGAGACTGGCGCGCCGGAGCGCCGCGGAGTTGCAGCAGCTGGGCAAGGCCCAGGACGATACCAGTCTGAAATTCGTTGCCTGCCGCTGGGGCGGGGTGACCGACCTCTATCTCGGCGAGTTCACGGCGGCGCGCGCGGAGTTGGAGCATGGCCTCGCTCTTTTCGATCCAGTGCAGCGCCCGTTCTATGCCGCATTGGAGGCCTACGATGCTCATGTCGCGATACTAAGCTATTTGTCTCGGATCCTGGTCAGCCTCGGCTATTTCGATCAAGCGCGCACGCGACGGGACGCGGCGCTGGCAGAGGCCAGCAAGCTCGGTCATACCTTCACGCTGGCTCACTCACTCTTCCTCGCTTGCCTCGACGAGTGGAGCGTCAAGTCGGAGCACGCCTTGTTTCGGCATGCCGAGGAATTGGCGACGCTCTCAGCCGAGCATGACTTCGCGCTGTTCTCGGCGGGAGGGAGCCTATTTCGCGGCTGGTGCATTGTTGCACTGAGGCAGGGACAGCAAGGGATCGTGTTGCTCGACGAAGCCCTGGCCGCTTGGCGCGCCACCGGGTCTATGCTTCTTGTGCCCTTTTTTCTCCTATTGCTGGCGGACGCGAACGGCAAGGCGGGCAGCCGGAGCACGGGCTGAGACGGCTCGATGAGGTGGCGCGCCTGGTCGAGACGACGCAGGAGCGTTGGGTCGAGGCCGAGATGCATCGGCTGCGGGGCGAGTTGCTCGCGGCCACCGGAAATCGGGCTGCGGCTGAGGAGACATTTCGCCACGCGCTGAATGTCGCACGCCACCAAAGCGCCAAGCTCTGGGAATTGCGCGCGGCTACGAGCCTCGCCCGCCTCTGGCGAGACCAGGGCAAGCGCACCGAGGCTCGCAACCTCCTCGCGCCAATCTACAGCTGGTTCAAGGAAGGCTTCGACACGCCGGTCCTGAAGGAGGCGAAGACGCTGCTGGAGCAGTTCACGGAGTGACGCGGACTGGATGCGCAACCTGGCGCCGTATGTCCGCAAAGGGTCAAACTGAGAAGAACTCAGTGTGAGCATGTTCTTCCGGGTTACCCCTGAAAGCGGACATTACTCAATAGTGCCAATTCCGGACTCATGCACCGCAACAAAATTCGTCCTATTCGCCACCTCGTTGCCGCGGCTGAGCATCGGATGCGCTATCACCGGATTGATCGCGACCGCGGTTTCGAATCACGCCGGCAGGCCTGCCGACGTTTGGTCGAACGCAGATTCCTGGGTGGCGAAGCCGAGCCAAGCCGTGCAGTATCGGCGCGATTGACAGTCATCGCGCGGCGGACCGTCACATGCTGTCAGACCACGAACGCAGGTTCCTGTTGACGCAACGGGTCGGGCATCTTGCCACGGCCGATAGCCGGGCCATTCCGCACGTCGTGCCGGTGTGTTTTACGATTTCGCAAGGCACCCTTTACATCACCGTCGACGAGAAGCCGAAGCGCGTGGCTGGACCAGCACTCAAGCGCGTCCGCAACATCGAGCGCAACCCGATGGTCGCTATAGTGGTTGATCGGTACGACGAAGACTGGACCCGGCTTGGCTGGGTGATGTTGCGTGGACGGGCTGAGATCCTGCGCGCCGGGACGGAGCACGATCGCGCGCAGGAGCTGCTACGCTCTCGGTACCGCCAGTTGGCGGCGATGCAGATCGCCGAACGGCCCGTCATCGCGGTCCGCCTGGAGCGGGTGACGAGCTGGGGCAACCTGTCCGTGGGCGCGGACGAGGCCGACCATGATGGTCAAGCCTAGAGGCTGTTGCGACCGTAATGGCGTAAGTCCCGGTCGTCGCACCCCGAGATCTTGTAATCCCGCCCGATGCGCGAAGCTCGACAAGCCGTCGCTGCGATGAGGGCCAGCGTTGCGACACAAACAACGGTACGTCCGCTCATTTCTCTGATAGAGTTGAGAAGGACATTGGTTCGCGCCTCTGATGTGTGCGACCATCACGTGCGGTCGCGTGTGATGGAGCCTGGCCGCAACCGAGGAGTACTGGACATGCATGTCGGGCTTACGATGTTTCCGACGGATTACTCGATTCCACCGCACGACCTTGCCGTGGCGGCGGAGGCGCGAGGTTACGAGTCATTGTGGTTGCCGGAGCACAGTCACATTCCCACCAGTCGCAAATCGCCGTGGCCCGGCGGCGCTGAGCTGCCGAAGTATTATTACGATAGCTACGATCCGTTCGTCTCGCTGGCCGCTGCCGCCGCGGTGACGAAAACCATCAAGCTTGCGACGGGGATCTGTCTTGTCGTCGAGCGTGATCCAATCCACACCGCCAAGGAGGTATCGACCGTCGACCAGCTTTCCTCGGGCCGGTTCATTTTCGGCGTTGGCGGGGGTTGGAACGAGGAGGAGATGGCCAATCACGGCACTGCGTTTGCAACCCGCTTCAAGCTGATGGGTGAGCGGATCCAGGCGATGAAGCAAATCTGGACGCAGTCGACGGCGGCATTCGACGGCGAATTCGTCAAGTTCGAACCCATGATGCAGTGGCCCAAACCGGTTCAAAAACCTTACCCGCCCATCGTTGTTGGGGGCGCATTCCCCCACGCAGCAAGACGGGCGATCGCCTACGGCGACGGCTGGATTCCGATCGGCGGGCGCGTGCTGGATCCGCTCGAGGTGCTGCCGCAATTCCGTCAAATGGCAAAGGACGCTGGCCGCGATCCCGCGTCGCTCTCCTTCGACGTCTTCGGGGCGCCCCGAGACTTAGAGGTGCTAAAACGCTACCGTGACGCCGGCGTTGATCGGGTCGTCCTGATGCTTCCGCCCAAGCCCCGAGACGCGATTTTGCCCATGCTGGATGAAAGCGCGGCCCTCGTGACGGCGCTCTAAAGAGTCTGTGAGTCCATCACCCGACGGAACCAAAGCAGTGGCCGCCGTCCCCGCAATGAACTCTCGCCGTTGCATGTGTCCCCCTTTTTAAGGAGCACGCCAAACCTTGCGGCTGGGCACTTAAGAGACCTTCGCTTCAACAGGCATTTGAAGGGGCATGGCCCGGCCCCGAAAGCGTGACTCGGGGAGTCCGCTTTGGGTCCA
>WNFD01010379.1_pt1 | contig 10690 bp, 19 predicted proteins | sample 5400491 | NCBI WGS metagenome assembly WNFD01 (sample SAMN13153343, study PRJNA577476) | soil metagenome | isolation source: 120 cm saprolite under Douglas fir tree site 2 hole 2 replicate 2 | place: USA:California | collected 2015-04-18 | reverse complement strand
CATTAACAAATCTGCTCAACACATCAGGTCCAGCACCTGATCGGAATGCCCTATGGCCCCTTGACCGCCCTCAAGAATAATTGTTCGGCGTCGGGCTGGCAGTCTTGGATGTCAGCCAACTGGCCGCCCATATCGAGCCTTACTTGCGCGCAGAATGGCGGATGGCAATTACGGAGAGCGACGGCTCGCTCGGGCAGTTCGGTGCCTGGGCTTGCCACCGACGACGGCAATCACGCCACGGCCGTGCACGTACGGGAGTGAACTGGCAGGCGCACGCCTGCGCGGCGTGCGCCGCTAGGTTCGCCGCCATCCTCGAGAGCCCTGAGCAGGGAAAACATGCGGCATCGAACCGGATTCAGCCCGCCTGAGCACCGTTATTGGCTGCGCAACTGAGTCATCCTGCCGGGGCGGCGCCGCTACGGCGTGAAAGTGGGCAGGCGTCACCGCCCCTTTCAAGATCGGCCTAGGCGCAGAGAGGGCTGGGCTCCGCACCCGATGCAATGAGTCACCTGCGATAATGCTCGCCCGGGCGGTGGCTGGCAAGAGACTTTCGGACCAGACTAAGAAATGAGACTAAGCGGGCACGCTACCAACGCGCATCACTCGTACGCGTTGCCCCCAACACGCTTTCCAACAATGCTGACCGGCGTTCACCGGGAGCTGCCACCGTCCGCGACCTGCGCGGATGCGACACGCGTGGCCGTCGGCGAACGGTCCCGAACAGGGGTGAATGAGACAAGAACTGAGACAAGGCACTGCCCGCAGTTGGCCGCGCGCCGCCCAGCTGCGGCGCTCGTCAGACCGCAGAGACGATCTTGTCGGCAATCAACCTACTGGCGTCGCCGGTGACCGCCCGCGCTAGCGCGTCGCCGGACCCTGATGGCAACGCGGTGACCGACGCCCGTGTATTCTAGAGCGCACTTGAAGTGGGTGATCAATCCCGCACTAGAGGAGGAGTGTGAGGCGGTCCGAGCTCATCAAGAAGATCAGGCAGGAAGCCAGGCGGCAAGGCGTCGTGTGGAAGCAAGTCGAGGGCGCCAAGCATGACACGTTCTGGCTCGGATCGGTGAAGATCCCGATCCCGCGCCACGCCGAGATCGGGCATCGAACCACTGAGGACATCCTCCACGAATGCGAAGCCGAGCTTGGGAAGGGCTGGTGGCGTAACTGAAGATCTACCATGCTGAAGTCGACCGGGACGGCAAGGTCTGGCGTATCCGCGTACCCCAGGTCGGCCGCACCACGCAGGCACGCACACTGCGCGAGGTGGAGCCGATGGCCCGCGACCTCATTGCCATCATGGACGACATCCCGGCCGACTCGTTCAACCTTGACGTCACCCTCACCCTTCCAGCCGACGTCAGGGCCGAGCTTGACCGGTCGGCGGAACTGCGGGAGCAAGCGGCGCGCAGCCAGGCGCAGGCCGCGCAGTTGGCACGACGGGCAGCACGGCGCCTTCGGGATCAGGGGCTGCCGCTGCAGGACGTCGGGAAGGCACTCGGAGTGTCATTCCAGCGGGCCAAGCAGCTGATCGACGAGGCTGACAAGCTCGCAAGCTGACCAGTTGCCCAGCACTGGATTGGCTTCTAGACGATCACGTCGAGCATTCCCCGATCCGGAAACCTGAAGGAGCTGCGGCCGGATGCTCCGGTAGCACGATGGGGGTTGGTGGCCCTGCTACGCAGCGTGAGCGGCGACAGCAAATCCTGGGCGGCGTTGAGCGCGCCTCCCTGCCGATTACGCGCTTACGGTGCCGAACCTGCTGGCAGCACAGATTGCCCATTTAGAGCGTTCTTGGCCGCAGCGGATCGCCCCTCTGGAAGGGTCCGCTCCGGGGACTGGTGGCGGGCAGGGTCAGCCGCCGAGGGCGTGGAGCGGCTCCTGCAGAGTGCGGAAAGTGTCGGCGAGGTGGGCCGCGAGTGCCGCGCGGACGCCGCAAGCAGGGCACGTCGTGGAATGCCCAGATCGGCAGCGCAGTCGCCAGCAGGCGGTCGGCGCTACGTGCGGACGGCTGCCGCTACGGCATGTTCTTCAAACGGTTCAGACTTGCGTCGCGATCTGGCCGCTGCTCATGCCGTCACGTTGGCACCGAATCATCAGCTGGCGATGGCGGAGCGGCCGCGGCGGTGACCGACCTGAACTGTCCGAGCAGATTAAGGACGTGGCGTCCCATCTTGGTACCGCTGGCGATCGCTTCTTGGCGGCCTGCTGGACAGACCTGCAAGGTGGCTGATCGCCTCGGACGCTGGAAGGATCCGACGTCCTGTCGACGGCAAATGAGTACGCGCGAGAGACGGGGACCGGCTCCACGGGCAATGTTGGAATGTCGCGTCTATCCCCTTTGAATGTTGACCCCAGAGGACGGCGAAGTACCTGACTGCCTAGCGAGCGCTGAGTTCGGGGTGGGCCCAGACCGCCGTCGATCTAGCGGGTCGAAGGCGGTCTTTGTGGCCAGCCGTTGGTTCCCGGAGGGTTAGTGTTGCGGCCATGACCGATCCGGGGCTGGCGTTCGCGCGTGTTGAGGGCCAGACGCTGGAGTTGTGCCTGGGCCCCGGGGAGCCGGTTTATAGCGTCGATTGGGTCTTCCCCTTCGTGTCGTCGGCGCGCTGGACCGCAGAGCCGGGCCGTGTGCTGGTCACCGCTACTCCCGTGGCCAAGCGGGCACCGAGCGTGCGGGCCGATGACCGTGGGGATCTGGCGTTGCTGGCCTGGAAGCCCGGTGAGGATGCCTGGCAGTTGCTCTACCAGGGCTACGCCCACGACGCGGTGTGCCTTTCCGGCGGCGGTTTCGCGGTGCACCGCGGCGGCGGGCTGACCTTCCTGGACCCTTCCGGGCGCAAGGCCCGGGAACTGAAGGCGGGCCGGTTCAACTGGGGCCCGCCGTCGCTGTCCGTGCGGCCAGCCGGTGACCTGGTGGCCTGGATCCGCTGGCGGGGCGACGATCGCCGGCTGCACCTGGAGAATGCCGCTGGCACGGTGTCGGTGGACCTGCGCACGAGCGTTTATCGGTATGCCTGGGCCGGCGATGACACGATCGTGTACTACCTGGGCACTGGACTGCGCCTGCTGGACATCACATCGGGCCGGTCCCGTGCCCTGGCGAAAAACCTGGCCGCTCTAATTGACCGGGGCCGACGTCCCGGGAGCAGATCCGGAATACCTCCGGCGGCCTGCCGCCGATGCCCGGGTCCAGGAACTTCAGACGGTCGGTGAACAGTTGTGGTTCATCCTGACTCTGCCTGCCATCGGTGTGGCCAGGCAGCGGTGGTTCACCGGCCTGTTTGCCAAGAACACGGTGGACGGCCCGGCTCGGCTTATCACCCATGTGGCTCCGGGCGAACGGATCGAATCGTTCACCGCCTTGCCGGACGGCAGCGCCGAATTGGCGGTCGCGCACTACGAAGGCACCCGCATCACCCACCGTGAGCAGCGCCAAACAGGACCCCTCGCGCCGTTCCTGGCCCAAGGCTGGCGGCCTTTGCGCAACAACGGCGAACCCGAGTTCGGCTTCCACGCCCTCCCCTAACACAGATCTCGCCACCCGCACGTCTGCGCCAGGCGCTGCCGGGCACGGACAAGGGCCAGCGGGCGAATTGCCGCGAAACGAAACTCGCTATCATCGGGATGTGAGGTCGACTCGAGGCCGGCGGCACCAACTCGGGGCGCACCCGAATGACCCAGTTATGCGCGGTATAGACGGCCTGGTCTGAGGACGGCGGCGCCGCTCATAACGAGCCGTCGGCGCGCGCTCTTATCTCGAGAGTCTCGTTACGCTCGGTGACAGTCGCGGCTTTACGCACACGGTCTGGTGGGCCGTTGCCGCGAGGACCGCTGCGGTCGCGACGGAGCGACAATGTATTTCTCGATTAGGTATTCGAAAAAGCGCCCCCAGCAGGATTCGAACCTGCGCACACGGCTCCGGAGGCCGCTTCCATATAGGCCGCTGACCTGCCGAAACACGCACACGGAGGGCTTCCTCGGGGCGCATAGGGGGCGCGCCATGCCATCCGGCCTCGTCGGCCTGGCGTTCGAGGAGGGCGAACCGCCGACCATCCGCTTTCTGGAGGCTTTGGCGGTCCAGGTTCATCCCGTGTCGTGCGCCTGGCCAGCGTGAACGATCCTAGAAGCCCTTCCCGGGTCGGTGCCTGGTTTCGAGCGTCCAGGTTCGTAGTTAGCAGAGCGTCAGCAGCTGCTCGTAGCGATTCGCCGCCGTCGCTGACGGGGCCCTGCTCGATCCGTATCCTGCCAACATGCCCAGGCATCGACTTCGCCATCGTGGCATTGGGCGCAACGCTGGCGGACCTGATCGCCTCATAACGCGCCGCCGCTTGGCACGCGGCGCGCGCTTCGGGCTGTTGTATGTGCTCGCTACTGCCCTGGCCCAGCCCATCGACGCGATCGTGTTCCAGCGGAGCTATCTGGACGGCGGTGGCCTTGCTGGCATAGTCACCGGCGGTGTCTCTTTGGCGCTCGCGCTCGTCTGTCTTGGCGTGGTTGCAGGCCTCGCGGCACTCATCTGGAACCGAGCCGTCCGCCGTAACCGACCCGCGGCCGGTCCAGACGAGACCGCATTTGACGGGCCTTAGACGTTGTCTAATTAGCAACCGGTCCGGGCCATGTCCGCTGCAGGAGCAGATCCGACGGGTTCATGGACCCTCGGGTCTATCGCTGCTACCAGGGCGAGCGCCCGGGTCGCCGGCCTGGACCAACTGGTCGCCGAGGCGGCCGCGCCGTTCGGGCGGCTGATCTCCCGGCTGGTCACCATTCCCGGCATCGCGGAGCGCATCGCGCAAGTGATCGTCGCCGAAACCGGCGGCGACATGACCCGGTTCGCCACCGCTGCCCGCCTGGCCGCCTGGGCCGGGCTGGCACCCGGGGATAACGAGTCTTCCGGCAAGCGGAAGAAGGCCGCCGCCCGCAAGGGCAACCAGCACCTGCGCACTGCGATGACCGAATCGGCCTGGACGGTCTCCCGCACCGCCACCCGTCCGGCGCCCGGTTCCGCCGCGTGGCCCGCCGGTTCGGCCGCGGCAACGAGAAGAAAGCTGGACCGGTTGCCGGCGGCTTACCGGCACGGTGACGAGGGACTCGTGGAGATCGAGCCTGCCGGTGCCGGTTTCTACGCAGGGCCGCCGTCGTTCGACGTCAGCCACGGCGAGCTCGTCTCCACCGCGCGGGATTATCACCGCTTCGCCCCGATGCTGGCCGAATGAGGGCGAGTCAACGGGCAACCGATGATCTCACCTGATCACCTACGGCAGATGACCAGCGACCAAGTGCCGGCCGCTTCAAGACCGCGGACAGCTTCTTCCCGGGGTTTTGCGACGGCATGGGATGGGTTTTTGGCGTGGCCGTGAAGACAGAGGGACCCCAGCGCGGCCGGATCGGCTGGTCCGGCGGATTGGGTACAGACTTCTTCGTCGACCCGGACGGCACGGCCGGCATCCTCCTCACTCAAGTAGAGATGGGTAAGGACATTTGGTCGCTGGTCGCGCAGTTCCAGTCGCTGCACGAGCCGCCGTGATCGGCCGACGGTAACCCCCTCTTGCACGCTGCGAGTTCGCGCGCAGGAACGATCCATCTGCGCGTCCTTTCCAGATCGCTGATTCTTAGGGCGGCCGCGCAGATCGGCTCGGTGAGCGTTCTGCCCGAGCTGCTGCGCCACTCGGCGTGATGGTGAAGCTGAAGATCGAGGTCGTCTGAGGCCGAGCTCCGGACCCGGGGCCAGTGCGGTTGGTCGGCCGATGGCCGCTGTCGCTGGCCGGCGAGGTCCCGCCCGGTGCCCGCTTGCTCGGGGACTGACTCGCGATGGAGCGCTGAAGACGGCTGACATCGGGTCGCTCGCCGGGGCTCTGGCGTCGGCGCTGTCGCCTGCGTAGCCAGAGCCGGCGACCACTGGCCCTCCGCCCGGCGCGCTGATCCTGCGGCCGGCTCGTCACGTTCGGCTGTCCCCTGTGACGACTCACAGAGCAGGATTGACAGACGATGTATTACGTTGTATACAGATGTCGTGCCGGTGTTGAGCTTCAGGGTCACCGACAGCGAGAACGAGCGCATCAAGCGCGAGGCCGAGGCATCCGGAATGACCGTCAGCGAGTGGGTGCGCTACCGCACGCTCGGCGCTGCATCGCCAGCAAGCGCCCGCTACGACGCGCTCGCCAACCGAGTCGAGACCCTCGAGGGCGCGTTGCGCCTGGCGGGGCTCGAGAAGGCGATCACTGAGGCCCGGAGCGTGCTCGAACAGGCGAAGGAGGAGTAGATGAGCACCGCAACCAAAACGACGAGGACGAAGAGGGCGAAAGCCCCCGCGGTGCACGTGACTCTCGCGATGTTCGACACGCGAGCGCCGATCTACCGCGTGCGGCGCGAGAGCGTTCCGATCCGCGGATTTGCGCCGCTCGGCCCCGATGACTACGTGCCCTCGGCGATGACGCCGCTGCGCGACGCGGTGGCTCAGTTCATCGCGCATCTGGACGGGCTGCGGGCACCCGACCGGGTGACGATCGGGTTGCTGCTCGATGAGTCGGGCTCGATGGCGGGCAACCGCGAGGCGGTGATCGCCGGCGTGAACGAGTTCGTCGCCGGGATGCGCGCGGTGGACGCGGTCGACCCGGCATCGGCGCGAAAGGTGCTGGCGGTGATCGTCACCGACGGGCTCGAGAACAGCTCGCGCGAGGTCGATCCGCAGACGCTGGCGAGGTCGATTGCCGGACGTGAGCGCGACGGCTGGACGTTCATCTACCTCGGCGCCAACCACGATGCGTGGGCGGTGGGAGAGCAGACCGGATTCTCCGGCGGGGCTTCCGGGCAGGCGGTCAATTTCCGGGCGACCCCGGCAGGCACCCGAGCCGCGATGGCCTCACTGGCCGCCGACGCCCGCGACTACTTGCGCGGCGTCGAGTCCTACGCTCAGGCGCGAGCCGCAAGCGCCCGCCGCTCGATCACCGAGCACGGCGACGAGGTGCTCAGCAACATCGGTGCACCGCCTGGGAGTTCTGCTGATCCGGCATCAGTCCCGGCGGGCAGGTCCCGCTACGCCGACGTCGGGGAGGCGCTCAGGCAGGCGAGGGAGGCGACGCAGCGATGATTGGTTGGTGGGCCCGCTGCCCGTGCTGCGGCCAGCTCCTGCCACCGCCCTACCCGTGCGTGCCGTGGCGACCGCTACCGCGGCGATGCCCGCGGCATCTGTTCCTGACCGTGGACGAGGCGGTCGCCCAGGCACGCCAAGAGCTCGGGGCGGGCTAGCGGAACGGCGCTCAACTATGCGGCGACCAAGCTCGTGACCTGCCGCGATGTCTCGCGCTCACCGCTTTCGCAATAACGCCGCCGGCGGCGTCGGCGGCAGGCAGGTCCCAGCCGGCGACCCTCCGCCCGCATCAGGCATCGACCACGGACCCTGAGCAGCAGCACTTCTCCTGGCACGCGTACCGCCGATTGGGAGTTGCCTGCGCATGCCGCCTCGGCGCGCTGCTGCGATGCAGATGACCCATTCGGGCGTCGGCGGCGGTGGTCACGGGCGCTCGGGAAACGTGGCCAGGTTCCGCATCCAGGACTCGGCTGCCTCGGCCACTTCCTCGGCGGAGACGTCTAGGCACACCAGGGCAGCTATCCGGACCGGTGTGGGTCAATGGCGGCTTCGTCTCGCCCGTGAATTCGATCCGCATCCACACGTGACCAACGGTGCGCTCCTGGAGGGTGAGACCGAGATTGGGGTTGGTGAAAACTAGCCACCCCTGGGGCTCGCGGATGCCGCGAAATGGCCGCTCTGTCCCGGCCGATACCTCGCGCAGCCATTCCCCAAGTTCCCTGGCCTCCCAGGTCGTGAGACACGGGTCTTCAAAAGCCCAAGTTCTGCCGTCGGCCAGGGTGACATTGCCGGCGACCTGGAGCCAGTTGGCGTCCCAGGTGCGGACGTCCGGCACAGGGGTGTTGCCCGGTCCCTTGAGCCCGCTCAGGGCCCGATCCGGCGCCGGCGCTGGGTAATCCGGGAACTCGTAACCGGGGATGCGCAGCTCGACTGACGCCCCGTCGGAGGAGTTCAGCTGCATGAGCCAAGGATGCCATCTGATCTGGGAAGACGCTCGCCGAAGCGGATGACGGCCCGCCCACAGGGACCCGAACCTAGCCTTTGATCCGTAGCATTGGGCCGCCGTTAGCTGCGTGTGAAGCATTCCCAGCGGCCCAAGGGTGGAGGCGATCTCCGAAGTGATGCCGGGCCGCGAGGCTCAGGGCCGGTTCCTGTTCAGCGCTACCGTCGAGCTCTTCGAGCAGTGCGGGTTCTCCCGGAGCCGGAAGGTAGGCAAGCACGCCTGGATCGTCGGCCGGCAGGTCGGCCCGGCCTGAGCGCGAGCCCGCACCGGACCGGCGCCCGTACATGAGTACCTGCGCGCTGGCGGCTAGGTAACCCTCGGCACGGCCGCCAGCGAATATCTCGACGCGCTGCTGACCCGCTGCCAGGCCCCGGCCTCCGGCAGCCCAGGCGGCGGCCCGTGCCAGATGCTGCGGCCCGGGCTCTGGGCGATCCGGCCGGCACTCGGCACGCAGGAACTGGCCATCGCTGTGCACGGACCGGTCATCGCGGCCGCCACGCCTGGAGTCCAACCGCTCCCGATAGCCGTCCTGACAAACGCGGTCACCGACCTCCGCCGCGTCCCGGCCAGCCGGCTGCTGTCCTTTCGCTAGCTGACGCTCACGCGGCGGACGGCTGGGCGCCCAGCAAGGACGGCTGCTCGGTCGGCTCCTGCACGATGTCAGCGCCCGACGCGCGCACCGTCTCGAAGGTGGCGTCCAGGTCGTCGCTACGACATCGGCGGCGATTACTCCAAGTCACCGCCGCCGGACGCGGGACCAGGCACGCACTGATCCCGACCGCGTGATCGAAAGATCACCAAGCCCTTCGGGCCGTATAACGCCGACTCGGTGCGCCACACCTATTTCTGAACCTCGATGTGCACTGCGGCGCCGAACTTCCATTCGGTGTCGCACACCGGACTTCCGCCGAGGTCACCTGTAGCTCTTCCCTGCTCGGATTGTCTCCAGGTGCCGTCCACCGTCCTGCGATTCGGCGGCAGTGCGGCGATCTGATCGTCTGGACGTTGGCTGTTGGTCATCTGCTTGGGCTGAGGCCAGCCAAGGGGCGACCATGTCGGTTGCTGCGCGGCCGCAGGTCTCTCGTGATCTGGTCGTTCAGTTAAGGCACTCGCTCCGCACCCGGAGCCAAAACCATAAATCATGAAGACGGCGTCGACGGGGGGTCGCGCCACTCGACTGTGCGGTCGAATCCAGGGTCGTGGTCCCTGCCTGCGAGAACCGCACTTACGATGGCGCCGCGCCCTATTTCAGCTTCCAAGTTCGCAGGTGGCTGCAATTCAAAAGCACGCCAGAAATCACGGTGATGCAGATCTACAGCGGCTGCCATGTCGATGCAATAGCCCTTAGCTGCCGCTACCGCTGCTCTATAAGAGACCCACGCAACAATGAAGGTTGCAAATGGGACGAGTAGCCAGTGACCTCCTGGGACAAGAAGAACGATGCTCACCAGGCACGCTACCAATGCCACAATGCAGACGCGAGCAGCCGCGTCGAGTTGGTTGCGACGTTCATTTAGTTGGTCCCTTACCTCGGGACGCATTAGCGGAAAGAGCCGCGGCAGCAGAATTCCAATGTCAATGTCCAGGCCGTATCGGCTGCCAGCACGCTCCTCTCCGGCCCGCAGCGTGTTTCCCAGCGAAGTGGGTAGCAGCTTGGCTGGTTCAGTCGGCATCCAGTCGAGCTGCGCTCCAGCGGCCGATCCATGCTTGGACGACATCACGTCTTCCTCAGAGGCTTCGCGCTCAACAGCACGAAGTTCGAGCCAATGCTGATGGTACCGATGGGTGGCCCACTCGGAGGCCATTGCACCAAACGGCAGATTGAGCCAATAACCCTCGAGAATCTGGATCAGCGGGTACTGCACTGGGTGAAGCACCACGGCAGTCCCGACCACAAGAAACAGGCCGAACACGAGTTCACGCCACGTCAGGTCGTTGAGTGCGTGCAGAGCAGAAGCCAGTTGAGGATCATGATCAGCTGCCCCCGCTGCCAGCAGAAATCCCACATAAAATACGAGCAGCAGGTTAGGGAGTAGCGTGACCACAAGAAACCGTGTGCTCGTCCTGCCGAGTAGCGCATCCATGGCGTCGCGCGTTACCTGTAAAGCGGAAGATTTTGTGGGTCAATGCGAGCGCCTTCGCTCTGCGCGACCGGACCAGTCCAAGTGGGCTCATGCCGATCATCCGGATCCTGGGCCGATCCGTGACAAAGCGGCTTTCGTCGTGCCTTGCCGACTCGGTTGCACTTCGGACACCTGAACAATAGTTCTGTGCGCAAGCCAGGCTGAAGGCTGGGCTGGACGTACTCGCCACCATATTCTTGGAGCGGCAGCTGCTACGGCTGGCCCCCAATCACCCAGGGAGTTGCCTGAGCCACCTTCAAGGGCCCGCTGGTATCGACGCCTGGTGCTACAGCGTTGGCGACGCAGTCCCGGCACCGCCCCTCCCGGTCCCAGGCCACCGTACGTGCTGTCAACGGCGCGCGAACCTCCCGTCCTGCGTTGTCGCGCTCTGGCAGATCACCGGGTTCCGGTGACGACCAATCACCTGCCTGGTGGCAAACCTGAGTCTGCCGCGAAGACCCGCACGGCCCGGTTGAG
>WNFD01007646.1_pt1 | contig 10691 bp, 7 predicted proteins | sample 5400491 | NCBI WGS metagenome assembly WNFD01 (sample SAMN13153343, study PRJNA577476) | soil metagenome | isolation source: 120 cm saprolite under Douglas fir tree site 2 hole 2 replicate 2 | place: USA:California | collected 2015-04-18 | reverse complement strand
CAAGCTGGCGGTGAAGATCCTGGACGGCAGCGTGCTGCATGGCGACCATGTGGTGGTGACGGCGGGCAAGAACGGACTGGAATTTGTCGTGAAGGAGCGTGCGAATAGGGCCGAGGTGCCGGCCGCGGTGTAATTTTAGCTAACAGCAGAGGTGGTTCGAAGTGCGGTCCGGCGATTGCCGTGACCGCACTTTTTTTAGCTCCGGTGTCGTTGCCTTAATTGGAAGCTTCGGCCGGTGAGTCGGGCCGGACATAGACGCGGACGGCTTGATTCTCGGGGAGCGTGGGGTAGACACCGGCGAGTCGATAGCTTCTGGCTAGTGTTTCGACCGCGGCGGCTATATCTCTCTGCCCCATGCGATGTCCGTTGCGCCAGTTGGCCTCTTCAACGCGCGACTGCTCCTCGGTTTCAGGAAGATAGATGAGGACCTTGGGTGGATTTTGGAGGAGACGTGCAGCTTCTTCTTTGGCCATGGCATCGTTGACGACATCTACGTTGTGAGAGGCGGTCTGGGTGGGCCATCTCCGATCGGTAAGCGCGTAGAACAGGGCCATCTCGGGATATGTAAAGATGGTGTCCGCAGGCGTAGTGTTCGACGCGACGATGTGGGCAACGCCGTCGACGAGGCGGACCGTGGCGGCGGGAAGCAGAATGCCGCTGAGCCTGGCTTGGTCGGAGCGTACGTTTGCGGTTGAAACCGGCCCATCGGTGAAGAAGCCGAAGCCGAAGGGAGTGTCCAATCTGAGACGCACCGTATCGACGCAGACGAGCATCACGATGGCGCAGACGACTAATCGCCCGAGGCGACTGCTGCCCGCGAGGGAACCGGCGAAGATGAGACCAAAACCGGGCAGAAGCATAGCGGAAAACATCGGAAACGAGAGCGACAGCATGAAGGCGATATTGAAGGAGACGGCAGCCAGAAGGTAGATCTGTGCCTGACGCTCGCTCTGGACGCCTTGGAGGAGCCGCCATGTCCCGAGGATGAGAAGCAGGACAACTGCGACGGCTGTGAGAAAGATCATGTTCAACGGCCAGGACTTATGGGCTTCTCCCCAATGGCGGAACGAGAACACGACTCCCAGAGCGATCGACACGATACCGAAGAGAGCTACGGCAGGCATCTCCCAACGCGGACCATCTTGTTTCTGCTCGGAGTGTGGGCTCTGGGACCGGACAATGAGCCAGACCGCGATAAGCGCTGCGCAGACGGCCAATATCATGGGCCGGGGCGCGAGAAATCCGAGATGAAGTGCGCGGGTAACGAAGTCTCCCCCGCCGTTCTGGGCTTTCGCGGCGGGACCTTTGATGAAGATGGCGACCAGAAACGACTTGAGGGAGCCGAGACGAGCGAGCCAGAGGAGAAGAGCGCCAACAGGTATGGCAGCGCCACAGGCGAAGGCTGCCAGCCAGGTGATGGCCCGGCGAAGGGTCTGCAGTCGCCATACGATGGCGGTAACGAGGACGGGCACGGCCACAGTGGCGCCAAGGCCGATGGTCTGTTTTGTGAGGAAACTGAGTCCGCCAGCAACGCCCGCCAGGAGGCCCATCCACACAATGGAACGCATGGATCGGCTTCGGTTCAGAACAAAACCTGCGAAGTAGCCGCTGAGCATGGCGAAGAAGAGACTGTCGTGGTTGTACGAGGCTATCGAATCGGCATAGTCAGCGGTGGAGATGACGAGAGTCGCGAAGGCCGCCACGGCGGCGTAGGCGGGACGATACAGTCGCAGAAGCCAGAAGTACAGGAGCAGCGCGATGAGACTTCTCTCGATCATGCCTGCGGTGCGGGAGACGATGAGGTTTTTTCCGAACAGGCTGAGCAGAATGCCACTCTTGAACTGATTCAAGGGAGGGCTTGTCGTGAAGTAGTCGCGGAACGGCACACTGCCGTTCACGAGGCTAACGCCCCCAACGTACTCTCCAGCACCCGACCGGAGTCCGGCGAAACGGTTGAAGAAGAGAGAGAAGAAGACAGCGGTCAATACCATCGCAAGCACGCCGCCGGTTACTACCACCATCCTCCTGCTACTGATGTTCTCCATCTTCCTCCGCAAATTCTTCTGTTCGATAGTGAGATTGACGCGCCTTACAAACGGGAGCTTAGGGGATTGCGTATAAGGTCGAGTCGCCCTGGTGGGCGATGGGGGTGAATTGCTGCAGGGTGGTGGTGAAGCTGGCGCGATCTATGTCGGGGTTGTCCTGTATGGCGAAGAAGAGGGGGCTGCCGGGGAAAGCTGCGCGGGCTTGCGGGATGGCTAGCCGGAGGAGTTCCGGAGTCATGATGCCGCGGACGATGTGGCGATCGGAGTAATAGATGGGGACGGCTGACTCTGCTGAAGAGAGCGTTACGGCGTTGGGCGGAGTGTTGTGCTGGATGATGACGGAGAGGTCCTGGTACTGAGGAGCTTCGAAGGGTATCCGGGCATTGCGGACGGCCATGAAGAGAGGATAGAGGAGGAGTAGGGGAAGGATGACGAGCATCACACGGAGCAGATGACGGCGGTTGTTGTCGGCGATGGTTGCGGTGTGGAGGCGATCCCAGATGCTGTCGAGCACGAAGCCGCTGGTGATCGCCAGGAATGGCGCGCCGAGGACGAGAGCAAAGGGGTGGATAGAGACGTAGTTGCGCATGACGGCGTAGAAGACAAGCCACGGCAGGCCGAGTCCGCCGAGGAGGTAAACCGCGGATGTGTTTCGACGGCGTCCGCGCTGAAGCCAGAGTGCGAGGAAGAGAAAAGGGGCGAGCAGGGTGAAGGTGCCGAAGCCTTCGAAGAGCCAGCGGAGGGCGTGCGAGTAGGTGCCGATGAAAGAGAGTTGCGAGGTGGTGTAGTGGACACTATCGACGATGGTGTGGAGCCGCATGGAGGACTCGACGTTGAATTTGAGTCCCGCGCGAAACGCGATGGTGGCGAACTGATTTCTAAAGAGCGCGGGGTAGGCGAGGATGTAGTCGGCCTGGACGACGCAGAAAGTCAGTATGTCGGCAAGGAGATAGACTCCGGCTAGGCGGATGGCATCGCGGCGGCGGAGGTAGATCGATGAGAGTAGAAGGCCGAAGGGGATAAAGATGGGATCCCATGCGGTGAGGACGGTGCAGATGGTGGCGAAGAGGCCAAGAATGGCGAAGAGCCTTCTGCGCGAGGCTGAATGCGGCACGGCTGGTGTGGGCATATCGACTGCGAGGAGGAAGAGAAGGACGGTCGCCGAGCCGAAGAACATCGCGAGGGGCTGATGGAGGATGGCGCGTCCGCCTTCGTACGTGGCGCGGGCGGTGAGGAAGAAGAAGCCGGAGAGCAGGGCGATGCGGGTTCCGTAAAGACGGCGCGCGATGGCGATGACGACGCAGGTGGTGGCGAGGGTGATGGTGAGCGCGAAGAGGCGGCCGGAAGACTCGTGATCGCCGAAGATGCGGGTGACGACGGAGAGTAGTAAAGGGAAGAGCGGCGGCCAGTGGAGATAGACGTCGGGGTCGGCGCCGAGGGGGAGGTTGTTCTGGATGGGGACAAAGTGCAGGTGGAGGGCACCGAGCTGGTTGAAGGAGTGGGCCATGGTCATGCAACTGGCGCTGGCCCAGCCCTGGTAGTCGCCGTCGAAGCTAAGGTGGAGGAGACGGGCGTAGAGAGCGACGAGGGCGAGTGCGGCGATTGCCAGCCAGAATGCTGCGGCCTTGAAAAGAGAAGAACGCCTGGGGGACTCAACAGCGGGATTCAAACGACGATCTCCGGGTGATGGGATGGATGCGTCATGCGGCTTGGCTGTAGATTGCGCGAAGACTGCCTCGTATGTAGGAGAGTGTAACAGTTGGAGACGGTGGCCTATGACCGCGGGAAGACGTGATGATGCGGTGATCACTGACTTCGCGTGTTTCTTCGAAGGATTTCTTAGAAGCGGGGATTTCGTTGAGTGGAGAGGCCGTACGTATACTGGCTTAAGCTTGTTTTCTCAGGGGTGGATCTCTTTCGATGGGTAAAACTGCAGTGATCATCGGGGCCGGGCCGGCGGGGTTGACGGCTGGGCTTGAGTTGCTTCGGCGGACCGACATTAAACCGATCATTCTGGAGGCGAGCGAGGAGATCGGTGGAATCTCGCGGACGATTAAATACAAAGGCAACCGGATGGATATCGGAGGCCATCGGTTTTTCTCCAAGAGCGATCGGGTGATGGAGTGGTGGGTGGAACTGATGCCGCCTGATGTAGGGGATACGGGGTCGGAGCCCCACGAGAATCAGACTGAGATCAGCTATCAGGGAAAGAAGCGTGTGGTTGCGGTGCCGGCGCATCTGCAGGAGGAGCCGGTGCTTCGCGGCGCTGGGCCGATCGATCACCATGCGGCGGAGGAGACGGAGTTGGAGGACGAGCCTGATCCGGAGGCCGCAGAGATGCTGGTGACCGTCGCTCCGCACGATCCTGATCTTGTGATGTTGATTCGTCCGCGAAAGAGCAGGATCTATTATTTGAGGAGATTTTTCGACTACCCGATTACGCTGACGGGGACTACGTTGAGGAATCTTGGCCTGGTGAGAACGTTTCGGGTGGGGACGAGTTATATGAAGTCGCGGGTGAGTCAGATCGCTCCGGAGAAGAGCCTTGAGGATTTTCTGATCAACCGGTTTGGCCGTCAGCTTTATCTGACGTTCTTCAAAAGCTATACAGAGAAGGTGTGGGGAACGCCTTGCAACGAGATCTCGGCCGAATGGGGAGCGCAGCGAATCAAGGGGCTGAGCCTGACGACGGCGGTGAAGCATTTTGTAAAGAAGGCGTTTGGCAAGAAGAGGAAAGGCAGTGGCGATCTGGCGCAGAAGGGGACGGATACGAGTTTGATCGAGCGGTTTATGTATCCGAAGTTCGGCCCTGGGCAGCTGTGGGAGCATGTGGCCGACCAGATTTGCCAGAAGGGCGGAGAGATTCACATGCGGTGGAAGGTGGATCGGATTCACTGCTCGGTGGATGGTGGCGTGAAGCGTGTGGTTTCGCTCGATGCGGTGAATGAGAAGGGCGAACGGCGGACGTTTGCAGGGGATTATTTCTTCTCGACGATGCCGATGCGCGAGTTGGTGGAGGCGATGGATGCGCCGGTGCCCGCGAATGTGCGCGAGGTTAGCGCGGGGCTGCAATATCGGGATTTTATTACTGTCGGGTTGCTGGCGGACAGGTTGAAGGTGAAGGAGCCCGATGGCGGACTGCTGAAGGATACGTGGATCTATGTGCAGGAGCCGGATGTGATCCTCGGGCGGTTACAAATCTTCAATAACTGGAGTCCGTATCTGGTGGCGGATCCGACGAAGGTTTGGATTGGGCTGGAGTACTTCTGCTACGACACGGATGATCTGTGGAAGATGCCGGATGAGGAGTTGAAGAAGTTTGCGATCGCCGAGGTGGCGAAGATCGGGATTTTGAACGCGGAGGATGTTTCGGACGGGCATGTCGTGCGGGTGCCGAAGACCTATCCGGCTTACTTCGGTACATATGACCGGTTCGAGGAATTGCGAGAGTTTACGGATGGGTTTGAGAATCTGTTTCTAGTGGGGAGAAACGGGATGCACAAGTACAACAACCAGGACCACAGCATGTTGACCGCGATGACGGTAGTGGATGGTCTTGTGGCGGGGCATGTCGATAAGACTGCGCTTTGGGGGATCAACACGGAGCAGGAGTATCACGAGGAGAAGAAGTAGACCTTGAGGAAGATTCTCATCGTCGGTACTTTGCTGCTTGTGGTTTTTGTTGCGGTATTTCGGCAACGGATCTTTGTGCGGGACCCGCTGGGTAAGGTGGAGCGGAACGGAGTCGCGCAGGATGGGACGCGGGTGTACATCAACTACTCGAACGATGTGCTGGTGGAGGATTCGGCACGGCATCAGTTTGTTCTGGTGCAGGGCTGGAGTACGCTGCCTGGGGTTCCGCAGCACCTGTTCTGCCTGACTGGGTTGGTGTGTTGGACGGATGCGGATAAGGCGGCAGTGTTTCCCGTGGAGGGCGTGGGCGGCAGAACACCGGCGGTGATGAGCGCAAAGGAAGTTACGTTCGTCGATGAGTCGGGTGCGAGGGTCAGGGTGGGGTTGCGGTAGGATCGCTCCGGCAGAAAATAAGGCGTAACCTGTGCAGGTAAATCCAATCTAACGGTTCGAACGATACTTGATGTAGACGCCGTGTGCGGAAGCGCAGGATGGGAGCTCAAATGCCAGAGGATCCGGAGAATCCGATGGATAGTGGCGGGCCGATTGAGCCGGCCAAGCCAGTGGAGCCGATAGCAGTTGGGCCTTCTGAAGAAGGTGGAGAGATTGCACCGCAAGCTTTGCCGGTTGCGGCGAAAGAACTCGCGGCGAAGGAAGTTGCAGGCGATGCGGCCATAGCTGTGCCGGCCTCTGTATCTGTTCCTCCGCACACTCCTGTCGTGGTTGCGACGGAGCAGGAGACTAAGAAGCGCGCAGCGACGATACGGTTGGAGAGGAAGCATCCGCTGGCGATTCGGTGGATGCACTGGGTGAATTTTCCGGTGCTGTTCACGATGATCTGGAGTGGGCTGCTGATTTATTGGAACGATTCGGATAATGCGTATCAGCATCCGCATGCGGTGTATCGGGTGGGCGTGGGGTCGCTGACGCTGGTGCGGATGTTTCCGCCGTGGTTCTGGAAGGCGATCAATGCGCCTTATCGTGTGACGGAGGGGCTGGGGTATCACTTCTTCTTTATGTGGCTGTTCGCAATCAACGGGATTCTGTATGTGACGTACCTGTTGATTTCGGGTGAGTGGAGATTGCTGGTGCCAGAGCGGAGGTCGGTGCGGGACGCGATTCAGGTGACGCTGGTGGATTTGCACCTGCGCAAGGGGTTGCCGCCGCAGAAGAAGTACAACGGGGCGCAGCGGATTGCTTACAGTGCAGTGATTTTGATGGGGCTGGGATCGCTGGTGACCGGGCTTTCCATCTACAAGCCGACGCAGGTGCATTGGGTGACGACGTTGCTGGGTGGGTATGAGATGGCGCGGTGGGAGCACTTCTGGCTGACGATGGGCTTCTGTGCGTTTTTTGTGGTGCATGTGGTTCAGGTGGTGCTTGCGGGATGGAACAACTTTCGCTCGATGGTGAGCGGGTATGAGATTGTGCCGGCGACGAAGGCTTCGCTGGAAGAGGAAAGGAGTGCGCGATGAGTGACGGACGCGAGGAACGGAAGGAACAGGAGGAGCGGCGGAAGTGGGAGGAGAAAAAGGATCGCGACAATAATCGAGATCGCGATTGGGAGCGCGATGGAGAACCGGAGCGTAGAGATTCGCGGGCCGCGGAGTTGGATGCGTTGGTGCTGGCGGAGTCGGGGCGGCGGACGCGCCGGAGTTTTTTGGTGGCCGCGGCGGCTGCGGCGGGTGGGTATGGGTTTTATCGATGGATTGACCGCAGCCCAGGGGACCAGTTGATACCCAGGCCGTTGCGCAAGATGCTGGACTTCAATGCGAAGGTGGCACGTGGGGTGTTCGCTGAGCGCGGGTTGGCACCGACGTATCCGGTAAGCAAGTCAATGGAGCTGCGAACGAATGGGAACTATGGGCTGAAGATGGACCTGGTGCCGGAGAGCTACCGGCTGCAGATGGTGGGGGTGGAGAATGCGAAGCGGTTTCCGCAGTATGTGGACGATGTGACGGCGTGGGAGTACAAGTACGCGGCGAAGAAAGAGCCCGGGCCGGTGGAACATGATACGAAGGTGGCTCCAAAGGACGAGGCGAAGGTCGATCCGAACAGCGATGCCGGCGCGGGGGAAGGGCCGATGATGCAGGGTGGGCCGGCTAGCACGATGGTCGCTGGGAGTGGCGAGAAGAAGGAAGAGACGAAGTTGCCTCCCGCCTTTGAAAAGGCGCTTGCAGACTTGAAGAAGGCGCAGGGGAACAAGCGGCCGCGCGGGCAGGAGGAGGCGGGCATGTCGGACAACACGCTCGATCCGGGGACGCCGGGGCTGTTGCTGACGATGGACGATGTGACGAGCCTGCCGGATCAGGAACTGGTGACGGAGTTTAAGTGCATCGAGGGATGGAGCCAGGTGGTGCATTGGGGAGGGTATCGGCTGGCGGATTTGATTGCGAAGTATCCACCGGAGAGAAAGCCGGATGGGTCGCTGCCGAAGTATGTGTATATGGAGACGCCGGATGGGGACTACTATTGCGGGTTTAGTCTGCAGGCGTGCAAGCATCCGCAGAGTCTGTTGGCGACTGAGATGGCGGGCAGGCCGCTAACACAGTGGCATGGTGCACCGATACGGTTACATATGCCGATCAAGTACGGTTACAAACAGATCAAACGCATCGGGCTGATCGCGTATACGGATATGCTGCCCGATGATTACTGGACGAAGCTGGGGTACGACTGGTATGCGGGGCTGTGAGAATCGGATTTGCCACTTAGAGAGAGTGTGTGCAAATGAACAGGAAGGCATACCCCAGGGGCTAAAGCCCAATTCTGTGGGGGGATGAGATGTCCAGGCTAAAGCCTGGACCTACCTAGAAGCAAAGACAACCGCAATTACAGCCGTTGCCGATTCGTCCGACATCAGCTAGTTCTGCACCGGTACGCCGACACTTACTATCTGGCTGGGTTTCGACTTTTGGACCGCGATCCATTGGGTGGTGCGGGCGTCGAGCATGTCGAGAGGAAGGCCGCCGCCGTTGAGAATCTCGTCGTGGAAGGTGCGGATGTCGAACTTGGGGCCGAGTTCTTTCTTGGCGCGCTCGCGGAGTTCGATGATCTTGAGCTGGCCGAGTTTGTAGGAGCAGGCCTGTGCGGGCCAGGCGATGTAGCGGTCGGTTTCGGACTGGATGAGCGGCTCGTTGACGTCGTTCTTGCGCATGTAGTCGACGACCTGGTCGCGTGACCAGCCCTGCGCGTGGATGCCGGTATCGACGACGAGGCGGACAGCGCGGAAGAGCTCGGAGTTGAGGCGGCCGTAGTCGCTGACAGGATCCTGATAGAAGCCGACTTCTTTGCCGAGTTGCTCGGCGTAGAGGGCCCAGCCTTCGGAGTAGGCGCTGAAGCCGGTGTGGAGGCGGAACTTGGGCAGGCCCTTGAGTTGCTGCTGGACGGAGAGCTGCATGTGATGGCCGGGGATGCCCTCGTGATAGGCGACGGCTTCGTCTTCGAGCAGGGTGCGGTGAGCGAAGTCGCTGGTGGCGACGACGACGCGGCCGGGGCGTTTGCCGTCGGGCGTGCCGGTCTGATAGTGGGTGGAGTTGGCGGACTGGAAGGCGGGGATGGCTTCTACGGTGACGGGGCTGCCGGGGATGAAGGTGAAGAGCTGCGGAAGCTTGGGCTGCATCTGGGCGATGTAGCGGCGGTATTCGTCGAGAATCTGCTCGGCGGAGGTGGGGACCCACTTGGGATCGTTGTTGATGGAAGCGCGGAAGGCGGCGAGGTCTGTGAAGCCAGCCTTGTGCGCGAGAGCGGTCATCTCGGCGGTGATGCGGGTGACCTCGTTGAGGCCGAGGGTGTGGATCTGGTCTGGCGTGAGGTGCGTGGTGGTGCGGCCGAGGATGTCGTTCTGGTAGCGCCTGGCTCCGTCGGGCAGAGAGGTGACGGCGAGGTTGGTGCGGCCGTGCGGGGCGTAGTCGGTCGCTATGAAGGCGGCGAATGCGCGATAGGCGGGGATGACGTCCTTGTTGATGGCGTCGGTGATCTCCGCGGTGAGACGCTTCTGGTCTTCAGGGGAGATGCTGGCTGGGTACTTCTTCGTGGGGATGAGGAAGGGGTCGGCCTCGATGATGCCGTTGCACTGGGCGGGGACTTTTTCCAGCAGGAAGCGGACGGGCATGAGGTTGTCCTTCATGCCGGCGCGGAGGACCTCGGTGGTTTGGCTGAGGACGCGGGGAATCTGGTGGAGACGCGCGATGTAGTCCTCGTAGTGCTTGACGGAATCGAACGGCATGCTGAGGGGAAGGTCGGCGAGGCCGGTGTGGATACCGTTCATCTGGTCGACGGGCATCTCGAACTCTTTGAGTTCGTAGTCGTCGAGACGCTGCTGGAGGACGCGGGCGAGGAGGTCGTGGGAGAGGATGTCCTTCTCGGGGAAGCCGGTGGTGGGGATGGCTTTGAGGCGGGCGCGGTTGGCGGCGTCGGCGGTGTGGCGGCGGTCGATAGCGGCAAGGGAGCGGTCGGAGAGCTGGTCGTTGTAGCGATAGTCTCCGAAGGCGGTGGCGCGCTCGGGCGCGTTCTTGAGGTCGGCCTGATAGAGCTCTTCGAAGAGAGCGTTCTGGGTGGCGAGGCGAGTGTCGACGGAGGCGGTCTGGGCAGTTAGGCAATTCGTGGCGGGCAGGGCGAGGCAACTGGTGAGGAGCAGAGTCAAGAGCTGGAGGCGCATGAACTGAGGTTAGCAGAGGATGCTTCCGGTTCGTCTTCTGGTTGTCAGTCGGCGACGGTGCCTTGGTGGAAGAAAAGCTGCCATCGGTTGTCGCGGAAGATCCATAGAGAGGAGCGGTGGGAGACTACGAGCGCTGTTTTCGCCGAATAGGTGGCGAGCGCCGCGTTCGCTGCGAGAGGCTCGACATAGTAGTTGCTGATCGTCGCTGGGCGGGGTTCGCTCTTGAGCAGGGCATCGATGACCTGCTGGCGATTGAAGATACGGCCAGAGATGCAGAACTCTTTGTACTCTTCGGAGAAGAGAGGGATCAGGGCGGTGCGGTCGCGTTCTCGGTCGGGATGAAGGAGACGCTC
>WNFD01011746.1_pt1 | contig 10692 bp, 8 predicted proteins | sample 5400491 | NCBI WGS metagenome assembly WNFD01 (sample SAMN13153343, study PRJNA577476) | soil metagenome | isolation source: 120 cm saprolite under Douglas fir tree site 2 hole 2 replicate 2 | place: USA:California | collected 2015-04-18 | reverse complement strand
CGCATGTGGCTGTGCTCGCTTCTAGGGACCTTGAAAGGCAGCTTTTCCATGTAGGAAATGAACTGCTGCACGGGGAGAACGGGCATAACAACCGGTGCAAGCCACGCTCCTCCTGCAAGAATCAGCGCGACAAGCGCGGGCTTCAACCAGACTTGCCGTGACCGTGCGATGAAACTTTCAATCACCACCGCGCCCGCTGCCAGATACACGGGATAGATCGGCCCGAGGTAGTAATTCTTGCCTTCGAGAACGACGAACACAGTGAACGCAGCTAGATAGCACCAGCCGAGGAACCGGTAAGGCTTCAGCTTCGCGGAGAAAAGAAAGCTGAGTACACCAATGATCCAAATCGGTGCGAGGATCGGATGAATGATTAGAACTTGCTGGGCGAAATAGGCCGCGGGAGAAAGCACCACATCGCGCCCTTCAGCCTTAATGTTGCGCACAAGTTCCACGAAGGGCCAGTGATTCTGAACATTCCAGAGAAAATTCGGAAGGAAAACCAGGAACGCGAGGGCGCCACCAAGCCAAATCCACTTTTGGGTAAAGACGCGGCGCTGCTCGGTCAGCAACAGTCCTACCACGATGCCAAGCCCGAGCACGGCAATCGAATATTTTTCTTCCAGCCCAATTCCTGCGACAACGCCAAACCAGAGCCAATAACGGGGATCATCGCGCTTGATCGCCAGGATTGCGAAATAAACGCAGCCCATCCATAGCAGCGGCTCGAGGCAGTTGGTGGTCAGTAGGCTGCCGTCGGAGAGATAAATGGGCACTGCGATGAACGCCAAAGCGGAAAGCGCAAGTGCGAACCGCCGGCCGCCAAGCTCTCGAGCGATCATGGCCGTTAGAATGACGGCAGCCGAGGTTGCCAGCGCCGGTACGATTCGAATACTCCGAAGCGAATCGCCCAGCACGAGCCGGGAGATTTTTACGAGAAACGGCACCAGCGGAGGTTGATCCACATAACCCCAGGCAAGATGGTCCCCGCAAGCCATGTAATCAAATTCATCGCGAAAGTAGCCGTAACGATTGTTGAAGTAGAGATGCAGCAGGAAGTTCGCGAAGGCGAGAAATAGTACGGTGAGCATGCCATCCGCGAGAAAAGATTGCCTTTGATTATCGAGAGCGGGCGCCGGGTCAGTGGTCATTTTCATTGAGGTCTCTGTAACTACGCAAGCGCGCTGAAAAGGTTTCGTTCCTCATTTCCTCACGGCACAGGGATAGAAAGGTCCCTGCGTCGCGTCGTTGGTATTTGGCCCTCGGCAGAATTCAAAACAGAGATTATGTACCGATAGCGGTAAGAGCGGAAAGGCCCACTGGGAAGGGAACTCCGAGCAAGAGGGCTCGTTTGAGCAGATGGCAGGGATCAGTTGCGACGGGTGCGGGAGAAATCGATGGAGCTGATAAACGTGACCGCTACCAGAAGAATCAGGGCGGCCAGAAGAGCAAAAATGATCACGACGGTCTCCTGAAGAACTGCGAAAGGGAGCTGCAAGCCACACTCCAAAGGGTACGTCCTGTGTTTTCAATGGGTTACATTGCTGCAAGTGTGCACGGAAATCGCCAAAAGCGGACAGTAGTGGGCTGCAATTCACGTCAACTGGGTACTGGAACTAGGGTAGAAAAACCTGCTCTCGTTTTCCCTTCACGGGGGCGACTTTCTTCAGCTCTTGCTGAGTCGAATCGAGCCATCTCCTGTGTGAATCGTCAGTGGCTGCCCGCCGCCGTTCATCTTCCCGTGAATCTGGGAATTGCTGAAGCTTCCTTCTACGGTGACGGGAATGCCCAGGCTGATGTGCCCGTCGCCCGTGCTGGCGTCAATATTGGTCTGGAAGTCGGACGGTAGCACCAGGTCCACGCTTCCGTCACCTGTCCGAATCGTCCAGCTCGTAACCATCTTGGATCCTGGCAGAACGCGGGTGTTCACGCTGCCATCGCCCGTCTTCACGTTGAGCGCATCGAAACGGCCGGCAATGCGAATCTGGCCATCGCCGGAGTCGGCCTCCACCTTGCCATCGAGGTCACGCGCTTCAATCGAGCCGTCGCTGGTGTGCAGACGAATGTCACCCTTCAAAGTTTCCACGGTGATGCTGCCATCGCTGGTATGGAGATCGATGTTGCCGCTGAGGGAATTGGCCTTCACAGACCCGTCGCCGGTGTGGACGTGCACTGTTCCGCTGATGGACTCAGCTTGGACGGACCCGTCTCCCGTGTCCACCTGGAGATCACCTTCCCGCGGCATGCGCACTTCGATGTGCAAACGCCGCGAATTGTGGCCAAAAGAGAAGCCCCAATGGCCGGTAACGCGCGCCGTCAACTCCACTTTGTCGCCGTCCTGGTGGGCGTCGACGCGTAAAGTCTTGCCTAACTCGTAGCCCTGATATTCGACACGAAATTCGACCTGTTTCGCGTCGCCCGAGGTGACCCGCACACTGCCATCGTTGGTTTCCACGCGCACATTCGCGCGTCCAGACACGGCAAAAGACTTGGTAGTTTCTTCAGCGCGGACTGCAACTGCGGAAGCCAGCACCAAGGCCGCGTAGGCAATTCCCAGCCGAGTAGCGGCCGAGCGGTGGGGAAGCAGGTTCATGTCCAATACCCTCCCTAATATGGCCTTCTGCCATAAGGTACGAGAAGTTGGCGAAAAATGTTCCCTTCTGAGAGTCCCGCCTACCAAGTTCCGCCAGCCGCTGGCTTTGACCTGCCGCTCAGGCGTCCCAAGACGGTCAGTCGTGCGATGGCAGTCCGATTCGTTTGAGCAAGTCTCGGAAGCGCGGATCGTCGCGCAACGGATCCAAGAAGGGTAAGCTGGGTATGTCGCTCACACTGGCGTCGCGTTGGTCAATCGCCTTTTCCAGCCATTGGAGTGCATGGTCCTCATCTCCGAGGGCGCAGTAGACGGCAACGATTGACATTGGGGAAACAAACTGTGTCGGGGGCAGCCCTTGTAACCTTCGCAGAATTTTCCGTGCCTCATTCGCTTCGCCCATTCTCGCGTAGACGCTCGCCAGGGCTGCCTGGGATTCCGTTCGGGTTGGCGCCAGCGAGATACCTCTCTGTAACAGCGCGACGGCTTGCTCGAACTGGCCCTTGCCGGCATAGGAGCCTGCAATCAAGACGTATTGGGTAGTGTCCGTCAGGCCCGCTTCGAGGATTTTTTCGCCGATCTCCATCGCTCGGTCATATTCGTGCGCTTCGTCATATTGCCAAAGCAGATGGTTCCTTTGGATCTGGCTCAGCGGATCGAGCCCCGCTGCGGTTTCTCCCTCGGCCAGTGCCTCGGTTGTCCGCCCCATGGTAAACAGGTAGTGCGAGTAGTAGTGATGCGCATCTACGTCATTCGGATTCAGCTCCAACGCTCGCCGCAGCTCCCGTTCAGCAAGCGGCCAATCCCATTTGTATACATAGGCCACCCATGCCAGCGCGTCGTGCGCCTTGCCCAATGAAGGATCAAGCCCAATCGCTTTCCGCGCTTCTTCCTCAGCTTTCCGGAACGTTTCGTGCGCCGGAAGCACACCCAGGTAACTCTGAAATGTATAGGCCACAGCCAATCCGGCGTGTGTGGGCGCGTAATCGGGATCCTTCTCTAGCGACCGACGAAACCAATCAATACTCTTGTCCACGCTTATTTCGTCGTTGTTGTCGCGCAACGCGACCCCATGCATGTAAAGGTCGTGCGCCTCCGGATTGATCGGGTGTCCTGGAACTGTCTGTCGTTCCTCCCGCGGCGGAAGCCGCAGCCGAATTTGCCCGGCGATCTTGCCGGCCACCTCGTCCTGCATCACTAGCAGGTCTTTCAGCTCCCCTTCAAAACTCTGCGCCCAAAGGTGACGGTCATCTTTCGCTTCAATGAGTTGCGCTGTAATCCGGATGTGATTACCCGAGCGCACCACCGAGCCCTCCACCAGTGCGTCGACATGAAGTTCACTCGCGATCTCTGGTGCGCCTTTGTGTTTGGCGCGATATTGCATCGCCGACACTCGCGAAATCACGCGAAGAGCTGGCACCTGCGCCAGCTCCGTGGTCAGTTCCTCGGTCACGCCATCAGCGAAATAATCCTGTGCCGGATTGCCTGACAGATTTTCGAGTGGCAGTACAGCCAGCGATCGAATCGCAGGTACCGTGGGCGCACTGTGGAAACGTCCGCGGAGTCCCCCCGCGCCCAGCGCCGCGAACACGGCAAGTCCCGCCGTCGCCAAAACCACAGGGATCCGCGACAGGAATGGCCTGCGGGGACTGTCTGGCTCGTTTCCCTCCAACTTTTGACGCTCGTCGTTCCACCAGGCCTCAATCTCGGCTTTGTAGGCATACACGGACGCCTGCTTCTTGTGTAGGTGCCGATGGACCGGTAATCCTTCTTTCTCCCACCGGCGAACGGTGCGTTCATCACGTTTCAGATAGGCGGCAATTTCCTTCCAGGAATCCAGGCGCTCAACTGGAGTTTCACGGAAGCTGTATGGTAGCTGAGGTTTGTTCGCACCCATGGGAACCTTTACGGGGGACACTGTGTGGTATCGGATTGTAGCTCAGTGCGCTCCCAACTCCAATCCCGCTTTCTCCGGCGGGTAAAGACGGACTTTCCTGGCCTGCCCACCTTTGTCTCTTGCGGGCTACCTCATGTCCCCTTAAGGTCGCGGGCAGTAGGCCGGCGCACCTCTTTTTGTCCCCTCACACTCTCCCGCCGCGCCTCTTGCCTTTCAAGGAGGCTTAAATTGAAGACCACTCGATTCGCTCTTTCGCTCGCATTCGCGGTTCTGGCTGCCACCTGCGTAAACGCACAGAACGTCGTCGTCAATTGGGATGCCATCGCTTCCACGACCATCGTTTCAAACGCCAAGGAAGCCTCAGCCACCTCGGGCGTGTGGTTCGCCTACGTCCATTTGGCTGTCTTTGATGCCGTAAACTCGATCGATCACCGCTTCCATCCCTATTTGTTCACGACCCAGGCCCCGGCAGGCGCCTCCAAAGATGCTGCGGCTGCAGCGGCCGCGCATCGCGTTCTGGTGAACCATTTTCCGGCCCAGCAGGCGAGCCTCGACGCAAGTTTGGCCTCTTCCCTCGCTGCTATTTCCGACACGCCCGCGAATATTTCCGCAGGCGTGGCGGTGGGCGAGGCGGCAGCCCAGGCCTTGATCAACGCGCGAGTGAGCGACGGCTTGCTGGTCAATTTTCCTTACACTCCGCCGGTCGGGCCGGGGTTTTACCAGCGGACCCCTCCTGCTTTCGCCGCTCCTCTGACGCCCTGGCTCGGCCAGATGGTGCCGTTCACCATGACGGGCGCAGCGCAGTTCTACCCGGACGAGGGCCCAGACGCTCTCGACAGCCAGCAGTGGATTGACGATTACAACCAGGTGATGACCCTTGGAGCGATAAACAGCACTGTTCGAACCCCACAGCAGACAGAGATTGGCCTTTTCTGGACGGAGCACACCGGCCAGCAGTATGGCCGCGCCTTCCGAAATCTGGCCACCCAAAAGGGGCTCAACACTTCCGATACCGCGCGATTGATGGCCATGCTGTGGGCCGGATTCGCCGACTCCGCCATCGGCTGCTGGAATGCCAAGTTCTCATTTAGCTTTTGGCGGCCGGTAACTGCTATTCGTGCAGGCGGCGGCAATCCCGCCCTCACGGCCGACCCCAATTGGGCGCCGCTGGCGAACACACCAGCTCATCCCGAGTATCCTGCTGCTCACGGCTGCGTCACTGGCGTGGTTTCGACGATTCTTGAGGGGTACTTCGGAACCCCCAATTTGCAATTCTCCGTGGACAGTCTCGTCACCCACACCGCACACAACTTCACGAGCACCAGTGACCTGATGCACGAAGTCGAGGACGCGCGAATCTACGCTGGATTCCACTACCATCATTCGGTGATTCAGGGCAGGGTCTTGGGCATAAAGGTGGGACATCAATTGATGCAGCGCTACTTCGGACCAGCGAAGTAGTCATTCCGTTTAGGAAAGCTTGCGTTGCCTCAACTCCGTCGGCTTCGAGACGAGGACCGCGGGATTAGGCCGAGCGTGCTTGTTTGCTTCGGCCTTTTCCCGCGCCCGGCTTGGCACGGAGGGCGGCCAGAAATTCACCGGTCGGAAGCGTATTGATCACGTCCTTGTTCTCGAGCCAGCCTCGGCGCGCCATGGTCACGCCGTAGCGGATGAACGCAAGGTTCGCGGTGTTATGGGAGTCCGTCGAGATCACCACTTTGACGCCGCGCTCCTTGCACATCCGAAGATAGACGTCCTTCAGGTCCAGGCGGTCGGGATAGGAGTTGCACTCCATCGCCACGCCGTGTTTGGCGCAAGCCTCCAGCACCTTTTCCATGTCGTAGTCGATGGGATCGCGGCGCAGCAGCAGGCGCCCTGTGGGATGCGCGATGATCTGCGTATAAGGATTCTCGATGGCCGCAAGCATGCGCTCCGTCATCGCCGCGCGGTCGAGATTGAAGTAGGAGTGAATCGAGCAAACTACTACTTCGAGTTGCGCCAGAATTTCGTCGGAGTAGTCCAGCGAGCCATCCTTGAGGATGTCGACTTCGGCTCCGGCGAGTACCCGAATGCCCAGGTCTTTTTCATTGGCGGCGTGAATTTTTTTGATGTGCGCGGCCATGCGCTTTTCGTCCAAGCCGTTCGCCACGGTCACCGCTTTCGAATGGTCGGTGATGGCGATGTACTGGTGGCCAAGTTCCTTGGCCGCTTCCGCCATTTCTTCAATCGAGTTTTTTCCATCGCTCGCCGTGCTGTGCATCTGCAGGTCGCCCTTCATATCTTTCAAGGTGACCAGATGCGGCAGCTTGTGGTTTTCGGCGGCGGCGATTTCTCCGGTGTTCTCGCGCAGTTCGGGAGGAATGAAATCCAGTTTGAGTTTCGAATAAATCTCTTCTTCGCTGCGCCCGGCGACGCGTTTTTCAGCCTTGAGCGTCGCGAGCGCGTATTCGTTGAGCGTCAGCCCCATGTCGTTGGCGCGGCCGCGCAGCGCTACGTTGTGCTCTTTTGAGCCGGTGAAATAGAGCAGGGCAGCGCCAAAGTTTTCTTTTTCGAGCAGGCGGACGTCGACCTGCAACCCGTTCTCCAGCGTGAAGCTGACCTTGTTTTCTCCATGCGCCAGCGTTTGATCGATCCCGGGAAACGTAAGGATGTGTTTGGCGAGCGCGTCCACGTGCTTTTGCGACGTATGGCCATCGGCAAGCGTGACCAGTAGATCGAGATCGCCAACTGTCTCCTTGCCTCTTCGCAGCGAGCCCGCAGGCGTAACAGACTCCACCGCCTTTCCCGCCTTTTCAATATGCGCTCCGATCCCTGCCGCCGCTTCTTCGGCGGTATTGATGTGAAATCGTCCCGTGGATTTCTTGAACACCTCCACGGCTTTCAAAATATTCTGTTCGCTCTTTTCGCCGAACCCCGGCAAATCGCGAAGCTTTCCTTCTTTCGCCAGCTTTTCCACCGCCGCCACGGTGCCCGCCTTGAAGTTCGACCACAAGAAGGCCACCTTCTTCGGGCCAAGTGACTGCAGTTGCAACAAATCGAGAATCGTCGCCGGATATTTCTTCAGGAGCTTTTTCCGCAGCGCGTAGTCGCCGGTCTTCACAATCTCCTGTAGATGCTCGACCATGCGGTCGCCGATTCCCGGCAGTTCCTTAAGTTTCTCCGGCTCTTTAACGAGTTGTTCGATGGAGTCGGGCAGGCCGTCGATTAGTTCGGCGGCTTTCTCATAGCTGCGATATCGCCCGATAATCGCGCCATCAATTTCCAGTAGTTGTGCCGTTTCCCGCAGGATTCGTGCGATCTGTTTGTTGTCCATATGAATTGATTATAAGCCCGGGATTTGAGCGCAGGGTCCCTGCGCCAGATAAATTTTAAGTGCTACCAGCGGCTAGCCTTTCCAGTCTGCGGATGCCATCATTTCTCAGGGGTCGGGCTCAGAATGAAAGGCGGGGACGGCCCCCCTCCGGGTGGCGGATTCACCACAACAATTCGAATTGTGGCGGCGTTTGCTATCGCAAGATCCGACTTGGGACATATTGCAAGCAACGTGGTTGAGTCTACAAACTGTGTTTTCCGGCTCAAGCCGTTCCACTGCACTGTCGTCCCTTCAGTGAAATTTTGCCCCTTCACGATGAATACGGCTGATTCCCGCGATTCAGGATGTTCATACGCCCCAAGTGTTGGCCATCGCAAGGTAACAGATACTATGGAGGGAGTAGGATTCAAGACGGGGGAGGTTGTATTCACTGGAGTTGACTCCCGTCCCCCGCCAGTGACGAGCCCGCTCGCCCCTTCCATAGTAGCCCTGAGTGCATCTTTCATTTCCTCCGACGTCAGCTGATGAGCGCGGACGAAATCCGGAGGGACGCGGCGCAATACTTCGGTCCGGTTCAAAAGCAGGGCAGACAGCCGAAGTTTCTCTCTTCTTTCGCTGCTTGTAAGGAACTTTAGTTCGAAGCAGGATCGGTCGAGGTCATTCAGTTGGTCACAAACGTAGTCCTCTGTGAGTTCGTCTTCGATGACAGAAAGCGCATCCGATACGCTGCTGTCTTGAAACGCTGCGCGTTCTATTTCTGCCGACTCGTTCGCCGGGCACTGCCCTAGGAGGTAGCGACGAAGCTTTCCTTCGTGAATTTGTTGCCCGGCTAGGTTTTGCTCGGATTCGCTCATTAGTGGACCCAATCCGTGCCTTGGACTTGAACACAATCTACCACGCAATCCTTGATTCCAGCGCGCAACCTGCATACTCGAATTCTGAGGGCGTTTAGCGGCATTTGTCTCGTCTCTGCAAGCGCTTTGCGATGTTCGATCTTTTGACCTGGTGCGTACTTGTAGTAATCAAGCAAGAGTTGCCTGTCGGGCTCGACCAGTTGCAGCATGCACCTCTCCAAACAGTTGTGGTGTTTTTCCAGGCTAGCATCGTCGCACAATGGCGCTGGTGGAACTGGAATCCTTGATCGGAGGTACTCCAAGTAAACGTATTTCGTATAGCTATAGAATATTCCTACTCGATCCTCTTGCCAGCACGAGGATGAGCCGAAGAATCGAACTTTCTTCGCTACCCGGTCCATTACCTTGTCAGCTAGGTCCTCAGGGCAAGCGCAACCTTTGAAGGCGAAGTGCCTGACGAGCTTGCGGTGCACGTCTTCATACCTGGCAGCGGCCACTTCTTTGTCAGGTCCCAGCCATCGGAGGAGGTCGTCAAATGTTTCTCGTGACAGATTTATCGGCTTAGCCATAGCCGAGGGCGATTATGCATCACTGATTACATAAAAGTCATGCGCCACGGAAAGTGCTCATGGAGCAGTACTTATTGAATTTTCTAGTCTCAAACAATTCTTCGCTTAAGGACGACTGAAATGCTTTGAGGGTTTCGCTCATAAGAGGGTAGAAGGAGCAAAGTCCACTGCGTCAAAGCACGACACTTCTCCCGCGCACGCGATTGTCGCTCCTTGTCGCTTGTAAAGCCGAGGAACGCAGCGTAGTTTTCAAGGCGGTTCAGGTTCAAAAGCACGAGGAGGAGGTTCACTATGAAATACCTCCCACGACGGCGATTCTGCGGGCATCACGCGGGGTTCCTTGGCTGGAACGAGACCTTCATCTTCTGGGGCGTTTGCTCAGGACGGGCCAATTGCACCGGATACGGTGTGGCCAGGTCAGGGACCGGTCAGGCGAGTTCCGAGATAAGATTCAACGAAAGGAATATGGGAATGCTGAGACTACATAATGTTTCTCGAAGTGCTGCTGTCCAGGACAAAAAGACGAAGCAAACCTGGCTTGTGCGGGCGCTGCTGATCTCTCTGATTGCCTGGTTTGGAGGGCTCACGCCGGGTGCGGCGCAGAATACGGGTAACGTTGCGTCGAATCCTGCGATCGTGTACGTGACGAACACGGGCGGCGGGATAACGGAAATCAATGCCACGAACAATTCCGTGATCGCCACGGCACCGTTCCGAGGGGTCGGAGCCGTCGCGGCCGTCACGCCGGACGGGCGGCGAATGTATGTTACGGACTACCTGTCAGCGAATGTGGTGGTTCTCGATACTAAGAGAAATGTTCCCGTAGCGCAGGTTTCCGTCGGCAGCGGGACGGGCAACATCGGCGTGGCCGTCACGCCGGACGGAGCTGCCGTTTACGTGACGAGCCAGTTCGACGGAATCGTGTCGGTAATCGACACGGCCACAAACACGGTGGTGAAAACGATTCCCACGGGAGCGGAGCCCGTGTGGATGACGATCTCTCCAGATGGCTCACGCGCCTATGTCTCCAATCAATTTACCGGGACCGTCAGCGTGATTGCCACTGCGAGCAACAGCGTTATCGCGACGATTGGCGGGTTTGCCGCCCCATCCCATTCACGCCTGATCCACAACGAGACCGAGCTGCTGGTCTCTTCGCCGGGAGACAATACGCTCAAGGTGGTGAACACGGCGACGAACACAATCGTCAAGTCCATCCCCACGGGGGCAACGCCAAGCGGAATCGCAGTAACCGCTGACGGAACGCGGGCTTACGTGGCCGATTTCAGCGGCAACACTGTCGACGTGATTGATTTGAACTCAATGACCAATCTGGGAACGCCGATCAGCGTGGGAATAAACCCACGGGGAGTGGCGATAGCGCCGGGAGGACAGCTCTATGTTGCCAATATGGGGGACTGGACAGTGTCCGTAATTGACACGGCTACCAATCAGGCGAGCGCTACATT
>WNFD01007644.1_pt1 | contig 10692 bp, 9 predicted proteins | sample 5400491 | NCBI WGS metagenome assembly WNFD01 (sample SAMN13153343, study PRJNA577476) | soil metagenome | isolation source: 120 cm saprolite under Douglas fir tree site 2 hole 2 replicate 2 | place: USA:California | collected 2015-04-18 | reverse complement strand
GGTCGGTGGGTGCGCGCCTGACCTGCGCCGGCGTGCCACACGTCTTACGCGTGATCCAACGGCGACGTGAGTGAAGTGACCGTCCCGGACTTGCGAAACCATGGCGGCCATGGCATCGATCCAGTCACCCACGGCGAGCGGATCACGATCACGCGGGACGCTAGACCGGTCGCGGAGCTTCGGCCATACACCAAGTCGAAGGTGTCGACCGAGGCGCTACTCACGCGCTGGAGACACTTGCCGGGGTCGACCCCGTCGCCTTTCGGACTGACCTGGACGAGATTCTCCACAGCCGGATCGGATGACTGCGCTGGACCGGACCCGTGGGGTCCTGGACACTTCGACGGTCATCCTGTTGCCGGGGTTGAGCGATCGGAGCTACTCCTGGCTGAGCCGCTCATGACGACTGTCACACTCGCAGAACTGTCCGTTGGCCCACTACTGGTAGTCGCCCGCACCGATCAGGAGCGAGCGGCGCGTCAGGCGCCTTGCAACGGGCCGAAACTGATTTCGACCCGATCCCGTTCGACGCTGTTGCAGCCCGGGCATTCGGACAAGTCGCCGCCTCGCTGCGGCGAAATGGTCGCAAGATCGCCGCTCGCGCTTACGACGCCGTGATTGCTGCGACCGCAGTGGGTAATGGGCTTCCACTGGACACCTGCAATCCGAGCCATTTCGCTGGGAGCCAGGGTCCGGAGGTAATCGCAATCCCGCACCCCGACTCGCCATCCACGTCCTGAACCCGCCGCCCCGTCCATCCGAGAAACGTGGATGATGACCGCCCGCAGTTGCGCTGTTGCACCCGTCGAGGTCGTCCGTGCACCAGTCAGCCGAGACCGGCCGGAATCGACACCGACCGAGCGCCGGCAGTCCGGTCGCTCGGGTCGGCTTGGATCGTGGAGCGTTCAGTCCGACGGTTTTTTCGCTGCCGCACCGGTGCGCTACGGGTTGTCAAAGTGGATCTGTCCGGTGTAGGTAGCGACTGGCAGTCCAATGGCTGGCACTATTCCAGCTGCGCTGAGTACGCCATGGAGGTTGGCGAGATTGCCGGTCCCGCTGATGATGACGTCGGTACTCTGAAATGACGTGGAGTCACCAGGCCCGGCCTCATTGAAGGTAACAGTTCCGGATACCCCGTTTACCGTCCCGGTGAAAGTATCAGAGCCGTGATTATCCGTGGAACCGTCGGCATGGATGATCAGGGTGCCATGCACGACCGAGGTCCCGCTGAACGTGCCGGTCCATAGTGCCGTCAAGGTATAGTCGATGATCGTGTTGCCGCCGACCAAACGGACGCTGGGGCTGAACGTTTCGTAGGAGAAGGTTCCGGTCGCCGACGTCAGCGGGGAGGCCGCTGCGACAGTTACCCAGGCAACGGCAAGCAAGGCTGCGAGCCAGACGAGCGGAAGGCGAAGCCGACCTATTCGGGACATTGTATGTTCCTTTCGGCGATTGTCGAATTGCTGAACCCGATCAACGCGTTATCGCAAGATCGAATCACACGGCCTCGGCGCCGACTGAGGGACCAGCGCGCGTGACAGGTCGATCAAACCACTTGCTTGATTCGGCCACAAGCCGATCAGTGATAGGATCGCTGATACAAAACGTGGTACATGCATAAGCGCTCGTCGAGGAGCAGAGTGTGAAGGAACGATGGACGCCGATCTCTCGTTTGGGCACTGGCTCCAGTTACACCGCAAGACGCTTGACCTGACCCAAGGGGAGCTGGCGCAGCGTCTCGGCTACGCGCGCGTGACGATTCACAAGATCGAAACGAACGAGCTCCGGCCTTCTCGTCAGATGGTGGAAAAGCTCGCCGACGAGCTAGCGATTGCTCCGGCCGAGCGGCAAGCGTTCATCCGTTTGGCCCGTGGTGATTCTCGGGCTGGGCTGTCTCTGGCCCTGCTCTCAGAACGCGCGTCCGTTCCCAGCTCGCTGCCGCGCCGCCACAACCTGCCAGTCCTCCTGACCCGCTTTATTGGCCGCGAAAAGGAGGTACAGAACGATTGCGCGTTGCTGCGCGGAGACGTACGGCTCGTGACATTGACCGGTGCAGGTGGCATCGGTAAGACCCGGCTCTCGCTGGAGGTCGCGGCAGCCATGGTCGAGACCTGTCCGGACGGCGTTTGGTTCGTTGACCTGGCCCCACTGGCGGATCCGGATCTCATCGGCGCTGCTATCGCCGGCGTGATCGGCGTGCGCGCAGCTCCGAGCCAGCTGCTGCATACCGCATTGTTAGCTGCCTTGCGCGGCCGACACCTGCTCCTGGTGCTGGACAACTGCGAGCATGTCATCGCCGCGTGTGCCCAACTGATCGAACACATCCTGCACACCGCGTCTGAGGTTCGCATCCTGGCCACGAGTCGGCAGTCGCTACGGATCGCCGGCGAGGTCTGTCGACCGGTGCCTCCGCTGGGCTTGCCGCCACTCGATACCGTCTTCACGGTCGACCAACTCCGGCGCTACGAGGCAGTCCGCTTGTTCGTTGAGCGCGCCCTCGCAGTCCAGCCGCACTTTCACGTGACGGCACAGAACGCTAAGGCGTTGGTTCAAATCTGCCGGCGCGTGGATGGAGTGCCGCTGGCGCTGGAGCTGGCCGCGGCGCGTGTGGGCGTGTTGAGTGTGGACCAGATCGCCGCTCGGCTCTACGATCGATTCCGGCTGCTGACCGGCGGGAGCCGCACGGCCCCGCCGCGTCAGCAGACGCTCCGGGCGACGATCGACTGGAGCTATGAGCTCCTGTCGGCACGAGACCGAGTGCTATTCGAGCGACTCGCGGTGTTCGCGGGTGGTTGGACACTGGAATCCGCAGAGGCTGTCTGTGCAGGCGGGGAAATCGACCGCACGGAGGTTCTGGACGGCCTGGGCGCGCTCATCGACCAATCTCTAGTTGTGGTCGCGGAGCATGGCGCGCAACGACGATATGGCTTGCTGGAGACACTCCACCAGTACGCGTGGGAGCGCCTGATCGAATCGGGCAGAGCCGCGGACGCGCAGGCGCGACACCTTGCCTGGTATCTCGGGCTGGCAGAGTTGTCCGACCCGAAACGGCCCGGGACGGACCAACTCCCCGGGCTGACGCAACTGGAAGCCGAGCACGACAACCTCCGCGCCGCCATGGCATGGAGTCTCGAGAACGATCCGGAGCGTGGTCTCTGTCTGGCGGGTTGCCTGGCGGAATTTTGGCGAAGAAGTGGCCACCATGCCGAGGGACATCTCTGGCTGACCGCAGTCTTAGACACCGCTTACGAGTCCAGCTCCAAGCTGGGATCCCGTGCCAGGGTGCTGCTCGGAGTCGGACAACTCGCAGCGGATAGGGGTGAGTTCGGCCCAGACCAGGTCTCCCTTGCAGAGGAGAGTGTCAGACTGTTTCGGGAGGCCGCGGATCAGCGAGGTCTGGTGGAAGCTCTTCAGCATCTGGCACGGTGCATGCTGGAATCGGCGGGAGAGGCGGAGCAGGTCGACGCGGTGTTGAACGAGAGCTTGCGTATTGCGCAGACGCTTGGCGATCAGCACGGTATCGGCTTCGCTCTCGCGAACTCGGCCTTAGTGGCGTGGTTGCAAGGGGAGCAGGGCCGAGCGCGCCAACTGTTCGAACAGGCCGTAGCGCACATTCGAGCAAGCGGCGATGCTTTGTTCACCGGCCTGGTGCTTGGCACACTGGGCTGGTACACCCTGGTCGATGGTGACCGTGACCGAGCGCGGCAGTTCAAAGAAGAAAGCCTCGCAATCTTGCGGACACTTGAGGCCAAAGAGGCAGTCGGGCTGGCTCTCTTGGGACTCGCCTGTATCGCCCGTCAGGACGGGGACGGCGCCCGGATGCGTGCGCTCCTGGAGGAATGTGGTCCCCTCCTGTACGAGACCGGTAGTCCCGGGTTATGCGATTGGCTTTGCTTCGTCGGACAGTTGCAGATCGGCCGGGGTGAGTACGCTCAGGGAGTTCGACTTCTGGCCGTCGGCGAATCCGACGGTCCGCGGGCCGGCTCGCTGCGTGCCCTCTTGTACCAGATGCCGCCCGAGCAGCGAGAGGCGTGCCTCGCCAGCGCCCGGTCGGCCTTGGGTGAGACCGCATTTCACGCCGCCTGGGCCGAAGGCAAAGCCATGGCCACAGATCAGGCCGTCGCGGCCGCTTGTGCCGGAGCCTGAAACATACACCCTCTGCGTGTTATGGCGCTGACCCGGTCAGCGCCATAACGAGAACGATAAATTGCTCCGGTTTGTGCCGACAAGCGTCGGCCTCGAACACGCGGCACTGCAAGGCGAAGGCTAAGCTCGCGCCAATGACGTGCGCGTGGAGTGTCAGTGGATTTGTCCGGTGTACGTGCCCAATGGTCCGGGGAGAGCGGCTGGCACCGTTCCAACCTCGCTGAGCACACCATGCAGGTTGCTGAGATCGCCGGTCCCGCTGACAATGACGTCGGTGCCCTGGAATGAACCGGCGGGGGGCGCGACGGAGCCCGTCCCAGCGAGGTTGAACGTAACGCTGCCCGGCACGCCATTCACCGTCCCACTGAAGGTTTCGACATCATGGAAATTCGCGGTCCCATCGGCATGGAAGATCAAGGTGCCTTGTACAACCGAAGTGCCGCTGAACGTGCCGGTGTAGGACACGGTACCAGTAAGGTCGATGATCGTGTTGCCTCCGGCTTGCCGCATGTTGTTGAAGGTGGAGGATGTATAGGTAAACGTTCCGCTCGCTGAGGTCGGCGGCGACGCGGCGGCGGCACCGGTGACCGGGCCCACCGCGAGCACCGCCACGACAGAGACGAGCAGAAGACGATGCCAACCTGTGATGAACATGGGGGGACATTCCTTTCTACGAAAGAACGACTGGGTCGACCAGCAACGCTGATGACGGAGCCAGGACATCCATTTCTGCCCGACCTCGGGCATGTGACACTGAGTCGTGGTTCGATGGTTCCGCGGGGTCCCGAATTGTGAGATATAGTCCATCTCCTTCTGCTTGAATTGACTATCAAGCTGGAACGGATCGCGCGACTGGTCACAGGTTCTCGCACCTACCGCCGACTCAGGATCCAACTTATGCGGACACGTCCATCGAGGGTTTGAGCGCGGGCCTGGCGAATGCCAGGCGTCCTGAATCATGCGGCGCCGAATAGCAACTCGTGGCGATGCATCACCTGTGTTCGAGCTATTGGATTCTCGTCGCGTGAGACCAGACTGCACGCCATCGCCCATTGTGCTTTTCATACACGTCGGTGTGCCAGAAGCCGTGGAGTGGCATCCGTTGCATGTGGAACACGACTTCAATCGTCGAGCGATAGCGGATGATCGCGGCGTCACCGTGCAGCCGCACATCTATCGGTGAGTCGACCCCGAAAACGACGTAGTCCAGCTCTCCGCAGGCGATGGCACCGAGATATTGATCCTTCGAAAGAGTAGCGCCGTCAGGCGTGATGAGTTGGAAGTCGTCCGCGTGGAGCTGGCGCGCGCGTTCGGTGTCCTTCTCCACCAACGAGCGCAAGCGTTCACGTTCCGCTGCCCGAATTGCCTCCGCCTCCCCAGCAGCCACATCCGGGCCCTCTTTGTCTTCGACCGATCGTGTGGTCATCCTGGTCTCCAGAGGAGACTTTGCTCTTGGGCCTGTGAGCTTGGCCAGACGCATGCAGTACGCATGCTGTACGCAGTTCCGTCGTCAGATGTTTAGGGGTACCCTGGTCACGAGCAGTGGGTGAGCACGACGACAGATACACCAAACACATTTGGATCACTGCTACGGCACTTCCGGCTTGTGGCGGGGCTCTCGCAGGAGCAACTCGCCGACCGCGCTGGGCTTAGCCGTCGAGGTATCGCCGATCTGGAGCGCGGCGCTCGTCGGTCGCCCTATCCGAACACTGTGTACCAACTCGCGAACGCGTTGCGCCTGGATGCCAATGACTACCAAGCGCTCTTCGCGCGTGCCCATCCCACAACGGCCGAGGCTACAAATGCAGGCCGCCTCCCATCACTGCCCGCGCCGCCGAGCGAGTTGATCGGGCGTAAGCGTGAGCTGGCCGAATTACGGCAGCGGCTCAAGGATACCCGACTGCTCACTCTGACTGGAGCAGGCGGTTCGGGCAAGACGCGCCTGGCACTCGAGGTGGCACGTGCCCGAGTCGACGCATATCCAGACGGGACGGCGCTGGTACTCCTTGGGCCGCTGAGCGACCCGGATCTGGTCGCACCAGAGATTGCTCGGATCCTGGGCGTGCGCGAACGTGCCGAGACGCCGCTACGTCAAACTCTGGTGTCTCACCTCGCTCCGCGCAAGCTTATGCTGATCCTTGACAACTTCGAGCATCTTCTCGACGCGGCGCCGTTGATCAGCGATCTCCTGGGGGCTTGTCCGCAGCTGACGGTGCTGGCGACCAGCCGCGAAGCACTGCGACTACGCGAAGAGCAGGAGTTTCCGGTACCGCCGCTTGCGCTACCAGCGATAGATCGGAACGCGTCAGCCGCCACGCTGATGCGGTGTGCGTCGGTCCAGCTGTTTGGCCGACGTGCTGCGCAGTTCGTGCCCGACTTCGGTGTCACCCCCGCCAACTCACGCATGGTGGCCGACATTTGCCTGCGGCTGGATGGGCTGCCTCTCGCCATAGAACTCGCCGCGGCGCGTATGAAGGTCCTTTCGCCCGCGCTGCTGTTAGAGCGGCTGGAGCACCGTATGCCGCTCCTCGTTGGCGGCGCGCGCGAGCTGCCTCCGCGGCAGCGCACGCTGCAGGACACGATCGCGTGGAGTCACGATCTGCTGACCTCAGATGACCGGCGCACGTTCCGCCGCATGGGAGTGTTCGTCGGTGGCTGCAGGCTCGATGCGGCCCAAGCGCTCGAGGACCTGAACAGCCCGCCTGGCCGATCGGCTTTGAGCGGGCTCATCTCGCTTGTCGACAAGAACCTGCTCCGCCGCGAAGGTGGCCCTGATGCTGAGCCGCGGTTCACCATGCTCGAGACGATTCGCGAATTCGGGCTCGAGCAGCTCGCGGGCAGCGGTGAGCTCGAGCCGGCGCGGCGGGCGCATGCGGCCTATTACCTCACCTGGTTGGTGGGCGCGGACCCGCGGCGGTCGCCACCGCCTGCGGGTGGCTGGGTGCATTGCCTGGACCTGGAGTACGCCAACTTGCGAGCGGCGATGCGCTGGTCACTGGATCATGGTGACCTGGCGTTGGTCGCGGCCGCCGGCACGGCGCTGACGCGCTATGGCATCTTCCGCGGCTATTTCGGCGAGCTCCGCCGCTGGTGGGAAGAGGCGTTGGAGCGCAGCAGCGGCGCGGATCCTTCGGTGTGGCCAACGGTTGCGTTTCTTCTTGCCATCGTCCTGTTCTTTCAAGGCGATCACGAGCGTGTGATCCCGCTCCTCAACGACAGTCTCGCCCGCTTTCGCCTCCAGGGTCACAAGTGGGGGACGGCACACGCCCTCCTGCAGTTAGGCTGGGCCGCGCCATTGCACGGGGAGCTCCAGTCAGCAGTCCCACAGCTGCGTGAAGCCGAAACTCTGTTTCGCGAGCTGGAGCAGTACGAGGATGTGGCCTGGACGCTGCTGGGCCTCGGCCTCACTGCGCAACTGAGGGGTGATTTCGCGGCGGCCGAGACCTTCTACGTACAGGCGTTGGCAGGTGTGCGAGAGCTGCGTCAGCCCAGCTCGATCGCACAGGCGCTCGCCGTGGACGGCATCCTGGGGCTGGTGTTCGCCTTTCTCGGCTCGGCAGCCCTTCTGCGCGGGGACGTCGCCCTCGCTGACGCTCGACTGCGCGAAGGCGTGTTTCAGTGCGCCCGTGTTTCCGATCCGAGCATCCTCGGGACGTGTGTGCTGCTGCTCGCCGGCGTGGCGTTAGCCAGAGCTCAACACAGGCGGGCGGTGCATCTCGTGGGAGCTGCGAAAGCCCTGTGGAGTGCTACAGCCAGCGACGTGATGCCAGCGCATCGTCCGGTGTACCAGCGCATCTACGCTGAGTTGAGAGGTCATTTCGATGAGCGGGCGTTCGAGTCCGCGCGAGCTCGCGGCGCGCGGATGAGTCTGCCGGACGTGGTCGCATTGGCACTTGGTGCCGAGGATGGGGCGCCCGTCGACGATCCCCTGATGGAGCTGACGCGACGCGAGCGAGAGGTCGGGCGCCTCGCGGCCCGTGGACTCCGGAATCGGGAGATTGCTCGGGCGCTGGTCATTACAGAAGGCACGGCCCGCGTGCACGTCGAACACGTCCTGGCCAAACTCAACCTGCACTCGCGAGCGCAGCTTGCTGCCTGGGCTGTGGAACAAGGTGTTTTCGGTAGCTAGTGTCGTATCGTAGGTCGCCCTATGGTGGTCACCCATGCCTTTCGACATAGGCGGTGTCGGCGGTCATGAGGTCCTCTCAACGAGCATTGACAAGGCGGCATCAGACCGCGCAGCTAACCAGGTCTGACCGAACCGCGTGGGCTCCGACCGAAAGCAGTGCGCGGGATTGCCGTCATCACCGGTGTAACGTCCGCTCGACGCCGATGTAAGGTGCCTTGGTGCGCGTCCTCTGCTCGGCGCTACCGATGGAAGGCCACGTTCGGCCGTTGCTGCCCGTGGCTCACGCTCTTGCCGGGGCCGGCCACGACGTCCGCGTCGCGACCGGCGCCGGTTTCCACGAACGAGTGCGTCAGGCGGGCTTGGTCCCCGTTTTGGCCGGCTCCGCCTTCGAACCAGCGTTTGCCTTGAGCGAGCGCGATCCTCGGTTCGCCGAGTTTTCCCTTACTCAACGAGCGGCAGCAACCTTCAGCCTGATTATCGCTCCGGCGAAGCTCGTCGATCTCGAGCGGATCGTGGCGGAGTGGCGGCCGGACTTGATCGTTCACGAGTGCACCGACCTGGCCGCGCCGATCGTTGCTGCGGCAGCGAGCGTGCCAGTAGTGACTCAAGGTTGGGGCCTCGTGCCAGTGCCTGCGCTGACCGTCCCCGACCCAGCCGACCTGGTGTCCCTGTGGCACGCACGCGGCCTGGAGGCGGATCCGTACGCTGGCATCTTCGGCTCCATCCACCTGCACCCTATGCCCACCAGCCTCCAGCCCGACGCAAGGGTGCCCGTTGGGCGGCTTGAGCGCATACGATTGGAAATGCCGCCGGTCGTAGGTGCCAGTCTACCTGCCTGGGCGGGCGTACTGGAGCCCGGACGCAGACCGCTGATCTACGTGAGCCTCGGGACGCTCGCCCCCTTCAGCCGCCCGGAGTTCCTGCGCACGATCCTGAAAGGGCTGACGAGGCTGGATGTCGAGGTCGTGGCGACCGTCGGCGCCCACAACGATCCGGCGAGCCTGGAGCCCCAGCCGCCCAACGTGCATGTTGAACGCTGGCTGCCGCTGCCGATCTTGCTGCCTTGCTGCAATCTGGTTGTCTGCCACGCCGGCTCCGGTACCCTGCTCGCCACTATCGACGCGGGCCTGCCGCTAGTGTTGTTACCGCGTGGGGCCGACCAGTTCGAAAATGCAGCAGCGTGTGAACGCGCCGGCGTCGCGCGAGTTGTAGCGCCGGAATCACTCACCTCAGCTGCAGTCACCGATGCGGTCGAGCAGGTGCTCGCGGCTGACAGCTGTCGTTATGCTGCTGCTCGCCTACGTGCGGAACTCGAAGCCATGCCCGCTCCATCGGCGGTGGTGCCGCTGCTAGAACAACTGGCGCACGGCAGATCGTCGGCCTCCGGGCCGCGCGCCGGTAAGGCACCGGGCGCGCGCGAGACGTAGCGGGGCAGTAGCGAAACTGCGCCGAGAGAATTGTCGGTTTCGAAGCGCCGTGCTTACCCGCTCGACAGCAACCTGACTCATGGGCCGTTCAGCTGGCCGCCATTCAGCTAGTTCGGCCGCTGGAGCCATTTACCCGTCCACCCTCTGAGTCAGATCGCGTCGATGCACACTGCGGAAACGAGTGTCCGGCTTGTGATCGCGATGCATGCGCTGATCCGAAGGTCATTGGAGAATCCCAGCACAATCTGCGAGATTTCTCGCGGATCGCTGCCGAGGAGAGCACAACGGCCGGCATCGTCGTACGGATTGTCGAACGATATCCCGATTGGGAGAACCTCCGCACGCTCTGGCATTCCGCGAGAACAGCAGTCGCGCGGGAGGACAGCTAGAGACGAATACTCTCACTCAATCTCCATCGCCAAGCCGGCGACCGGCTACAGGCGGAGACCTTCAGCAACCCACCGATCAACTTGCTCGCCCGGCACAGCATCCTGGAACTGCAGCAGCCCATCGGGGTCAGCGAGGCCGAGGAGACACTCTGGGTCGGCACGTCGACTGAAAGCCGTGGTGAGCCTCACTTTTCGGCGGGCTCCCGTGCACTTGGGGCCTCGCAAGCATGTCTGCGGCGACCTCCACCGCCGCCGGGCTGCAGAATCGTGTGAATGGAGGTACAGTCGGGTCGCCACCACCGGGCTGGAGTGGCCAAGGATCGCGGCCACTGTCGCCATGGGAAATCGGCCGCCACCAAAGTGGACCCGAAGTCGTGCCAGAGCCCGCGCCGTGTATGCGAAACACCCGTTCTAGCGCAGACGCGTTCAAATGCCCCATTGAAATCGCGGTGTTCGAGCCGAACGGCCGCTCGCGCCTACGACGCCATGATTGCTGCCACCGCCGTTGCGAACGGCCTGCCCGTGTACACCTGTAATCCGAACGATTTCGCGGGTATTGACGGTCTGAATGTCGTCGCAATCCCGCACCCTGACTCGCCAT
>WNFD01007642.1_pt1 | contig 10693 bp, 7 predicted proteins | sample 5400491 | NCBI WGS metagenome assembly WNFD01 (sample SAMN13153343, study PRJNA577476) | soil metagenome | isolation source: 120 cm saprolite under Douglas fir tree site 2 hole 2 replicate 2 | place: USA:California | collected 2015-04-18 | reverse complement strand
CCATTTGAGCCGACTAGCGCGCACCCACCAACGCGGGCGCCCCGAACACGCTTTGGCCAAGGTACTCCTTGGGCTGTGGTGTTTTGAAGGCCGCCACCTTACTGGTGGTTACCCCATACCGCAGCAGCGACTCCGCGAATACTACGGCTGCGCCGATGCCGTCGATCACCGGCACGCCAAGCGCCGCTTGCATACTCTTGTCCATGGGACCCATGCCGGCGCACCCCAGCAGGATAGCTTCGGCGTTGTCCTCGGCGAGGGCGAGCCGCGCTTCGGCGGTCAACTTGCGCTCGGCGACCCCCGGATCTTCCTCGATCTCCAGCACCGACAGTTCGGTGCACCGCACCGACGCCAGGCGCGCCTCCAAACCGTGGTGCTTGACCAGATCTTCGAGCAACGGTTTGACGCGGGGCAGCACCGTCACAATAGAGAAGCGGTGAGCCACCATACACGCCATCAACATCGACGCTTCGGCAATGCCAACGACCGGTACGTCGAGCAGCTCGCGGGCGGCGAACAGGGCCGGGTCGCCGTAACAGGCAATCACGACAGCGTCGTACTGGCCGCGGGTCTTCTGTAGATACTCGAGCGTAGCGGCGGCGGCGATGGCCTCCTCGAGGTGGCCTTCGATCGAACGCGGCCCGTACTCCGGACTGACGGCGTCGATCTGGGTGCCCGGACTCGCCGCTCGGCGGGCGACTTCACCAATCGATTCCGTCATCGACTGAGTGGTATTCGGGTTGATCACCAGAAGCTTCATGTTCTCCAACCTCCTATCCAAGTAGCGCGCTCAGCACGCCTTGATCGATGGTGCGCGGGATGAATCGCCCGCGCCCAGCGGGTCCCGAGAACGCACCGTCCGCGACCACCACTTCGCCTCGCGAAACCACCGTCGTCGGCCTGCCGCGTACGGAAAACCCTTCGTAGGGTGTGTAGTCAGTAGCCATGTGCAGGTCACTGGCGTGAACGATCCAGTCGGTCGCCGGGTCGAACAGCACCACATCGGCATCGGCGCCAACACCCAGGTGGCCCTTGCGTGGCCATAGACCTACCAGCTGTGCCGGCGCCGTTGCCACGAGCTGCACGAACCGGCTGGCTGAGATACGACCGCACGCCACACCCTCCGAGTAGAGCACACTGGCGCGCGTTTCGACACCGGGCAGACCGGGCGGCGTACGGGTGAAATCCTCCTTGCCCAGCCGCTTCTGCGCCAGAGTGAAGCAGCAGTGGTCGCTCGCCACGCTCGTCACCGTCCCGTCAGCCAGCATGGCCCACAGCTCCGCGGCGTCCTCCGCGGACGGGACCGGGGGGCTGCATACATAGTTCTGTCCGTCTGGCCGCTCGTAGGATTCCTCAGTGAGCACCAGATAATGGGGGCACACCTCCGCTCCCACCTGGACGCCGTCGGCTCGCGCCCGCTCCAACACGCGACGCGCCTGGCGGGCGCTCATATGCACGAAGTACAGCGGCGTGTGGGTCTCGCGCGCCAGCGCAAGCACACTCTCCATCGCCTCCACTTCGGCCACATGCGGTCGGCTGAGCGCGTGGTAGCGCGGTGCCAGTTGGCCAGCCGCAACGAACGTTTCGGTGAGTTTCTCCACAATCGGGGCGTTTTCGGCGTGAACCGCGGCGATACCCACGCCGGACAGGGCTCGCAGGACGCCCAGAATGTCGGCGGTGGAGGCCATAAACATGTCGCGATAGACCGTGAACAGTTTCACCGATGGGATACCCATCTGCACCAGGTCCGTAACCTGGGCCAGAGAACGCTCGTTCGTCGTCGCCTGCGTGTAGCACGCGTGCAGCCCATAGTCGACGACCGCCTCCGCTGCCGCCTCAGCCATGCGTCGCGCGACGCACGCCAGCGGCGTCTCGTTCGGCGGCGGCAGGGCGAAGTCGACAATGGTCGTGGTACCGCCGAACGCGGCTGCGCGTGTGCCTTCGAACCAGGAATCGTTGGTGCGCACATCGCCGACCGGCTGGTTGAAATGGACGTGCACGTCGACGAAGCCGGGCATCACCAACCGGCCTCTGGCATCCAACGTGCGTTCGGCTTGGGGAAACACGTTCGCATCCCCGACAGCGACGATCCGCCCGTCTTTGATGGCCAGGTCGGCCCTGGTCTGACCGTCCGCGGAGACCAGCACCCCGTCGCGGATCAGGAGATCCAGCAATGCGCGATCCGTCTTCCTCAGCCTGGCAGCGTGGGCATAGTCGCCCTCACCCCCGCCTGGTCCGCATTTCGGCGCGCAGACGCTGCGTGGCGGCCTCGTCGACGGCCGTGCCACTCTGGCTCAGGACCACGCCGTAGGCGCCACTGGCTTCCTGCACGGAGACGTACTCGTCAAGCACGTCTTCGAGCACCTGCCGCGGATCGCGCTCGAGCGGGTCGCCATAACCCCCGCCACATGGGCCGATGGTACTGATCGTGTCTCCATCGCCCACCAGCTTGTACGGGAACTTGGACATCAGCTGCTCTTCGTTGGCCGCGCCCGGATTGAACACCACCGCGCCCGGCGTGCCCTCGCCACCGCCATATAGTGGCGGCGGGGGGAAGATGTTCCCGTCGCCCTCGAGACTCAACCCGCCATTGCCCAGAAAAGCGATATCGCGGATCGAGCCGAGCCCGCCCCGCCACTTGCCAGGGCCCCCGCCACCATCCCGCATTTCGTACCGCTTGACGCGCAGCGGGTAGTGCGACTCGATGTCTTCGATCGGATTGTTGCGCGTGTTGGCATACAGCGAGTCGACCGTGTCCATGCCGTCCTTGCCGAAGCGCCCGCCGTAGCTGCCCTCGGTAATGTCCATGTAGACCCAGTACTGCTCGTTGTACAGGCCGCTGTACGCCACTACTTTCATGTTGCCCACCCCGGCCGCGACGCGATCTGGCGCTACCTGAGCCAGCGCCCGCATGACCGTGTCGGCGACGATGTTGCCGGCGCAGAAGCGGGCAATGGTCGGCGCTGGAAAGATCGGATTGGCCAGGCAGCCCCGCGGCGCAACAATCTTGATCGGCCGCGTCAGCCCAGAGTTCTGCGGCACGAACTCATGGTGGACCGTGTCGAGCAAAATCGAGCGGACGATCAGATAAATTGCCACGTCGACGGTGCCGATCAGGGGCATGTTGATGGGTCGGTCGACTTGTGGCGAGGTGCCGGTAAGATCGACCGTCATGTTGCTCCCGTCGATCGTCACCGTGGCGGCGATTCTCAAATTCTTGTAGCGCGGATCTGCATACTCCTGGAAGCCGTCGATGAAGCCCTCCGCGTAATACGACCCGTCCGGGAGCTTTTCGATCTCCTGGCGCAGCATCCGCTCCGAGTAATCCATCATCTCCTCGGAGGCCGCGATGACGGTGTCGAGACCGTACTTCTCGATCAACTGGATGAATCGTTCGGCGCCGATGCGACAGGCGCTGACTTGAGCCTCCATGTCGCCAACAACCATGTCGGAAGCGCGAATATTGTCGCGCAGCATCCGCCATAACCATTCGTTGCGCTGGCCGCCGTCGTACATCTTGAGTGCCTTGAACTGCAGGCCCTCGGCATACGCGTCCTGTGCGTCGACGATGCCGCAGCTGCCGGGCGTGAGCGAGCCGATGTCGAGGTGATGCGCGGTCGTAAACGAGAAGCCCACCAGCTCGTCGCGATAGAAGACCGGCACGCAGAAGCCCACGTCGGGACCGTGTGACGAGCCGTGGTAGGCCGAGTTGTGGATGATGACGTCACCCGGCGCGAAGGTGTCGCCACGTTCTTCGAACAGCTGGAAGATGCCGCGCATGTAACCGGGAATCGGACCAAGCTGCAGGGGCGTGCTCTGCACCGACTCGCACAGACCGCGGCCTTGTGTATCCAGTAGCGCCGCGCCGAAGTCCTCCGACTCGCGGATGATGCTCGAATACGACATGCGCGTGAGCTTGTGGCCCATCTCGATAGCCACACTCTCCAAGGCACCCGCCACCACGCGCGCGGTGATCGGATCGATCCGCCGCTTGCGCTCAACTTCAATGGCCATTGCGCATCATCCTTTCCGCTCGCATCCGCGAATCCCCCGCGGCGTCCTTTCGGCTGAGAATCAGATTGCCCGCTGGATCGACTACCGCCCGCCAGTCCGGCGGCACTACGGTAGTGCTGTCTTTCTGAAAGATGATCGCCGGCCCGTCGAACGGCGTCTGGACGGGCAGCTCGGCGCGGTCATAGTACGCGGTGGAGTGCACGCTCCGCTGTCCGTCAGCCGTCCGGAAATACGCCTCGCCACGGTGGATCAGAGCTCCCTCGAGGCTCGTTCCGTGCGTCAGATTGAGCGCCTCGATGCGCACCATCTCGCCAATACCGACGATCCGGACCGTCACGACTTCAATTGGCGTTGAGGGAAAGCTGTGGCCGTACTCGACCGTGTGGATCTCGTGGAAGCGCTGCCAGACACGCTCCATGGCCGCCAGATCGAGGTCGCCGTCGGGCACCTCGACGCGGAGCTCATAACCTTGACCCAGATATCGGCAATCCGCCCACCGACTTAGACGGATCTTCTCGTTCGGTACGCGGTCGCGTTGCAACTGCGACCTGACCCGCTCTTCGAGTCGCCGCAGGTCGCCGTTCAACCGCTCCAGGTCCACGTCGCTGCTGAGCATGAACTCGGTGTGGATCGTGTCGTACTTGAGGTCGGTGGTCAGCAGGCCGGTGGCGGAGGTGATGCCCGGGAACGCCGGCACGATGATCTCCGGGATTTCAAGCGTGTCGGCTACTTCGGCGGCATGCAATGGACCCGCGCCACCAAAAGCCACCAGCGAGAATGTGCGCGGGTCGAAGCCTTTCTGAATCGTGCGCGAGCGGATGGCGTTGGCCATATTGCTGTTCAGAATTTCGACTACCCCGTGTGCCGCCTCGAGCAGATCCATACCCAGCTGGTCCGCGAGGCGGCCAATGGCTTGCTCGGCTAGCTCGGGGAATACCGACATCTCGCCGCCGAGGAAGTGTCCGGCGTCCAGTCGTTTCAGCACCATGTTGGCGTCGGTGACGGTCGGTTGATCGCCACCTTTGCCGTAGCACGCCGGACCTGGCTCCGATCCGGCACTGCGCGGACCGACGCGGAACGCCCCGCCCCGATCCACATACGCAATCGACCCGCCACCAGCACCAATGCTGTGCACGTCGATCATCGGCACCATCACCGGGTAACCGGCAATAAAGGTGTCGCGGGCACTCGCCTCGACGATGCCGCGCGGCGTCACGATGCCAATATCCGCACTGGTGCCGCCTGCGTCGAACGTGATCAGATTTTCGCGTGCTGACAGACTGCCGGCCCACAGACCGCCCAGCACTCCGGCTGCCGGTCCAGAAAGGAGCAGCGTGACCGGCGCTTCAGCCGCTGATTGGGCAGTCGCGACACCACCATTCGAGCGCATCAAGTGCAGCTCGCCGGATACGTCCGATTGGCTCAGCGAGCTGGCCAGGCTCTGCGTATAGCGGCGGACCTTTGGACCAACAAACGCGTTGACGCAGGTGGTGGTAAAGCGTTCGAACTCACGAAACAACGGAAAGATGGTCGCAGAGGTCGACACAAAGGCCTCCGGATACATCTCCAGGATGATCTCCCTGACCCGGTCCTCGTGGCGTGGATTGAGATACGAAAACAGAAAGCACACCGCTATCGATTCGACGCCCGCGGCCTTTAGCTCCGCGACCGCCTCGCGGACTTTGGCCTCGTCGAGTGGCACCAGCACGTCGCCTACGGGCGGAATGAGGCGCTCGGACACCACCTTGCGATAGCGTCGTTTGACCAGCGGGCGCGCCTGCCAGGGAATATCTTGCATGATGGAGTAGTGCTGTGGACGCTGGTGGCGGCCGATGTGAATGATGTCGCGGTAGCCCTCGGTGGTAATCATGCCGGTCCGGGCACCGTCGTACTCCAGGATCGCATTGGTGGCGATCGTGGTGCCGTGGAACACATGCGCAATGCTGTTCGGCGGTATGGACGCCGTCGAGCAGACTTCGCGGATACCCCGAATCATGCCCCGCGACGGATCCTCGGGAGTTGTTGGGACCTTATGCGTGAACGTTTGCCCGGCCGCCGTGTCGGTGAGGATGATATCCGTGAACGTCCCGCCAATATCGACGCCAACGACCCGCATACGCCATTCACTCCGTGTTGGTTAGAGCTGAGCGGCGCCCATGGTAGCACTGCCGTGCCTGATCCTTCCCCGGTGGGGACCCCTCTGGGAAGAATCGCTGTCACCCATCTCTACGCCTGCAGCCGCGCCGCGACGAGGGTCAGAACCAGGCCAGCCACGAAGGCCGGAACTGGTAATCGACGTGCGTTGCTCCCGAGTCCGGGTCCCAGAATCGTCGCGATCGATGCGACCAGTAGACCCACCGCGCCGGCCAGAACTGGCACGCCGAGCGTATTCGCCTGCGCGAACCCAAGTTGGCGCCCCAGCTCGGCGCCCAGACCATTGAGCAGCCCGCCCAGCAGCGCCACCGACGCGAGCCAGCCCAGGCCGTCAGTGCGTGTCGCGAATGCTCCGCTCAGCGCAAGACCGCGGCAGACATGCGCCAGCACCAGTCCACCGATCTGACCTGAGATGAGCGGGGTTGTCAGTGGCAAACTGCTTGCGGCCCCGGCGATGCCGTCGGCCACGCCGTACACGCCGAGTGCCAGCGCAAAGAGTGGCGGCGTGTGTCGCTGTGGGGCGTCGGACCTCGCGCGTCCGCGTTGCGCGCGCAGCGCACCGATGTAGACGCCGATGACCAGTGCGGCGGCCAGGTTCTGGATGACCAGCGGTCCAATGCTGGCAGCCAGGCTCCGCGCCTCAGTCGGCTGCAGGGCTGGCGTGATTTGTGTCAGCAGGACGGTGGCGCTGCCGGTCAGAAGCGGCACGACCCCGACCAGGAGGCCGACCAGCGCCCCGACCGCGATCGCGTTACAGATCGGCCCGTAGGCCATGCGCTCGTGCCCGAGGCGTGCAGCGACCAGACCCGCGAGCCCCGCGATGCCGGCGATCAGAATGACGATTGGGTTCACAACCTGGCCTTGGAACGGTGTGCACAATACCCGAGATCTGGCCGCCCGGGCTGGGCGTTCGGGCTAGTGACAGGTGTGGGCCGCGCAGCGAACAATGGATTGGACGGAGCCTATGACGCACAGCTTGAGCAATGGCGCGATTCGACAGCAGTATGACGCGGCCGGCTTTGCCGGCCGGGTGGGGTGGGGTGAGCGGCCAGCGCTGCTCGTGATCGACATGGCCAAGGCATGGGTCGACCCGCGCGAGCGGCTCGGCTCTGACCTCAGCAGTGTCCTGCACGCGATTGAGGCGATCCTGGGCGTTGCCCGCCAGCGGTCCATGCCGATCTTCTTCACGACCATGGCCTATGGCTCGCCAGCGGAAGTCGGCAGCGTCGTTGCGCGCAAGCTGGCGCATCTCGATGAGATGCTGCGTGGGTCAGACCGTGTTGCAGTTGCGCCGGAGCTCGGACGGCGGCCAACTGAGCCGCTGATCGAGAAGCCCCGCGCCTCGGCGTTTTTCGGCACGCATCTGCTCGACATGCTCATTTCCGAGCGGGTAGACACGCTGATCGTCACCGGCTGCAGTACGAGCGGTTGCATCCGCGCGACCTGCGAGAGCGGCTTCAACTACAACTTCCACGTCATCGTGCCGCGCGAAGCAGTCGGCGACCGCAGCGCGTCGGCGCACGAAGCGAACTTGTTTGACATCGACGCCCGCTACGCCGACGTCGTGCCACTCGCCGCCGCGCTCGAACATCTATGCGCCCCGCTGACCCAAGCCGCGCGAGGGTTGTGAATGGACCTGCTCATTAAGAACGGCACGGTGGTCACCGCCACCGACACCTATCGGGCCGACATCCGCGTTTCAGGCGAAAAGATCGTCCAGATTGGCGATGCCCTCGACGCGGAGTCAACGACGCGTGTCATCGACGCGACCGGCAAGTACGTCCTGCCCGGCGGCATCGACCCACACACCCACCTGGCTTCGCCCGGCCAGGGCACCGTCACCGCCGACGACTATCGGAGCGGCACGATCGCGGCCGCCTGCGGTGGCACGACCAGCATCATCAACTTCTGCTTTCAGGATAAAGGTGACAGCCTCGACTACAGCCTGAACCGTCACGTCCAGAATGCCGCCGATTCCGCGGCGATCGATTACGGCTTCCACGCCATGATCAGCGACCTGACCGCTGCCGTCCAGGACGAGATCGCCACCCTGCCGGCGCGTGGTGTGACCAGCATCAAGCTCTTTATGGCCTACCGGGGAAGCTTGATGGTCGACGATCGCACCATCATCAAGACGCTCGCCGAAGCCAAGCGCAACGGGATCCTGGTCATGGTCCACGCTGAGAATGGAGATGCCGCGGATTTCCTGCAGCAACAACTCCTGGCCCAGGGCAAGCTCGATCCGAAGTACCACGCCGCGAGCCGGCCCCCGCGGGTGGAGGCCGAGGCGACGGCGCGCGCCGGGGCGCTAGCTGAAGTTGTCGACGCACCCATCTATTTCGTGCACGTGAGCTGTAGCGAAGCCGTCGAGGAAATCCAGCGCGCACGCGCCCGGGGCGTGGATGCCATGGGTGAGACATGCACGCACTACCTGTATTTCGACGAAGAGGACCTCGACCGACCAGGTTTCGAGGGCGCCAAATGGGTGTATACCCCGCCCCCGCGTGGAAAGCATCAGCCGCCACTGATGTGGCGCGCAATCGCCAACGGCAGCCTTGGCATCGTCGCATCTGACCATTGCCCCTTCAATTTCGAAGGGCAGAAGGACCTCGGCAAGGGTGACTTCACGCGCATACCCAACGGCGCACCCGGCGTCGAGGAGCGCCTGATCTTCACCTACCAGGGCGTCGTCGACGGTCGGCTGACCCTTAACGGCTTCGTGGACCTGGTCTCGACCAGGGCGGCCAAGACATTTGGGCTATACCCCGACAAAGGCACGATTGCCATCGGGAGCGATGCCGACCTGCTGGTGTGGGACCCCACGGCCGAATTGAACGTCACCCGTTCGGCATTGCACTCGAGTGTGGACTACACGCTGTACGAGGGCAAAAAGGTGCGCGGCTTGCCCGAGACCGTCGCATTGCGCGGCGCCGTAATCGTCGAAAACCGCGAGTTCGTGGGTCAATCAGGAAGTGGTCGATACATCGTCCGCAAATCCTATGGCGGCAGCCATGTTTGATCTCCTGATCACGGGCGGCCAGATCGTCGATGGCACCGGCAACGTCGGCTTTTACGGCGCCGTTGGCGTCGAAGGCGAGACCGTCCGCATTCTGCGCGGTGACGTCAGCTCCGTCCAGGCAGCGCGCATCGTCGACGCCACGGACCACGTGGTCTGCCCGGGCTTCATCGACTTTCATGCCCATTCCGGCCTGATCATCCTGGCTGAGCCACGCCACGAGCCCAAAGTCCGTCAGGGGGTCACGACCGAAGTCATTGGCATCGACGGTTGCTCCTACGCGCCCTTCAAGGATCCCGAGGACCTGCACCGCTTCGTGGACCTGAACTCCGGACTCGACGGCCGGCCACCGCTGCCCGCGCCGTGGTCCAGCGTAGCCGAGTACCTGGCCTTGTTCGACCAAAAGGTCGCCGTAAATATCTGCTACGTCGTGGGCAACTCACCCCTGCGCATCGCGACCGTCGGTTGGTTCGACCAGCCGGCTACCGAGGGTGACGTCGCCAACATGCGCGCGATACTCCGGGAGGCACTGGAAGAAGGCGCCTGGGGCTTATCGACCGGCCTCGACTATCCGCCCGGCAGCTACGCCGACACTCCGGAGCTCAGCGCGCTGTCGGCCGAGGCCGCGCGACTGGGGGGTATCTATCACACCCACGTGCGCTACGGCCTGGGCGACAAGTTCCTCGACCCGTTCCGCGAAGCCCTGGAGATCGGTCGCCAGAGCGGCATTGCCACCCATATCACCCACTTCTACCAATCCTCGATCACCAGTCGTGGCGGAGCAGATGAGCTTCTACACCTGGTCGAGGACGCCCGCGATACCGAAGGGCTCGACGTCACCTTCGACAGCTACCCCTACATCTACGGCAGCACTCGGCTGGCGATTGTCTTCCCGCACTGGGCACAAGATGGCGGTCCGGACACCCTGAGGAAGGCCCTGGCGTCGCCGGAAGCTCGGGAACGCATGCGCACGGAAATGGAGCCGCGGGGCCAGTCCTGGCACGACATGTGGCTCACCTACTTTAAACAGCCCAAGAACCACCGCTTCGAGGGCCACTCCGTTGCCGAAGTCGCCGAGTTGACCGGCAAACACGTCGTCGATGCGATGTGCGACCTGCTCATCGAAGAGGACCTGCAGGTTTCGTTCGTGTCGGCCGGTGCCAACGGACTCACCCTGTCGAAGTTCGTCTCGCACCCGATGTCAATGGTCGGCAGCGACGCGCTACTGATCGGCGACTTCCCCAGCCCGCGGACGTACGGCTGTTTCCCGCTCATCCTGTCGGAGTACGTGCGCAACGAGGGCGCCATGTCGCTCCCGTATGCCATCCGCAAGATGACCTCGTTTCCGGCCCAGCGCCTTGGCCTGCCGGATAGAGGCGTGTTGCGCGACGGCATGAAGGCGGACATCGTCGTCTTTCATCCCCAAAACATCCGCGCACCGGCCACGCGACGCGATCCGAAGCAATTTCCAATCGGCATCGAGTACGTCATCACCAATGGCCAGATAGT
>WNFD01014259.1_pt1 | contig 10694 bp, 7 predicted proteins | sample 5400491 | NCBI WGS metagenome assembly WNFD01 (sample SAMN13153343, study PRJNA577476) | soil metagenome | isolation source: 120 cm saprolite under Douglas fir tree site 2 hole 2 replicate 2 | place: USA:California | collected 2015-04-18 | reverse complement strand
CCGCCAGTTCTTCCGTGAGCGGCTGTTTACCACGTTTTCGCCGCCCCGCGGCGCCCCCCGCCAGGGGCGTGCGGAGCGCACGCGCGGCTACCGGCCGGGCAAGCCCGTTCTGCCGCCGGTGCGACCCGAGCACCCGGATCCGCGCAAGCTCGCCCAGCGTCGCCAGGAGGAGATCCTGGTCGCCACGTTCCTGATCAAGCCGGCGCTTCTGCACGAGTTGGCCGAGGATTTCGCCTCGCTCGAGCTGGCCGCGCCGGATCTTGACAAACTACGCCGCGAGATCATAAACAGCTTTGCTTCGCGCCCGGACCTTGACGCCGCGGCGTTGAGGCTCCACCTGTCTCAAGAGGGATTTGACCGGGCCGTCGATGGGTTGCTCAGTCCTCAAGTCTACGTTCATGCCGGTTTTGTCCGGCCCAATGTGGATATCGAGGAGGCTCGCGACGGCTGGCTGCATCTCCGTGATCTGCTTTGCCAGTGCCGCCAGCTCGCCCGGGAGATCGCCCTGGCCGAGCGGGGATTGGCCGAAGACACGACGGAGGCGAGGCTGGCGCATCTCGACGCATTGCGGCGGCAGTGGGAAAAAGAGCTCGGGGACGTGCAGGCCGGCCCGATGGGCCGGGGGGCATGACGGTCTGAGGGGGGCGTTCGGAAAGGCAGGCTGCGTTGATGGTGCATCTGCGCGCCGATGGATTCATTGATGGTTAACGGCAGGGCGCCGCGCGGTCGTCGTGGCGCCGTCATCTATTGCGTGAAGGGTTGACACGGATGGCAACGAAAGCGGCGAGCACGGCAGAGGCGACCGAAACCCGCGAGGAAGCGGCCGAAGGCCCGCTGATCGACGCCACCGCCGCCACCATCAAGAAGATGGTCGCGCGCGGCAAGGAGCGCGGCTACGTCACCTATGACGAGCTGAACGCCGCCCTGCCGCCCGACGAAGTGTCCTCCGAGCAGATCGAGGACACGATGGCGATGCTGTCGGAAGCCGGCGTCAACGTCGTGGAGGCCGAGGAACAGGAAGAAGCTCCCGCCGCCACCCCGGCCGAGCCGGCCAAGACCGCCGTGGTCGCGGCCGAAGCGACCGGCGAGGACGAGGAACTCGGCCGTACCGACGATCCCGTGCGCATGTACCTGCGCGAGATGGGCAGCGTCGAGCTTTTGAGCCGCGAAGGCGAGATCGAGATCGCCAAGCGCATCGAGGCCGGCCAGGACAAGATGATCGGCGGCATCTGCGAAAGCCCGATGACCATCACGGCGCTGCTGGCATGGCGCGACGCGATCAATGAAGGCCGCATCCTGCTGCGCGACGTGATCGACCTCGAGGCGACGCAGGGCGGCGCCCCCGGCGAGGGCAAGGGCGTCATCTCGGCACCTGCCGTTCCGGCCGTCCCGCCGCTGCCGCGCCCGGCAATGCCGAAGCTCGTGCGTCCGGCCGCGCCGGCGCTCAATGGCGAGGCCGGGCCCGCCGCCGAGACCGCCACCGAAGGCGGTGAAGAGGACGACGAGAACGCGCTGTCTCTGTCGGCGCTCGAAGAGAAGCTCAAGCCCGAGGTGCTGCGCACGCTGACGCGCATCGCCAAGGTCTATATCGAGATGTCGAAGGTACAGAACCGGCGCCTGTCGACCTTGAGCCGCGGCCAGAAGCCCAGTGCCGAGTTCGAAAAGAGCTACGAGAAGCACCGCAAGAAGATCGTCGAGCTGGTGCGCACGGTGCACATCAACGCCAACCGCATCGAGCAGCTGAAGCTCGCGCTCTATGACCTGAACCGCAAGCTGATGATGCTCGAAGGCCGGCTGCTCCGGCTGGCCGAAGGCTTCCGCATCCCGCGCCAGGACTTCCTCGACAACTACCTGACCCACGAGATCGACCCGACTTGGCTCGACAAGGTCGGCAAGCTCTCGGGCCGGGGCTGGAAGGACTTTGCCAAGAAGAAGGTGACCGACGTCGAGAAGCTGCGTGCCGAGATCAAGGCGATCTCCGATTCCGCAGGCGCACCGATCTTCGAGTTCCGCCGCATGTGCAAGACCGTGCAGGACGGCGAGCGCGAGATGATGCGCGCCAAGAAGGAGATGATCGAGGCCAACCTGCGCCTGGTGATCTCGATCGCCAAGAAGTACACCAACCGCGGCCTGCAGTTCCTCGACCTGATCCAGGAAGGCAATATCGGCCTGATGAAGGCGGTCGACAAGTTCGAGTACCGCCGCGGCTACAAGTTCTCGACCTACGCTACGTGGCGGATCCGCCAGGCCATCACCCGCTCGATCGCCGACCAGGCGCGCACCATCCGCATTCCGGTGCACATGATCGAGACCATCAACAAGCTGGTCCGCACCAGCCGCCAGATGCTGCACGAGATCGGCCGCGAGCCGCAGCCCGAGGAGCTGGCCGAGAAGCTCGGCATGCCGCTCGAGAAGGTGCGCAAGGTGCTGAAGATCGCCAAGGAGCCGATCAGCCTCGAGACGCCGATCGGCGACGAGGAGGACAGCCACCTGGGCGACTTCATCGAGGACAAGAACGCGGTCATTCCGCTCGAAGCCGCCATCCAGGGCAACCTGCGCGAGAGCACCACCCGGGTGCTGGCCACCCTCACGCCGCGCGAGGAGCGCGTGCTGCGCATGCGCTTCGGCATCGGCATGAACACCGACCACACCTTGGAAGAGGTCGGCCAGCAGTTCTCGGTGACCCGCGAGCGCATCCGCCAGATCGAGGCCAAGGCGCTGCGCAAGCTGAAGCATCCCAGCCGGTCGCGGATGCTGCGCAGCTTCCTCGACCAGGGTTGAGCCGAGAACTCCTCGCTCGCGAGCTTCTGGCGGATGGCGTCGTCCATGCGCTTGGCTTGGCATTGGGCCTCGTGGGCGCCGCAGCCCTCGTGGGACTTGCTGTCCTCTACGGCAATCCGGTCGTGGTGGCGCCGCTGTTCGTTTACGCTGCTGGTCTGGTGGCCATGCTGGGCTGCTCTGCCGCCTACCATCTGTTGAGAGCGAGCCGGCGTCGCGACTGGCTGCGGCGCTTCGATCATGCCGCGATCTTCGCCATGATCGCCGGGACCTATACGCCCTTCACCATACTCGGCCTCCAGGGTGGCTGGTCCGCCGGCCTGACAATCGGGATCTGGTCGGTCGCTGCCATCGGCATCGCCCTGAAGCTTTGGCAGCCTCGACGCATCGAAGCCATATCCGTGGCCCTCTATCTCGGGCTCGGCTGGATCGGCCTCATCGCGCTGCATCCTTTCGCGGTGTCGCTCGACACCGCCACGCTCGCCTTGCTGGCGACCGGCGGCATCCTCTATTCGGTCGGTGTCGTCTTCCACCTTTGGCGGCGGCTGCCCTTTCACAACGCCATTTGGCATGGCTTCGTGCTGGTCGCCGCGGGCATCCACTATTTCGCCGTCCTGACGATCCTTCCGGCGTTTGCTTAGAGCCGGCCGGAAGCGCCACCTATTGATCACACGCCTCGTCCCATCGATTGCCTACCATCCTGTCTCTCGACGGATGCCTGATGGGAGGGTTGGTTGTGGCGTTAAGCGATGCGAGCGAGCCGGCGCGCACCGGCAGAAGCCTTGCGGCGCATCTCAAGGACAGGCTACGCCCCCTTGCGTCGGCGCTTCCCCAGCTGTCGGGTCTGCCGTCCTGGGAGCGCGCAATGGGGGTGCTGAAGCACCACGGATTTTCGCCGGCCACGGTTTTCGATATCGGCGTCGCCTACGGCACTTTTCCGCTCTATCGCGCTTTTCCGGATGCCTTCTACCATTTGATCGACCCGGCCCAGGAATCGCTTGCCTACATGCGACGCCTGTCGCGACGGCTGCGTTGCGAGATTCACGCCGTTGCGCTGAGCGATCACGAGGGTGAGGCGGCGTTCGAGGTCCGGGCCGATATTCAGGAATCGACGCTGCTCGAGGAAATGGGGCCACGGCGCGTGCGTCGCGTCGATCGCGTACCGCTGCGGCGGTTCGACCTTCTCTTCGGCGGGCCGATCGCACGACCGGCACTGTGCAAGATCGACGTGCAGGGAGCCGAACTGATGGTGCTGGCCGGCATGACCGGCCGGTTCGCCGACATCGACGCGCTGGTCGTCGAAACGAGCACGATCGCTACCGTGAAAGGCGGCGCTGAAGTCGAAAGCGTCGTGCGCTTCCTGGGCGACCAAGGCTTCGCGCTGGCCGACATCGTCGGGTTGCGCCGCCGTCCGCTCGACAATGCAACAGCGCAGCTCGATCTGCTGTTTGTGCCCAAGGAAGCGGCACCGCGTCACGACCGTCGGTGGGTCGCCGCGGTCTGATTTCGGCCTGATTCGACAGTCGCAGGCGTGACGCAATGTCAGTTGCGGATCAGGACCTGATTTTATTGTGATCATTGCGTGGACCGGTGGCCATTTTGTGACTGGCCGCTGCAGTGCTACGCTGCGCTTGCGAAGAACGTACGCAGTCGCAACATGGGCACGTCGGCTGTTCCTTCGGCGGGGCGGCGCTACCATGAGGCCCTGCGACGAGTTGTCAGGTGCGAGGCATTGCCGGCAACCGCCGTCGCAGATGTCCGTTTAAGTCGGTTATGACGGGTTGTGCCGCAATCAGGCCACATGGCATCTCTAGGGCTCTCGATAAACGTGTTGGGCAAGATGACGATCAGGGTCTTGATGAGACACACCGTCAGCGTCGGACTATTGCTCTTGCTCTTGTCGGGCTGTGAGGCGACGCGAAACATGGGAAACGATTTCGCACGGCTGACATCAGCGCAGCCGGCATCTGCGCAACCGAAGAAGGGCACTTCTGCGCAGCCCGCGGCCCGGCCGCGGCCCTCCCCTGGCACGACACCTGCTTCTCCTGAATCCTCGGCGTCGGCAACGGCAACCGCGTCGGCCTCGCCGACACGTTTGTCATCCGATGCCCCCGCGGTAACGCTCGCCGGCAAGAGCGAGAACGAAGTCCGGGCGCTGCTCGGCACACCAACAAGTGAGGAGGAACGGCCGCCCGGCAAACGATGGCGTTATCGAGATGGGCAATGCACGCTGGACGTCCAGCTCTATCCTGACGTTCAGACGAAGCAGTTCGGAACTCTTGCGTACGAGGTAAAGAGCGATGACAACTCAGATGAAGGAAAGCGTCTCTGCTTGGCCCAATTCCAATCCCGCGTTCAGGCCCGAAACTAGTCCCGTCGTGGAACGGAAAATCCGGGTCGCGTTCGTCGAAGACGACGACGACTATCGGGAAGCGGTCAGCAGCGAGTTGGGCGATCACGGCTTTGACGTGACGACTTTCGCCGACGGCGCCGCGCTCCTCGCCTCATTTGCCGAGGGGGCCGAGGCCGAAATCATCGTGCTGGATTGGAGCCTGCCCAGCGTATCGGGCATCGACCTCCTGCCCCGCCTGCGTCGCAACGGCGTCGCCTTGCCCGTGGTCTTCCTGACAGGCCGCTCGCAGCCGGCCTACGAACAGCTCGCCTTCGATCGAGGGGCGCTCGATTTCGTCGACAAGGCACGCGGCGTGCCGATCCTTGCGCATCGGCTCCGCTTGATCGCCGATTCGGTGAAAAAGCCCAGTGAGCCCGAGCTTGTCGACAATTTCCATTGCGGCAGGCTGATGCTGAAGCCCCGCATAAGCCGCGCGTTCTGGGACGACGCAGACATCCATCTGACCCTTACCGAGTTCAAGATCGTGCATTTGCTGGCCTCGAACGTCGGCAGCTACGTGACATATCGGGCGGTATACGATTGTATGCACTACGTCGGTTTCATCGCGGGGAGCGGCGAAAATGGCTACCGAACGAATGTCCGCTCTTGCATCAAGCGGATCAGAAACAAGTTCCGAGCCGTCGACCCCACCTTCGCCGAGATCGATAACTACCAGTCCTTCGGATACCGCTGGGGAAAGACCTAGCGCGCCACGGCCCGGCTGGCGGCGGGCGTTACACCGTGTTGCCGCCTCGCTGACCCTGAAGCTGGTGGCCCTGATCGGCATCTTCGCCGCGCTGCCCGTCGTCCTGTACGGGCAGTTCGAGAGCGCCGACCGCCAGATGCGGGATCTCGTGACACGGGCCCTCCAGGACCGCAGCGCCCTGATCGCCGATGCACTGGCACCCACGCTCAAGAATATCGATCCCAGCAAAGGCCAGGTGGCGCTGAACGCCGACCTCGCCAAATACAGCAGCGACGGCACGATCCTGAAGCTGATGTTTCAGCCCGCCGCAGAGCGCGATGCGGCGGGCGTCGCCAGGCGATTCTATTTCGTGGCGTCGGCGCCGCAAATCCGCGCTGACGAGGTCTCGGCCGAACTCGACGAGCTCAGCCACCGCGGGATACTGCAACGCCTTTCCGACGTCTGCACGTGGGATACTACCAACGAGATCCGCTACAAGCAGCCGGACGGCACATTCGAGCTGTTGACCTCGATCATTCCGATCCGGACCACCACGGGATGCTGGGTTCTGACGTCGACCCATGCCACCTCCGAGTTCCTCAACACGTCGATCGGTCGCCCCTATTGGGAAACCCGCGAGATCCGCGTAGCCGCTGCGATCTACCTCGTGTTGGCGGTGATTGCCCTGTTGGTGGCCGTGAGCATCCGATTGAGCCTGCGCCGCTTCCGCGAGGTCGCCGCCGAGATCAGCCAGGGTCGCATCGGCGATTATGCCTTCAGCCAGCGCAATGTCGTGCCGGAGCTCTCGAGCGTGGCCCGCGACTTCGACAAGCTGGTCCACGACCTGCGGGGCGTGTCGCAACAGATCCGCCAGTCGGCCGAGGACAAGGCGCACTCCTTCAAAACCCCGCTCGCCGCCATCCGGTCGGCGCTCGAACCGGTTCGCCGCGCCGTTCCCGGCGACAATCAGCGCGCCCGGCGCGCCCTCGAGATCGTCGATTCCTCATTGGCCCGCCTGCTCGAGCTCGTGATCGCCGCCCAGCGTCACGACATCAGCACCGCCGAACTCATCGAGGCACCCCGCGTTCGTGCCGATTTCACGCAGCTCATCGGCGATGCAGCCCTTCATTTCCGGGAGATTCTCGCCAGCAAGGACATCCGGCTCATCCGCCGCCTCGACGAGCGCGCCATCGTGCGCGCCGGCCGTGGCATGCTCGAGCTTGTCCTGCAAAACATCCTGGAGAACGCCATCAGCTTCTCGCCCCCCGGCGGCACGATCGTCATGACACTGACGACGAACGGCGAGGCAGTGGACCTGCAGATCGACGATGAGGGGCCGGGAGTCGACCCCGCCAAAATCGCCTATATGTTCGAGCGCTACTTCTCGTCCCGCCCGCGCAACGTCGAAGACATCGACGCCCAGCCTTCCGCGCATGCCGGCCTCGGCCTTTGGATCGTGCAACGCAATGTCGAGGCGCTCGGCGGTCGCGTCGGCGCCGCCAATCGCATCGGCGGCGGCCTTTCGGTGACCATAACATTGCCACGAAGCGGCGCGTAATTGTTGGTCCGGCGGACCACAACTTGATCACTGGTTGGCTTGTCGCGAGATCACTAGCTTCGGACGAGACGGATCACGTTCGGTTCAGGAAGAGGGCTCGGCGCAGATCCATCCGGTCATCCTTTCCGGCGGCGCCGGCACGCGCCTGTGGCCGCTGTCGCGCGCGTCGTATCCCAAGCAGCTCCTCAAGCTCGCGTCCGAACGGACGATGCTGCAGGACACCGCGGCGCGCGGACTGAGCGACGTCGGTTTCGCCGCACCGCTCCTGGTGTGCAATGACGATCACCGGTTTCTGGTCGATGACCAACTGCAGCAGATCGGCATCAAGCCGCGGGCCATCCTGCTCGAGCCGCTCGGCCGCAACACCGGGCCAGCGATTGCCGTCGCCGCCGTGTGGCTTTTGGCGCGCGATCCCGACGCGTTGATGCTCGTACAGCCGTCGGACCACGTCATCGCCTCGCTGACGGACTTCCATGGTGCCGTCATGCGTGGGCTCGCCGCGGCACAGGCCGGCCGGCTGGTCACATTCGGCGTCAAGCCGAGTCGCGCCGACACCGGCTACGGCTACATCCAGAGCGGCGACCCGGTGGACGGCATCGAAGGTGTATATTCGGTCGATCGCTTCGTGGAGAAGCCCGACCACGCAACGGCGCAGCGTTTCGTCGACAGCGGCACCTTTTTCTGGAACAGCGGAATCTTTCTCCTGAGCGCCCGCGCCTATCTCGGCGAGCTCTCGCGCATCAATCCGGCCATGCTGAGCGCCTGCGAGCGCGCCGTGCAGGACGGCAAGGAAGACCTCACCTTCTTCCGCCTCTGCGCCAAGGCGTTCGGCGAAGCGCCCGACCTCTCGATCGACCACGCCGTCATGGAGCAAACCACCCGGGCCGCGGTTGTGCCGGTCGACATGGCCTGGAGCGATGTCGGCTCGTGGCGCGCCCTGCGCGGGGTCGGCCAGCCGGACAGCGACGGTAACGTGCTGCAGGGCGACGTCATCGCCGAACGCATGCGCAATTCCTACATTCGCAGTGAAGGGCAGCTCGTCGCGACGGTCGGCCTCGACAATGTGATCGTGGTCGCGACCGACGACGCCGTGCTGGTCGCCGACGCCGACTCTGCCAGCGACATCTCGGGCATCGTCGCGAGACTGCGCGGCCAGAACCGGCCCGAATCGCAGCAGCATCTCACGAGCCATCGGCCGTGGGGCCACTACCGCACCGTCGACGTTGGCGAGCGGTTCCAGGTCAAGCGCATCACCGTGAAGCCGGGCGCAAAGCTCAGCCTGCAGAAGCACTACCATCGGGCGGAGCATTGGGTGGTCGTGCGGGGTACCGCCATCGTGCAGCGCGACGAGGAGCGCATGCTCGTTCGCGAAAACGAGTCGGTCTATATCCCGATCGGTGCGGAGCACCGGCTCGAAAACCCCGGCAAGTTGCCGCTACAACTCATCGAAGTGCAATCAGGACCCTATCTCGGCGAGGACGACATCGTACGCGTGTCTGATAGCTACGGGCGAGTTTGAGGCCCGGTCAGCGGGACAAGGCAATCAGCCCCATAACCCATCGGGTGACGACATGTCGGCAGAACCATCAACAATGTCCTTCCTGCGCCGTCGCGGACTGCTGACGGCAGTGTTTGCCCTCGCCGCGTGCGACGGCGATTCGACACCGATCGTCAAGGAGGGCGGCGAAAGCCTGCAGCTCGCGCCCACCAATGCGCCTGGCGCCGGGCTTCGCCAGAGCGGGACGGCCGCGGCAGGCACCGCAGTGAACAAAGATCCCGACTACAAGCTTGGCGCAAACGACCGCCTCAGGATCACCGTGTTCGGGCAGCCGACGCTCACCGGCGAATACACGCTCGACGGCAATGGCGTCTTGGCTTTCCCCTTGATCGGCAATGTCCCTGCCAATGGCGTGACGACCAGCCAACTGCAACAGGCGATCGCCGCCAAGCTCGCGCCGGATTACCTGGTGAATCCCAATGTCAGCGCCGAAGTGATCACCCGCCGTCCCTTCTTCGTCATCGGCGAGGTGCTGAAGCCCGGCAACTATTCCTACGTGACAGGCCTGACCGCGATCAACGCCGTCGCAATGGCCGGCGGTTTCACCCGCCGGGCGCGGAAGAATGACTTCTATATCCGGCGCACCGCCGCGGACGGCCAGACGGTTCGTGTCGAAGCACATTCCGGCACGGTGCTTCAGCCGGGTGACACCCTCGAAGTTCGCGAACGGATTTTCTGATGGTCTATGCGTCGGATCAATCGACTCCGCCGGGGCGTCGACGCGTCGCTCTGCGGGCAGTGCCTCCAACGCCTCACTACCTGGCCGCCGAACCGGTCGCTCGACTGGCGCCAGCCGCGGAGGAAGAGAGCTTCCTCGAAACGATCCGCAAGCTGTGGCGGCACCGGGGACTGATCGCCTTGTGCACAGTAGTGTTGGGCGGGGCAGCGATCGTCGCGGCGTGGTCGATGCCCTCCATCTACGTTTCGGAGGCAAGGGTGCAGGTCGGCGTCCAAGCCCCCCGCCTGCCCAATATCGAGTCGCTCGTCGCCGATATCAGTCCGGACGCGGAACGCGTCCAGAACGAGGGATTCATCCTGCAGTCGCGCAACATCGCCAAGCAGGTGATCGACCAGTTGAAGCTTCGCGACGATCCTGAATTCAATCCCCGCCTGCGCAAGCCCTCGTTCTGGTCGCGCCTGAACCCGCAGCAGTACCTGCCGCCGGTGGTCGATGCCTGGATCGCCCAGCTGACGTCGGCCAAGCCGAAGGCTGCCGATGCCGACAAGTTTACGGGATTCTCCACCGGAGCGGCGGCCGACGAAGACCGGATGATCGACACTCTGCTCTCCCGCGTCGACGTCTCGACGCTCGGCCGCTCGCACATTCTCAGCGTCAAGGCGGAGTCGCAAAACCCCGCCACCGCGGCCGCCATCGCCAACGTCCTGGCCGAGCGATATCTCGAATATCAACGCCTCGACAAGATCGAGTCGATGGACAGGGTTGACAAGTTCCTGCTCGGCCGAGTCGCCGAACTGCGCGAGCAGGTCAGCAAATCGGACCAGGCGGTCGAGGATTATCGCCGAAGCCACGACCTCTACAAGAGCACCGGCGGCGGCGGCGGCGTCACTGCCCAACAGCTCACGGAACTCAATACACAGCTCATGGCTGCGCAGACGGCCAAGGCCGAAGCCGAGTCCCGGTTGAACGAAGCCCAGGAAATGCGCAAGGGCAACCTCAATAGCGAAAGCGTGCCGGAAGTGCTGCGGTCGCCCCTGATCACGG
>WNFD01017623.1_pt1 | contig 10695 bp, 6 predicted proteins | sample 5400491 | NCBI WGS metagenome assembly WNFD01 (sample SAMN13153343, study PRJNA577476) | soil metagenome | isolation source: 120 cm saprolite under Douglas fir tree site 2 hole 2 replicate 2 | place: USA:California | collected 2015-04-18 | reverse complement strand
GCATCGGCACGGTCACTGAACGCGCCTTGCGCGCGCTCGGCATCGAAACCGTGGAACAGCTTGCGGCGCAGCCGCTGGAAAAACTGGAAAAAGTTTTCGGTCAGTGGGGAACCGCGCTGTACCGCAAGGCGCGCGGCGGGGACTCCTACGAATTCGTGATCGATGCGGAGCCCAAATCGATTTCGCAGAACCACACCTTTGGCGAAGACACCGACGATTCGGCCGCGCTTTCCTCCATGCTCAGCCATCTTTCGCAGAAGGCGTGCAAGCGCTTGCGCGAAGCCGGGCTGGTCGCGCGCACGCTTACTTTGACCCTACGCTACACTGGCTTCGACACTTACACTCGCTCAAAAACGCTCGCCGAACCCACGCAGCTCGATGTAGACATCTTCGCGGTCTTTCAGAATCTTTTCCGCGAGCATCGCGACCACGCTCGCAAAATCCGCCTCCTCGGCGTGAGCCTGAGCGCCCTCACGCACGGCGCGGAGCAGCTCGATCTGCTCGCCGCGGAACGCCGCGCCAAACTCGAAAAACTTACGCGCGCCACGGATCATCTGCGCGATCGCTTCGGCTTCGGCGCCGTGCAATTCGGCGGCTCGCTGCGCACCGGCGATTCCGAGCCAGGCGACGAGCACGACGAAAAAGAATGACCTATACTCTTTCCTGATGAGCACGCCACCAACTGCGTCTCCGGCAACGTCTTCCGGGCCGTCGGCTAGCGCGCGCGAGCGTTACAGCACGCGCCTAAGCAATTTCTGGCAGCGCGTCAGCGAAGGCCGCCAGATCGACGATTTGTGGACGCAATTCGCGGCGGACGCGCGTGCCAGTTACGGCTTCTACGGTAGCGACATCGATTGGGTCGAAATCAAGAAACTTCCCCGCTGGCGCCAGCCCTTCCACGTCGCCAAGCACTTTTTCTGGGCTTTGCTTCTCAAGCTCACGCCCGCGCGGCGCGTGCTTCTTCTCATCGCTATTGTGATGCTTCTGTTGTCCGGGAGCTCTTTTCTGGACATCAGATTTGAATTTCTGGCGGCGGCGCTGTTCTTATTGCTGCTCTCGCTGGAGCTTGCGGACAAAGTCACCATGAAACGCGACCTGGAAATCGCGCGCGAAATTCAGACCTGGCTCGTGCCCTCGTCTCCGCCGGAAGTTCCCGGCGCGGAAATCGCCTTCGCTTCACGGCCACAAAATTCCGTCGCCGGCGATTACTACGACGCATTTTTCGCCACCGCCGCGGCCGCCGAAGGCGGAAAACTCATGCTGGTAATCGCCGACGTCGCGGGCAAAAGCATTCCCGCGGCGCTGCTGATGGCCACGTTGCAAGCCAGTCTGCGCACCATCGCGGGCGAAGGCGCGCCTCTCACCGATTTGGTGCTGCGCCTGAACCACTACGCGTGCGCGCACAGCCTCGATGGCCGCCGCTTCACCACCGCGGTCTTCGCCGAATACGAACCCGCGACGCGTCGGCTCCGCTACGTCAACGCGGGACACAATGCGCCGATCCTGCGGCGCGCGAATGGCGACATGGAAAAACTCGACATTGGCGGCGTGCCGCTGGGAATCGACTTCGCCGCCGCGTACGAGACTTCCGCGAAAGATTTGCGCCCGGGCGACGCGGTGATTTTTTTCACCGACGGCGTCGTCGAAGCGTTCGACGAAAGCAGCGAGGAATTTGGCGACGGCCGCTGGCTGGCGGCGATTCGCTCGTTGCCGCAAATTTCCGCGCAAGAGTCGCTGCAATTTCTGATGACCACCGTCGACGCTTTCGTGGGCGCGACGCGGCAATCCGACGACATTACCTGCATGATTTTCCGCTGCAGCCGCACTCCGGCGTAACGCGCTCAATGCACGTCTCATCGCCATCTGAAGAAGGCCCCAAATGGCGCATAATTGAGTGGTGACGCCACGGGAACTTGCCAATTCAATCTGCGAAGCGCTTCGCCGCAATGGCCACGAAGCGTTGCTCGTGGGTGGATGTGTGCGCGACCTGCTGCTCGGACGCGAACCCTCGGATTACGATGTGGCCACCGACGCGACGCCCGATCGCGTGAAGGCGCTGTTCCCGGAAAACATCTCCGTCGGCGCGCAGTTTGGCGTGATCCTCGTTCCGCGCGATGGCCTTAAGGTCGAAGTGGCCACGTTTCGCTCCGACGTCGGCTACTCGGATGGCCGCCATCCCGACAGCGTGGTCTACGCGCGCACGCCGAACGAAGATGTCCAGCGCCGCGACTTCACCATCAATGGCTTGCTCATGCGCCACGATACCGGCGAAGTGCTGGATTTCGTTGCCGGCCAGGCCGACCTGAGAAATCACGTGATTCGCGCGATCGGCGAACCGGATCGTCGTTTTGCCGAAGATAAATTGCGCCTCATGCGTGCGGTGCGCTTTGCCGCGCGTTTTGGTTTCACCATCGAGCCCGCTACCTTTGCGGCCGTCCGGCGGCACGCCCGCGAGATTACCCAGGTTTCCTCTGAGCGCCTGCGCGATGAACTCACCAAGCTGCTGACCGAAGGCGCGGCGCGACGTGGCTTCGAGCTTTTGGACGAAACAGGCCTGCTGCCCGTGGTCCTCCCAGAAATCGCGGCGATGAAAGGCGTGGAGCAGCCGCCGCAATTCCATCCCGAAGGCGATGTGTGGATTCATACGCGACTGATGATGGAACAGCTTCCCACCGGAGCTTCACCCACGCTGGCTTGGGGCGTTCTGCTCCACGACGTCGGCAAACCTCCTACGTTCAAATCCGCCGAGGAAACGGGCGATCGTATCCGTTTCGACGGGCATGTCGCTGTTGGCGTGCGCATGGCCGAGGCGATTTGCCACCGCCTGCGCTTCTCCAACGAAGATGCCGAACAGATCCTGGCCTTGGTAGCCAACCACATGCGCTTCAAAGACGTCGAACAGATGAAGGGCTCGACGCTGAAGCGCTTTGTGCGGCTGCCGCGCTTCGAGGAGCACTTGGAATTGCATCGGCTCGACTGCCTCTCCAGCCACCGGCACCTGGAATCCTACACTTTTGTCCAGCAGGTGCTCGCGGAGACGCCGCCCGAGCAAATCCGGCCGCCGCGCCTCTTGACCGGCGACGACCTTAAGGAGATGGGCTACAAACCCGGGCCGATCTTCAGCGAAATTCTGCGTTCGGTGGAAGATGCCCAGCTGGAAGGGCAACTCAGAAGCCGGCAGGAGGCGGAAGAACACGTTCGGGAGAGGTTCGGCAGGAAGAAGGTCAGAGCATGAAGTGGGTTGGGAAAACCTATAGAAAGCGGGCAGAGCGAGGCAGACGAGGAGCTCATCCGAGGCGGAGTATATCGCTTAACGATAGTGTTTTCAACTAAATACGTGGATATTGCCGAGAGCTAGGTAGCGATGTTATAATATTAGTGGATGACGCTAAGATTTTGTGCTAGTAGCACTTGCAGTTTTGCACCGTTTACCATTCGCGCGCATCTAACCACCCAAGCGCGTTGCCTCGGTCGGTTTCGCGCTTAAGATTGGGGACATCATGGCTGAGAAAAAGTTCACGGTGCCAGAGGTATTGCCGGTCTTGCCGGTGCGGGACACGGTGTTGTTTCCGGGAGCGGTGCTGCCGCTGACGGTGGGGCGGGAAAGCTCGCTGGCGCTGGTCAATTCGTTGGAGGGCGAGGAGAAGCTCCTCGCGGTGGTCGCGCAACTCGACCCGCGCATTGAGGATCCCTCCGCAGCGGACCTACATAAGGTCGGAACGCTGGCAAAAGTTCACAAGACCGTCAAAATGCCGAACGGCAACGTCGTTGTCTTCTTGGAGGGCTTGCAGCGCATCCAGGTGAGCGAACTGGTCACCCTGCGCCCCTATCTGCGCGCACGAGTGCTTCCGCAGCCCGACGAAATCGGAGAAATGGACGCCGAGCTGGAAGCGCTGCAGCGGAACGCGCAAGAGTTGTTCCGCGACGTGGTCAGCCACTCGCCGCAACTTTCCGACGATCTGCAATCCGTGGCGCTGAACATCGATGGTCCCGGCCGCTTGGCGGACTTCATTGCCGGCACGCTGCCGTCGCTATCCACCTTGGTGCGACAAGAACTGATCGAAACCCCCAACGTGCGCAGGCGCCTCGAAGCGCTGATCCGCGAACTCTCGAAAGAACTCGAAGTTCTGGAGTTGCGCTCCAAGATTCACGAGCAGGTGCAGGAGCAGGTCAGCCAAAATCAGCGCGAATACCTGCTGCGCGAGCAGATGAAAGCCATTCAGAAGGAGCTCGGCGAATCCGACGATTCCACGCAGGAGATCGACGAGCTTCGCAAAAAAATTGAAGAAGCGGGCATGCCGGCAGAAGCCAGGAAAGAATGCGACCGCGAGCTCAAGCGGCTCGCGAAAATGACGCCGGCGTCCGCGGAATACATGGTCTCGCGCACCTACCTGGAATGGATGACCTCGCTGCCGTGGAGCAAGTCTTCCGGCAATCAGGAAATCGATATCGCCAAAGGGCGCACGATTCTGGACGAGGATCATTATGATCTCGAGAAGGTCAAGGAGCGCATTCTCGATTACCTGGCAGTGAAAAAACTCCAGCCGGGCATGAAGGGGCCGATCCTGTGCTTTGTCGGGCCTCCGGGCGTGGGCAAAACTTCGCTGGGAAAGTCCATCGCGCGGTCGCTGGGCCGCAAGTTCGTGCGCATCTCTTTGGGCGGTATGCACGATGAAGCGGAAATCCGGGGCCATCGCCGGACGTACATCGGCGCACTGCCCGGGCAAGTCATTCAAGGCATCAAGCGCGCCGAGATGAACGACCCGGTGATGATGCTGGACGAAGTCGACAAGCTCGGACGCGATTTTCGCGGCGACCCGTCTTCCGCACTGATGGAAGTGCTTGATCCGGAGCAGAACAACGCCTTTCGCGATCACTATCTGGATGTCCCGTTTGATCTCTCGAAAGTGCTATTCATCGCCACGGCCAACTGGATGGATCCCATCCCGGAGCCGCTGCGCGACCGCATGGAGATCATCGAACTCCCGGGCTATACGGGCGAGGAAAAACTGCACATCGCGCACAAGTACCTGATTCCGAAGCAGGCTGCGGAACATGGGCTGAAGGTGGGCGAACAGCTGGAGTTCACTGATGAAAGCCTCCAGGAAATCATCCACAGCTTTACGCGCGAGGCAGGCGTGCGCAACCTCGAGCGCGAGATCGCCACGATCACGCGCAAGCAGGCGCGGCGCATCGCCGAAGGCAACGCGGAGAAGATGGTCGTGACTCCGGAAATCGTCCGCGAGTTCCTGGGCGTGCCGAAGTTCCGCACGGAAAAGGAAGTCGAGGAGCGCGTAAAGAGGCCGGGCGTCGCGGTGGGCCTGGTGTGGACGCCGGTAGGCGGCGACATCGTGTTCATCGAAGCCACGCGCATGCGCGGCGGCAAGCAGTTCACCATGACCGGACATCTCGGCGAGGTCATGCAAGAGTCGATGACCGCAGCGCTGACCTGGACGCGTGCCAACGGAGAACGCTACGGCATCGATCCGGACTTCTTCCGCAAGCACGATATCCACATTCACGTGCCCTCCGGCGCGGTGCCTAAGGATGGACCCTCGGCAGGCGCGGCCATGGTAACGGCGCTGGTCAGCTTGCTCAGCGGGCGGAGAGTACGCGAGAAAGTGGCGATGACCGGAGAGATGACGCTGTCCGGCATCGTGCTGCCCATCGGCGGCGTGAAGGAAAAAGTGCTCGGCGCGAAGCGCGCAGGCATCAAGGAAGTGTTGCTGCCTGCGGATAACGAGCCAAACGCCGTGGCGGATCTGACGCCCGAGATTCTCGGCGACATCAAGATCATCTACGTGCGCACGCTGGACGAGGTTCTGGAGCACGCGCTCGAGAAAGAACCTGTAGCTCCGGCCATTGTACCGCCGGAGCCGAAGGGCAAGCGCGTAGGACCCGATGTCCCGCGCGCCATCCACTAAAACAGAACATTCAAGTCAAGAAGAAGGCCCGGTCAAAACCGGGCCTTTTCTTTTGTCAGTAGCGGTCGCCCAGCATTTGGGGGAGACGAAAAAGCCGAGTGCACTAACACAATGGCGGTACACATTCGTGCGATGTTCACCATAACTGGCCCGGCCCCAGTGAGTGATGGGGAGAACGTTTGCGACCGCTTGAAGAAACTGCAGGATTCTGTCGCTTTGTTGACTCGCTCTTCGCGTGAAGGTCTAATCGGTGCAGGGAGCGACCCGCGCCGAAGGGGAACAGCGGATGCGAGTTAGAATTGAGACACGCCGCCTTATTCTTCGTCCATTTGAGCCAGGGGACGTCGAGGCGGCCTTTGGATGGTTTGGCGACCCGGTTGTCATGCGCTTTACTCGCACTGGTCCCGATAGATCCATCGGGGAGACAAGGGCACGGCTGACTCAGTACGAGAACCACCAACAAGCACACGGGTTCAGCAAATGGATCATCTTGAAAGCTGCTTCGGGAGTTGCAATCGGTGATTCGGGGCTGCTCGTATTACCGGAATGCGGCTGGATCGACTTAGGGTTCCGCCTCGCACAACCGTATTGGGGCCAGGGTTTTGCCACGGAGGCAGCGTTAGCATGGGCGCGCGCGGGGTTCGACGAGTTTCACGTTGATCGGGCAAACAATCACTGGCCGGCAGCATGCTTCCCTGCCGCAGGCAGGCCGCGTCCCCACGGATAAAAACACCTGCTACCATGAACCTAGCGATGGCGCAGGCAAAGCAAACGCGCGTGGACCCAGCTTCGGAATTGGCTGCGTGCTTGACCGCAGCGCTGCAGCGAGAACGCCTGGTTCCGCGCTTCGTCGATTCCTACGTCGTGGAGCACGGCCGGTACGGCCTGCAAGTCCATGCCGCGCTGTATCGCGATTTGCTGGCGCTGCTGCATCGGGAAGCTTTGATTGCCATGAGCGTTCGTGCCATGGAGATTGTCACCACCGAGCCGCAGTCGAGTGGCAAGTCGAAAGCGCGTCCCATGCTGAAAAAAGACGCGGCTCGGTACCGGCGAAAATATCTCGCGGGTCTCGCGCGGCACCAGGGATGGACCGCCGGCGACGCCCTCGATTTCCAAAAAGACTTCCAAATCTACGAAGAGCTCCTTGCACGGACGGCCCCGGCGCGGCGGCGCAAGCCGTTTGAAGCGGCCAATCATCCGTTCGTGGATCGCTGCGCGTTCTTGCTGGATTCGTCTTTCCTGGAAAAGGCGCGCGTGGCAGCCGGTCGCGCACTGAATGATATTGAGGAACTAACGGGCCAGGTGCTGGCTTCTGTTTCCGGCGCTGACGAAGGAAAGAACTCGCCACCGAAGCGGTGAGAATGCACTCGGCAAAAACACTCCTTGGTGCTACTTGTCGAGCGCGGCGCCGGTGAAAAGCGGCCGTCCCGCCAAGCCGGTAAAAAAACCATAGATCAGAAGTGCGGTGATAACGGCGATTCCCGTAAGTCCGGCGTTTGCATACCAGCGCGACAGGTGTGAGGTCATCGGGAAAACCACAAGCACATTTTGCACCACCAAGCCCACAATCAGCGCGAGCAACCCTACTTTCTTCAGCACCAGCACAACCGAAACCCAGATAATCACAAGATAGAGGTACCCGAGCACAGGATACTCGCCGCCGTTGTTCGTTCCCGCACCGATAAGCACGAGGATGATCGCGGCGATCCAGTCGCGCTTGAAAGCGAGCTGCAGTAGAAACAGGAAAAAGAAGATCAGCAACGAATAGAGGACAAAAGCAAGGACGTAAAACAGAAGCCCGCCGATGGCGAGACGCACTCCCAAAAGAGTGCTCACTTCGAATTCGCCAGGCATCCGGGGCGGCTTGCCGAACAGCGGCAAGAGCAAGTTGTCAGACATCTCGAAGAGGGTGAACAGCACGCCGTAGCATGCTCCGATAAGTACGTCGCGGGCGACCAGCGGGTCGCGCCATTGCCCGGCGAGCAGCCGGGTCCAGGAAATCAGCGTGTGCGGATCGCGGCGGCGGACGTACGGCTCGAGCGCCAGGTACATAACCGTAGCCAGCGTCGTGGCCAGCAGCGCCCAGCTCAGCGCGATGAGAATGGAATCGAATTCATCAAGCGAAGCAACGTGATGCGCGCTCAATAGCCACATCACCGAGAAAATCAGGAACACAGACACGCCGAGTCGTGCGGCGCCTCGAGTGTCGCTGCGTTTCAGCCGCACATTGCGGCGCGCAACGAATAGGCCGCTGGTAGTCACCGCCAGGAATAAAACCAACAGAACACCGGTGGAAATTCTGTCGCGCGGCGTATGCGCGATGGGTGCGGCGCGGTCCAGCGTAGTCCAGGGACAAATCACATCGAAATAGACGGGACGCCCACGATATGCGGCGGCTTCGATGCGCTCAGAAATGTCTATCTTTGCGCGCACCGTGCCGAGCCAGGCGGCGCGCGCGTCTCCCCAGGCCAGTGGTGTCCACTCCGGCGGAACACTGTGGTACGCGGATTGATCCACTCCGGCGGCGGCCAAGAGCGAGGGCCAGTTCGGAACCGCTGCTTTATCCGTCGCGATATCCTTCTGCGGAGGAACGGCCTCGAGATGCAATAGGCGCCCTTGCATGTCGAGCGTAACGAGCACCATACCGCTGATGTCCATCGGCGGATCGAATGTGGTGACCTTGCCATTTCCCGTGGACGAAAAAAATCTTTGCGGGCGCATCAAGCGCGGGCTTTGCCGGTACCAGAAAACGATGGACGCGGGCCGGCCATTGGCGAGCGCATTCCAGCGGTCCGGTGTTTTGTCGTGGTCTTGAATGTAATTGAGATAAGCGCCCTCGAGGGAAAAAGAGAAGACTTCGTCGGCGTAGGGTTCGGTGTAGCCGAATTGATGGATGATTTCGCGGGCGCGCGTGGCCAAAACTTCCGGCGTGTTGTCGAGCGGGGCGATATTGTGGACCTTAAAGCGATCGGCAGCGAATAACAGCGCAATCAGCCCCACAGCGGAAAGGACAAGCAGCGTCACGGCGAGGGCTGGCCGCATACCCTCAGTTTGACCCGCGGCGGCGACCATCTCGGGCGAAGGCGTCTCACCAGCAGCCAGCGCTGCTGCCAGCGGATCCCCGCCCGGCAGCGCTGCCGCCACCTGCAACGCCGATGCCGGACGCTGCGCAGGATCATGTTCCAGGCAGCGCAAGATCACGCGTTCGACCACGGGATCCAAATCGCGTACCAGCGACGAGGGGCTTACCGGCGAAGATTTCTCGCGCTGCTTCATCAGTTCCGGAAGCGTGCGGGCATCGAAGGCGCGCTTGCCGGTCAAAATTTCGTACAGGACCAAGCCCAGCGAATACAGGTCGCTCTTTGCGGTGACTTCTTTGCCTTCGAGCTGCTCCGGCGCCATATACGCCGGCGTGCCCGCTTTCGCCTCGACGCCTTCGAGGCTGGCGGCAATGCTGGCCAAGCCGAAATCGGTGATGCGGATTTTTCCGCTGCCATCCAGCATCAAGTTGGCGGGCTTCAGGTCGCGATGAATCACGCCGCGTTCGTGCGCCGCCGCGAGTCCAGCACAAACCTGGCGGGCGATCTCGATAGCTTTGTCGGAGGAGAGTCTGCCAATCCGCCGAATCAGCGAGGCCAGATCCTCGCCGTCCACGTACTCCATGGTCAGGAACGGAACGCCGTCGGCATCGCCGATATCGAAAACGCGGCACACATTGGGATGAGACACTTGCCGCGCGATGCGCACTTCCGAATGGAACCGCGCCAGCGCCCCGGCGTCCTTGGATAGGGTGGCTGGCAGGAATTTAATCGCCACGATCTGGCTGAGCTTCAGATCTTCCGCGCGATAGACTTCGCCCATGCCGCCGCGCCCCGCAAGCGCAACCACGCGATAGCGGTCCGCGATAATCTGCCCGGGCGTGAACCGGCCGCCGCCAATGGCATCCGAGCTGGAAAGAAAACCTGCCGAGCTCGAAGGACTGCGCGAGGAGCGATGCGGTGGAGTCGCCGGATGCGAAGGCGTGCGGCGAGGCGTCGCCGGCGCGATGGTCTCACCCTCGCCGCCCGTTTGCTCGTCAACGAACGTCGCGCCGCTATCGAAATCGACGCGCGCGCCGCAGCTCGAACAGAAGCGCCCGGTCGAAGAAATCTCCACGCGGCAGGAAGGGCAGAACATACCTCGCGGATTCTATCACTGCCGCTCCACCTGGCCGACTCCGCGACTATGGGGACACGCGCTCGACCTGCACGGCGGTCCCGTAGGCGAGAACTTCGGTCACTCCCTGCATCACTTCGGTAGCGTCGTAACGCATGGCGACCACGGCATTGGCGCCGTGCTCCGCGGCGTGTTGCAGCAGCAGCTCGAAGGCGTCTTCTCGCGTCTTTTCGCAGAGACTGGTAAGAATCGTGATATTGCCGCCGACGATGGTCTGCAGCGCCGCTCCCAAGTTTCCGATCACGCTGCGCGAGCGCACGATGATTCCGCGCACCATGCCGTAGCTCCGGACGATGCGATACCCAGCCAGCTCATTAGCGGTGGTGACCATGGAAGCGTCTACGCGATTCATAATTTCTCCTGAGAGGTACGTTTACCGGTGCGATTCTACCTGTTCACGTACTTGTGCGGGGAATCTGTCGTTCTGCTAGATTCGAGCTACATGGAGACTCTGTTTTATTGCCTGGCCATCGTGCAGATTGGCGTAGGCGTGTACCTGGTGTGGCAGGGCCTGCAATGGCTGGCCTACGCGCGACGCCGTTTGCACGGCGACCCG
>WNFD01023719.1_pt1 | contig 10696 bp, 12 predicted proteins | sample 5400491 | NCBI WGS metagenome assembly WNFD01 (sample SAMN13153343, study PRJNA577476) | soil metagenome | isolation source: 120 cm saprolite under Douglas fir tree site 2 hole 2 replicate 2 | place: USA:California | collected 2015-04-18 | reverse complement strand
GTCTCGCCGGGTTCATCAAGGAACAGGAGCCGGCCTTCGCCGGCCGGCTCTATACCCCCGACGAGGCGGTCGTGGAGGCGATGCGGCTGGCGCAGGCCGCGGAAAGGCCGGTCGTGCTCGCCGATATTCAGGACAATCCCGGCGCCGGCGGCACCTCCGATACGGTCGGGCTGCTGCGCGCGCTGATCGCGCACCGGGCGCAGGGTGCTGTGATCGGCATGATCGTCGATCCCGAAGCGGCGGAGGCGGCGACCGCCGCCGGCGAAGGAGCGATCCTCGACCGTGGCATCGGCGCTGCCGTCGGCTTCGCCGGCGAGACGCCGGTCGAAGCCGCGTGGCGGGTGGTGCGGCTCGCCAGCGGCATCTTCACCGGGTCGGGCCCGATGTATGGCGGCGCCAAATTCCGCATCGGTCCAATGGCGCTCCTGACCGACGAGGAAAGCGGCGTCTCGGCGGTGCTCGCCTGCCGCCGCATCCAGGCGGTCGACCAGGAGATGTTCCGCCACGTCGGCATCGAGCCGTCCGATGTGCCGATCCTCGCCCTCAAATCCACCGTCCACTTCCGCGCCCACTTCCAGCCTATCGCCGAGACCATCCTCTGCGTGCAATCCCCCGGCGCCCACGTCACCGATCCGGCCGAATTGCCCTACCGCAACCTGCGCAAAGGCATCCGCCTGCGACCCCAGGGGTCGGTTCATCGCTGGTGAGATAGAGCGGCACCATTTTGCCAGCGGCCGGTGATGCCATGACCCACCCGCTCGTCAGCAATGGCAGCCGAAGGTCGTCGGCACCCAGTTCATTCTCAGCGCGCGGCGCCGCGATCCGGCCGGGCGAGCTGCCCCCGCACGAATTCAATCTCGTCGTTTTCTCAGAAAAAGCCTCTCTTAACGGTTATCAGCTCGGCGCCATCAAAATGGCAGATAACCTGCTTTATGGAAAATGGCGGTCGGGCGCGTCGTCTGGAAAAGCGCGGACGTGCTTTAATTGGCTGGCGCAACCGAACTGAACCGGAAGCTGAACGGCCACTGGCCGGGCGGCCTCTCAAAGCCGTGGCGACCGCGATGCATCATGGTATCCCCCAGAAATACCCCGTAAAGCTGTTAGAGTCAGAAATCTTAATATTCTGAGTTTCTTTATATTTCTTTCCGAACCAGCCCTCATAGGTGATCATGACCGGAATCGTCGCGTCGTACTTCCAAAACCCGGCGTCGTTCGCCTCGGTAGTTCCGAATGAGCATGAAACGCGATCATTGTTATGCAAGAGGACAATTCCTTGATTATTAAAGCAGGCCAGCCACTTTTGCTTGTTCTCTTCGGACGTATCTCGGCCCAAGGCCGCGCCCAACCAATTTTCTGCAGCCGTGATCCGTATGTTTCTCGCTGGAAGCGTGCCTGAATTCAACACCACCAAATCATATGCTATTTTTTCGTTGCCCGCTGCGTGTGTTTTCACTACGGCGGTTACAATCGGTCTGAACGAACGGCTCCAAAAGTAAATTGAAACGACGAGCGAGCAGAAAGAGATAGCCAACGCTGCCGCCGCAATTATCGTACCCATCGCAACCTCTCCTGCATCTTGTGTTTTCTGCGCCGTCGGTGAGGCGCTCTCAAAGTGGCGTAAGGTGATCTTCTAGAAAAAGGGGTGTCTGGTGACCATCTGCCTCACGAGCCTCCGCCCTTCCTAATCCCCCTCAAGTGGCGCGGCAGCTAGATTTGGAGCGCGCCATGGGAACAGCCGCACTGTTTTTGCTGTGTCTGCTCATTCTGCTTGGCTCTTTAGTTGCGTTTTTTTTTTAGGAACTGGCGCCGGACGGCTAAGTGGGCAGCGGCTGCGAGCGCCATCGGCCTTGTTGTGAGTTTCATAATGCTCGTAGAACAGGAGAATAAACAAGCGCGCGAAATGGGTTTCCTGAGCGCAGCAGATCGCCGTTCTGCCGAGCAAGCAGGGGTGTCCGACGCCTCGGTCTGGCAACTACGCCGTAGCCAAGCTGAGGCAGCCAAAGCGGCAGAAGCCGAAGCGGCCAAGGCAGCCAAGGCAGCCAAGGTGGCAGAAGCTGAAGCGGCCAAGGCAGCCAAGGTGGCAGAAGCTGAAGCGGCCAAGGCAGCCAAAGTGGCAGAAGCTGAAGCGACGAAGCGAGCGCGGAAAACCGAGATACTTCCTGAAGACTACGCTAAGTGCCGCCGAGATTTCGGTGTGTGCAAAGGGAAATTCATCAAATTCGAAGGTATAATTGTAAGCCTAGGCGGAGGCTCGAAGGGAAAAGTGGTACGCATCACTACTCCCATGCACGGCTTTGACGTGGAGATGATCGAAAAGCTGGAAGCCAGTATAGTAGGGTCGAAGGTTATCTTTTCGGGGCACCTAGACGAAGACCACATGATGAACGACGATGTGAGCCGCGGTCAGATTGAGGCCGTGCTTATGAGTTCAACTGAGGTGAATGCGGAGAAGGAAGGGCTGTGCGGGCGCAGCGAGGGCGTGCAGCGCTTCGCCGCCCGCAACAGCGCGGCGGTTGAGGTCAAGAAAGACATTCTCGGGTTCTCCCCCGGCATGTCAAAGGAAGAGTTCATTGCCCGCAAGGGAAATGGCTGTGCTGATATCAAGGGCGAATTTACCGGGAAGCTCGATCAGAATCTAGTTAAGGAGATCACGCTTCAGTTTTCGTCCGGGACACCACCTGCCGCAATGATCGTCGCCATCTCGGAGCAGTTCAGCGCGAGGCCGACGAAGCCAGACTGGAGTACCGAAATCACACACGCGACTAACCCTCATTTGGTATACATGCCGGCCCTTTTTTCCGGGAAAGGGGAATATGTGTGGGCCGTGGGCGGCCTGATCGCCGAATGGCGGCTCGATGAGAACCTGAGTCTAAATTTGACGCTTAATAGACCGGCAGCGGGAGCCAATCCCAATGAATATTTTCTCACTCTTGCAAGCGACGCACTCGCCAAGCTTGAGGTCGAGGCCGAGCAAAAGCGGAGAAAAGAGGAGCAGATGAGGGCGCGCGCAATAAATCCGACGCAACGCTTCTGATCTGTGATTAAGCATTCGTCCTGTTTCTACATCTTGTGTCTGCGCTGCTGCCGCGCCATGTGCCGAAAGTCGCATAGCATGCATTATGTAAACCTATTTAAAATCTAGATTATGTCCTTACACTAAGGCCAAAGATCTGCGCGTCCGATGTCCGGTTCACATTTTCTTTGGGGGAGACGCAGTCGGGGATCAATACTTTCGTCAGGGGCTTTTACTTCAGGTTCGGGCCGACCCAATATATTGATCCGCAATCGTTCTCGCCGATCGCAGAAAAGGATGGCGGAGCCGCCTACTTCGTAGGCGGGCTGAAACCCCTGATCGGGAAGGGGGCGGCGGCCGTCGGCGGCTGGATCATGATCGCGGTGCGATCGTATTGCTGGTGGCAGACGTTGCACGCCGCTGTCATTGTGCGTAGGCCGCAGTGAATTGCCCGCCGTCCTTGGTCTGGATTGCCCGGTCGTGGGCCGCCAGCGGATCTTTGACCGTCGACGTGATCAGATCGGGGACCGGCAGATCCCGATATTTCGGAAGGATCTCGGCAACGTCGGCGAAGGTTTCGCGCAGCTGATCGAGCTCATAGGCGGCATAGGGCCAGTTCAGCTCGTTCCCGGCGGGAGTCCGATACCCGAAAGCTTCGATCTCGACAATCACTAAATTGTCATAATCGTACTATATCTATACGGGCATCGGTACCCTGAGCGGGTGCGGGATTGTCATTGTGGAGCCTGGCGATGCCTGATCTCGACCAGATAAAACAGGTGGAACAGGGGGTGCGGGACCGGCTGTGAGCACCCGCGCGAGGTAGACCGGATATACAACTTTTTGCAGAAAATTTGCTGTGGATGGCGCAACGCCTGATCGCCGACACAACTCCTCTCCTTGTTGTGGCTGGCGCCAACCCGGACGGCGCGGCAGCCCACTCGCGGGGCTTGACAGCGGCCGGCGGACGCGAGGAGATGCGGCGAGGAGGAACCGACCATGCTCGACGGCTTTATCTATAACGCGTTGCGCACCCCTTTCGGCCGCCATGCCGGCGCTCTTGCCCGTATGCGGCCTGACGATATGCTGGCCGCGGTCATTTCCGAGGTCGTCAAGCAGAGCCCGTTCGACCCGGAGAAGATCGAGGACGTCGTCGTCGGCTGCGCCAACCAGGCGGGCGAAGACAGCCGCTGCGTTGGGCGCCATGCCGGGCTCTTGGCCGGACTGCCGATCGCGGTTGCCGGATCGGTGCTGCAGCGCAATTGCGGCAGCGGGCTCAACGCGATCGTCATGGCGGCGCAGGCCGTCACCTGCGGCGAGGGTGAAACTTTCGTTGCCGGCGGAGTCGAGAGCATGAGCCGCGCGCCCTATGTCATGAACAAGGCGGAGACGCCGTTCGGCCGCGACGGCCGGGTCTATGATTCGACAATCGGCGCGCGCTTCCCGAACCCGAAGATCGAACGCCAATTCGGCGGCGACACGATGCCCGAGACCGCGGACAATCTGGCGCGGGATTATCAGATCACGCGCGAAGCGTGCGATGTCTTCGCCGAGGCCTCGCAGCGCAAATACGCCGCCGGCAAGGCCACCGGTTTTTTCGAGGGTGAGATCCTTCCGGTGGAGGTTCCGGGTGGCAGGGCCGGTCCGGTCAAGGTCGCCGAGGACGAGCACCCGCGCCCGCAAACCGATCTGGCCGCACTCGCCAAGTTGCGGCCCCTCCAGGAGGGCGGAGTCACGACCGCCGGCAATGCGTCGGGGATCAACGACGGCGCAGTGGCGATGATCGTCGCCAGCCGCAAGGCGGGTGATGCGGTCGGCGCCGAGCCGCTCGCGCGCGTCGTCGCCAGTGGAGTTGCAGGCGTGCCGCCGCGGATCATGGGCATCGGCCCCGTCGAGGCGTCGAAGAAGGCGCTCGCCCGCGCCGGCCTCAGCCTGTCCGACATCGACGTGATCGAGATCAACGAGGCCTTTGCCGCCCAGGTGCTGTCCTGCCTGCGCGGACTCGAACTGCCGTTTGACGACAGCCGGGTCAACATGAATGGCGGGGCGATCGCGGTCGGCCACCCGCTCGGCGCGTCGGGCCCGCGCATCGCGCTGACGGCCGCGCGCCAATTGCAGCGCACCGGCGGGCGCTATGCGCTGGTGACGATGTGCGTCGGCGTCGGCCAGGGCATCGCCGCGGTGCTCGAACGGGTCTGAGCGCGCGCAGGTTCGAGCGGATTTCCGTTAGACCTGGTGCCGGGTCGAGCTTATATTCACGGAGGTGGTCGGCCGAGGAGACGTCCCTCCGCCGACCGCTCCTAGGCCCGGCTCAGGCTAACGACGACGAGAACTCGCCGTCGCCAGACCCGAAACCGGAGCACCAGGAGAAAGCGCATCTTATCCATGCTCTTTCCTCCGTGTGCGGCAGGTCGCTCATTCGGCCTGCCGCATGCATTTTCAACGGCTATATGCGGCCGTATAACCCGTTTTGGTTGTAGGACTTTCTGGGTGGGTGGTGCTCGAGCCGGTTTGAGCGACCCTTTCACCGGGTCACGGCCTCCCCAGATAGGAGGCCATGACCTCCCGGCCGCGATCCGTCAGGCGAGCCGCATGCTGGTGGACGGCGATCATCCGGCATCCCGGGCCGAGATGGAGACGCTCGACCTCTCCGATATCGGCGATTTCCGCATCGCGCATGGCGACATTCCGGGCACGCTCGCCAAGATCGAGGCCCAGGCGGCGCTGCTCGAGCATTTGGTGGCACTCGGCGGCGACCACACCGTCACCCTTCCGTTGCTGCGCGCGCTGGCGCGCCGCGAGGGCGCGCTGGGGCTCCTGCATTTCGACGGCCATGTCGACACCTGGCCGGAGAGCTTCGGTCTCGTCTGGGGCCACGGCTCGCCGTTCTATCACGCGATCGAAGAGGGCCTCGTTGACCCTCTTCGCATGATCCAGATCGGCATTCGCTCTCCCCTCCACCGCGACGTCTTCGACTGGACCGTCGGCAAGGGTGTGACGATCGTCACCGCCGAGGATGTTCACGAAAGCGGCCCGCGAGCGGTCGCCGAGCGCATTCGCGCGGTGCTCGGCGACGGGTCTTGCTATCTGAGCTTTGACATCGATGCGCTCGACCCGGCCTTCGCGCCGGGAACCGGTACGCCCGAGGTGGGCGGGCTTGCGACGTGGCAGGCGCGGGCGATCCTGCGCCGGCTCGTCGGGCTGCGCTTCGCCGGGATGGACGTCGTCGAGGTCTCGCCGCCTTACGACGTCGCCGAGATCACCGCGCTGGCCGCGGCGACAATGGCTTGGGACTATCTCGGGCTACTGGCGCCGCGGGGCTAAATAAGCCTCATCAGGACACGGCCGGTACCGGATGACCGCTCGCGTCGGCATGGGCATTGTGCGCTGCAGCCAAGATCGCGTGGTAATAGGTCGCCGGCTTGACCGCGAATTGCGCACGGATCGCCTCGACCGGCTGGGTCAAGAGGGCCTCCCAATCGGCGCCAGGCAGCCAACCGGCGCTGCGGCCGTGGCGGTAGCCCTCGAAGACGGTACGCCTTACCGGCTGGCCCGGGCGAGCGCGGGCGATCCGGCGCGCGGCGAAAACGGCGATCACGGCAAAGCCCTTGAGCTTGGTCTGCGCATAGGAGAAGGCGACGAGGCAGGCCTCGCCGAGCGGGTCGCGGCCGTAACCGGTGAGGACGTGCAGCAGGTCGTGCATTTCGCGGTTGCGCTCGCGGAACAGGGTTACGTCGTCGGCCGCCGGCGGGCGCTCAATCCGCGATACCGCGACCAGCCCCTCGGCCGAAAGGCTTTCGCTGGCCATGAAGTCGTAATAGGCGCGTCCGAGCGTGCCGGCGGGCAGTGCCGCCAGGCTCGCCCGATCGCTGAGCCGATCGAGCAGGTGGCGCCTCTCCCCGAGCACCGCCCGACCGATCTCCGTCTGGCGAAAGCGTGCAAATTGGCGCAGCGTGGTCTTGCCGCGCAACGCTTCGATCAGCAGGAATACCTGATGCGTGTCTTCCCTGTTGCGCATCAGACTGCGCACGGCGCGGAGTGCTGCAATAGGGTGCAGACGGGGGGTTGCCGGACGGATCATGGCGTCGTCCTCGGTTGGACTCGAGACGATGAAATTGGGAGATACTGACAGGAATGTCAATAGTTCTGAAGGCACCACAAGTGATCGCCGGGCGGGTCAAACGGCTGCGCCGCACGTCGGAGGAGGCGCGCCGGCTGATCCTGGAGACGGCGCAAGGTCTGATCGCGAGCACCGGACCCGAGGGGCTCAGGCTGCAGGACATCGCCGCCGCCGCGGGGATATCGCATTCGCTGATCCTCCACCATTTCGGCAGCCGCGAAGGCCTCGTCCGCGCGCTGACCCGCCAAGCCGTTGCCGAGTTGCGGGACAAGCTGGTCGCGGCGATGGAAGCTACCGAATATTCGCTCGAACAGCAGCTCGACCGAGTATTCGATGCCTTCCGTGACGGGCTGGCGCAACGGCTGGTTTGGCTCGCCACGGTCGATGCGACCGGCGGCGCTGAGGGGAACCAGATGATCATCCGCGACATCGCCGACAGGCTGCATGCCCGGCGCATCGCCGCCGCACCACCGGGCATGGCAATCCCTCGCGGCGACACCGATTCACTGATCCACCTAGTCGCCACGGCCGCCTTCGGAGATGCGCTGTTCGGCGCACAGCTGCACCGCAGCGCTGGTCTGCCGGCAACCAGCGAAACCGATCGCTGCTTCCGCCTTTGGCTCGCCGCGCTGATCCGCGCGCGTTCGACACAAAAGGAAGGTTAAACACCTTGCATCGCCAATACGGCGTCCCATCTACGGCATCCGACGCAAATCGCACGTGCCTAGGACCCCGTTTTGCAAGGGGTGCTGCTACGACGTAACGCGTCTCTTTCGGTCGAGCCGGCCTTGTGGGCCGGCGTCCTAAAGGGAAACGGATATGGTCCGGCACGCGCTGCGAAAACCTCGCACGACCGTCTGACGCTTCGGGGCGCTACCGCCCCGGTGCGCCAATCCACCCCGGTTGGTCATCCCGCCTCCGTTGCCGTTGTCGCACGGAGCGGCATGTCGCCTCCTGGTTTGGAGGATCGTGCGATGGCGAAAGTCCGCCTTGTTGCTCCCCGCCCGCTCGGGCGCGTCAATCTCCCGCTCGTCGATACCGTCGTCGCCGCGATGCGGCCGACCGATCCGCTGCTGTGCCTGCGTCCGGCGGCGATCGCCGGCGCGGCGCGGCGGTTTGTCGACCGGTTTCCGGGCGATGTCCTCTATGCCGTCAAATGCAACCCCGAGCCGCGCGTGCTTCGGGCATTGTGGGCCGGGGGCATCAGGCATTTCGACTGCGCCTCGCTCGCCGAGGTCGGGCTCGTCCGCAAGCTCCTCCCGGCGGCCGAGATCCACTTCATGCATCCCGTCAAAGGCCGGCCGGCAATCCGCGACGCCTTTCACCGCTACGGCGTGACCGACTTCGCGCTCGACAGCACCGACGAGCTGGCGAAGATATTGCAGGAGACGGTACCAGTCGGGCTCGTCGGCGACCCGCCCACATTAGGCCTCTTCGTGCGGCTGGCCTTGCCGAAGGGCGTGGCAGTCTATGATCTCTCGGGCAAGTTTGGCGCGCCTTTCGAGGAGGCCGTCGATTTGCTGCGCGCGGCGCGTCCACACGCCGCTCGCCTGGGCATCTCGTTCCATGTCGGCTCGCAATGCCTGGAGCCCGGCGCCTACGCGCGGGCGATAGCACTCGCCGGCGAGGCCATCGCGCGTTGCGAGGTTGCGGTCGACATCGTCGATGTCGGTGGCGGCTTCCCGGTCGGCTATCCCGGTATGACACCCCCGCCGCTCGGCGACTATATCGCGGCGATCGCGTCCGCTTCCGCCTCCCTCCCCGCGAAGGTCGGGCTGTGGGCCGAGCCCGGCCGGGCGCTCGTCGCCGGTGGCGCGTCGGTTGTGGTGCAGGTGCAGCTGCGCCGCGCCGACACGCTGTTTGTCAATGACGGCATCTATGGCAGCCTGAGCGACGCCGGTGCGCTGGGCTTTCGCTTCCCGGCGGGCCGACCTGCGACAGCGCCGACCAGATGCGTGGGCCGTTTCGGCTGCCCGCGGACATGCGCGAGGGTGATTGGGTCGAACTCGGCCAGCTCGGCGCCTACGGCGCCTGCCTGAGCACCCAGTTCAACGGGTTCGGACGAGCCGATCTGGTCGAAGTCGCCGACCCGCCGATGTTGGCGACGCCGGGCTACGAATTAGCGTAACTCGCCGGCGCACCCGCCCGCTGTTACGCGTCGTCCCAGATCTTGTCGGTCAGCGGCAGACCGCGAATGTCGTCGCGGGTCAGCGGCCGGTCGGGGACGATGCCGGCCTGCTCAAGCAGCGAGGCGACCTGGCGGGTGTGCTGGGCCGAATGCCACACGGTGCGCTCGAACATCTCGTGCCGCGTCGTGTCGCCGAAATACGTTGGCACCGACACTTTGAAGTCCTGCCCCGCAACGCGCGGCCACCAGGCATTGATCCGGGCGCGCACGCCTTCGCCGAAATCCGCGATCGCGGCGCTCGTCTGCATTTCCGGGGGCGGCAGCACCCCGAGCCGCTCGCGGCTCAGGGTTCCGCCCGCCTCTTCCATGTCGAGATAGGCGGTCGGGATTTGAAAGATGTGGTGCATCACCATGCGCCACGAACGCGGGCGGTTCGGCAACTGGGTCTCGAGCTTCTCGTCCGGCATCTGCCGCACCAAGCGGATCGCGGTCGAGAGCACGTGGTCGTAACGTTCGCAAAGCTCGGCAGGCAACAGAACTGGCACGGTCTTTTCATCGAGCTCGAGAAACTCGACGACATCACGGATCACCTGAGCGAACACAAACCTGCTGCCGCGCGACACGACCGGCACCGATCGCGCCCCTAGCCGACGCAATTCGTCGAGGCCGCCCGGATCCGCCAGAACATTAATCGACTCGAACTCGATCCCACGGACCGAGAGGTATTCCTTAACCCTGAGGCAGCTTGTTCAATGCGGCTGCCAGAAGACCTTGATCGGTTCGCTCATTATTCGCCTCTCGGGCCACTGCCGAGGCGATCCTAGGGCGGGAACTCTGGGTTTGCAACTCGATGCGCGCCGGGCCTATTCTCGGAGCGAACTTTTACCAAACGGAGGAGAGCCATGACGGTTGTGCGGGCATCGGCACGAGCCACTCGGCGCGGGGCGGCCGACAATTTCACCGGCGAGGTATTCCAGGACGAAGTGCTCGTCGGACAGCCGCCGTCGCGCATGCGTGCCACGGTCGTTTCATTCACCCCGGGCGCTCGTACCGGCTGGCATGCCCATCCGGTCGGGCAGACATTGTATTGCCTCTCCGGCGTGGGCCGCATCTGCATCGGCAAGGGCTCGCGGCCGCAGGCGATCCATCCGGGCGACACGGTGATGATCCCGCCCAACACGATGCACTGGCACGGTGCCGCCCCCGACCGCCTGTTCGCCCATCTGGCGATGTCGGAAACCGGCGAGCAGGGTCAGGGCACCGCATGGGGCGAGCACGTCAGCGACACTGAATACACAATGCAGCCCGCCGCCGACTGACCATCGGCACTGGGGAATCTCAGGTGAGGTAATCGGCCTCAGGCTCCCGACCGTCGTTCCTGGTGCAGAGCTGCGAGGCTGCAAAAGGACAGAAGGAGGAGCGCAGATGACGACGA
>WNFD01007636.1_pt1 | contig 10696 bp, 8 predicted proteins | sample 5400491 | NCBI WGS metagenome assembly WNFD01 (sample SAMN13153343, study PRJNA577476) | soil metagenome | isolation source: 120 cm saprolite under Douglas fir tree site 2 hole 2 replicate 2 | place: USA:California | collected 2015-04-18 | reverse complement strand
CCACCAGATAGTTGTCGTAATAGCCCAGCCGCGCGGGACCGCCTTTGGTCGCGTAGGTCGAATCCGGGTCCGTGGTCGACACCTTCTCTTGCTGCGCAACCGGAGGTTCGACCGGGTTCTCCCGCTCCAGTTCGACTAGATACTCGCGCACCGTGTGGTTCACCTTAGCCACTTCCGCCAGTTGTTCGCGGGGGACGCGGCTGTGATGATCGGCATTGGCCTGAATGAAACTGCCGTCCACCGACATGGGCTCGCCCTTCACCAATCCCGCCTCTACGCAACGGCCAACGATCTCCTCAAAGATCTCCTGAAACAGATTCGATTCCTGGAATCGTCCATGCCGGTTCTTGCAAAACGTGGAGTGATGCGGAATCTCCTGATCGAAGCCCAGTCCGGTGAACCAACGCCACGCCAGATGCATGCGTAGCTCTTCCACCAGTTTCCTTTCGCTGGTGACCCCGTAGAGATAACCGACCAGCAGCATGCGCACCAGCAGTTCGGGGTCGATCGATGGCCTTCCCGCGTCGCTGTAGGCGTCCTTCAACTTGGCTCGAATAAATTTAAGGTTGACGTGGCGATCGATCAGGCGGAGCAGATGATTTTCAGGAACTTGATCTTCCAGGCGGAAGTAATAGAACAACGCTTCTGAGCGGGATTGGTGTCCCATCATGAGCAGCAGGCCTCCAAATGTAATGGTGAACAGCAGCATCGAGCACTCTGGCCTGCTTATAACCTGAACCTTGCACCGCCACAAGCATCAACTGAGGGACTTTTTCAACAGACACGCCTGATTGCAGCAGCTATCAGTTGAAACGGTAGTGGGTCGGCTTCAAGTTTTTAGCCTTGCCGATGTTCGAGAGGCGCGATACTCAATCAGCGGCGATCAAGAGTCGGTCACGATGCGGCTCTGTACGGAGCTGTCCCGTGCTGAGTTCGCACTTCTCGCCCGGCCCCGCACCACAAGTCGGGCAACGGATCGCCTGTACCTTTTTGATGGTAGGCTTCTTGGCCTTCATGGTCGTTGATGATGTGGCAATCCGAAGAATAAAAATGGTCAATTCTGCACAGTGAACGCGGGATAGTTGTTGCTACATCGCCATTAGACTCATTGTTCAAGAATCCTATGATTCGCGCTGGGGAAAACCCTGCTCCAAAGCGAACTATTCGGCCTAGATGCACGTACAATAGATTATGCAGATTGAAGCACACCTCGACTCCGAAACAGTCGCACGCTTGGAGGACCAAAGAGGGTTGCTGCTGAGGACGTACCGGGCAGAATTTGCTAAAGACCCAACCAGCCCTGCTACTGAATCCTCGCGCAGCAATATGATTGCTTTCCGTCACAGCATCGAGCAGGTCTATGGGAATGCCGCTGCGCCCGATATAGCGAATGTTTTGGGCTGTCCTCCCGATGTCCATCCGTTGCATGAGCGGTAAGCAACAGCATCCAACTTTAGTGTTTGCACTCGTGATGTGCGCGGGGAAAAACAGCGGGCGTCGGGGGCGCCCCTATGCCGATCCGCGACCCCCCATTCATCCAAATTTCATTGCTTTTCTAGCGCAGGAGGCTAAACTTAAGGAGTCTCTTACGCATCTCTCTGTCGCCGTTTAGACGTTCCCACCTTTCGCGATGGCCCCCTGCGCAACCGATAGAAAGAGGGTTCGTTTATGGAACCCGTTTTCCGTCCGTCCTGTCGTCTTTTTCATACGCTGCCGATCTTCATCACTCGTTCATTGCGCCGTGCTCCCGTGCAAGTGCTAGTCTGCCGTAGTGCCGATGAAGAACCGCGACATCCAGGCGACTTGCACGTATCACGATGGCACGAAGCACTCCTACTGGAGTATCCGTAACAATCCTCACTTCCTGGACTGGGCAAATCGGCCGCTGCCTTTGAAAATCTATCCGAAGATAGAGCCGTCTTCGCTGCCGCGGGACGTGCCGCAAACAGGGGTGGCCGCGCTCGCCGCGATCTCCGCTCCCGTGTCCTGGGCGGGCGGCGATTCGGTCCCCGAGCTCCAGGATCTGGCGCGTATCCTCTACTTCGCGGCGGGAATTACCAAACAACGCAAATATCCAGGCGGAGAAACCTTCTTTCGCGCTGCAGCCTGCACCGGTGCTCTCTACGAGATCGAGCTGTACGTCGTGACTGGCGATCTCAAGGGCCTGGACGCCGGCGTGTATCACTTCAATCCAGCGGATGTATCGCTACGGCTTCTGCGAATGGGTGATTTTCGCGGAAACTTGGCTCATGCGACGGCGACGGAACCCGCAGTAGCTCGTGCGCCCGCTACGATCCTCTGTACTGGGATCTACTGGCGGAACGCCTGGAAGTACCAGGCGCGAACCTATCGCCATTTCGGTTGGGATAACGGTACCCTTCTGGCGAATATGCTGGCCGTTTCTGCGGCTTCGGGACTGCTGGCTGAGATCGTGCTCGGGTTCGTGGACGCCGAGATGAACCTGCTGCTTGACCTCGATACACGGCATGAGGTTTCCTTGTGCCTCGTACCGATTGGACGCAGATCGGAGAGTTCGCCGCCACCTGTGAAAGAGGTTGCGGCGCTCGGCCTGGAGACGATCCCGCTTTCGCAGCGCGAGGTCGAGTATCCCGCCATGCTTGAGATGCACGACGCGTCTTCGCTTGAGTCGGACGAGGAAGTAGCCCAATGGCGCGGGCAACAGTTCCTTCCATCTTCCGCTACGGCAGGCGAGGCAGTTCCCCTCCAGCGACTGCCAGAAGAAGAACAATCGAAGGATACGATCGAGCAGGTGATCCTGCGCCGCGGCTCTACCCGAACGTTCGATCAGACGGCATTCATTACACTGGCGCAACTCTCAACCATTCTTGATTGCGCCACGCGAGGTCTTCCGGCTGACTTCCTTGAGCCTCCCGGCGCACAGCTCAATGAGCTTTACCTGATCGTGCATTCGGTGCAGGGGCTAATGCCGGGTGCTTACTTCTTCCGGCGCGAGCGGAAGACCCTGGAGCTTTTGAAGGCAGGGGAATTCCGCGCCGAGGCCCACCATCTTGGACTGGAGCAGGCGCTGCCAGCGGACGCCTGCGTGGACATCTTCTTTCTCACCGATTTGAAGCGCATCCTGGAAGGATACGGGAACCGCGGCTACAGGGCCGTCCAGCTCGAAGCTGGTGCGATCGGCGGCAGGATCTACCTGGCTGCGTATGCCCAGCACCTCGGTGCAACCGGGCTGACCTTTTTCGACGACGATGTAATTAACTTCTTTTCACCGCATGCAAAAGACAAAAGTGCAATCTTCCTGCTCGCGATTGGCAAGCCGCTGAAACGCAAACCACAGTAGGGCCTCTTGGATTTATCCCCCAAGTTCCGCCAGACTTTGCTTCGAATCCCAGGACCGAGTTCCTTCGACGATGGGTAAGGGGCGCGCCGAGCGTGGACAGCCATTGCCCACTAAGTCGCAGATAGCGGGTCAAGATCATGATGGATGACTACACCGGCAAGTCGCGCTGGTTCGGCTTTGTCGAGATGGCGAATGCGGAGGATGCGGAGGATGCGGAGAAAGCCATCATTGCCCTCAACGGCAACTCTGCTACGAACGTGCATTGAACATGAATCAGGCGCGTCCTAAGAAAGAACCGGGAAGCTCCGGAGGGCGAGACTCTAGAAATCGCGGCGGCGCGGAAGGCGCTGGTAGTCACCGATCCGATAGTGTGATTCGGCCCAGTTTTACGCGCAGCGTTTCATCATGTCCGCCAATTCCCGGTTGATCTCCAGAAGGCGCGACTGCCGCAGGGCCCTAACTGACTTGTCCAGCGCGGTATGCTCTTTCCGGTTCCAAAACCGGGCATTCGAAATTCCGAGATCGCTCATCTCTTGCTTCAGGCATGCGAGGCGCTCCGCAATGTAGTTAGCATCCATCATGAGCACGATCATACGCCTAAATCCCCGTTTGCCCTGGTTGTGCAACGGAGTAGCCACCTCCGGCAGGGTGCTCGAATCAGAGACAGGTACGTGATCATAAAGTCCCGCCCTCGTGTAAGAGCGGTCGGCGTCCCAAACCGTTGCTCAAACTCATCGACAAGCTTCCAGTCAAATCTCCGTCAAGAATCGATCTCAAGTACTTGCGGGAATTTGCGCGCTAAAACAGTCTGGAAGCTATCCTACACATGCTGTCGCCGACGCTGTTGAAATATCGCCATTGCACCAGCAATTCTCACTTCGTGAATCGCCTGTTTGCGACAGCGAACAGTCACCCGCTTTCTCACCGCCGCGTCTTCCGCTACCAGCGAAGTCCGCTTGCGACCGCCATTTTACCACAATTTGCACATTCTGAATTGCGCCCCGGCCGGGTCGTGAGCGGGCCTCAAGAGGCGGAACGACGCGAAAAATCAAACGCGACGTCAGTTTCATAATGCAGCGAGCGAAACGACTGCACAGTTTCTGGGCATAAGGCTGTGGAGGGCGTGTGCATGTCGTGGAAAACAAGGTAAGTAAGGTTGCGGATTTTTTTGGTGGACTTTCAAAGCCAGCGGACGTAGAAGTGGCTTCTCGTGAAGCTCTGCAGCAGACTTGCGCAGAGCGGTACGGGTCGCAAGGCTAGGCGCCCGAGTTTCGGTCTGGGCGCAAGGAGTTTGACATGGCCAGGCGGCAAAAAACTCTCCTGTGTGTCGACGATAATCAGAGCAGCCTCAACATTTGCAAAATAATCCTGGAAGACTTCGGCTACACAGTCTTGACCGCCAGCAGCGGCCGCGAAGGACTTGAGGTCTTTGCGTCAAATGCGATCGATGCGGTGATCCTCGACTATCAAATGCCGGGGATTGACGGCGAACTGGTTGCTGCCGAAATGAAACGGACGAATCCGCGAATTCCCATTATCATGCTTTCCGGCTGCGTGTCACTGCCAGAAAGTGCCCTTCTACTAGTTGACGAATTTGTCACCAAAGGAGAGCCAGTCGAGTTTTTCCTCCTAGCAGTTCGGCAAGTGTTGAGTCGTGGCGAAAAGCGAAAGCCCGTCAGAGCTGTTACTCAGTCCGGGGTGGCTCTGAAGCCAGAATCATTTGCCAGCAAACACCCCCTGCTATGATCTCGTTGAATACGCTGGTGCGTGCCACCCCTAATAGGGACATGTAGGGCAGAATGTGCATTTTCTTGGATACCGGGTCTTCCTCAGGAGCCCCGAAATGAATCTTCGCAGACCGGCCAATGCGAAGTCCCGTCCTGTCCAACAACTTCCGGAACCTAGGCAGCCCAGACGTGCCTTATTCCCTATCGTCGGTGTCGGTGCCTCCGCCGGTGGCTTAGAGGCATTCACACAATTGCTCAAGGCCTTAGGGTCGGGGACAGAGATGGCGTACGTACTTGTTCAGCATCTGGACCCGAGCCATGAGAGCGCACTGACTGAGCTCCTTGCGAAGGCGACCGAGATGCCTGTCAGGCAAGTAGCTGATGCCACGCCAGTGGAGCCTAACCACGTGTATGTTATTCCGCCCAACGTGGACATGACCATCTCACAGGGAATATTGCGGTTAACAGCCCGTACAGAGACGCGTGGCCATCACATGCCCATCGATCGTTTCTTACGCTCACTCGCGGAGGACCAGAGGAGCAATGCGATTGGGGTAATTCTCTCAGGGACTGCTTCGGACGGTACCTTGGGGTTAGGAGCGATCAAGGCAGAGGGAGGTATTACCTTCGCCCAGGATGAAGAATCGGCCAAGTTTGATGGCATGCCACAGAGCGCCATTGCTGCCGGCTGCGTGGATTTCGTTCTCTCCCCTGACGCGATCGGCCGAGAGCTGGCGAGGATTCGTGCCCATCCCTATCTGGCCCCTTCGTCGCCCGCAGGAACGGCTGAATTGGTACACGACGGAGATCCCCAACTAAAGAAAATTCTTCAATTGCTGCGGACGGCAACCAGAGTTGATTTTTCCGATTACAAGCCCGCCACTGTCAAGCGGCGCATTCTACGCCGCATGGCATTGCACAAGGTCGAGAAGTTGAAAGGCTACGTCCAGTTTCTTCGACACCATCCGGCTGAAGTGGAGGCCCTGTACGAGGACATCCTGATTAAGGTCACCAGCTTCTTCCGCGACCCCGATGCTTTCGAAGCGCTAAAAACGGAGGTGTTTCCTGGCATTCTGAAGCACAGATCACCTGCGGAGCCCGTCAGAATTTGGGTGCCAGGTTGTTCAACCGGCGAAGAGACTTACTCGCAGGCAATTGCGCTGCTCGAGTTCTTGCGAAATAGACGAGACGATATTCCCATCCAGCTTTTCGGCACGGACCTCGGCCAGGGAAGCATTGAGAAAGCCCGCGCAGGGATCTACCCACAGAGTATTGCGGCCGATGTCTCGCCGGAACGGCTGCGACGCTTTTTTGTCAAAGTGGAAGGTGGCTATCGAATTAATAAAACGATCCGCGATATTTGTGTTTTCGCTAGGCACAACCTTCTCGAAGATCCGCCTTTTTCTCGGATCGACGTCATCAGTTGCCGTAATGTCTTGATCTACCTCGCGCCGGTCTTGCAGAAAAGGATCATGCCTATCTTTCATTATGCTATGAAGCCAAGAGGATTTCTGATGCTGGGGGGAGCGGAAGGCATCATTGGCACGGCCTCGGATCTGTTCGAGTTGATGGACAGGAAGCATAAGATTTATTGCCGAAAATCTACCGCGTCCGGACTGCACTTCGACTTCGTCGCTAGCCGGTACTCGATCGAAGCAGGAAACATTGCGAGCGGCAAGGAAGCACCGCAGCGTGCGGGTAGTGTGCACCTTTTGGATTTACACAAAGAGGCCGATCGCATCCTCTTAACGAAATACGCTCCCGTCGCCGTGGTGATTAATGACGACATGGAAGTCCTCGAATCCCGTGGACACGTGGGCCTTTATCTTGAACTCGCGCCCGGTAGAGCCAGCTTCAACGTTTTGAAGATGGCTAGAGAAGGCTTGCTTTTCGATCTGCAAGCTGCGATCAACGAAGCAAGTAAGGAGAAGGAGGGAGTTCCGGTCCGAAAGGAAAATGTACAGATCGAACGCGATGGTGAAGTCAAGGATGTGAATCTTGAAATAACCGCTTTCAAGGTCACTTCCGGCAGTGGGCGTCATTTCTTGATCATGTTCGAGGATTCGAGACCTGCGGGTAAGGCTGAATTAGCAGAAACCATGGCCGGAGAGGTAAAACTTGGCAAAGGAGGGAAGGAAAAACGCAGTAATCAAAGCAGCCACTTGAAGCAGGAACTTGCTGCGACCAAGCGATATCTGCACTCGATTGTCGAGGACAAAGAGGCCAACAACGAAGAACTCCAAGCCGCAAATGAGGAGATTCTGTCGAGCAACGAAGAGTTGCAGAGCACAAACGAGGAGCTGCAAACTGCCAAAGAAGAGCTCGAGTCGACCAATGAAGAATTACACACCGTCAACGACGAGCTACACAATCGAAATTTCGAATTGACGGAAGCCAACACTGACTGGGTTAATCTGCTCAGCAGCGTCAATATTGCGATGGTTATGTTGGGACGTGATCTGCGAATTCGGCGTGTCACCCCTAGGGGGGGACAGCGATTCGGGTTCCTCCCCACGGACGTGGGACGACCGATCACCAACATAAGGCCAAATATTGATGTACCCGACCTGGAGCAAATGATTTTGGAGGTGATCAAGACCGTAATTGTCAAAGAGCGAGAGGTTCAGGATCGGGAGGGGCACTGGTATTCGCTTCGTATTCTGCCGTACAAGACTCTGGAGGACACCATCGAAGGCGCCGTCCTAACGCTGGTCGACATAAATGATCTCAAAAACAACCTACAGGAGGTCAAACAATCCCGCGATCAACTGGCGGGGGAACGGGCCAAATTAGAGGAGGTGCTTCGGCAAATGCCCTGTGGGGTCATGATTTTCGAAGCTCCATCAGGAACGCTACTCCTCGCCAACAAGCACGTAGAAGAAATTCTGCGTCAGCCATTCCCTCAGGCCACTAACATTGAGGCACATAGAGCTCTCCATCTCAATAAGCAGACCTTCAAGCCTGAAGAGTGGCCGCTCGCACGTTCTCTCACAACAGGTGAGGTGGTCACAGATGAAGAAATTGAGTACGTGCGCGGGGACGGCACCCCGGTTTTCTTAAGTGTCAGCTCTGCCCCAATTCTGGACCGGGAAGGTCGTATCATCGCGGCGGTGGTTACCTTCTTTGATCTCACGCATCGCAGAGGAACTGAGGAGGTACTGCGCTCCACAGAGAAGTTGGCCGCTACTGGACGGCTGGCAGCTTCTTTTGGCCACGAAATCAATAATCCGCTGCAGACGCTGACTAATGTGTTGTATCTGCTCGGTCAAAGCACCAGACTGGGAGAACCCGAGCGCCAACATTTAGCCACGGCGCATGCCGAACTGGAACGTGTGGCGCACCTAACCACGAGCATGTTGGGCTTCCACCGCAACTCCACTTCACCAGTGGATGTCAAGATCTGCCAAGTACTCGATAGCGTGATGAAATTTTACGGCCCAGCGATTCGGTCCGGCAAGATTGTCGTCGAGAGGCGATACGACTCGGAGGACTTGATACGCGGCTTTCCCAGCGAGATTACCCAGGTATTCTCCAATCTTGTGGGGAATGCGCTGGAAGCTTTGACCCCGGAAGGAACGCTCGAGTTGCACGTTTTAGCGTCTCGGGATTGGGGAAACCCGACAAGGCGCGGCGTCCGTGTTTTCATTGCAGACAACGGACCGGGTATTTCTCGGGAGAATCGACGAAGAATTTTTGAGCCATTCTTCACTACAAAAGGGGAGAAGGGTACTGGTCTTGGTCTGTGGGTCGCAAGTGGGCTTGTCGATAAACATGGAGGCTCGATTCGGGTGCACAGCAGCACGCAGCCCGGGCGAAGCGGGACCTGTTTTGCCGTGTTTTTCCCCGACCGGAAAGTATCGGCATTTCGCGATACTGCTGTCGCGTTAGATAAAAGCGCATGACATCTGATCCCGTAGGCTGACCCCGATCGCAAACGATGCTGCGCCGCGTTTTTCCGCCAGTCTCTTCGCGTCCGTTAGACACATCCTCCTAGACAAACAAACGGCCAAACGCAAACCACACTCAAGACTCGCCCCGGGGAGAACCAAGAATGCCAGACGAGGAGTGGATTAAAACACTTGCAGATGGCAGACGAGTGAAATTCACCATTCAGGAACTACCGGACGACGGGGTGTTTATCACCGCTCAAATTGAAGGCAACGAAGTCGTCTATTCGATCGTATTGACCACAGGAAAAAACCCGCTTAGTTGTGGAGACGTTGAAAAGCATTTCGAGAGCGAGCTGTCAAAGAAGTAGCAACACACAATTAGGACGCTACCGCATGTTGACACCGGTAGCGGAACACGCCTAGCATTGTTATCGAGCAAGTCTCTTCTTACTCTTTCAGGTTCACTGAACTAAGTCAGCCCATCTGAAGTTTTTCCTCTTAGATCACCCATCCCGAAGGAGGAACTGCGTTATGACAATGTTAACCCGTTGGGAACCTTTCCGTGAGTTTTCCACCATGCAAGACCGCATGAACCGCATGAACCGTCTTTTCCGTGAGTCGTACAGCCCCGAAGGCCCGGAGGAGGCGTTGACAACCACCAGCTTCGCACCGGCGGTGGACATCTACGAAGACGAGCACAACATCACGCTGAAGATCGAAGTTCCGGGCATCCACGAAAAAGACATTGATGTCCGCATCGAAAACAACACCCTGACCGTCCATGGCGAGCGCAAGATCGAGAAGGAAGAGAAAGAGGAGAACTTCCGTCGCGTCGAGCGGCAGTACGGAGGCTTCACCCGCTCGTTCACGCTGCCAAGCTCCGTGGATCCCGGGCAAGTGACCGCCCACTATGACAAGGGCGTACTGAAGATTAACCTTGCCAAGAAGGCCGAAGCCAAGCCCAAGCAGATCAAGGTGAATGTTGGCAGCGAGAAGACCCTCGAAATGAAGGCTCCGGGCAAGGCCGCGTAGAACCCGGGGGGCTAGCTGCGTTGTTGCGATTTGTCAGTGAGAGAAATGGGAGGTGGCCTACGCCGCCTCCCCATTATTGTTTTAGCCAGGCGGGCATCACCAGATTGCTGTGTGCGCACACGCGAGGGTGAGCCTGATTGTAGGCCCGTCGTCATCAGCCGGAGTAGAGACCTGCCGCGATTGCGGTTTGAGCGTCCTCAACGACCCACCTATGCTGAACGTCATTGGCTGCGCCGATTCACGACACGCCATTAACGCGAATTTTATTGCTTTTCTCGCGCAGGAGTCTAAACTTAAGAAGTCTCTTACGCATCTCTCCGTCGCCGTTTAGACGTTCCCACCTTTCGCGATGGCCCCCTGCGCAACCGATAGAAAGAGGGTTCATTTTATGGAACCCGTTTTCCGTCCGTCCTGTCGTCTTTTTCATACACTGCCGACCTTCATCACTCGTTCATTTAGGAACTTCAAGGCATCAGCGCGCTTTATTAGGCTGAAACCCCAGATCGCTGGTTTCGGGTCACAAAGGATGTGCCCGTCTTGCGGGTTAATCACGTCACGCTCGAAAGCGTTCTGCCTAGAGTGTGGAAAACCGTTTCCAGCGGGGTGAAAAGATGCGACGGAATAAAACTGTAATCGTCGTTCGGATAGTATTCGCGCTTCTGATCCTGTACGCGATCTTTGGCCTTATAAGGAAAACCGTTTCTGCCCCAGTGTTGTGGAACGATGGC
>WNFD01007634.1_pt1 | contig 10698 bp, 9 predicted proteins | sample 5400491 | NCBI WGS metagenome assembly WNFD01 (sample SAMN13153343, study PRJNA577476) | soil metagenome | isolation source: 120 cm saprolite under Douglas fir tree site 2 hole 2 replicate 2 | place: USA:California | collected 2015-04-18 | reverse complement strand
CTTTGTACGAGAACCCTTCGACGTCGACCAGGAGGACCACCTCCCGGTGCAGGGGTGGCAGCTTTTCGACCGCCGCGACGACCTCAGAAGCGGCCAGCTTGTCGAGCACGTCCGCCTCCGGTCTGGCGCCTTCGTCGCGCAGCTTGTCGTAGAGGACGAACTCGCCGACGTCGTCGAGGCTGACGTCCTCCTTCCGGGAGCCCTTGAAGCGATCCCAGAAGAGGTTGCGCATGATCGCGAACAGCCAGGCCTTCATGTTCGTGCCCGCCTGATAGCTGTGCTGGTAGCGAAGCGCCCGGAGGTAAGCCTCCTGGACCAGGTCCTGCGCCGAATCGGGGTCGCGCGTCAGCCGGAGCGCACCCCTGTACAGCGTGTCGAGATGTGTCAACGCCTCTTCCGCGAAGGCAGTTCGAGCGGGACTCTCCGCCATCAGTACTGCCAGTTTAGATACACCTGCCTCGCCAGACCTTGAACCGCTGAGCCGGTGTCGCTATTCCTTATAACGTCTCTTCACTCGGGGGCCGATCGCCGTGAGCACTTCGTATGAAATGGTGCCCGACCATTCCGCGACCTCTTCGGCGGTGATCAGCTCCTCGCCATCCGCGCCGATGATGGTCACGACGTCGCCCACTTCGACGCCGGGCACGCCGGTGACATCGATTGTGATGGCGTCCATGCTCACCGCGCCGATCAGCGGAGCCGGCCGCCCGCGCACGAGCACGTGGCCGCGGTTGGCGCGGGCACGCATCACTCCATCCGCATATCCGATGGCCACGGTGGCGACACGAGCGTGATTCCGCGCCGTCCACGTGGCGCCGTAGCCCACCGTGTCCCCCGCCCCGAGCGTCTTGACATGGGTGACCACCGAGCGCAAGGCCAGGGCGGGACTGGCGCCAGGCCAGTCGCATCCGTAGAGCGCAATCCCGGCTCGCACCGCGTCCAGCGCCATCTCGGGAAACCTGTAGGCCGCAGCCGAGTTGCAGACGTGGCGCAGGCCCGGGTCGAAGCCGAGCGTGGACAGGGATTCAAGGAAGCGATCGAACTGCAAGCGCGTCATGACCTCGTCCGTGCCGGCTGATGCAAAGTGGGTCCAGGTGCCGGCCAGGCGCAGGCCGGGCGAATCTTTGATGAGCTTGGCCAACGAGGCGGCCTCGTGGGGCGCGGAGCCGAAGCGTCCCATCCCCGTGTCGATCTTCAGGTGCACCGGAACGACCTCATCGCTGTCGCCCAGCGCGCGCGCGAAATCGGCGCTCGACACGCCGATGCTGAAACCGCTCGCCGCCGCTGCAGGCGCCTGGTCGGGGACGAGGCCGCCCATCACCAGGATGCGCTCCACGTGTGCCAATCCGGTGAGCTCGCGCGCCTCTTCGAGGGTGGCCACCGCCAGCCACGTCGCCCCGGCGCCCAGCGCTGCCCGCGCGACCGGCACCGCGCCGTGACCGTATCCGTTCGCCTTCACCACCGCGATCAGCCGCGTCCCCTGGGGCACGTGGGCGAGGATGCGGGCAGCGTTGGCGCGCACAGCGCGTAGGTCGATGTCCGCCCAGCGAAGGACTGTAATGGTCAGAGGCCGCCCTGGCGGAGCGCGTGCATGACGAGAGGCAGCTCCGGCAGCAGGTCGCTTGCAAGCAATCCCGCATCGCCCAGGCGCTGCGAGATGCGACGGCCGGCGGCGGCGTGGACGTAGACGCCGCTGACAGCGGCGGCGTACGGATCCGAGCCCTGCGCGATCAGCGCGGCGATCACACCCGACAGCACGTCGCCGGTGCCGCCCGTCGCCAGCGCCGGGACCTCGTGAGGGTCCTCGCTGAGGCGGCCGTCGGGATGCGCTACGAGCGTGTGCGCGCCCTTGAGCACGACGATCGCCCCCCACTCCTTGGCCGCCCGGCGCGCAGCGCCGGCTCGATCCGCCTGGATCGCTTCGGTGGTCTTGCCCAGCAGTCGCGCCATCTCGCCCGGGTGCGGCGTCAGGACCCGGTTCTTGCCCAAGCGGGTCTTCTTACGCGCGGAGTCGGCGAGGGCGTTGAGCGCGTCGGCATCCAGCACCACTGGGCACTCCGCATGCAAGGCGAGGTCGAGCATCAAGCGCCAGGTCGAACGGTCGCGGCCCAGGCCCGGCCCGATGACACCGACCTCGGCGGCGGCCAACTGGCGCAATACGGAGTCATATGCGGCATGGCCGACGGCGCCCGGCGCCACCTCCGGCATGGGCGTCGCCATGACCTCGGTGCACTTGGCCGCCAGGATCGGATATATCGTTTCGGCGACCAGGAGCCGGACCAGGCCGGCGCCGGCTCTGGCCGCGCCCGTGGCGGCCAGGTAGGCAGCCCCGGTGAAGCCCAGGCTCCCCGCGAGCACAACGACCGTCCCGAAGGTGCCCTTGTGGGCATTGCGGGGGCGGTCGGGAAGGATGACCGATTCCGGCGCCGGCAGGAGGTCGTCGGCGACGTCCGGCATCTCCAGATGCGAGGTCGCGACGGCCAAGCCGCCGTGGTGGGTGATGCTCACCTCCACACGCGCGCCGCGGTGGTCGCCGAGGAGCCTCACCCTCGGCGCACCGTTTGGGCCCGGTAGGACTTCGATGCGCCGGCGCGGGAAGCAGATGCCGGTGCCGTCGAAGCATTTGATGACGGCCTCTTTGGCCGCCCAGCGCCCGGCCAGGCGCTCGGAGTTGGTGCCGGTGTAGGCGAGCTCGGCGGGGGTGTAGACCTTGTTCAGGAAGCCGCGGCCGGACCTCTTGACCGCCAGCGCGATCCGGTCCACCGAGACGGCGTCGACGCCGATACGCTGCACCGCTTCATTCTGTCGCTATTCGACGGTGACTGATTTCGCCAGGTTGCGGGGCTGGTCGACGTTCTCCCCGAGCTCGACCGCGACGTGGTACGCGAACAGCTGCAGCATGACCGTGTTCAGGATCGCGGCCGAGACCTCCTCCACCGCCGGCATCTCGAACACGTCCGTCGCCACTCCATCCAGCGACCTGTCGCCATTGGTGATAAGTGCGAGCACGGGTGCGTTGCGCGCCACGATCTCGTGGACGTTGCTCACCATCTTGTCCTTGGTCGCGCTCGCGGTGCAGATCGCGATGACCGGGAACTTGTCGTCCAGCAGCGCGATCGGGCCGTGCTTCAGCTCGCCGCCGGTCGTGCCCTCCGCGTGGATGTACGAGATCTCCTTCAACTTCAACGCGCCCTCGAGCGCCACGGGGTAGCTGAGACCGCGGCCGAAGTACATGAAGTTGCGGAAGCCGCTGTACCGGTGAGCAATCTTGGCGATCTCCTTCTCGCGCTCGACCAGCTCACGGACCTGGTCAGGTAGCGCGCGGAAGGCGGCCACGAGCTCGCGCCGGCGCTCGAGCGACACACGACCGTTGACAGTCGCCAGGCGAAGGCTGAGCAGGCTGAGGCTGACCATGTGCGCAGCCAGCGTCTTGGTCGAAGCGACGCAGATCTCCGGGCCCGAGTGCAGGTAGATCGCGCCATCCGCATCGCGAGCCGCCGAGCTGGCGAACACGTTCGTGACCGCGACGGTCAGCGCGCCGCGCTCCTTGGCGCGGTGCAGGCCGACGAGCGTGTCCGCCGTCTCTCCTGATTGCGTCAGAACGACCGCCAGCGTCTTCGGTCCAAAGGTCGGACGGCGGTAGCGAAACTCAGATGCATCGACCGCGCGAGCGGGTATACCCGCCCAATCCTCGATCAGGTACTCGCCGACCATGGCCGCATGCCGCGATGTGCCCATGCCCAAAAGGACCGCTTCTTCGTACCCCTTCAGCTTCCTGTCATCAATATCGAACTCGCGGAAGGAAACGAGACCATCGTCGGTGAGCCGCCCGCGCATCGCGTTGGCGACGGCCTCCGGCGTCTCGTGAATCTCCTTGAGCATGAAGTGCGCGAATCCGCCCTTTTGCGCCTGGCTCACGTCCCAGTCGACGTGGATGAGCTTTGGCTTGACCGTGATCCCGTCGAGGGTCGAGACCTCGGCGCCCAGAGGTGTCACCGCTGCGACCTCGCCCTCGCCGAGGACGAGGACGCGCTTGGTGTACGGGATGATCGCGGTGATGTCCGAAGCGATGTAGTACTCGTGGTCGCCCAGGCCGACGACGAGAGGCGCGTTCAGCCGCGCGCCGATCAACAGCTCAGGGTCGTCGGTGGAGAACATGGCCAGGGCGTACGCGCCATGGATGCGCTTGAGCGCCGCGCGCACCGCGGCCAGGAAGTCGCCTTTGTAGTTGGCCTCGATGAGGTGGGGCACGACCTCGGTGTCGGTCTCCGAAGTGAACTCGTGCCCGGCAGCCTCGAGCTCGCCCTTGAGCTCGGCGAAGTTTTCGATGATCCCGTTATGGACCACGAAGATCTTGCCGTGGCAGTCCGTGTGCGGGTGGGCGTTGATATACGTCGGCTTGCCATGCGTGGCCCAGCGCGTATGGCCGATGCCAAGATGACCCGTGGGCATGTTGGCCTTGAGCTTCTCGATCAGGGTGTCGACCTTGTGCTCTGACTTGGTCAGGCTCGTGTGGGAGGCCTGGCCGGGCTTGGGGAGCTCCAGCACAGCCACGCCGGCGGAGTCGTAGCCACGGTACTCGAGGCGCTTGAGGCTGTCCATCAAAATCGGGGTGGCCTCGCGGTCGCCCAGGTAGCCGATGATGCCGCACATATCTATTCAGTAACTCCTATGCCAGAGTCTTAGACCGTTGCTTGAACGTGTTGGGCACCACCCAGGTTACGCCGCCGCTTAGGGAGAGGGCGGGGCGCAGCTCGGGTTCCGCGAGATCGAATATGTCACCCGGGCAGTGGCCGCCGTACCCGTGACCCCGGCCGGTAACTGCGGGATGGTAATCCTGAAGGTGAAGTCGGACGTGTGCTGGCTCAGATCGACAGCGGGCAGGCTGATCGTCGTGATGTTGGGCATTGCGTCAGATGGGCCGCTCAAGACAATCGTGCTGGGGTCAATGGCGATGTTCGTTACCCGGTAGCAGGTCGGCGGGGGGTTCGATGGCGGCGCGTCGATAAGCGTGACCTGGCGGCTCGTCGTGCCAGATTTGGCCTCGACATGGATTGTTACCGTGTTGTCGCTCAAGGCGCCCTTAGGCACGGTGTATATCGTCAAGTCGATGGGGGTTCCGTTCTGCTCCCAGACGACCGGCACGCTCGGCAATTCATTCGACGGGCCGGCGACGGGCAAGGGATAGTCTGCGTAGGCCTTCAGCTTCTCCTGCCAGCTGGCGGGGCCGTCAAACGTCACCGTGCACGGTGGCGGCGGACCCGCGCACTGGGCCTCTTGCTTGGTGATCTGCCATCCCTGAGCGGCCCCCCTTGGGAAGCGAGCGACGACCGCGAGCTGGACCACGCTGCGTGTGTCGATGTTGAGCGCGATCGGAGTGGCCTGGACGGAGAGCCCGTTGATAAGCGATTTCCCGACGAGATTCACTTTGACGCTGGGGCCGGTCGACGCGGCCTTGCTGACGTCGGCAGTCGCCACCGTGTTGCCAAAGTTTGCGGCGCTGACCAGGTCGGCCAGTCCTTGAACGGTGACGGTGGTCTGTTTAGGAGGATTGATCAGGATGAGGCCGGGCGGCACCGAGTAGTTGATGCCGACCTTCATGGTTATCGATGTGGGTGGGTTCTGGGAGAAGGCATAAGCGCCCAGCATCAACACCGCCAGCCCCAGCGCCAGCAGCTTGAGCCTCCAATCGCCGGTGATCCAGCTCACTCGTTCCTGTCCTTGTTCCCGTGCTTGACCTTGTCTTTTTCGCCGGCCTGCCCGTTGGTCCTGCCATTGAGGAAGCCGAGCAGTCCGTTGGCGCCAGCCATGCGCGCGGGCACTTTCACGCTGACGCGCCGCCGCAGTCCATCGGCGTCGAGGTTGCGGGTGATCTTGCCCTCTTCGATCACGGAGATGGCCCCCGTCTCCTCCGAGACTACGAGCACCAGCGCGTCCGATGCCAGCGATAGCCCGAAGGCGGCCCGATGGCGGGTGCCAAGACGCTCACGGACGACGCCTTCCTCCGGGAGTGGCAGCAGGCACCCGGCGGCGAGGATCTGGTTCCCGCGCACGATCACCGCGCCGTCGTGCAGGGGCGAGTTGGGATAGAAAATCGACTGCAGAAATTCGGCAGAGATCTCGCCGTTGATGCGAACCCCGGTGGCCACGTAGTCTTCGAGGCCGACGTCGCGCTCGAAAGCGATGAGCGCCCCAGTGCGTTTGGCACTCAAGCGCTCCGCGGCCCTGATCGTTTCTGACATGGCCTGGCTGTACTCGGGCGTGCTGAAGGCAGACAGCGGCCGGCCGAGGCGACCAAGGCGGCCGACCTGATCGGCGGCGCGTCTCAGCTCGGGCTGGAAGATGACGATGATCGCGATGCCCAGCAGGTACGCGCCGTTCTTGAACAGCCACGACAGCAGCAGCAGGTTGAATGTGGTCGATATGGCGCCGACGAGCGCGAGAACGACCAGGCCGACCAGGATCTGCGTGCCCTGCGTGCCGCGCACGAGTCGCAGCACGTAGTAGAGGATGATCGAGATGACCGCCACGTCGATGACCTCCAGCCAGCTCAGGTGCCTGATCACCTCTTGGAGCTGAACGAGGAACGAGAACTGGGCCAGCCAATCAAGCACGTGCTGGATCATCGCGGTCCCATGATCTCCGCCAGCAGGGCCATCTGAGCGTAGAGCCGGTTGCCGGCCTGGTCGAAAACGATCGAGCGCGGTCCGTCGATGACCTCGTCGGTCACCTCCTCGCCGCGATGCGCGGGAAGGCAGTGGAGGAACACGGCGTCCTTGGCCGCGTCCATGAGTTTTTTGTTGACCTGATAAGGAGCGAAGATCTTGCTTCGAGTTGCCCTCTGGTCCTCCTGTCCCATCGAGGCCCAGACGTCGGTGTAGATGGCGGTGGCGCCATCGAGGGCGGCCACGTCGTTCGAGAGGAGCACTTGACTGATGCCCGATCCAATCTTGCCGGCGCGCTCGAGGACCTGGCGCGTCGGTTCGTAACCGGGCGGAGTGATCACCGTCAATCGGAACCCAAGCAAGGCTGCCGCTTCGATGAGCGAAGCGGCGATGTTGTTGCCGTCGCCGATGTAGACGACGCGCTGTTCGCCCAGCGGGCCGCACGCTTCCTCGAGGGTCATGAGGTCGGCCAGGATCTGACATGGGTGCGAGCGATCGGTCAGGGCGTTGATGACTGGTTTTTCGGCGCCGGCTGCGAGCTCGACGAGATCCGCGTGGCTGCGCATGCGCGCGACGATCCCGTCCACGTAGCGATCGAGAACACGGGCCGCGTCGTGGACCGTCTCGCGCCGGCCGAACTGGACGTCCTGCTCGCCCAGGGTGGTGGTCGTCCCGCCCAGCCTGGCGATCCCCACCTCGAACGACACCCGGGTCCGGTTTGACGGCTTCTGGAAGAGCATGGCAATGTGGCGCCCCGCCAAAGGGCGCTCCGCCCACCGGCCGGCCTTGATGGCGTGGGCGAGCGCCAGCACCGAGCGCAGCTCGGCCGGATCCAGATCCGCGACGTCCAGGAAGTCCCTTCCCCGGAGACTTGCCACTGCAGGGATCATGATGCCCCGACGGGTCGCTCTTGCGTCTATAGCCTCGGTTTCGTCAGCTCGCCGGAGACGATCGGGGAGACCGTGAGGTCCCGGGCGGAGTCGAACTCGGGCAGCCTCGAACGCAGCCTGGCGTCATCCCTGAGGCGCAGGATGAGGTCGCGGCAGGCCGCGGGCTCGAGCCCGAAATGGGCCGGCTTGAAGCCGAACTCGGGCTCGTTGCGGAGGCGGATGGTGAGGCGGTCGGTCACGCGGACCTTCGGCCACGAGTCGGGCTCTGAGAGCGTGATCGACTCCATAACGTCCCATAGCGCCCGCATCTCGTGCCTGCGCTGGACGACGACGATTCGATCTCGGAAGAAGGCGAGCTTGCTGGCCGGCCAGCCGTGGACCTGGATCGCGGCCCAGATCGCGACCGCCGAAGCCCCGATCGCACCCGCGCCGAGGGCGATGCCGGCCACCCAGCCCTCCGCTTCGGGTAGAAGCAGGGCGACCACGGTCAGGCCCCCGAAGACAAGCGCGCAGAGAAGGCTGGAGACGCCCAGCATGATGATGGAACGACGCGACCGAACGTAGATCACCGAGCAACCCCCACTGAGAGATAGTGTATGTCTGCGGGGGGCGCCTGACCACCCGGGCGAGGAGGTAGGGATGGACGTAATCGCCGAGCGAGCCGACATCGACGCGACGGTCTCGGGCAAGACGGTCTGCACGATCTTCGCGGATGCGGAAAAGCAGTGGGGCGACCGGCCCGCGCTGCGCTGGAAGCAAAACGGCGATTGGCAAATGCTCACTTGGACTGGCTATCGCGAGCAGGTCGCGGCCGTGACGCTGGCACTGCGGGATCTGGGCTTCGGCGCCGGCCAGTTCGGCCTCATCATGGCGCGAAACGTCCCCGAGCACGTCGTCTCGGATCTCGGGATCGTGCACGCGGGCGGAGCGGCCATCAGCGTCTACAACACGCTCGCGCCCGAGCAGATCGAATATGTCGCCAACCACTCGGAGGCCACGGTGGCGTTCGTCCAGGATGAAGGATTCCTGGCCAAGTTCCTCGAGATCCGATCGAGGGTGCCGAGCCTTCGCCACATCGTCCTGATTCATGGCGAGCCGCCAGACGGCGTCACATCATGGGATTCTCTCGTCGCCAAGGGAGCCGCCGCGTATGCACGCGATCCGGCTCAGTTCGAGAAGTCATGGCGCGCAGTCGGGCCCGAGGACACAGTGAGCCTCATATATACCTCTGGTACCACCGGGCCCCCCAAGGGCGTTATGTACTCCCACAACAACATCGTGTGGACCCTCGAATCGAACAGCCGGTTCTTTCAGTTGAAAGACGAGACCGTCGTGAGCTATCTGCCGCTCGCGCACGTGGCCGAGCGCTTCAGTTCGCAGTGGAACGGCATCTACGCCGGCCATGACGTATACATGTGCCCGGATCCGTCGCTTTTGCTCCCGTATCTGCTCGAGGCGCGACCGACCTATTTCGTCGGCGTGCCCAGGGTGTGGGAGAAGTTGATGTCGGGCATCCAGGCAGGGCTCGAGGCGGAATCGGACGAGAGCAAGCGCGGAATGGCGAGGGGCGCGCTGGCGGCGGCTCAGCAAGCCTACCGGCTGCGGCGGGATGGACAGCCCGTGCCGGACGAGATCGCCGCGGTGGTCGAGCGAGCCAAGCCCTTATTCAACCTGCTCCGTTCGAAGGTTGGCCTTGACCGATGCGACATCGCTGTGACAAGCACAGCCCCGACCCGCCCGGAGGTGCACGAGTTCTGGGCGGCGCTCGGCATGCCCCTCCACGAGGTCTGGGGCATGAGCGAGCTCACCGGCCCGGCGACGGCAGTGCCCAGGGATGATCACAGGGCGCCATCGATTGGCAAGGCGTATCCAGGAGTCGAAGTGCGTCTGGGCGACGACGGCGAGCTGCTCGTGCGCGGCGGCAACGTAATGGTCGGCTACTACCACGACCCGGTCAAGACCGCGGAGGCGATCGATGACGAGGGGTGGGTCCATTCGGGCGACATAGCGGTGCTCGGGGCTGACGGCCATTACCGGATCGTCGATCGGAAGAAGGAGCTGATCATCACGTCGGCGGGCAAGAACATCTCGCCCGCCAACCTGGAATCGCTGGCGAAGTCGAGCCCCATCATCGGCCAGGCCGTGGCGATCGGCGACGGCCGAAAGTTCATCTCGGTGCTGGTTGTGCTCGATCCGCAGGTGGCGCCGCTGTGGGCGAAGGGTCACGGCATCGATTCGTCCACATCGCTGGCAGAGCTCGCGGATCATCCCGCGACTGTCACCGAGGTGCGGCGCGCGCTGACCATTGCCAACACGCATCTGTCGCGGGTCGAGCAATTCAAGCGATTCACGATCCTGCCCACCGAATGGTCGCCCGAGTCGGAGGAGCTCACGCCGACGATGAAGCTCAAGCGCCGGGTGATCGAGTCGAAGTACCGGCCGCAGATCGATGCTATGTACGCGCAGCCTCCGGGCGGTCACGCGGTCGACCCGGACTATGCCGATCACGGCAAGTCGGAGGAATGAGCGCCGGCTGATCCGCGCTTAACAACCGGGGTTGGCCCGCGGGCCGGCGCCGTCGAGAATCCACGTCTGACCCTGTCATGCCAACCCAGGAGGATCGTGGATGAAAGAGAAGGCGCCGGTCGTCAAGCAGCTCTACAGGCTCAGCATCGAGCCCCGCGTCGTCGAACAGCTGGCCAAGCTGGCGGAGCGGCGACGGGAGCCGCGCAGCCGGCTGGCCAGCCGGCTTTTCACGGAGGCCGTCATGGGCGCGAAGATGCCAAGACGCTAAGCGGACGATTCAGCGGACAATGCCGCCGGGTGGAAACCGATGTCCGCTGGCATCACGGCCAGACGCTGGCCGCGGGGCAAGTGGCCGAGTTCAAGGTGTGGGCGGAGCTGGTGCGGCAGTCGATGGGCGGGCTGCATGTGTTCCTGCCTCTGCGTGATATGGGCATCGACGGGGTCGTGCACCGGTTGCACGACGGCGCGTATTTGTCGGTTCAAGTCAAGGGCCGGACCGAGCTGACGCCGGCTGGACAGGTCCATATCACCGTGACCGCGAGCAGCCTACGCGACGGCGACGCGCTGGTGGTCGGCGTGTTGGTCGACGGTGAGCAGCTAGGCCGGTTGATCCTGGT
>WNFD01007632.1_pt1 | contig 10698 bp, 12 predicted proteins | sample 5400491 | NCBI WGS metagenome assembly WNFD01 (sample SAMN13153343, study PRJNA577476) | soil metagenome | isolation source: 120 cm saprolite under Douglas fir tree site 2 hole 2 replicate 2 | place: USA:California | collected 2015-04-18 | reverse complement strand
TTCAGCGTATTCGTCAACCCGCTCGTCAGCTGGATCTGGGCGGGCGGGGCGATCATCATCTTCGGCGTGCTTTTGGGCAACCTCGGAGAGCGAGCGCCGGCGGTCGAGGCGGTCAGGCGCCGGGTGCCCGCTTCGGTGCCCGGTTAGATGGCGCTCATAGTCGCGACGCTGCTTTTGTTCGCGGCCGGCCCGTTCGTGCTCTGGCCGCTGATCAAGACCCCAGTGGACGACGGCAAATGAGCATCCTCGTCGCGAACGGTCTGACCCACTGGTTCGGCTCCGAGGTCGCGCTGGAATCCGTCGATCTCGCGATCGACGCGGGCGAGCATATGGCCGTGCTGGGCGAAAACGGAGCCGGGAAAACGACGCTGCTGCGCATCCTCGCCACCGCCGCTCGCCCGACGTCGGGCCGCCTCGAGATCATGGGCCTCGACGCACTTCGCGAACGCCGCCGCCTCCGGCAGCGCATCGGCTATGTGGCGCACGCGCCAGGCCTTTACCCGGCGCTGTCGACCGCCGAGAACCTGGAATTCTTCTGCGCTCTGCAAGGCGTCAGCCGCGCCCGGGTGGGGGAGACACTGGAGGTCGTCGGACTCTCCTCCGTCGCGCGCCGCTCGGCTGGATCGTTGTCCCGGGGCATGCAGCAACGACTTGCCATTGCGCGTGCGATCCTGCACGACCCGAAGCTCCTGGTCCTCGACGAGCCGGACGCGAGCCTCGGCTCGGACGGGGCAGACCTGCTCGCCAATGTGATGAAGGACCGGACCGTTGTGCTTGCCACTCATGACCACGCGCTCGCCAATCGACTGTGCCAGCGCACGCTCACGCTGCGGCACGGCCGGTCGGTGGGCACCGCGACGCGGCTCCACGTCGTGAAATGACGAACTCGTTCGTGGTCGCGCTGGCCGTCGCGCGCAAGGACCTGAGGGCCGAATGGCGTACCCGCGAGCTGGTACCCGCGCTGGCCCAGTTCGTGATCCTAGCTTTGGTGATCGCCAATTTCGGTTTCCAGATCGACTCTCGCAACGCGCCTTCAATCGCCCCCGGGATCCTGTGGCTCGCGCTCGTGTTTGCGGGATTGGTCGCATTTGGGCGCGCGTTTGCGGCCGAGCGCGAGCAGGCCTCGCTCGAAGCCCTGCTCCTGACCCCGGCTTCGCCTGTCGCGATCTTCGCCGGAAAGGCGCTGGCCGCCACTATCCTGCTGGTCGGATGCGAGGCGGTGCTGCTGCCCGCGCTGGCCCTGTTCTTCGGCACGCCGCTCTCGATTCAGGTGGTCGCCGCCGTGCTTCTGGCCACGATCGGGATGGCTGCGCTCGGCTGTCTGTTTGCCGCGATAGTGGCACGCGTCCGGGCCCGCGAGCTCCTGCTCCCGCTGCTCACGCTTCCGCTGTGGATTCCCTTCATCGTCGCGGGCGGGCAGGCGGTGCAGGTCGCGATGGGCGCGAGCGGCAGCTACGACCAGGCCATGGCCCTGCTTGTGGACTTCGACATACTGTTCCTCGTGCTCACCTCTCTAGCTGCACGATTCGTACTTGATGAATAGGTACGAGAAAGCGGCGGCTGCGGCGGTCGTCCTGATGCTCGCGGCCGGCGCGGCGATCTTCCTGTACGCGCCGACCGATGCCCTGCAGGGACCCGTCCAGCGGATCTTCTACCTGCACGTGAGCGCTGCCATCGCGGCCTACGGCTGTTTTGCGGTGGTGCTGGTTGGCGGCGCGATCTACCTGCGCAACGGGAGCCTGGTGGCGGACCGCTTCGCCCGCGCGGGCGCGCTGGTGGGCCTGGTGTTCACGACCGTCACGCTGGTCATGGGCATGCTGTGGGCCAAGCCGATCTGGGGGACCTTCTGGACGTGGGACGCGCGGCTGACCTCGACCCTCGTGCTCTGGATCATCTACGCCGGGTACCTGATGGTCAGGCGCCTCGCCGAGCCTGGCCGGCAGGCGGCGCGCTTCGCGGCAGTCGTCGGAATCTTCGGGTTCATTGACGTGCCCGTCGTGCATTTCAGCGTGACGTGGTGGCAGACCGTTCACCCCGGACCGATCATCGTCAACGACGCGCTCCCGCCGGAGATGCTCGCGACCTTCTTCCTCACGATGGCCTTCACGCTCATTCTTGCCGCGGTGATGGTGGTGATCCGCTACCGGATCGAGACCCTCACGGACGGGGCGGTGACTGAGACGGCCAGGGTCGTGACAGCGGTCAGCTCGCGTGAGGCCGAGCCGGTCCAGTGATCTACCTCGTCAGCGCCTACGCCTTCGCGGTCGCGGTCCTGGGCGGGTACCTGCTCTGGTCGCTTCGCCGCCTCCGTCAACTGGAAAAGACACGACCCGAGCGCTGATCGTCGGCGGCGGCCCCGCTGGAGACGCGGTCGCCGCCGGCCTTCGGGATGCGGGTTTCGGCGGCGAGATCGTCCTGGTGGGCGCCGAGCCCGAGCTGCCGTACGAGCGACCTCATCTTTCGAAGGGCTATCTGCTGGGCACGGTTCCGCGCGAGAAGCTCGGGCTGCGGCCGGTCGAGCAGTATCGCGAGCTGGGCGTCGACCTACGGCTGGGAGATCCGGTCGTCGACCTTGGCCTGGAGCGGCGCGCCGCCGAGCTTGCCGCGGGCACGACGGTCTCCTGGGACGTCCTTTGCATCGCGACCGGCTCCTCGGCGCGGCGTCTGCCGAAGTTCGATGACGCGCTTTACCTGCGCGAGCTGCCCGATGCGGATGCCCTGCGGGCCGTGCTCCAGCGGGGCGAGTCGCTCAACATGATCGGAGCAGGTTTCATCGGCTGCGAGGTGGCCGCCGCGGCCCGACTGCGCGGTTGCGCGGTTCGTCTCTACGAGGCGCTGGCGCAGCCGCTGCTGCGCGTGCTCGGCCCGGACCTGGGCGCCTATCTCGCCGAGGTGCATCGAGCGCATGGCGTCGAGATGCACCTGGGGGTTGAAGAGCTGCCGGAGGTCGCAGCGCCGGTGGTGGTCGGCGTTGGTTCCACCCCGCGCACCGAGCTCGCCGAACGCGCCGGCCTGGCGGTTGATGGAGGCGTCGTCGTCGACGAGCTGGGCCGCACGGCGGCGCCTGCTGTTTTCGCCGCCGGTGACGTGACCCGTTTCTGGAGCCCTCTCTATGGAGCATCGATTCGCGTCGAGCACTTTCAGACCGCGCAGCGGCAGGGGTTTGCGGTGGGGCGGGCAATGGCCGGCGCAGCGGATGCGTACTTCGAGATTCGGTGGTTCTGGTCCGACCAGTACGACCTGAACCTGCAGTACGCGGGAGCGGGCGTGCCGTGGGAGGACACCCTGGTGCGCGGCACGTTTGGTCAGCCGCCGTTCACCGTCTTCTATTTGAACGGCGGCGCACTGACGGCGGCTGCCGGGGTCAACGACCACCACACGGTGGCACGCGCCCGCCGGGTGATGCAGGAGAGGGCTCGGGTCACCCGTGACCAGCTGGCGGATCCTCGCTTCGATCTGCGTCGAGCGCTTGCCTGAGCTTCGGGGCCAGCCCGGCCACGATCCGCTCGGTCAGGCCCCAGACCACGCCCTCCTCGTGCGCGAGGTAGCGAAACCGCCACGGATCGTCCGACTCCAGCCAGGCGCTGTCGTCCAGCAGTCGATCCAGCGGGATCGCCAGGACGCCGTCGAGCTCGTGCGCGTCGTGCACGAAGGGCAGGACGGGGTCCGGCAGGTGGGCCACGAACGGCACCACCGAGAAGTTGGAGACGGAGGCATAGATCGGGTCGCCCGCGCCGAGTGGGACCAGCCTGCCTGCGGGAACGCCGATCTCTTCCTGCACCTCGCGTTGAGCCGCCTCCCATGCCGACTCGCCCGGCTGCACCCCTCCGCCCGGCAGGGCGACCTGCCCGGGGTGGTCCCTGAGGTCGGCCCGGCGCCTGACGAAAGGCACCATCCAGCGCCCCCCATCGCGGTAGAGGACGAACACGACCGCAGCTCGGCGCGCGCCCTTCCTGAACTCGCCCCAGGAGTCGATCGGGCGGAACAATTGTTCGAGCCGTGATGCAAAATCGCTCAAATCGCCTCTTTGTGAACTCGCGGGAGGCCGTAAGCTAAGAAAGGTAGCTGAGCATGATCGACCAAACGAGCAGCCGAATCGAACAGCAAGAGACCGCCCTGCGCCGCCAGAACCGGCGCCGGTATGCCTTCCAGCGCATGCTCGAGGCCACCGACCGCGTGCTCTGGCGGCTCGAGGAGATGAACCGGGACGGGGTCAAAACGGTGCCCCCGCCGGTGCGGGCGGAGATCCGCGGGGTGGTCGAGACGATGCCGAACCACGTGCGGGAGCCGCTCCGTGACGGCGGGCAGGTCCAGGACACGCTGGACAGCCTGTTCGAGATCCAGGAGCGCCTGTTCCGCTGGCGTTATCCGGACTGGCAGGACATCGAGCCCGACGGGGACGGAACGGCTGACTTCGACTACGCCAGCTAGGCGCCGCTGGTAGCGGTCAGAAACAGGTCGGTGGCGTAGGCCGTCAGGAAACCCAGCAGCAAGCCCCACGCGAATGCCGGCGGCGAGTTGAGCTTGCGGCCCAGGTTGAAGAGCTCGTTCAGCACGTAGAGCAGCGCGCCCGCCGCCACGGCGAGGAAGGCGACCGAGAAGTACGGGGAGCTCGCCAGGAACCCGATCCACGTTCCAATGAAAGTGGGCCCGCCGCCGATCAGGCCCACAAGCCCAAGAAAACGCCACGAGGCCTGCTTGGTCTCGGTGGTCATCGGGGCCGCGATGCCGAAACCCTCGGTGATGTTGTGAAGCGCGAATCCGACCGCGAGCACCCCCGTGAACGCGATCGCGCCGACGTGGGCCGACTCGCCGATCGCGAGCCCTTCGGAGAGGTTGTGAAGCCCGAGCCCGGTCGCGATCGCCAGCGAGAGCGATCGTGCACTCGGGTTCGCGGTGCCCTGCCGGAGATGACTGAAGACGGTGCGGTTGAAGTAAACGAGGCCAAGGAGTCCCGCCCCGATCCCGACGGCAAAGATCAGCGCCATGGCAGCGAACGTTCCGCGCCGGCTCTGCTCGAGGGCGGCTGTCACCGGCCCGCCGGCATGGGCGAGGATGTCCCAGAGGAGAAAGACAAGGATGCCGGTCGCGAAGGCGTTCAGGAATCCCTGGACGGACTTCGGCAGGCCCTTCATCCGCGCCACGGGGAGGCCGAGGAATACTGTGGCACCGGCAATCGCGCCCAACCCGATGGCGGTCGCCTGGTTCATAGTGAGTTAGTACGTGCGAAAGCCACGATTAGTTAAGTCTAATTCCCCCGCAAGCTCGGGCCCTTCTGAGGTGGTCTCGCACTACCTCGAGGCGATCTTCTACATCTGGAACGAAGGCGAAGCGGTCCGCAGCGCTCGCCTGGCGGACTGGCTCGGTGTCAGCAGGCCCACCGTCACCGTCGCACTGCGGCGGATGTCCCGGGACGGCATGGTCCGGCTCAACTCCCACAAGGAGATCGAGCTCACCGCCAGGGGTCGCCGCATGGCGGAGGCGATCGTCCGCCGGCACAGGATCATGGAGCGCTGGCTCACGGACGGGCTGGGCCTCGACTGGGTCACGGCGGACGAGGAGGCGGCCCGCCTGGAGCACGCGGTCTCCGACGTGGTGGAGAAGCGCCTGTACGAGGTGCTGGGGCGTCCGGCCACGTGCCCGCACGGCAACCCGATCCCGGGTTATTCGGAAGCTGCGCCCGACGAGATGAGGCTCATGAGCTTCACGGCGGGCGCGCGAGCTTCGATCACGCGTGTCTCAGAGGTCGCCGAACGGGAGGCGCCGCTTCTGCTCGCCTACCTCCACGATCGTGATCTGACCCCCGGGCGCGAGATCAAAGTCCTCGAGATCGACGGCGTGGCGAAGACAGTGCGGGTAGGGGTGGGTGACCGGGAGCTGACGCTGAGCCACGAGACCGCGGCAAAGCTCTGGGCGACACCTGCAAATCGGGACGACCCGCGCCGGCCCGGGCGTAGAGTGAGGAGCAGCTGATGGGCTACCAGTTCGTCGACCTGGTCAAGGATCTTGCGGTGGCCCAAGCCGGGCCCGGCACAGACCCTGACCCGGTCAAGGCCGAGGCGATGGAGGCGCGCACGTTCAGGCGCCGGCTCGCCGGCCTCATGTGGATTCCCGGCATCGTGGGAATCCTGTTCCTGGCCGGTGGGGCGAACAACGCGATCCTCGGAGTCGCCGGCTTCGGCGTGCTCCTGGTCGGACTCTGGCTGTTCGCCGAGCGCGGTGAGCGTATCGCCGGCTGGCTTAGGAGAACGCCCCCGAGCTAGGCGACCGGCTGAGGCGAGGTGCAGAACGCGCACCGCTTGGCGCCGATCGGGATCTCGCTCTCGCACTCGGTGCACTTCTTCGTTGTGGGGTCGGCCGGCGGCTCCTTGCGCGCGCGCGCGAGCAGCGCGGTGTATGGGACGACGACAAAAAAGTAGATCACCGTGGCGACGATCAGGAACGACACCACTGCGTTGATGAAGTCCCCGTACAGGAACTTGCTGTGGTTGATCGTGAACGTCAGCGCTCCAAAGTCGGGCTTGCCGAACAGGGCGGCGACAAGCGGCGTCACGAGGTCTTTCACGAACGCGGTCACCACCAGACCGAACGCGACGGCGATCACCACGGCGACAGCCAGCTCGACGACGTTGCCCCTCAGCAGGAATGCTTTGAAGCCTCTCATGACGCGATCATCTCCTCAACTAACGTCCGAAACCGACAGCACGACCTTCCCGAACTGCTCAGACGAATCGAGGTGTGTCAGGGCGGCCTTCACGTCCGACAACGGATAGGTGCTGTCGACTACTGGCCTGAGTCCACCATCGATCGCCTTGAGCACGGCCTCGAACTCGTCCGCATTGCCCATCGTGGACCCGAGCAGGCCGGCATGGCGAAAGAAAAGGCGCGGCATGCTGATCTCGGCTTTGACTCCGGACGTGGAGCCGCAGGTCACAACGCGGCCCCCCATCGCCAGCGAGCGCATCGATTCCTCGAGCGTGGCCGGGCCCACGTGCTCGAAGACGACGTCGACCCCATCTCCCGTGGCCCGGCGCACGGAATGGCTGAAATCCGTCGATTCGAAAACCGCCTCCGCACCGAGCTCGAGGGCGCGGCGGCGCTTCGACTCCGACCGGCTCGTCGCAAACACTCGCGCGCCAAGGTGCTTGGCAATGCGAATCGCGGCTACGGCCACGCCCGCGCCGGCGCCGACCACGAGCACCGTCTCATCCGCGCGCAGCTGCGCCCGTGTCGTGAGCATTCGCCACGCCGTGAGAAACGTGAGTGGAAACGCCGCGGCCTCGGCCCACGAAAGACCCGCGGGCTTGCGGAACACGTTGCGGGCGTCGATGTGGATCAGCTCACACGCCGTGCCGTCGGAGTGCTCGCCGAGTACGCCAAATTGCGGGCATTTGACGTTCTGCCCGGCCCGGCACCATTCGCATTCCCAGCAGCAGAGGGTCGGGAAGATGACGACCTCATCACCGGGCTTCCAGGCGGCGTCGCCGCTGGATTGCACCACGCCGGCGCCGTCCGCTGCGATGACGCGAGGGGGTGGGATCCGCTGGGCGCCGTGGGCCAGCCAGAGGTCAAGGTGGTTGATCGAGGCAGCCTGGATCGCGACCGCGACCGCGCCGGGTGCGGCCTCGGTTTTCGGACGCTCGCGAATCCGCACGCCCGCGGGCCCGATCGGCTCCTCATACACGGCCGCCCGCCCCTGGCTCAGAATGGTGCCGCTCGAAGCTGGGGCAGGGGTCATTTGCGAAACTTAACCAAATCCGCGCCGGGTCGCATGCCACCGCAACCTAAACTCGGGGTCTCCGTTTCAAGGGCTATGCGGGTATTGGTTTTTGCCGTCACTTTCCTCTCTCTATTCCTGTCGGGCGTTCCCGTGCAGGCTTCTCAAGCGCAGCTTCCTGGTCAGAAGGCGGAGAAGTACGTGCGGTGGTACTACCCGAGCCAGACGAACTACGGCTCGGTCGAAGCTGGAATCGGCGACAGCGGCCTCGGGCCCGTTCACGGCGCGTTCCTGACCCTCCCGTTCATGGGACCTCACATCGTGACCTCTCTCTTCGATCACTGCTACCCCGATTACGGGACCGACGGGACGATCTGCCGTTACGACGGCACGCAAGCCTCGGCCAAGGTCGGAGGCCCGGACCCCACGTTTGACGCGGGCTACGCGCAGACGCCGGCCGGCCACGACTACCTCTACTACGACGGGCACGACGGTTACGACTACGCGCTCACCTATGAGCCGGTGGCCGCAGCCGCGCCCGGAGTCGTCATGCTCGCGAACTGGCTCGACCCCAACTGCCACTCGTGCTTGAGCGGCCAGACGATTGAGATCAACCATGGCAATGGCCTGCTCACGTTTTACGGCCACCTCTCCAAGATCAACGTCACCAAAGGCCAGTACGTGGCCCGCGGACAGGTCATCGGCATCTCGGGAATGACGGGCACGGCGACCGGGCCCCACCTGCACTTCGGTGTGTACAACATCCACCGCAGCCAGACCCCGGTGGATCCATACGGATGGTCGGGGTCATATCCCGATCCATATTCGTGGGACCAGGGCGACCTTTGGCTCACAGGCTCACCCAGGTTTGCGGACATACCCCTGCCGAAGGTCAGCGTGAGCGCCGCGCAGGGCCTGGACGACCCCGCGGCCATCACGGTCGCCTGGTCGAGCCCCGGGGCGGGGACTCGCTTCAACACCTACATCGTGTTTCAGGACGGCTCGATGAGGCCGTGGATCCAGAATTCTCGCGCCGGCTCGGCTGTCTTCCACGGCAGGGCAGGCCAGCGGTATTGGTTCTGGACCTCGGTGACCACCAACCTCGGCTGGACCGACGAGAGTGGATCGCCGGTGATCGCGGTGCCGGTCGTCAATCACGGCGAGGCGAGCTAACCCAACTAGAATCAACCGGTCTTGATCGCCGAGGCCTTGAAGGGCAAGACCATCCTGGTCACCGGCAGCACCGGCTTCCTTGGCAAGTCGATCGTCGAGAAGTGCCTGCGGTCGATCCCAGAGGTGGGGCGAATCAACCTCGCGATCCGCTCCAGCGCCCGCCGCCCGGCTTCCGAGCGGCTCGAGCGCGAGGTCCTCTCGAGCCCTGCTTTCAAGCGCCTGAAAGGCGAGCTCGGCGAGACGGCTTTCGCGAAGCTGGTCGCGGAAAAGCTCGCGGTGGTGGAGATCGACCTGGGGCGCGACGGTCTCGGGTTGAGCGACGCGGGCCGCGAGCAGCTGCGGGCGTGCGACATCGTGATCCACTCCGCGGCCGCGGTGGAGTTCGACAACCCGGCCGACCTCTCCGCTCAGACCAATCTCCTGGGCGCGGCCCGCATGGTAGAGGCGTTGAAGGCAACTGGGTCCCGGCCGCACCTGGTTCACGTTTCGACCGCCTACGTGGGCGGGATGCTTCGTGGGCTCGTGCGCGAAGAAGCGCCGCTCGACCCGGGTCTCAACTGGCGGCACGAGGCGGCGGTGCTGGCGAACCTCCGCGGTCCGGTCGAGGAGGAGTCGCGCCAGCCCGAGATCCTCAGGAAGCTCGGGCGGGAAGCGAGGTCGCGGATGGGGCCGGCCGGCACGCCCGCAGTCGCTCGCGCGACCGAGCGTTTGCGTGATCGGTGGGTGAAGGACCGCCTCATCGAGCGCGGCCGGGTCCACGCGAACGCGATGGGCTTCGCCGACATCTACTCGTTCACCAAAGCAATGGCGGAGCACGCGGTCGTGGAGCTGCATGGCGACATCCCGCTCTCGATCGTGCGGCCGTCGATCATCGAAAGCGCCCTCGAGGAACCGTTTCCGGGGTGGCTGGAAGGATTTCGAATGGCGGAGCCGCTCATCCTCGCGTTCGGGCGGGGCATCCTGCGTGATTTTTCGGGGCTGCCCGATTCCGTCCTCGACATCATCCCGGCGGATTTCGTGGTCAACACCGTGCTCGCCGTCGCCGCGAGTCCGCCCGCCGACTCGAAGCCTCGCGTGTATCACGCCGCGTCGGGCAGTCGCAACCCGCTCCGGTTCAGGGGCATGGCCGACTCAGCGGCGCGTTACTTCGCCAAGCATCCGCTGCGCGACAAGTACGGTCAGGCGATCGGCACGCCGAACTGGACCTACCCGACCCGCGAAGAGCTTGCCACGCGCGCGCGGACCGCGCTGCGTTTTGTCGAGGCTGCGCAATGGGTGGTCGAACGGCTGCCGCTCGGCGCCAGCGTGGCCGACCTGTCCGACGACCTGAATGCTGAGCGCGAGCGACTCGACCGCGGGTTGAACCTGATCCAGCTCTATGGCGTTTACACCGAGGTCGACTGCATCTTCGACACCCGCAACCTGATGTCGGTGTGGGAAAAGGTTCCCGCGGCCGAGCGCGCGATCTTCCCCTTTGACGCTGCGCTGTATGACTGGGAGCACTACTTCCAGGACGTGCACTTCCCGACTGTCGTCCGTATGTCGCGGGCGGAGACCGTGGAGCGCAAAGGCAAGCAGCCGACCGGCAGCACCGCCGTCAAATCCGAGTCGAGCTCGGTGCGCGCGGCGATCGAGCGGCGCAAGGGCCGGAACGACGTGCTCGCCGTCTTCGACGTCGACGGCACGCTCGTCGAAACCAACGTGGTCGAGTACTTCCTGTGGATGCGATTGCGCGCGCAGCCCATCGACGAGTGGCCTGCGTTCATGGCGCAGATGCTGCGCGAGGCTCCGCGGTGGCTCTATCTCGA
>WNFD01007628.1_pt1 | contig 10699 bp, 8 predicted proteins | sample 5400491 | NCBI WGS metagenome assembly WNFD01 (sample SAMN13153343, study PRJNA577476) | soil metagenome | isolation source: 120 cm saprolite under Douglas fir tree site 2 hole 2 replicate 2 | place: USA:California | collected 2015-04-18 | reverse complement strand
CGACTTGCTAGCCTAAGTGGACCATACGGAGAGAACCGACAGACGTGCCGCCGGCATTTGCCTACTGTAGCAGCAGCAGGAGGAAACGTCTCAGCCGAACAGTGCCCAGTACGTGCACGGCCAGCCCCGACTTGACTTGATGAATTGAAATAACTCGGGCCGATGATCATGCCGTAAAAAAAATTCGTGTAGTGACGACTTCTCGGCAAGTTACCTCGTCTCGTCTACCCTGCAACTGGCATCACTAGCGGTCTGGCGGGCAAGATCGTATTGAGCACACACGTGTTCGTTTGGCAACTGGTCGTTGGACGATCACTGGCGCTTGCCTCTTATGGATAAATCGACATTCTAGTCTAGTTGTTACGATGGCTCTTGCGATGTCCTCTCCTATTGTGGAGGGGGAAACGGGAAACGTATTCCGGCAAAGGCGCTGTCGGAGTCTGCTCGCGCCTCGACGGCTATGAGCACTCAAGCCTCAGGTTGTTAATCCGATATCATACGCTACTTCACTGGCTCGAAGAAGAAATCGGTTCGTATTATGCCAGTGCTCCTCTTGCTGCTCTCTTTGTCAAAGGTTCAAATGATCGCCGAACGAATCGCTTCCGAAGCCACTACTTGTACCATCCCCTCACTTCGGGTTTTCCACTGTTTTTGGAAGGCACATCCTCGGAGAGGCGATTACTCCCGTAACTTCAACTTCTGTGGACTCCCTCGGAGCTGATTCGAAGACAACAAGCAAGTTATTTTCCTTCCCTTGTCCGATAGATCAACTTCGCTATGTCCGTGGCAACCTGCCACCGTTTCGATGCAAGCTCCTGCAAGGCCTTTTCAGTCATACGGTACTCTCGAGCTATGTTATCCTGGGGACCTTCGACCCATTCCCTTGTCTTGGTACCGTTGAATAGGCTGCTCGGCCTGTTCCTGGTTCCCTCAACGGCCTTCCGTTTCCGACCTAGCTCGGTGCCTGGTGTCTACGTAATAACTACCTGTACCCCATTCGTAGGGACTGCTTAAGGGTCCAGGCATAGACCTGACTTGGGCTTTTGCAATTGAGAAAGAACATGGAAATCCTGCGACTGGGGATTGTAAACCACTTCTACTTTTATTCATTTTGGCATTGTACGTCAGGGTGAGCATAGCATTATATTGTCACTGGGGGCGCATATGGGACGTTTCGATACCTCATCTGGACTTCCGGTGGTGGGCAAGCACTGTATTCTTCGACGTCGTAAATTACGGTCTTAGGAATGACAGCCGGACGTGTACACCCATCTAGGTTCAATCGCAAGCTCTGCCGCCTCTTTGCTGCCAGCATACTACTTTGTCAAATCGCCCTACAGATCGGCATGTGCTGATACTAGTATTGTATTGTGAATGTCGTCGCACTTGAGAAAAAGGCCAGGCACGACGATGGTCTGGGTTGTCTCTTCCAGTTGAAATTGGGACCGCGGATTGTTGGACTGGGGTTCTGATGTGTCCCGTAGCCCCAATTCTGTTCCATTAAGCCAACGACCGCCCCCCGAGGTGGTTGCTCGCTGGGTGCCGGATCTGAGGATTTGCTGTTCTGTCTCTCATTGGCGGTAAATCAAACCACACCGAGATTCGAATTAATTTCCTGTAACTTCGTAGAGTCGACTCCGACGTCTGATCACATTGCATCTCGTAGGGGAAATAGCAATGACCCGCTGCCGGCTGATTTTGGTGGAAGTTGTGCCTGACCTACGCTGGGCTGGGATTGACCAGCTTACGTTATCGAATAATTGCGTGTTTGTGCGTTATTCCCAGAGATATTGCGGCTCCATAGGGCGGTGATGGTACCCCAGATAACGTAAAATATCGACTCGCCAACCGCGGGAGGAGGTCCGAGGGCGCAAGTAGTCGAGCCTTTGGGGTGTTATTGATAAGGGCAAGGAAGAAGCTAGTAGTAGTGGAGTTTTGAGATGAAGGGTAGTTATGTTATAATTTTAGCCGGTTATTTTCCGATAACCGGTTTTACTTATTTCAGGAGAAAATGCAATGGCTCGGCCTCGCTCAAGCAGGCCTTTCGTTCTCCCTCTCCTTCCAGCTTTCTTTCTTCCCTTTCTTCCGTCTGATTTCGCCCCATGGACCATCAAGATGTGCAACAGCAGCAGAAGGACTTTTTCAATACCCTCTTCATTTCCGAGCTTGCCAGTAGCGCCGAGCGCGGGAACGAATCTCACCATCCATCTATGTATGGTGGCGCTCTTCCTTCGCCCTCACCATCGACCATGTCCCCTCCCAACCCTGTCATCCCTGACCTCCCTCTCAATCTCGACCTCGTAACCCAACTGCTCAGCTTACAAGGCCAGCAAACTGGTTCAATCGGCCAGGGCCAGTATAGCCCTCAGCTCGTACTCGAACAGCGTCTCAAGCTTAATCAGTTGCAACAACTCCAGTTACAAAGCCAGATCCTTCAACAACAAGTAAGTCGAATGATACCCACCTATCAAGTGCGTTCGCATCGCGTCAACTCATCCATCGCCGATATTTTAGCTCGAATTCCTAAACGACCAAGGGACCGCATCTTCCATCGAGGGCTCAAGCGAACGTCAGAAACCTCAAAACCCTTTCGTTGGTCTTCCCACACCTGGTGAGCACAATCTTTTCTTCACTTCACTGGACAGCGAAACCAATCATGTCTCAGTCAACTCTGCCGAGTTGCATGCACAATCTAGCCCAACTGCAGACTACATCTCCCCCATTACCCTCGGATATGTCGATACCTCGCACTTTAGATCCAACAGCCAGTCACAGCTCCTTCCGGATATGCACCTCCCACCCCATCATATATCGGCCTCGCAGGACGCTCGTACCGCACCGGCCAACCTCGTATTCGATACAACGCCGCCTATTCCCCTGCCATCCCCTGGAGATTTAGACTTTGATCTTTCCCCTCTAAGTCCATGGATGGACGCATATAAACCCGAACCCTCTCAGCAGCCCCGAGGTAGTAAACGTACCGCATCACCACATGAGGAAGAGCAGACGAAAGCTGCGCGTCAGCGTCCCTCACCGACATCGCGGATTCCCCCCACCCCGAACTCCACGAAACGGGCCCCGCGCAGCACAAAATCTGCATCTTCGACACCACTTCTGCGCTCGTCACGCGTAAGGGGACGCAATAATAGCACCAGTGGTGATATACCCGGAGACACTCCATCGCCAGTAGACCTGTCAATGCCGCCACCAGGGGCACCAGCATCGCAGCCCGAGCTCAACGCATCATCTGGCCACGGAAATATACCCGTCGCGAACTCATCGCCCACAAGTGCTACTGGACGTATTCAGCATATAACCCCCGTGACACCTGCCAGTATTATGAATTTGGGAGGACTCGGCATGAACAGTGGTCTTTCCCCCCCGACTCACGCTGTAAAATTTGATGGCAAGGGCAAATCCGCTGGTCGTGGGAAAGACAGTTCGCCTTCTGTTCCGATATCCAAAAAAGGCAACGGGGTCTCCCTCGTGAGCCCAAGCCTAAAACCTATCTTGCCGGGTAAGTCTGTTATCCCCGCGTCCTCGGTGGAGCACTGATTTCTTCGCATATTAGCTGGGAATGTGTGTGCTTCCAATTCCCTCACCTCGTCGTCCCTATCATCCCCCGTCCTTCGTAAGACATCACATAAAGCCGCGGAGCAGAAACGTCGTGATTCGCTCAAGACAACGTTCGACGATCTACGCACATTACTTCCTCCCATCCCACTGCCGAGTGAGGAGGGTTATCCCGATGAGCCGATCCTACCGGGGGCCATGCCTCCCCGTGGGCCACCTAGAGGCAATGCAGACGGCCCAAATCGGGGTATCAGCAAGTTACAACTCCTGCGATGTGGAAATGACTATATTCGCGTGCTCAAAGATCAAATTTCAAGACGTGACGACGAGATGGCATTGCTGCGTTCTGAGGTACGACGTTTGCGTGGCTTCATGAGCGAAGATATGTGGCGAGAGGGTGCAGAAGGTATTGATCTCGATCGAGACATTGATGTTGGCGAGCTCGGCCCGTGGCGTCAGAGTATGAACGTGTATGACGGTGAAGATGGGGAAGAGGATGCGCCAGAGTGACTGTTCTGATCGTTCTGATCTTACAGCGACACGTCTGGGCGCGAGTTGCAAGTGGCGCGGGCGACATCCTGTGGTGTCACGATTAGGTATTTTCGCAGTGGACCTAGCGAAGAAGAGAATTTTTGTTTGTAGCGTCGTGACGACGTATTGAGCAACCCCGTACGGTTTTCCTGATAGACCTCTTCTTTGTGTGGAATCTTGACTGACTTATCTATTGCTCTAATCCGCCCCCTGGCTCTGAGGAGTACCAATTCCTGGCTACGTTCCGTTTCGCCCCGTCGTCGGGTTTGTTTCCCTGTCTCCAGTCTGATAAGACCTCTTGTAATTGCTGAATCTTTATTCCGCCTTCGCTTCCTCCCCTCCTTGCAAAGAAAAAAAATCCACGCACGACTAGGTTTACGTTTGGGCTCAAGTACCGGTCTTACTAGCTACCAGCCTTCGCGTTGGGCCACTCAAATATCTTGGTCTAGGGTCAGCTAAAATTCTCAAGCATACATGACTGCAGTTTCATCCGAAGTTTCCACATATCAATATAATATTAATGCTTGGTGGCCAGGACATCTACCGTTAGGCACGTCTTTATGTTCTGGTCGGTAGTAAAGATAACATACTTTGCCAATGTCTTGAGCGACGATCCTGAGTCACGACGCACCGAGGACCACTTCGATCGCTGCCAAATAATCTCGCGTAATCATCTTACCCATGGAGATGGCCCTGACAGTGACTGAGCTACCGAGGACCATTAACCATTGTCAAATGTATTCATCCTACGCCCGTGGCGATGGGCCCGGGACAGTACCTCCGCTCATTCCGCTTGCTACGACGCAGTGGTCATTCTGCATCTCTACGGGTTATTGCGTTTTAGATGTTTTACACCCGATATTTGCAGCTACGAATTACGGGAGGAAGACCCCCTTCCTTTCTGGTGCTGACAGCATCCCGTGCGTATCTCTTGGTACGGACGCGCGTGTCGGGTATGGTCCTCCGCAATTCTTGTTGCTCATCTTGCATACCATACCCACAGTTAATTTCCTTTCGCAAACGGTTGTCGCGTTCACCGAGCGAATTCCTCCATCGGCGCGAAACTGTTTTACTTGTATTTCGTGGGTGGGTACCGCAGAGTACAAAAGTCTATGCAGGACACCCACCGCCTGTTACTCGGCCGTTCAAGTTGCAAAACTTAGATGCAGGCAGTCCCCCGGCGGCGTCGCCAGAGTCTGCCTTTCCCTGTCATGTGAAGAAGGAGCGTGAAAGGGCTGTCGCGACAAACTTGTTACGGGCTGTATAGCCTACTCGGTAGCCACCACAACCCCCCCCCTCCACCCAGCAGCGTTAAGTGTGCTGCCTTGGCTCGGAGCATCGGTTCCTCCGAGGCCCAAAAGACAAGTCGGCCATTCAGTTTGTGCGTCGGGAATGAACGTGTGACAGGGTCATGTAGCGCCGCATGGTACTGGACCTGCTTGCTCCGTGTATCATGGAATTCACCCGAATCATGCAACGAAGAATTTTACGGCCGTCGGCAGAACTTCATAATTAAAATGTGTCAGTCGGGATAGAGCCCGTCCGTGCCCTATCTTACGCCCATTCAATGAGATTCCGGAAGCCAGCATTAGCAGCGGCATCGACGCCCCCAGGCTATGTGACGACATGAAGTCGCTTCGCGGTACTAAATTTATTTAGACTGTTGAACCGGAGCAGGGAACTCGTGGAGATGCCGCGCGAGCCTTGGGAGGGTTTCTGTTTGTGGTTTGGCACTCGTTTGACAAAGTGGGGATTGATTCGCGGGGGGTTTGAAAAAGTCAGGTCCGATCCTGGTCTCGACGGTGAGGATCGGTGCAAGAAGCCCTTTGCTCTCTCTCATAGTGCGGGTTTAAGTAAATTGTCGATCAACTCAGCGGAGCACAACTTCAATCACCGCCGAAGTGAAAGTAGCGATTGACTTGTTGAGTATGGTACCATGTCCACATGGCTTGCTGGCCCCAGGGTTGGATTGGAAGGGAATTATCTAATTTTTTTTTTGTTCCCGACGATAAGATCTTAAGATAACGATCGGATCTCGCTCCAGGAGAATGCAGATCTCAGATTCGAACTTCCATTTGTGGACGTTCCTGGTCCCGTGGTCCGATTGTGCAAGAATAATTTTTTTTTATTCTCTCCATCGAGCGATACGTATACTGCACCACTTGTCACCAACAGCGACGCCATGTCTCAGCCTGGTCAGAGCCCTCTGTACGTTGTTGGCCTTCAGTCGTAGTGGGCATCCTCGGCACTAACTCACCACGTATGACATGGCAGCTCCACTGTATTCTTGCTCCACCTCGCCCTGGAGGCGCCGTTGGCCATTCAAGGAATCTGGACGCCCGCGTCCCTTCCCTTCCTTCAATTGAACAACACTACGATCGTCATACTGAGGGTGCGTGATTAGTCGTCAGATGTAATGGACGTCATTCAGAATTCGCGGTTCGGAAGATGTACGCGACCTTGGTGCTGGGCGTCTGCGTCATCGCGTTGCTCTGCTATCCTCTGCCAGGTGAGTCGCCTTTGTGGATACGTGGCAAACGCAAAGCGGTGAACACGGTTATTATCCCGTAGAGTTCCTCCCGGGAAAGCGAGCACTTGCCATCGGTCTCTGCGTGTATCACAGCATCATATCGACCGTGCTATTCCAAGCTCCGCGCTTCATCCCGTTCTCGTTCGGACCTTTCTTCGAAGCGTCAGCATGATCGTTTTTTTTTATGCCGTACACATGGATAAGCTGATCCCTTCTTTGTGGCATCTAGGTACAAAATCACCCCAGAAATCGTGTGGGGATGTATGCATGGCTTCTTGGGCCTCGGTTTCGTCGCATGGTGGCAGGGAACGTTGGCGTACGCCCAGATGATGAAGAGGACGGAATAGGTCTGCTAAAACACCACCCTACAAATTGCCCGTGCTGACATTGTCGCCACAAATCCGCGCCGCGTCTCCCTATGGTGTTCGATCCCTAGTAGTGTGGGGCTCGGTTTTGGGGGTCAAATTGCGGGGCAGGGGGGCGTTTCCAAGGGCGTGGAAACCATTGAGGTCAGGGCGCACCTCGATAATGCCATGTATAAACGCATCGACGGCGGGGCTTGAATTAACAGAGAACGACAACTTTGATTGACAACGGGACTCCCAAAAGAGAGGACGTTTAGTACAGGAATGGCTCAGCGGGTCAGTCACGGTACTGTACTGCTGTACTGCTCGCCAGACCAAACCCGATGTAGGCTATATGCTTTGCAAATTACCATCCCACAAATTCCCGTTTAGCTCAGTTGGTAGAGCGCGTCACTAGTAACTTGCTTACAAAATGACGAGGTCAGTCGTTCAAGTCGGCTAATGGGAATCCTTTTTCTGTCCTTTGCTTGTGAGCGCGGAGCGCCTTGGACGGCAAGGGATGGGGGACGCGCTTGAAGGGAAAAGGGACGAATCGTCCTTTTGTTGATGATCTTTGATCTCCGAGTCAATACAGATACAGCGTCAATACACCGTTCGTGATTTTGCTTTTCCTAGGCGTTGCGTTACACCGTTTTTGAAACAATTATTGGGGCAAAGGGCGAAACACATGACTGTCTGAAACCCGCCCCCCAGACGACTCGCAAGCCTAGACCCCTTCCACACGGCCATACGTGGGCGAGCGGATCAGCCCCGGCCCGGCTTTGGGTGGGCCATAGCCCAATGGCGTTAGACTTGTCATGTGCGCGCGCGCTTTTGTGTGCGTTTTCAGGCCGTTTTTGTGTCCTTTGGGTGGGCGGCTTACTATATGTACCGCCCGTCTTAGAAACTTTGGGCGGTTTTGGGTTTTTTTCCACACACATCCCCAAGATCCTCAGGGGCCCCCCAGGCCCCAAGCGCAGCGGGCGCTTCGAGCCACATACTCTCCGCGGAAACGGGTGTTGGAGGACGAAGCTTCCGTGTCAGCGAGAAGGGACCCCACATGATGTCTTTCGACGCCACCGTGACATCGTTTGATGTGCTCCCCCAGCGTCCAGCGTCTATCTACCACCTGGTGTTCCACAGAGATGATAGATATGGAAGAGGGTCAGCGGTCACCCCTCGCTGCCGACGTGGCGAAGCATCGCTGGTCTTGCACCCTCCCCAAGTGGGGTAAAAGGGCCAAATTTTTATATATTTCCGACTCTAATTGGGCCAGCGGCACAAATGAATGATATGCACGGCATCAGCCTCGAGGCCCTGCAGGCTCAGCCCCTGCTACTACATTTCTTCATATACGTATCCCATCCACTTGCCAGTTTGGGAAGATTAATTGTCGCGTTTCTGCCATTTGTGTGATCGTTATTAATTGTCGTTCGTTCCCAACGTTGATATTTGTCTATGAGTCCATTTCACGGTGGCCCCCACACCACCCCTCCACCCACCGTTACTCGCCCTTCATTTGGATCCGGTTTGATTTTCCGACGTGGAGTGGAGCGGGGGCGTCTAAAAAAATATTGCGACCCTCTTACCCTTTTGTGTTTGTTCACGGGTTCTCGGGACACATTGATCGGCCGCCGTGGGGCAAGTAATCCACGCACACACTTAATACTTGTGACTTGTGCGCATCCCTGCACGCGATTGAAGCGTTGTGCATCGCCACGCCCATGCATGTCACAGCCGGAGAGTCAGCCCCGTGTAAACAATACTGTATGATGAATGGGCGGCGAAGCCTGGCCACCCAGGCTGTGTTGGATGATGCGGGAACCGGTCGGTTATGATTCTACCGGTGAATAGAAAATTTTTGACGGTCCCAGGATCTTCCTTCCCCTCCCGTCAAATTGACAACTGTCAATACAATATTCGCGGTACTCGCGGCTAAGCCTGTGAATCTTTGGCTTTTTGGATCGGCACCACGGTGAAGAGAAGGGACCTTACTGTACCTCTGTAAAAACTCGCGTGGCCGCACCGGTGCGCAGCTGTCTAGATGATGGGATGGCACAGCGGTCCAGGATAGCAGTATCCCCCTCGAGAAGCCACAGCGAGCACTTGCCACAGCTAAGGTAAAAGTGTCTTGTGCAACTGCTGAAAATAGCTTGAGGATCAACCTGGTGGGGGGCAAGGGCGGTTCGAAGTATTGACGGCTTACTGCAGTTCGAAGCCTTTATTTTTTTTTCATTCGCAGTGGAGTAGTGGAGCAGGGTAAGGTAGTCTAAATGGCTAACACCGTCGTATTGCCATAGATGGATGCGACGATGCCGATAAGCTTACTTACACAGCTCACGAGAAAGCCGTCCAGCCGTCGGGTGCGAGCGGAATAGGGCCAGCAGTGGCGTGGTACCGTCTTACAGTAGATATTGCTGAATATGAAACACGTATCGTGACTAGAGGTGTAGTATAAGGTTGACAGGAAGGGGAAAGACGTCGAGGAAAGTTTCCGAGAGCGCATGGGTGATCAGCCAAGACAGATCGAAGCGGGAGCCGAATGGGGCTGTGGTGGCGAGGGCGATACCGTGAATTGACTGTTTAGGAAGGGGCTAAGAGTCTTCAAGTAGGGTATATAGGGGCTGTCCATTCCGTAGAGAATGTTCTTAGCTGAGCGGAGGACTCACTAATTTGACGGATCCGTAAGCAAGTGATGGTAGGAGGTATTGATGGACCAAAAAAAGTATTTTTAGGATCTGAGCTCGGCACTGCCCATCGCAGTCCAGCCTACGTAGACAGGCCGCTGATGTTGGTCCGGTGATGTAGCGGTCTACGAACACAGCAAGCAATCCGAGTGTGAGAAAAGCGCAAGCTAGGAATAGCAGTTTTTGCCAGCGATCAATAGGAAACGTGCGCCTAGACGGTGTCTCATCGGGTCACGCCGCGGGGCCGCTCTGGGACATTCCGGTGACACAAAAGCGTGAGGAATGTTGCCTCTGTTTACAGTCATCAGGCTGCCAGATCGAGTCGAGTCATGCACAATAAAGTATCTGGTCCCGAGATCGGGTTGAAGCAGGATGGCCCAGAGAAAGGGTTGTGGAAAGGAAAGTCCCTCTAGGCCGCTCAAGCGTCTCAGGAAAAAAAGCAAGAGCGCTCAAAGTCCCCAAAGACGGTTAGTCGCGCTGACAGTAAGGGGATGTGACGATTATCCAAGTTGTCGGGGCATATACCGTACGAGATCCAGACATGGGCGCGCAGGAGCGGCCAATTGTGCAGTGTCTCCACAGCAACGGGAGAGACGTGGGGCGGAGACGGACGGGACATGGGGCGGCTAGAGTAGGTTTGAGTCAGAGGAAGAACTGGGACAGATTGCGCCCAGTGGCGACCTGCTCTGGGGTGGTTCTGTTCTGTTCTGTTCTGGGCGGGTCGCGGCGTATAGAGACAATAAGCCAAAGAGGGGAAAAATAAAATATAAAATAAAATAAAGGAGCAGAAGATAAGATCTTTGTGGGGACCCTGAAAACTGGGGGACGTGGGTGCGTTGGACGTGTAGAATGGAAATGGGGAGCCTTGGGTGCTTCTGTCCCGGTCGGGTGGGGCCTGACCCATGGACAGGCCCAGGTTATCTTTGTGGGAAAAAGGTAAACAAAACCACGTGTCTATTTGTGGATTATTATTTACGTTGACACTGCCGAGTATAAGTTAACAGCCCGGCGTTCACTCGCCTGTTTATTAGGCC
>WNFD01068565.1_pt1 | contig 10701 bp, 10 predicted proteins | sample 5400491 | NCBI WGS metagenome assembly WNFD01 (sample SAMN13153343, study PRJNA577476) | soil metagenome | isolation source: 120 cm saprolite under Douglas fir tree site 2 hole 2 replicate 2 | place: USA:California | collected 2015-04-18 | reverse complement strand
TGGGCCAGAACAGTGGTTCGCACTCGGGAATCTTTTGCCTTCATGGCGCCGTCGGCGTATTACTTACCTTTTCTATTGCTCCGACTACGCGACTTGTACCGAACAGCCCACGATAAACTTGATGGTCAGGTTTTCCGCAGGGCAGTCCTCCTCGCCGCGTGGATCGTTCCGTGTATCGCGGGAATTACTTTGGGCTTTGTCGAGCTTGGCGGCACATTCGGGTGGCCCGTTCTGGAAGCTACCGCAGTTATGGCAATAGTGGATGTCAGCTTCTTACATTTCATGAGGACACCCACGGAAGAAGGCCGGAAACTGCTCGACAAAGTTGAGGGGTTTCGCCTGTTTTGCAAGAAGTGGATCAGTTTCCCATGGATCAGTTCACAGCTCCGCATGAGCACTCAGGAATTTACGAAAAGTTCCTCCCCTATGCGGTCGCTTTGGAGGTAGAACAAGCGTGGTGCAATCGATTCCTTGCAATTGCTTCGACCTTTCACCAACCGGAACCTTTTCCCAATACGCAGTCGTTTTATCTTGGAATGTGGGACGGCAAACCTGTCGAGATCGTCTATCGCCCCCTGCCAAAGTGACGCTTCATGCCACAACAATAGTGGTAGACCTACTTGCTCCTTTGCAGTTCTCGATACGCTTCGCTTTTTGAAACCCCTATCTCTTTCGCGACCTTCTTCAATGCCGCTTTTTCGTCCAGTTTCTGTTCGGCCATGATCTGCTCTAGTCGCTGGCGCACTGTCGCGGACGTCTTTACTGTCTTCTGATCGGTTTCTTCCGCTTTGCCGATCAGCAGAGTAATTTCACCCTTGATCTCGTCGCGCGCGTTCAGCGTCCGTAGAACTTCGTACGCCCGACCGCGCAGAAACTCTTCGTGAATCTTGGTGACTTCGCGTGCGATGACAAGGTGCCGTTCCGCGCCCAGGACTTCCACAATGTCCTCGACAGCTTCTTTCACGCGATGTGGCGCTTCATAAAACACCTGCGTTCGCGGCGACCCCTGAATGCTCTCCAGCATTTTCCGCCGCTGTCCCCGTTTCGCGGGGAGAAATCCGCTAAATCGAAAGGAGTCGGCTGGCAGGCCACTGGCCACCAGCGCCGCTAGAAACGCGGACGCTCCTGGAATCGGCACCACGGGAACGTGATGCCGTATGGCAAGCGAAATCAACCGGAAGCCGGGATCGGAAATCCCCGGCATGCCCGCGTCGGTGACCAAAGCCACACGCGCCCCTCGCTCCAATTCGAGGACCAGTTCGGCAGAGCGCGTCATTTCATTGTGCTCGTGATAGCTGATGGTGCGGGTGGTAATACCGTAATGGTTGAGAAGTTTCTGACTCTGCCGCGTGTCCTCACATGCGATCAGGTCGCACTCCTTCAGTACTCGCAGCGCTCGCAGTGTGATGTCTTCCAGGTTCCCGATGGGAGTTCCCACCAGATAAAGCGCCGCTCCAGAGTCCAGACTGCGAGTAGTTCTCGCGGCGTCGCTGTCTCCGGGCTTCATGCACGCGAGTCTATCACCGGGTAGAGGACCGCACCTGCCTCGTAAATTGACGCCGCTAGTCCCCAATCCCTAGAATCAAAGACAGAGCAATACCGCGATTGCTGTCGAATTCAAACAAGCCGTTGGTGAACGACCAAAGACCAACGACCGACGACGGTTGTTAGGGAGTCCATGCCACTTTACGAGTACGAGTGCAAGAAATGTCATCACCGGTTTGAGCGGATCCAGAAATTTTCCGATCGCCATTTGAAGAAGTGTCCTGATTGTGGCGGCCCGGTCGAACAGATGATCTCCGCTCCAGCCGTCCAATTCAAAGGCACCGGATGGTACGTCACCGATTATCCTAAGAAGTCTTCGGGAGATTCGTCCCGAAATGGTGATTCCAGCGAGAAATCGGGCGGCAAGGACGAAAAGTCAAAGGACGAGAAGTCGAAATCCGGCGCTGCGAAATCTGACAGTTCGAAATCGGATTCTTCGAAATCCGAAGCCGCTCACAAGAAAAGCGAAAAGAAGTAAGGCCACTATCTCCAACTCATGTTGTATCCCAACGCACTCAATATCTGATTTTCGAATTCATATTCCAGAAGGATGGCAAAGTTGTCGCCCTCAAATTCCCAGGATTCCGCATACCTGGTGAGATGGAGGTCATACTTGGAGAAAGCCGCCGCATAACGTACGTTGCACGGCTGCGGACATGCGATGAGTCCCGTGGGATCCATTCGCAGCACACCTATCGTCCCGAACAGTGTGGCTGAAGTGACATCTGGCTCCCGCGCAACCCCAATCTGATGAGGCGCTTCGCGAAACGCCCGTGAATCCCGTTGACGCATATCAGCGAGCACACCCGGATCAGAGCGCTGAAGAGGATTGAGGTCTACCTTCCTTGCCAGACTTTGTTGTGCACTCTTCCAAATCGTCCACAGGTCCGCCCCTGAATGTTGAGTTCGATTCACAAATCCGATTGGCAGCACCTCCGATTCACCGCCGCCACAGCCCACCAGAACCATGGTTAGTATCAGCGTACGCAGACTCCACCCCATAGCCCTCCTCGGTTCCCTGCTCAATTGAATCGGCAAGTGGAGGTATTTCTGCATGACTGGATTTAATCGAACGTAGTTGACCCTCGGTGAGAGACTCTCTGAACCCTCGCACTCCGAATCGTTTTCAGAGACCTTAGTGCTTAGCGTATTGTTTGCCGCTCCTCGATTTCTGTGTTAACGTCGCGCCTTGGTTGCCCTGATGCACGCCCTGTTCAGTCATGAACCGCCAACCAAAACGCAGGTGATGCCTGTCCAGTCCGTCATCCCTGTGCTGCAGGACGCGGCGGTAGCCGCGGTTTACTGCAGCCAGCGCATGGGCGGCGACTTCTACGATTTCCTGCGAGTTTCTCCCGACCGCGTTGTCATCGGACTACTGGATGTGGCTGGCCGCATTGAGGATAACGGCGCTATCATTTCAGCCGCCCAGCAGACATTTCGTAGTTTGGCCCCCGAGTTGTTTGCTAAAGAAGACATCAACGAAGCAGATGCTATGAGTGAGCTCGCGCTCGCGCTCAATCGCACTATCCTTCAATCTCAGGGGAATATCCGATCGTGTCCGGCATTCGCCGCTTGTTATAACGAAAGCCTCGGCACTCTTTGCTATTTCAACGCGGGCCATACTCCCGGACTGCTTCGGGACCGCACCGGCATCACCGAACTGCCCGCCACCGGCCTGCCTCTGGGATTGTTTTCGCACGCTACTTCCGACGCTCGCATAGTTGCTTTGGAGCCCGGGGCTTCTCTGCTACTCGTTTCCCTGGGACTGTTGGAAGGCAAATATAAAGACGAAGAATTTGGATTGGGCCGTTTAAAAGACACGTTTCTACATGCCAACTCCGACGATGCCAGAGAACTTTGCGTCAGCATTATCAATAACGTGCAGCAGTTCATGCGAACTCCTCCCATCCACAACGATGTGACCGTACTCGCGCTGGTCCGTGCCGCCACCGCCAAAGCCTTAGCTGTAGCCGGTTGAAGCCTATTCCGGGCTCTTCAAGAGGCCCAGGCACTGGCTCACCCTTCGGGTTCAGAGGTACAATTTACTAAGGTCATCCTCCCAGAAACCTGCGACCAGATACTGTGGCATGGCCTCCGGAATACCTATGCGAAAATTTTTCCCTTGTTTGTTGCTTTGCCTTCTTTCGGTGCCTACTTTTCTCACTGCGGATACCGTGGTTGAGGAAATCATTGCCCGCGTCAACAATCAGATCATCACCCGCACCGAGTATCAACGCAGCAGAGAACAGTTGAAACAGGAGGCGCAACAGCAGGATCCGGCCAATGCGAACAAAACATATTCCGAGCGTGAGAAGGACGTCCTCCGCGATCTGATCGATCAGCAACTACTCCTGGAGAAAGGCAAAGACCTGGGCATCACGGCGGATACCGAGCTGATCAAAAAACTGGATGAGATGCGCAAAGAGATGAAGCTGGAGAGCATGGACGATCTGGAAAAAGCCGCTCAATCCCAGGGAATTTCATTCGAAGACTTTAAGCTGAATATGCGCAATCAGATAATCACTCAACAGGTGATCGGCAGAGAAGTTGGCCAGAGGATGACCATTCCGAAAGAAGAAATTCAGAAGTTTTACGACGAGCACAAGAGCGAAATGGAGCAGCCCGAACAGATTCGTGTGAGCGAAATCCTGGTCTCGACGGAAAAGAAAGGCGACGCAGACACCAGCGATGATTCGCAACGACTAGCCGCAGCAGAAGCTAAAGCGAAAGACTTGCTCGCGCAAATCCGCAAGGGGACGAGTTTTGAGGACGCCGCTAAGAAGAATTCCGATGGTCCTACTGCCGCCCAGGGCGGCGATCTCGGGGGATTCAAGCGAGGCACCTTGGCTAAAGAACTCGAAGACAAGACGTTTGCCATGAAGGCGGGCGAAGTCTCAGATATTATCCGCACCAAGCAGGGTTTCGTCATCCTGAAAGTCGCGGAGCATCATAACGCCGGCGTCCCGCCCCTGAGCGAAATCGAAGGCCGTATCCAGGACGCGATTTATATGCGCAAGCTTCAACCTGCCCTGCGCGCCTACCTGCAAAAACTACGTGAGGAAGCTTACATCGACATCAAAACCGGCTACGTCGACACCGGTGCCAGCCCCAATCAAACCAAGCCCATCGAGACCCTGGCCAAGGATGCCACCGCCAAACAACTCAAAAAGAAGAAAAAATTCGGGGTGTTTTAGTTTAAGCTGGTCAGGATCTCGCATCACAACCCTCCACGAGCTCGGCGATACCGTATGGCGTTTGAAGATCAAAAACATAAGGCCCTATGAAGGATTTTTTTCTAGCGGATTGCGCTCAGCACGAAAATAAGGTCCTCACTTCCAGCTTCGTGGTGGTCTCCAAACAGGTCAAGCCCAAGAAGACCGGAGAGCCCTACCTCGCGTTAACCCTCGGCGATCGTACCGGACAGGTGGAAGCCAAAATGTGGGACAACGTCGAGGACGCGCTGGACGCCTTCGAGCAAGACGACTTCATTAAGATCAAGGGCCTCCTGAACAAATATAAGAACCGTTTTCAGATTACCATCCACAAACTTCGGCGCTTGGGCGATTCGGAAGTTGACTTCGCGGATTATCTACCCAAAACCACCAAGGATATCGGCGAGCTGTGGCAGACTTTGGCAGGTTTCGTAGCCAATTTTCAGGATCCCTGTCTCAAGGCTCTGGTCGAGGCTTTCATGAGCGATCCCGATATCGCCGAAGCTTACCGCACCGCCCCGGCCGCCAAAACTTTGCATCATGCTTACATCGGCGGGCTGCTCGATCACGTAGTGTCACTTTTCCGCTCCTGCGATTTGATTTGCCGCAATTATCCTCAGATCAATCGTGATCTGCTGCTTACGGGAGCGTTCCTGCACGACATCGGAAAAATTCACGAACTCGCGTACAACCGTTCTTTCTCTTACACCACCCGCGGCCAATTGCTCGGACACATGGTGATCGAGTTGGAAATGGTGCACGCCAAAATCGCGCAAGTTCCGAACTTCCCCAGCGAACTCAAGACGTTGGTCGAACACCTCATCATTAGTCATCACGGTCAGTACGAGTTCGGTTCCCCGAAGCTGCCGATGTTTCCTGAGGCCCTGGTGTTGCACTATCTTGACGATCTCGATTCCAAAATGGAGAGCATGCGCGCCCACTTCGCACGCGAAGTTTGTTCCGAGGGCGTGTGGACGGGCTATAACCCTTCTCTCGCCCGCCCGCTCTTGAATACGGCCAAATTTCTGGAGAAAAAACCCGCTGATTCCCGAATGTGGAAATTGCAGTTACTCGCCCGTCGCGCACTCCATACGACAATTGCACGTGGTCCCATCTTTCTGGTAAACATCCCCAATGGAGGTAATCGTATGCGATCGCGCTGGATAAAACTCACCCTGGGCCTCTATCTATCTCTCGTATTGATAGCTTGCAGCAACAAAGCTCCCGAATCGACGGATACCAATCAGCCCGCTACTTCTACGACTAACACCGCCAAAACTCAGCAAGCCAAACCGAAAGCAGCAGCCGTATCAGTTGTCGTTCCCGCGGGAACTGTGGTGACCGTACGGCTGGGCCAGGCTTTGGGCTCGAAAATCAGCACGCCCGGAGAAACCTTCGCCGCCACCCTGGCTAGTCCCGTGACAGTCGGTGGCAATACTGTCATACCGATCGGTGCAAATGCTTCCGGCATAGTGGTGGATGCGAAGCCTCTGGGAAAGTTCAAGGGCGCTGCCACTCTGGATCTTAAGCTGACTTCGATTAACGTCAACGGCGCCGACCATAACGTTGAAACCTCCGCTCTGATCCGCACCGCGAAAGGCAAGGGAAAACGCACTGCCACCATGATCGGCGGCGGCGCGGGCCTCGGCGCGCTCATCGGCGGATTAGCCGGAGGCGGCAAAGGTGCCGCCATCGGTGCAGTCGCTGGCGCTGGCGCCGGCACTGCCGGTACGGTATTCACCGGCAATAAGGACGTTGTCCTGCCTGCTGAGTCCGCGCTCAGCTTTAGACTCAATCAGCCGCTGGAATTGAGATAGGGGCTTTCGGATTTAAATAGCCCACGGCCCGGGCCGTGGGTTATTTTTTTACTGCCATGCTCGACTTAGGTGGCTTCAAAGTTGTGACGTTCGACTGTTACGGCACTCTGATTGACTGGGAAACCGGCATCTTCTCCGCGCTGCGTCCTATCCTCGCGGCACATGGCAAGTCCATCACTGACTCCGCCCTCCTTGAGCTATATTCCGACCTGGAAGTTGAAGCTGAGCGGGGAGAATTCCAATCCTATCGTGAAGTATTGCAGTCCGTGGTCCGCGGCTTCGGACAACGTTTGGGATTTTCTCCCACCACCGCCGAAATACGTTCTCTCCCGCAATCGCTCGCCACCTGGCGCCCCTTCCCGGACACCTTACCCGCCCTTCTCGAATTGAAACAGCGCTATCAGCTTGCGGTGATTTCCAATGTGGATGATGATCTGTTCGCCTCTACCGCGCCGCAACTCAAAGTATCTTTCAACCACGTGATTACCGCCGGGCAAGCTCGCTGTTACAAGCCTTGCCTCGAAATCTTCAAAATGGCTCTAGGCCGGATCGGTGTACCCCCTGCCCAGGTGCTTCACATTGGCCAAAGCATTTATCACGACGTGATTCCGGCCAAATCGCTTGGAATCTCCACCGTCTGGGTAAATCGGCCTTCGCCTAGACCAGGCGCCGGTGCCGCCAAAGCTGCTTCAGCAAACCCTGATCTGGAAGTTGCCAACCTAACCACTCTGCTCACTCAAACTAAGAGTTAAGAACCAGCAACAGAGAACTGCCTTTTTTCAAATCATGCCCGAATACCCTGCACTCCGGTATTAAACTGCTGTGGTTTGATTCGACGCCGTCATTCTGATTGCCGCTTTCAAAATTGGAGCTGAAATGTCCGTCACCACACGCATTAATCCTCTTTCCTACCTCACGGAGCAATTGGACGATCTCAAAGCCAAGGGCACGTACTTCCGCCTCCGAGTGCTGGAGGACGAGCAGGCCCCCGTCTGCACTTTCGACGGCAGGAAAGTGATTAACCTGGCGTCCAACAATTACCTGGGTCTGACTACCCATCCCAGGCTGCGCGAAGCCGCGCTCGAAGCCACCCGTAAATATGGGGTGGGATCAGGCGCAGTGCGCACTATCGCCGGCACCATGAAAATCCATATGGAACTGGAAGAGAAAATCGCGCGCTTCAAAAACGTCGAGGCTTGCGTGGTCTTTCAGTCCGGCTTTGCCGCCAATGCGGGCACAGTCTCGGCGGTGCTGGACAAGGACGATTTCATCATCTCGGACCAGTTGAATCATGCTTCCATCATCGACGGAGCGCGGTTGTCCAAAGCGAAAATTCTGGTCTTCCGGCATAAAGATATTGGCCATGCCGAGGAGCAACTGGCCAGCGTCAAGCATCAGCCAGGCAGAAAGTTGCTGATCTCGGACGGCGTCTTTTCCATGGACGGCGACATCGGCCCTCTGCCGCAACTTTGCGATCTGGCCGAAAGATACGGCGCCATCATGATGGTTGACGACGCCCACGCTTCCGGCGTGCTAGGCCGCAACGGCCGAGGCACTATTGACCATTTCAACGTACACGGGCGCGTCGATATCCAGGTAGGCACGCTCTCGAAAGCCGTGGGCGCACTAGGCGGATACGTTTGCGGCTCCCGTGATCTGATTGATTTTCTGTATCATCGTGCGCGCCCGTTTCTGTTTTCCACGTCGCATCCGCCGTCTGTGGCTGCTACTTGCATAGCTGCATTCGAGGTTCTGGAAAACGAACCCGAGCGCATCGAAAAGCTTTGGGAGAACACTCGCTTCTGGAAAAAAGAACTAGGCCTGCTTGGATTTCATCACCTTTCCCACCGTGCCGGAAGGCAAAGCCCGCATCCGAACCATCATGACGGCAACGCACAAAAAAGCAGAATTGGATCAGGCACTCGAGGTGCTAAAGAAAGTAGGAAAGCGAATGGGAATATTGGGGTGATTAATAGCCAGAAGCTACTTCCGCAAACAAAAAGCGTTGCCCGGCAGCAATGCCGACGTCCTGGCATGTTCCACGTGGAACATTACGGCGATTTGTCAGCCGACTACGCCCTGTACTGAATGACCCCGCCGACGATCGTCGCGACTACTTTCCCCGTGAACTGCCAGCCATTGAACGGCGTGTTGCGTGATTTGGACAGAGACTTCGAGGCGTCGAAGGTCCAGCGTTTCTTGGGATCGAAAATAGTGACATCAGCGTAGCTGCCGCGCGCGAGCGTTCCACGACCTCGCAGATCGACCACGCGCGTCGGCCCCGCGGTGAACAACTCCACGATTCGCGCCAGCGGAATCTTCTGCTCACGATGCAGGCGCGTGATCGCCATTCCCAGCGCCGTCTCCAAACCTATAATTCCGAATAGGGCGCGTTCAAACTCGATAATTTTTTCATGTGGCGCATGCGGCGCGTGATCGGTGGCAATGGCGTCCACGGTGCCGTCGGCCAGAGCTACGAGCAATGCTTCGCGATCCGCTGCGGAGCGCAAAGGTGGGTTCATTTTGAAGTTGGTGTCATACTCGCCGACATTTTCATCGATCAACGCGAAGTGATGTGGAGTGACCTCGCAGGTAACGCGGACCCGGCTACGCTTTCCCCGCCGGACCGCCTTCAGCGCGTCAGCGGTTGAGAGATGAGCGACGTGCAGGCGTGCCCCGGCGAACTGCTGGGCCAATTGCACATCGCGTTCCACGATCGAAGCTTCAGCAGCGGCTTTCATCCCACGCAGTCCCAGGCGAAAGGCAGTCGGACCATCATTTATCGAACAGTTTTCGGTCATGCGAGTGTCCTCCGCGTGCTGAATTACTGGAAGATTGATCTCGGAGGCTACACGCAAGGTCTCGCGCATGATGTCATCACTCAGGATGGGCTTACCGTCGTCAGTGACAGCGACGGCGCCTGCCCGTTGCAAGCCACGAAAGTCGGTAAGCACAGCGCCCTTACTGGCATGGGTCGCGGCCGCCACGGGGAAAACGTTGACCACCGCGCCGCGCTCCGACTGCTGCAACCATGTGATCCATTCTGGCGAATCTAGTATTGGCTGGGTGTTTGGCATGCAGCAGACAGAGGTAAATCCGCCAGCCGCGGCGGCGGCAGTGCCGGTGGCGATGGTTTCTTTGTAAACCTGACCGGGCTCGCGTAAGTGAACATGCAGATCAATGAAGCCGGGAGCAATGATAAGACCACGAGCATCAAACTTTTCGTTAGCGCCGCCACGAATTTTGTTCGGCAAAGCGATTTCTGCGACGCGTCCATCGCGCAGCAGAACGTCCATGAGAGCGTCGATCTTCGAAGCGGGATCGATAAGGCGACCGCCCCGGATCAGTAGCGAACCCAAATTGGATTTGTCTCGTGCCATTCAATCGTGAATCTATCTCGCTCGTCCCAACGCTTTCGCCAGGATCGCCATACGTACCGGCACACCGTTGCGCACTTCCTCAACGATTACCGACTGCGGACAGTCAGCCACTTCCCAAGTCAATTCCAGACCGCGAATAATGGGGCCAGGATGCATGAGCAGGGCGTCACGTTTTGCTAGCTTGAGCCGCGTCATAGTCATCTGATATCGCGCAATGTAGTCTTGCAGTTTAATTTTCATGCCGGCGAGCCGCTCTTTCTGTACGCGCAGCACTATGATGACGTCTGCTTTTCGCGCCGCTTCTTCGACGCTGCGCGTGATGTGCAGGCCGGGAGCCAGACTGGTGGCCAGCTCAGGCAAGAACTCAGGCGGTCCGCAAAGCGTGATGCGCGCGCCGAACTTGCTGAGCAAATGAATCGCAGACCGGGCCACTCGGCTGTGATAAATATCTCCCACGATGACAACTTGCAATCCTTTGAATGATTTTTTGTGACGCGAGATGGTGTATGCGTCAAGCAATGCCTGCGTGGGGTGTTCGTGCATGCCATCGCCTGCATTGACGACTGGAATATCAAGATGCTTGGCCATCAGCAGAGGAGCACCGGCGTTCGGATGCCGCACGACGATGAGATCAGCGCCTACAGCGCGCAGGGTGTACGCGGTATCCAGCAGCGATTCGCCCTTCTCTATACTTGACCCACTGGAGAGGACCAGCGTGGTCATCGCGCCCATGGACTTGGCCGCAAT